>Ga0315276_10006836_pt1 | contig 10526 bp, 9 predicted proteins | sample YL17G05_0_MG_FD_204542 | JGI IMG/M metagenome (GOLD analysis project Ga0315276, IMG submission 204542) | Sediment microbial communities from Yellowstone Lake, YNP, Wyoming, USA - YL17G05_0 | ecosystem: Environmental > Aquatic > Freshwater > Lake > Sediment | place: USA: Wyoming | collected... | reverse complement strand
AATACATTCTATCATAATCCTTGAATATTTAATTACAAGGTTTAGAATATAAGTGAGGTGGACGGCAGCACTCACTAAAAACTTAGTTTTGGAGTTAACTCGTCCGCCTCTTTTGTTTTCTAAAAAACAACAGACCTCGCTCGAGGGAGGCCTGCTGTCAACTTAGTAGAGTTCCTTGCGGAACACTCACTGGTTGAATATTAGCAAATTGGACAGAAAATGTCAACCCCTAATATCCCAAAGCCTTTAAAAACTTTTCAACCTGGGGCTTAAGTTCGGGGTTTAATTCCAAAAGCTTTTGTGCTGTTTCTTTTGCTCTTTCTTTTTCTCCTGAAATAGCATAAGCGTCGGCTAAATTACTCCAAAGATAAGTGTCTTGGGGAAAATTCTTAACCCCCTCTTCGGTAACAGACATCAAAGAATTTGTATCTTTTATTTTTTGGTAAAAATCAACCGCCTGTTTTAAATTGTCTAAATTTTTCTTCCAGCCATAACCCAGCTCATCTGCTTTTTTAAGTTCTTGAAACGCTAATTCATATTTTTGTCCCGATTTAGAAGCTAGAAACAAATACCAATGCGACTGGGCAACCCTGGGTTCAAAATTAACGGCTTTTTGAAAAGCATCAATGGCCTCGTCTGTTTTACCCTGAATAATCAACGTTTGTCCTAAACTCCAATATGCCTGCTGATTTTTCTGGCTTAATTCCATGGATTTTCTTAATACTTTCTCGCTTAAATTGATGAATTCTTTATTCTGGGTAAGCTGATAAACATTTCTATAGTATTCTCCTAAAAATAGATAGAATCGGAAATCCAAAGGGCTTTTTTTAATACTTTCTTGAAAATATTCTTCAACTGATTTAAATCCGCTGTTTAAAATTTCTTTTTGTTGCTGGGTCGGATTTTGCCCTGCCTGGACAGCCAAATTAATAATTGTTCTGGAAAATTGTTCTGGAACTTCGGTTTTTGATATCGAAGAAATTTTATAAGCCGTTTGAAAATCAGAAATAGCTTCTTCAAGAGGAAGACTGATACCCCGAAGAGTCAGATTCGAGGCTCTTGCTGCTTGTATATTTCCGAAATAAATGGAAAAAACGGAAACAATTATCAAGATTGCTCCGATTAAGGAATAGATCGGTTTTTCTTTTTCCGAATAATCTGCCATCGGTTCTTCTTTGCTAGTAAGCATTAAAAAGTTAATAAAAGCCAGGGATAAAAAGAACATCACATAGCTGGAAATCATATCAAAAACCCAGAAATTTTGGAAAAAATAAGCCATTAAAACAGTAATCATTCCTAGTGGCAAAAAGACGTTTTTACGTTCAGCCACCCTGGGAAAAAGTCGTACTAAGCTAAAAATGGCCGTTGCGAAAACAGCTAAATAACTCATCAAACCCAGCGTTCCAGAGGCAACGGCTGTGTCAAAAATAATATTATGAGCCCGGTCATACCAGACATCGATGGTCAAAGGAAGCGCCGGATCAAAATATTTGGCAAAAGGTACGTTAAAATTCTCCTGTCCCCATCCCAACCAAAACCTTTCTTTCCAACTATCAAAACCTATTTTCCAAACTAATGTTCTCGAAGCTGAGCCATATATCTGCCAAGCGTCAATTATTTTTCCTTTAACAAAATCGAACTGGAGCAGAACCAAAAACAATAAGACCAGTAAAATTGGAATTAAAAAAGACAGGGTTTTCAAAGGTTTTTTGCCCGAAGAAAAAAGAAGAAACAACAAATAGCCAAAAGCCAAAATAATTAATCCACCATAAAAAGCCGCAATTGCTCCCCGGCAAGGCTCCTGCGATACAAATAGTCCTAAAATTAAAATCAATGAAAATATACCGTAAAGTATTTTCCAGGCGCCTTTTTTCGTAAAAAAGAAGATTATGGCGAAAAATATGTCAAAAAGCAGGTAACCGGCCAGAAAGGAAGTATTACCTATTGTACCTCCGCCCCTGGCAAAAGTTTCATCTGACGTCCAAACATAAAAACAAAGCAAAACCCCGACTAACATGGCAACGGTTAAAATTCTTTCCCATTGTTTTTTCTCTTTAAAAACGCTGCTTAAAACAATATAAAAGGCAAAGAGGTGGAAAAAAGTTAAAAGCCCCGTCATTCTTTCAAAAACGCTCCAAAAGCTTTTTTCCGGATTGACGCCGGTAAGAGAAGTGATTACGGCAATGGCCAGAAAAATAATAATGGCCGTCGTCAAGGCGTTGATTCTGGGCAGATACTTGCGATTGGAAACAACCAATAAAATATAGGCAATGAAGATAATATCAATAACCAGCCGGAAAAAAACAGTTTTAGGGACAATAAAAGGGAAGAAAAACTTCCTAAAAAAAACCAACGGGGTGAATAGCGATAAATAAGTCCCCCATTCAATGATGGAAAAATAGATCTTTTCCCTGCTTTCTCTATTTATCATAAGTAGGAATTAATTCTTTTAAAGTCTTTGTTATGCTGATTCCGTCTCTATTATATGCTGCCGCCTTTAATTTTTCCAGTCCTGTTCTTAATTTTTCTTCGTTGGTTCCAGAAAGCTTGGCAATAAAAATTTTCTTATTCTCGGTAGCTATGGTCCCCTCTTCGGCAGTCAAAATTTCTTCAAAGAATTTTTCTCCCGGACGCGGCTCTGTATACACAATAGCGATATCTTTATCCGGCTCTAAACCGGAAAGACGAATCAGTTCCCTGGCTAAGTCCTTTATTTTAATCGGCTTGCCCATATCTAAAACAAAAACTTCTCCTCCCTGTCCCATTACCGCCGCCTGCATCACCAAAAGACAGGCTTCGGGAGTGGTCATAAAATACCTCTTCATTTCCGGATGGGTGATTTTTATCGGCCCGCCGTTTTTTATTTGTTCCTTGAAAATAGGTATGACGCTTCCCTGGCTGTCTAAAACGTTGCCGAATCTTACTGAAACAAATTTGGTTGAGTTTTTCTTGTTTAATGTCTGGCAAATCATTTCTCCCATTCTTTTGCTTGCTCCCATTACTGATTTAGGATTTACCGCCTTATCAGTAGAAATGAAAATAAATTTATCCGTCTGATTCTCCAGTGCTAAATCAGCCACTATTTTCGTTCCCAGAATATTATTCTTCACCGCCTCTTCCGGATTTTCCTCCATTAAGGGAACGTGCTTGTAGGCTGCGGCGTGAAAAACTATGTCCGGATGAAATTCTTTGAAGATTTGATTCATTTTTATCTTGTCCTGAATGTCAGCTATTAAAGAATTAAATTTTAGATTGGGAAATTTCTCCCTCAATTCCCCCGCAATATTAAAAACAGCTGTTTCGTCCTGGTCTAAAACCAACAATAGGGATGGTTTTAACTTTGCCGTCTGACGGCAAAGTTCGGAACCGATTGAACCGGCTCCGCCGGTAACCAAGATTTTTTTATTATGAATAAAATTTTCAATAGCTCTTTGGTCTAAAACAAGGGCTTCCCGACCCAAAAGATCTTCCATCTCCACTTCCCGAAGAGCTCCAATGCCGATCTTTATTGCTCCGCTCATTATTTCGCTTATGGAAGGAAGGATTTTAATCTTCTTTAGGCTGGCCTTGCGGCCCTCCTCTACTGCCTTTTTAATTGTTTCCCTGCTGGCCGAAGGCAAGGCAATAATTAAACATTCTATTCTTTTTTCTTTTACTATCGAAGGAATTTCATCGATTTTTCCCAAAACCTTGAGTCCGTGGATTAAAATGCCTTTTTTATTCGGGTTATCGTCAACAAAACCTATTGGAAGATAAGGGACAAATTTAAAATTTAAAATGCTCCTTAAAATCTGCTCTCCGGCATCGCCAGCGCCGACAATCAAAGTTCTTTCTTTTTCTTTTTCATCTACTTTCTGGAACAACTGGAGGTAAATTCTTTTAGAAAACCGGGTGGCGCCGGAAAATAGAATAATCAAAAAATAGCTTATAAAAAGAGTTGAGCGGGGAAAACCGAGAAAGAATGGTTGTTCCCTCAAGATAAAAAGAGAGGTGGATAAAAACAAAAAAACCAGGCTGGCGCCCTGAATTAAAGAAATCAACTCCTCGGTGCTGACATAAGCCCAGGAAAAAGAATAGAGTTTTAGGAAATAAAAAGTGGGCAGGGAAAACAATAAAGTCAAAAAAATCATTCCTTCAAGATTTAAGAAATGCTGGCTGGGTATTTTTCCTTCAAACCTCAAAAGAAAAGCCAGATAGACAGAAAGAAAGATAAAAATAAAATCCAGGGAAAGAAAGAATAAAATTCTTGCCGCTTGTCTTTTATTGTTTAAAAATTTTTTAATCTTGTTTTTCATTTTTTATAAAATTCCTTAACACAGTTTATAATGTATTCTACTTGTTCATCGGTCAACTCTGGATACATGGGCAGAGAAATAACTTTTTTAGCCAATTCTTCAGTATAAGGAAGGTGAAAGTGGGAAAGATTCAAACTAAGATGATGATGAACAGCAATAGGATCTTTAATAAGGGTTTCCACCCCTTTTTCTTTTAGGAAATTAAACAAATTGTCTCTTCTTTCCGCTTTTAAAACGTAATTTTGGTAAACGTCGAAGTGTTTTTCATTGGAATCGGGCGAAGGCGGCAGCTTTATGCCGGAAACATCCGATAAATTCTTGTTATATATTTCTGCTATCTCTCTTCTTCTTTTTAGCCATTCCTTTAAATGTTTAATTTTTACATTTAAAACAGCGGCTTGAAGGTTGTCTAATCTGGAAGTCCAGCCGAAACAAAGGATTTCGGTCTTGGTTTTTTGGCCGTGATCCCGGAAAAGCCGGGTTTTCTCTGCAAATTTATCGTCATTGGTGGCTACTCCTCCGCCATCCCCCAAACTGCCTAAAATTTTTGCCGGATAAAAACTATAACACCCGGCAATCCCGAAAGTTCCTGCCATCCTATTATTAAATTTGGCACCCAAAGACTGAGCAGTATCTTCAATAACTATTAAGTTATGCCTATTGGCGATTTCCATCAATTTCTCCATATCGCACATCCTTCCGTTAAGATGAACCGGCAATATGGCTTTGGTTCTCGGGGTAATGGCTGCTTCAACTTTTCCTACATCCATAGTAAAGTCATCTCCCACCTCCACCAAAACCGGCTTTGCCCCACAATGAACAATGCTGGCTATGGAGGCAACAAAAGTATGGGAAACGGTAATTACTTCATCTTCCTGCCCAATGCCGGCTGCTTTCAAGGCAAAAATCAAAGCGTCTGTGCCGGAATTAAGGCTGATGAAGTATTTTACTCCCAAAAATTCAGCCATTTTTTTCTCAAACTCTTCCACGTCGGAACGCAAAATCAAATCTCCCCTGCTTAAAGTGCTTTTCATCGCCGCATCTATTTCTTTTTCCAAATTGCGGTATTGGAGCGAGTAATTTACGAATGGAACTTTGTAAGACATAGAATTAAATTCTTATATAACAAGGCGAATTTATGTTATATGTTTCTAAAATAATCTTTTTAACCTCTTCGGGGGTATTTGCGATAAAGGATTTAAAATTCGGCAAATGCTCCAGAATTTTTATTTCTTCGTCTTCCGTAATAAGATTATGGCTGAAACCTAAAAATTTATACTTCTCGCTGCCTTTTACTCCAATAATTTTCACATTGGCCTGATGCAGACAAATGGCATTCCGAACCGCCTCGTAGGGACGGAAAATAACAAAATTTATCATGCTGTAAACATAGGGTTTAAAGCCCGACAGCGCTAATCCTGCTGCAATCGTCATTGTGCTTTGTTCGGTTACGCCAAAATTAAAAAATCTGTCAGGGAATCTTTTTTGGAATTCTTCAATATAATTAAAACCGACGTCGGGAATAATTAAAACGATTTTTTTGTCTTTTTCGGCCAAATCTATAAGAGTAGCAATAAACTCCCTTCTTGTATCTTGTTGTTGGATTATTTCAGTCATTTGATTTTAGTTCTTTTAACGCCCCCTGATACTCTTCATTAGACAGTTCTTTGTAATGATATATATTGTCTCCTTCCATAAAACTTACCCCCTTGCCCTTGACTGTTCTGGCAATAATTGCCACTGGCTTATCTTTATCAGACGACGAATCGGTAAAAACTCTTTCGATCTCTTCAAAATTATGACCATTGATTTCCCTTACCTCCCAGCCGAAAGCTTTCCATTTGTCTTTTAGGGGTTCTATATTTAAAATCTTTTTAACTCTACCCATTGCTTGCAATTCATTGAAATCCACAATAACAAACAAATTATCCAGTTTATGGTGGGCAGCTATCAAACTTGATTCCCAAGTTGTTCCTATCTGCATCTCTCCGTCTGACATTAAAACAAAAATTTTCCCGTCTTCTTTTTTTATTTTTTTGGCCAAGGCAAACCCCACACCGAAAGGCAAACCAAAACCCATTGAACCGCCGGCCGCAGGAATTTCAGGAATTATCGGCTCAGCTAAACCAATAAATTTACTCCCGGGCTGACAATAACTATTTAATTCTTCTTTGGTAATTCGGCCCTTTCTCTGTAAAAAGTAATAGAGCGAAGCCGCCGCCCAACCCTTGCTTAAAATTATTTTATCTTTATCTAAATCCGCTTTTTCGAAAAGAACCGTTAATAAATCAATGCAACTAAAATTACTACCAATGTGACTTGTCTGAGCTTTATATATCATTTCAAGAACCGTCTTTCTCGCCTCAGCCGCTATTTCTTTGTAATTTGCGATATTATTCATGAAATACCTTTGATATCGTCTTAATAATTAATTTAAAGTCTAACAGAAAAGAGTGATTTTTAACATATTCCATCTGAAGCCTAATTTTTTCCGGCCTTATCTTTTCCTGATAAGCTCTTTCCGGATCAGGACTGCCCTTTAAAACCTCTCCTTCGTGAAAATCCCAAAGAGATGCCAAATCCGTCATTCCCTGGGGTACGGATAGAATTGCCCTCTTTTCTTCTTCCGTCATCATATCAACATACATCTTTACTTCCGGCCTGGGCCCAACCAGACTCATCTCTCCTTTTAACACATTAATCAATTGGGGCAATTCGTCAATTTGGTATTTTTTAAGAAAATTACCTATTCTTGTCAAGCGAGGATCGTCGCTGGCCGTTGAAGGACCGCCGATTTTATCGGCGTTTTCCACCATTGTCCTGAATTTGAAAATCCTGAACGGCTTCCCGAATTGTCCAATCCTTTCTCCCCTGTAAAAAACAGGTCCCTTGGAATCAGTTTTTATCAATAAAGCAATTATCAACAAAAAGGGGGAAATAATTATCAGTCCTAGAAAAGAAAAAATTATGTCGAATAATCTTTTTATCATTATTTTTTCGGTTGAGAAAAGATAAAAACTATTTTAAAAGCATATTTCCTCAAAAAGGGCAGCTTTAATAGTATGCCGTCTATCGCTTCAAATATTCTCAATAAAAATTTACTGCCAGGTAATTTAAGAAGAGGAAAAACAATCCAAGATACCAGATGAAAAAAATTAGTCTCAATTTCGTCAAAATACTCCTTAGCATCCTTCAGGTCCTTCTCCTTTAAAATATGCTCTGCCGCCCAACCGGTTCTTTTCCCCGCCAATTTATTGATTTTTCTTTTTAAATTAGTAAAGGGATTATGGCCGAAAGTTTCAACCCCTATCAAACTGCCGTCTTTTTTCAAAACTCTGCTCAATTCTGGAAGGGCTTTTTTAAGATCTAAAGAAGAAAATGTCCCACCGTCAAAAATAACATCAAAATATTTATCGGGAAATTCCATTTTTTCACAATCCATTTTTAAAAATTCCACCCTTCCTTCTAAATTTTCTTTACCTGCTCTTTTCTTGGCAATTTCCAACGACTTTTCGGAAAGGTCAATTCCTATTACTTTTTCCGGACCCATTTTTGCTATCTGAACAGTATGAATTCCGTTTCCACACCCATAATCAAGGACTTTTTTATCTCGGCAGTTCTTTGCCAACCATCGATAGCAAAAGGAAAAGCTGTTCAAGATGCCCGGGTTAAACCCTTCGAAATCAACAGGATTGCTGCCTTGGGAAAGGCTCTTTATCTGTTTCTGGGCTTTTTCTTCGTAATATTCAATTTCCCTTTGCTTTCTTGGTTCCATTAAAAAAAGTGCCAATTTAATATGCACTAATCATATATGATTTTCTTGATTTTTTCAACCTAAATCATGGTCCTAATCAAACCCCAGATGGAACCAAAACCATAGCCGAAATGACGACAAATAAAGGCAATTGGCATCAATAACAAATATATTGCCCCATTTTTACATGCGATAGAGAAAGAAAAAATCAAATTAAGAGACAAATAAATTGAAAGAATTAAAATAAATAGAATCTTTGCCCATGAAAAGTAAAAAGTCAAGATAAAAAAAATAATAAGACTCAAAATAAATAAAAGAGGGATGTAATGTCTTAATTGAAATGGTTGTTTTATAAATTTGATAGGATATATTGCCCATATTCCATCGTCAATGTTATGTTTAAAAAAATCCCAAAAACTACTTTTTGGGTAGTACTTAAAAATAATATCTGGAATTAAAAGAATTTTCCATCCAGCCCTTTTTAATCTTAAATTAAATTCCAGATCCTGTGATCTTATTAAATGCTCATTGAAAAATCCAATCTCTTTAAAAACCTCTTTTTTATAACATCCGCCAAAAACAGTATCTACAAAACGAGGCTCTTTTGTTCCTAGCCTAAATTGAGAAGCTGCTCCAAAAGGATGAGAAAGACAAATAGCAATAGCCTTGGCTATATTTATATTATATTTTTTGCCAGGATTGCTTGTCTCAAACCGTTTTTTAATCTCTTCAAATCCTACCATTTCTGGCAAACCAACAATCCCTCCAACATTACCCACTTTTTCTTCTTCGGAGTATTTTAATAATTCCTCCACGCATTTTGAAATATAATTTTCAGGATACTCAGTGTGAGCATCGGCTCTAATAATAATTTCCCCTTTCGCTTTTTTTATTCCAATATTCAAACCAAAAGATGTAAACTTTTTAAGGTTGTCTATAAGTTGAATAAAAGGGTATTTATTTACGTACATTTTGATAATTTCTTTTGTTTTATCTTCAGATGCTCCGTCTACAATTAAAAATTCAAGATTATCTCTTGGATAATCCTGCGCAAGTAAAGAATCCAAACATTTTTCAATATATTTTTCTTCGTTTCTGCAAGGAATAATTACTGAAACAAAAGGTAAGTTATTTTCCATTATTATTTTTCTTTCTTAATGATACTATATGAAATAACGATAAAAACGGTATTGATGGTAATGATATTTTTTTAACAATATTGAATCCGTTGTCGCATAAAAACCTTTCTATTGTCTCAGCATTATGAAAGTGAGAACTTGAACAGGGTCCTTTCTTTTCAGACATCGTTCCTTTGGTAAATAACCTTCCTAGTTTATAAAATAGATTTTCGGTCGGCAATGAAACAATTAATAGGCCATCAGATTTAAGTATTCTTTTTATTTCACTGACCGGATTTTCTAAATTTTCAAAATGTTCCAGAGCATCTAAACAAAACACTGCGTCAAAAAAAACATTGGGAAATCCGCTATTTCTAATATCGGCAATTCTGATTTCTGCTCTTAAGAACTTTTTTATCTCTAAAACCTTGGGCTCGATATCAATACCAAAAGTTTTAACATTTTTAAAATTTTCTTCAATTAACTTAAGAAATTTGCCCTCTCCACACCCCAAATCAACTATTTTTAATTCGCCGCCTGATTGCAATTTTGACCGAACTAACTGAAGAGCCCTTTCCAGACGTTTTAAAAATAAACCCCTAACAAAGATATTTTTAGAATGGTATTCGGGAACAATTTCTTTAAGATCCATGGCTGAAAGAATTGCTTAGTTTGCTAATTATCGTATCAATTGTGATTGCTGAAAAAGTCATAATAAGCCCCATCACCGGAATCATATATCTCAGAATAGAAAGCGCCAGAACTGTTGCTACCCAGAAATAGAACACTATTACCAGTAAAAAGAATAGATATGATATTTTTTCTTTATTTTTTTTAAACCAAATCATAATTCCTGCCATTGCAGGCAATAGATAAATAAGTTGAAGTATTAAGATTTGTTTTTCCCACCACATTTCCGATGTGGCATACCAAGCCCTCCCTATTTTAATCCCTATGAGCTTTAAAAGAGTGATTGGATTTCTTTTTGTTTCTTGCCAGAAAAAAGATGTTATTTCCCCAAGATCATCCGCGTTTGCGGCTCTTGATCTTTCTATTAAGTCTACAATATCGTTGGGGAGCTCCATTTTTCCTTCTTGAATCCCGTTATTTATTTTGCTTTTATCAACCATAAAAGTGAGGCCTGCAGGTATATTGGAAAAACCTCCCGTAGAAAGTGGCAGCAATCTTCCCGTATTCAAATATACATAAATTAACCAGGGAGATATGACAACAATATATCCTATTAAGAAAACTATCGAAAGTAGAATTTTCTTTCTAAACGGAGTTAATTTTGCCATAAAGAATATCAAAAACAAAAGAGGAACAGCAAGGAATAAGGCAATCGGCCGTACTAAAGAG
>Ga0315276_10006835_pt1 | contig 10527 bp, 6 predicted proteins | sample YL17G05_0_MG_FD_204542 | JGI IMG/M metagenome (GOLD analysis project Ga0315276, IMG submission 204542) | Sediment microbial communities from Yellowstone Lake, YNP, Wyoming, USA - YL17G05_0 | ecosystem: Environmental > Aquatic > Freshwater > Lake > Sediment | place: USA: Wyoming | collected... | reverse complement strand
GTTCGGTAAAGAAGAAAACACTTATGGGACAGCCAAACAGGTTTAATGATCAAACCCAGTCGAAGATCAAAACATACGAGGTAATTGTTAAAGTTGACAGCTGCCATAACCTTATGACACCAGGATTAAGTGCAGATTGTGATATTATAATAAGCAGTGTTAAGGATACTCTTGTAGTACCAGCTTCAGCTGTATTTCCGGTTGACAGTACAAAGGTTGTTTATATTGCTACAGATGGTAAATTCTTACCAGTAACTATTGAAACCGGTCTCTCAAACAGTTCGGAGACTATAGTCTCAAAAGGTCTGGCAGGTAATGAAGTTATCGCACTTGTTGAACCTCCTCATAATCTGATAAAAAAGTCTGCTATAGAGAGGAAAGATAAAACAGTTATAAATGGTAAACCCTCATCAGATTCTTTGAAAGGAAAAGCTGAGGCAAAATAATCAGGAAGATTCGCTTTAAAAATATTTATTGAACAGGAACTATTAATCAGTTGATTGCAAAAAACAACTCATTCTAACTAAAAAGATAAGAACAATGACGTTAAAAAAATTATCAATTCTTCTTTTGTGCCTTGGACTTGCTGCATGCAAAACCAAAACAGTAAGTAATGTACCCACAGCTCTTGTTAAGCGTGGTACCTTCACTGAAGAATTAACCGAGGAGGGAACTGTAAAGGCGGTTAATTCGATCAATATTACCGCACCTAATATATCTTACAGGTACGGTGCACTGAAAATAACAAATATTGTTCCGGATGGCAAAGAGGTAAACAAAGGTGATACAGTTATTGTCTTTGATCCTTCTGAAATAAGAAGATCCATAATTGATGCGGAACAACGTCTCGAAATTGCAAATGCCGAATATGATAAGCTTAAAGCTACACAGGAATCTGAGATAGAAGATCTTGAATCAGACTACGAGGTATCAAGGATTTCCCAGGAAATATCCACAATAAATTTCGAACAATCTGTATATGAATCAGATATCACAAAAAAAGAGATCAGATTAAACCTCGAGACAGCAAACATTGCTCTGGAAAGGGCAAAAGAGCAAATAGAAAACAAGAAAAAGATTCAGAAGGAAGAGCTGTATCAGAAAGAGCTGAGCATCAGACAGCTGAGAACTCTTCTGGACGATGCAAACAGTTCTATAAAGAATCTTTTTGTACTAAGCCCTGCACCGGGAATTGCAATATTGGAATCTAACTGGATGACAGATCAGAAATGGGCGATCAGCGATCAGCCCTGGCCCGGCACTAAAGTTATTGAACTGCCTGACCTGAATGAAATGATGGCTACTGTTAAGATTAATGAAGTGGACGTCTCGAAAATTCTTCCCGGAATGAAAGTCAGGATTACACCTGATGCATATTCCGATACGACTTTTACAGGGATGGTCACCTCAGTGGCAAATCTTGCCCAGAACAAGGAGAACAACTCAAAAATCAAAATATTCCCTATTGAAATAAAAATTGATGGAAAATCTAAAAACCTTATGCCGGGTCTTACCGTAAGCTGTAAGATTCTGATAAAAGAGATTTCTGATACCCTTTTCATTCCGGTTATTGCCGTGTTTAAAGATCAGGAAGGAGAATTTGTCTATGTAAAATCAGGATCAGATTTTACACACCGCAAAATAAAAGTCGGGGCGACGAATACTGATTTTATTATAGTCACTGAAGGTCTCTCCGGGAAGGAAGAGATTGCACTGAATGATCCCTACCTTAACAAGGACAATAAAAGCAAAAACGGTTCAAAAGGAAAACAGAAATGATGCTCCATGTCAGCTCTGAATCGGGGAACAAATTATAAATGATATTCTCACTAAGAAAAAGTACAAACAATGCACCGATATTTTAATAAGAAAAATAGTAATTATCCTGGTCAGAAGAGATTTATTCCGGTCAGGTTTGAAGGGTTTGCTACCTGTTTGATGATCATATTTCTATCTGTCGCCTGCAAAAGAGTGTCTGTCGAAGAATTTGCAGTCAAAACGGGCTCATTCAGACAATCAGTAATAGAGACAGGCGAACTTGATGCAGTAAACGCATCAACTATATCAATGCCACAGATCGGCTGGGAGTACGGTTATCAATTCAAAATAATCGGTTTACTTGAAAATGGGAAGAATGTTCATAAGGGCGATTCAGTAATTGCAGTTGATGCATCTTCAATCTACAGGTTTATTCTTGATAAGGAGTCTTTGCTTGAAACCGAAGTTGCAGCATCGAAAAGGCTGTTTGTCGAGATGGAAAACAGGATGCAGGAGCTGAATGCACAGTTAAAAACCGAACAGGCATCATTTGATCTGAAGAAGCTGGAGATTGAAAGGATAAAATTTGATACGGAAAACAAAAGAAAGATAAAAGAGCGGGAATATCAGCAGGCAACAATAAGGTTAAATAAAGTCAAGCGGAATCTGTCTCTAAGACCCAGGCTGGACATATATGATCGCAAAATTCAGGATATAAAAATATTACAGCGCGAAGCAGAAATAAGAAGTGCGAAAGAAACACTGAACAGGATGGTTATGCGCAGTCCGCAGGATGGAATATTCCAGATCCAAAGCAACTGGATGACTGGTCAGTTTTCAAAATTAGGCGACAATGTTTTTCTGGGGGCACCGATTGCCAGTATCCCTGATATTCAGAAAATGAAAGTCAAGACCTATATCAATGAGACAGATATAAGGAAAGTCCGTGAGGGCATGAAAGCTATCATCAGGCTTGACGCGCTTCCCTCTGTGCCCTTTAACGGTTTAGTCACCAAAATTAGCAAAATTTGCATTGAACGTGAAAAAGAGAAAGTATTTGAAACTGTAGTTGAGATTCCGGAAACAGATCTCCGGCTCAAGCCAGGAATGACCGTAAGCTGCGAATTCATATGCTACGAATCTGATAATGAGCTCTTCGTTCCGAATAAATGTCTTTATAAAGAGAACGGTCGGGCATATCTCTATATAAGCAAAGGTATTTCACCTGTTAAAGTTGAAGTTGAGGCCGGCCCTTCCAATAGCAATTATACGATAGTAAGAGGAAAAATAAAAGCCGGTCAGGATCTGACACCATTTGAAAAAATTCAACAAAAAATAAAAAAATAAACTATGCAGTTTGCAGAGAATATCAATGTTGCCGCACTAGGTCTTATAGACCATAAAGTACGGTCTTTCCTTACGATGCTCGGGATCATTTTTGGGACCGCATCGGTCATCGCAATGATATCAATCGGTGAAGGAGCTAAAAAACAGGCCATCGCCAAATACCAGGATCTTGGAATAAGCAATATAATTATCCGTGATAAAGACCTGTCGGATAAAGAGCTTGAAGAGGTAAGGATGAAATTTTCACAGGGATTATCACTGAAGGATGGAGAGGTTATTCAAAAAATTGTTCCCGGTGTTGAAGACATTGCCCCTCAGTCTGAAAAGAAAATGGAGGCTAAAGTCGGAGATAAATCCTCAAAAGCAACAGTAATTGGTATTACCCCTTCGGTTTCGAAGATACTGAATTACAATGTTGAAAACGGTGTCTTTATCAATCAGGATCATTACACCCGTCAGCTAAAAGTATGTGTACTCGGTTCAAATATCGCACATGAGCTCTTCAGCTATAACAATCCGGTAGGCCAGAGCGTGAAGCTGGAAGATCAATGGTTCGAGGTAGTCGGAGTAATGCAGACAAAAGCGTTATTTACCGAAACTGTAGGTGAGCTGGCCGCTCGCGATCTTAATAACGATGTCTACATTCCTCTTTCAACTTTTAATGACAGAATACCGAAAGAAAATCGCTTCGCAAGTGAAATCAAGCAGCTCACCGTCAAGTTCAACAATTCCGAGCGGCTTGTTGAATCTGCTGCAGTCATCAGAAGCATCCTGACACGACACCATTTTAATAACGATGACTTCAGTATAATAGTCCCATTTGAATTGTTAAAACAGGAAGAACGGGAACGAAGGATTTATAACCTTTTGCTGGCTTCTATAGCAGCTATTTCATTGATTGTCGGAGGAATAGGAATTATGAACATAATGCTTGCTTCAGTACTGGAAAGGACAAATGAAATAGGTATACGCAGGGCAATCGGCGGACGCAAAGCTGACATAATGAGCCAGTTCGTTACTGAAGCAGTTGTAATCAGCATAACAGGGGGGATAATTGGTGTCATCCTTGGACTGTCATTCTCCCTTGGCATTTCTTTCGCAACTGATGTCAAGACAAGCATTACACTTTATTCGGTGGTCATTGCATTCGGATTCTCAGTTCTGGTAGGAATCACCTTCGGGTACCTGCCGGCGAAAAAAGCCGCCAATCTTAAACCGATTGAGTCAATCAGACATGAGTAGATAACATTAAAATTAAAGATCCATGTTAATTGAAATACAAAACTTAAAGAAGAATTATCAGATGGAGCAGATCGAGGTGACTGCCCTGCATGACGTAAATCTTAATATTCCAAAGAATGAGTATGTTGCTATTATGGGTCCGTCGGGATCGGGCAAATCGACTCTTATGAATATTCTTGGTTGTCTCGATACTCCCACTGAAGGCAGATATCTGTTCAATTCTGTTGACGTCACCCAACTGAATGACGATCAGCTTTCGGCAATCCGGAATAAAAATATTGGGTTTATTTTCCAGTCGTTCAATCTTTTACCACGCATGAGCGCATTGCTGAATGTTGAGCTGCCATTAATGTATGGAGGGGTGGAAAAAGTGAGGAGAAGAGAATTAGCAATAGAAGCCCTTGAAAAAGTGGGGCTGAAGAACAGGATGAGCCACAAACCTGCCGAACTGTCGGGAGGTCAGCGTCAGAGAGTCTCAATTGCAAGAGCCCTTGTGAACAAGCCGGGAATTATCCTTGCCGATGAACCTACCGGAGCACTTGATTCAAAAAGTGGTGAGGAAATCATGGAAATTTTCTCACAGCTTCATTCCGAAGGCAATACAATAATTGTAATCACACATGAGAAAGAGATCGCAGCACACTGCGGGCGGATCATCTATCTGAAAGACGGAATGATCACCAGCGATACAAAAAACAGTAATTAAAATAACCATAAAAGATATTCCGATGAATATTTTACAGAAGACTACATCCATTTCAATATTTTTTGCATTATCATCTTTAATTAACGGTCAGCAGATATATAATCTCGACCTCGAGTCGAGTATTGAGCTTGCCAGGGAGAAGAGCAGAACAATGCAAATCCTCCAACAGAGTCTTAAAAAGGCCTCATACGACCTCAAAGCAGCAACCAGCAGCTTTAAAACTCATGTAAGCATGGATCTCGTGATGCCGCAATATACAGAGACAATCAGACAGTTCGAGGACAGCGCAGGTATCACGTTTTACCCTGTTCGTCAGAATCAGATCAACAGCTATCTTACCATCAGTCAGCCGCTGCCGACAGATGGAAACCTGTTCATACGCTCCGGGGTGCAAAGCTTCGTCGATTATTATGCAAAAGACAGGAATGCACAGATCAGTTCAAGCATAGGCCTCAGGCAGCCAATTGAAGCCCTCTTTGGTTATAATAACCTCCGCCTTAGTTATCAGCAGGCCAAACTTGCCTATGAGCTTTCAAACAAGCAGCTGAAGAGAGAAGAGCTTAACCTGGTTTATGATATCAGCCAGGAGTTCTTCACCCTTGTATCTTTCCATGAAAGCATGAATATTGCACAGCAAAGCCTTGACAAGCAGAAGGAAGCTTTTGATATTGCACAGAGTAAATATAAAGCAGGATTGATTCGTGAAGTCGAAGCCCTGCAGATGGAAGTCGATCTCAGTGAAGCGATTAATAACCTTGATATTGCAAAAGTCAATTATGCTTCCCAGATGAAACTGTTCAAAGAGACCCTGGGGATAGAGCTTAATGATTCTGTGATCATAAAAAGCGATCTGAGCTATAACATTGTTGTTGTCGATCCGGAAAAAGCCGTCGCCCTTGCACTTGAGAACCGACTCGAATTAAGAGAAAATGAGATCCAGATAGAACTCTCACAGATGGAAATCAAGAGAAGAAAAGCAACGGGCCGAATAAACGGTGATATTCTCCTCAATTATAATTTTATCGGTGTCGATAAAAGCAATCTTTCGATCCCTCTTGAAACCGCCTTTAATAATACATGGAGAAATATGCTCAGCCGACCTGGCAGTTTCGGGGTAGGACTGACTGTCAATATTCCAATTATTGACTGGGGTGAGAACCGGGCGAGGGTAAATGCCGCCAGGGCTACCCTATCGCAGAACAAGATTCAGCTGGACGCTGAGAAAGTAACTATTGAACGTGATACCCGTACGACTGTCGACCGTTTGCAGAGCAGTCTGAGGCGATTGCAGCTTCTTGAAAGAAACGTGGGGGTTGCCGAAAAAAGCTTTGAGATCTCACGGCAGCGTTATGCAAATGGAGACATCGACAGCCAGGCAATGGCGCTGGAACGTGAAAGACTTAATAATGCTTATATAATCAGGCTGTCATCCTTTATTAACTATAAGCTCCTGCTCTCCGATCTGATGAGAAAGACATTTTTCGATTTTGAAAAGAACATTTCTATGGTCGGGAAGTAATAGCCTGGTTGTTTGTTGCACAATACCTGATGAGTTAATATTAATGGTGAGGAACACTGCCCCTGGTTCATTCAGGAGACCGCTTTTGCATTGGGCAACTACTTTATAAGAACGAATACCATAACTTTAAAAATAATAGAGGCAGTCTTTTAAGGCTGCCTCTATTATTATCTAAGAATGAGAGTATTTACTTTGAGAACCAGAGCTTTGTATCCATCTGGTCAGCGCCCTGACGTCCGATAGCAACATCCAGGTTTGCACGATTTTTGCTGTATGCTCCGCTTCCATACCGCATCCTTTCAGGATATTCACCATTAATATCCCCCAGACCAAAGATATCCGGATCAGTTACCCCGTTGGCTAATTCAGCAGGATATCCGAGTTTCCTGACAACTGCCCATCCTTCGAAACCTTCGGTATAAGAATTGATCCATCTTTGTGTTGCGATCTTTTCAAGTTTCTGAGCAGTAGTTCCTGAAGATATGTCAGCCAGGGCGGCAGTCGACAGGTATGTTGTGATATCACCGTCAGCACAGCCCCACATCGTCATCGATTTTCTTATACCTTCCTGGAACAGGGCATTTGCATCACCTGTAGCGCCGGGTATTGCTTTTACAATGGCTTCTGCCTGAAGAAAATATGCTTCTGCTGTTGTAAGCACTATCTCTGGATAAAGATTGCTTGTGGTACCTTTTTTGACAACAAAATAATCTGTCGGGATACAGAAAAACTCTCTCCTGATAAGAGGCTGGATGAAGCCATTCAGACGAACCGGCTGACCAACATAGCTCTTGTTCGGAACCATATCAATTATTACCTGGTCGTCTGTCGTTTCATCACCTGTAACAGTGAAATCGGCACCTGCGTCAGTAAGTATTGTACGGAGGTAGGTTACGCGCTTGGGCCAAAGAGTGGCATCTGATCCTGAAGCAGGTTTAATGAATGTAAATGAACCTCCCAATGCCGGCTTGACATATTTTGTCAGACGGGGATCATTGTAATTCCGGAGATTATCTATCATTACCTTGCTTACAGTCCATCCTCCTCCGCTGCCGAAATCACCGAAATCGAGCCATGCCCCGGCATAAGAATCGCTGTTCCATTTGGAAATATTGTTGTCTTTTACCATCAGCACATTATCCGCATCGGTAGAGAGAAGCGGAGCTGCTAATGCCTGCGAAATGGCAGCTGCTGCAAAATCATCGCCCGGGACTCCGTATGTGCGCATGGCAATCCTGAGTTTCAGGGTATTGGCAAGTCTTTTCCATTTCTGAAGGTCGCCATTACAATAAAGATCATTATTACCCAGGTCATTGACACCTTCGCCGGTTTTTGTTGCCGTTCCGATTGTGGTCATAGCTGCATCAAGATCTGCGATTATCCCTTTGTAGATATCTTTCTGGGTATCATAGGCAGGAAGAACAATATTCGGATCTCCGGCCTCCGAATAGGGAATTTCGCCAAATGTTTCGGTATACATCTGGTAATAAAGTCCCTTAATAATTAATCCGACTGCATACATATACTGGTTTTCAAAATCACCTCCGGTTGCAGTCAGCTTAAGGAAGTTATCAAGCTGTCCAAAATAGCCTTCGTAAAAATCCCATGTCGCATCGGTATAGGATGCCGAATAGGTATAACCCAGCTCATCGGACCACCATGAATAGTTATCGCCGAATGTAAAGTATCCCGCGAATCTGTCTGCATGGATAAGCATAGCTCTCCAGTAAGGATAGTTATCGGGAGCGTAAAGTTTGTACTGAGGTACAGTTATGAAGTACCTTGCACTTGCTTCTGAAGAAGTTATTGCATTAGGGTCTATGTTGATCTCCTCGAATTTCTTGGTACAACCGGATAACCCCAGTGCAATAAGGATTGCAAATATTAATTTATATGATTTCATAATCTTAATGATATTAATTAGAATTTAACATTCAGGTTGAAACCAATGCTTCGAGTTGTAGGCATATTGTAGAAAAGAACACCCTGGGCATAGTTGCTTGTGCTGAAGCTTCCCTCAGGATCGAAATTTTTCAGAGCCCTGTAAATGAAGAAAAGGTTTCTCCCGGTTATCCCTATGGACACACCTTTAATAAAGGTTTTATCAATTATGTTCACTGGCAGGTCGTAAGTGAGTGACAGTTCGCGCAATCTGATGTTTGTCTGCTTGAATATATAGTTCTCGGCAATAGCGGAATATGAGCCCCAGTACTGTTCTGCAGAAATATTTGTAGTATTTGCACTTCCGTCATCTTTTACCCCGTCAATTACAACACCTGTTTCACGGTATTTTAGTGAATTCTTTGATACACCAAGAGCATCAAGGGCTGCATCAGTACCTGAATATATTTTGCCTCCGAACCGGGCATCAATCAGGAATCTCAGGTTCAGGTTCTTATATGTAAAGGAGTTGGTCATACCTCCTACCCAGTCGGGCTGATAGTTCCCCACAAATTTCTTTTCCGGTGCTGCCATAAAGCGACCCTGGGCATCAACAACAATTTTACCATTGTCATCCCTCAGATAGGTAGTGGCGAAGATATCACCATAGCCCCCTCCTACCCTTGCCATCACATCAATAACACCTGAGTTTGTCGTTGTGAAAATAAAATTATCAACACCTTCAATCAGTTTGACAAGCTTGTTCTTGTTATGCGACATATTCACTGATATATCCCATTTGAATTTACCACTCTGGAAAGGGATGCCTCCAACCAGAATTTCATAACCTCTGTTCTGCATTTCGCCCACGTTTGTTCTCTCATAACTATAACCTGTTGATGCAGGTATCGGAACATCCATTATCAGGTCTCTTGATTTAATGTCGTAGTAGGAAATATCCGCATATAACCTGTTATTGAATAACCTGAATTCACCGCCAAACTCCAGAGAGCTGGTCTGCTCAGGTTTCAGATTAGGATTATTCCTTGTTGCCGGTCGCGTGAGGATAGTCAGTCCGAGATAGCTGTCACCAGCTGATGAAAGATCGAAGGAGTTCAGCAACTGGTAAGGGCTTGTGTCGCTACCCACTCTTGCCCAGTTAATCCTGAGCTTTCCAAAATTCAGTGCCGGTAAATGAATCAACTCGCTCAAAATGGCTGACAAGCTTACCGATGGATAGAAATAGGACCAGTTATTTTTTGGAAGTGTTGATGACCAGTCATTTCTCATGGATGTTTCAAGATAAATATACTTGCCATAGCTCAGCATAGCTGATCCGTAAACTGAGTTAATTATCTTTTCACTCAAAGGGGTATAGCTCGGTAAATTGATTGATGCACTTGCCAGTGTGGGTTTTGTCGGGATTTTGAAATTTTCGGCAAAGATGCTCATCCCTTCATAGGTCTGGTACATATGGTTTGCCCCGACATTTATATTCAGATCGATCTTCTGAGTTATAGACTTGTTGAACATTAACAAGGCATCAATATTTGTTTCGGTGTTTTTCTGGATGCTATTATTAAGCCTTCCTCCGCCATAGTACCAGTGGCCATATTGATTGATCGTCTCAATCTTCTGACTTACTGCATCAGTACCAATTCTTACAAAAGCTGTAAGGTAGCTCGTAAATTTATAGTTTGCCTTAACATAACCCTGCATCCTTTCCCTGTTCTCATTATTCACATCATGAAGCATATACCAGTATGGATTACCTGAACCCGAAGCATATGAACTGACAGAATAATCGGCAGGATTCTGATAATCCTTCAGGTCGCCGATAATTGTATTCCTGGGAATCGGGTAGAGATAAGCCATTACACCTTCTGTACCCATAACCGGGCGGTTTTTTGACTTCTGAACAAAATAGGTCACTTTTGCATCAACATTAAACTTGTCAGTCAGGTTTGTAGTTCCCCTGAAGGTAAAATTATGACGATCAAGATTTGATCCCGGAAGGATAGAAGTGGCAGAAGTATTGGTATAAGCAAACCTGAATGTCGACTGCTGGCTGCCG
>Ga0315276_10006833_pt1 | contig 10530 bp, 6 predicted proteins | sample YL17G05_0_MG_FD_204542 | JGI IMG/M metagenome (GOLD analysis project Ga0315276, IMG submission 204542) | Sediment microbial communities from Yellowstone Lake, YNP, Wyoming, USA - YL17G05_0 | ecosystem: Environmental > Aquatic > Freshwater > Lake > Sediment | place: USA: Wyoming | collected... | reverse complement strand
GATGTAACCGGGCACGAAGCCTTTCGGCAAAATATTAGGCCAGGAAAACGCGAATATCCACTCATACGTAGTATTGGACTTAAGCCTGCCCAGGCCGGGATAATATTCATATTCGAAACCGAGATTATAGTTCATAGCATAAGGCGTGTCTTTAAACGCCTGGTTCTTGTAATATGGTCTGAAATCCATCCTCTCTTTATCAACGTATCCGCTTCCAATAGCGTTGCGGTGAATAACTTCGAAGCCGAAGCCGGTACCATAGAAATCAAGATCGATACTCTTGAAAAGCGCGCCCTGCTGACCATACGCCTCTCCTCCTTTACTTAGCCATTTGCTGTGATACTGCAGGTCAAGGGTAACCCCAAGTTCCTTCTTTTGCCCGCCTCGGCTCGCTTCGGCAAGGCTGGGTTCCTTTTCCTGCTCGCCCAGCTGACGCTCCGTCGCAGCGGGCTCTGCTGCCACTACTAAAGGAACCATACTTAACAAAATTGTAACAATTGATAAAATCTTTTTCATAATCTTCCTTTTAAAAAAACGCTATAAAAAGCTTCATCAACCATAAAATTAACGAAATAGCCGGCAAGTTTATCAACAAATACTCACTAATCAAACGAAAAATGAGCTAAAAGTTAACAAGTCGGTTGACATGTTATATAAATTTTAATAGCATACTTCTTCTGTTATCGTCAAGTGAAAGCAATATTAACAAGTTCTTTAGGAAAATATTATGCCAGAAAAACAAAAAACCTTCCAGTCTCTTATGATTGAAAAGAGAATGTTCCCGCCGCCGGCAAATATCAAGGCTGGCGCTCATATAAACAGTCCGCAGCAGTATAAGCAGATGTGGGAACAGTCTCTTAATGACCCTGATGCCTTTTGGCTTGAACAGGCCAAGAGCTTGGCATGGTTCAAGGAGCCGACCAAAAGTCTTGAATACACATGGGATACTAAGAGTCGTAAAATCGAGCATACGTGGTTCGCCGACGGCGAGTTAAACATTGCGTATAACTGTCTCGACCGCCATCTCGGAACACCGACCGCGAAAAAAACCGCGATTATTTGGCAGGGCGAGGCTGAAAATGCCGTCAAAAAATTTACCTACGAAGAGCTTTATAAGGAAGTTTGCAAATTCGCCAATGTTCTCAAGTCAAAAGGCATAAAAAAAGGGGACCGAGTCTCAATTTATATGCCTATGGTTCCTGAACTGCCTGTAGTAATGCTTGCTTGCGCCCGCATCGGCGCTATTCACTCGGTTATATTCGGCGGATTCAGTGCCGATGCCATCGAAGGCCGAATCAACGACTCCGACTGCAAAATGCTTATCACTTCCAATGTTTCGCTGCGGGCGGGAAAACACATCAAACTAAAAGATCTTGCCGATGCTGCTCTGAAAAAAACACCGACAATCAAGTCCGTAATAGTCGTAAAAGTCGACGAAGAGCCCTGTAATATGAAAGAGGGAAGAGATTTTTGGTATCACGATGAAATAGCCGGTGCCAAAGATCAGTGCGAAGCCGAACACATGAATGCCGAAGACCCCCTCTTCATTCTTTACACATCCGGCTCGACAGGCAAGCCGAAAGGTGTTGTCCATACTACCGGCGGATACCTGCTGCACGTCGCTCTCACTCACAAGCTCGTTTTTAACATTCACGAGGATGATATTTATTGGTGTACCGCCGACATCGGATGGGTAACGGGACACAGCTATATCGTCTATGGCCCGCTCGCAAACGGCGGCACATCTCTGATGTTCGAAGGAGTCCCGACTTATCCGGACGCCGGCCGGTTCTGGCAGATTTGTGACAAATTCGGCGTCACTGTCTTCTATACGGCGCCGACGGCTATCAGGGCTCTGATGCGCCTCGGCAAGGAATGGCCTGCAAAATACAAACTGAACACCATGAGAATACTCGGCACCGTAGGTGAACCGATAAATCCCGAAGCATGGATATGGTACTACGAAAATATCGGCCATAGTCGATGTCCAATCGTTGATACCTGGTGGCAAACGGAAACCGGCGGCTTTATGATTACGCCTTTGCCGGGTGTCCATACACTAAAACCCGCCAGTGCGAGCCGGCCGTTCTTAGGCGTCGATACCGTTGTCCTGCGCGACGATGGAAGCCAATGCGATGTGAACGAAGGCGGAAAGCTCTGCATAAAAAAACCCTGGCCCGGAATGATGCGAACAATGTGGGGCGACCATGACAGGTTCATCGATACGTACTTCACAATGTATGACAACATTTACTTCGCCGGTGACGGCTGCCGGGTCGACGAGGATGGAGATTACTGGCTGATGGGCAGAATCGACGATGTCGTCAATGTTTCAGGACATCGTATCGGCACCGCAGAAGTTGAAAGCGCCCTTGTCAGCCACGAAAAAGTAGCCGAAGCCGCCGTCACACCTATACCTCACGAAATCAAGGGACAGGGGCTGTATGCCTTTGTTACACTCGTAGAAGGTGTTGAAGAAAGTGAAGAGCTCAAAAAAGAACTGATAATGCACGTTCGCAAGGAGATTGGCGCTATTGCCGCTCCTGAAGCAATTCAGTTTGCCCCATCACTTCCGAAAACCCGTTCTGGTAAGATTATGCGGCGAATTTTGCGCAAAATAGCAGAGAAAGACACGGCTAACCTTGGCGATATCACCACTCTTGCGGATCCGAGCGTCGTCGAAAACCTGATTAAAGGCCGTGGAAAATAAAACCTTCTGGCTTAAGTCCATTAGCCCGGACGCGCGTTAAAGGCGCGTTCGGCTTGTCTTAACTGAAAGGAATCTAAATGGCAGATGGAGAAAAAGTCAAAAACCGTTGGCTGGTCATTGTCGGTGCGATGGTAATACAAGTCAGTTTGGGCGCAGTATACATCTGGAGCGTATTTCAGACGCCGTTGAAACGGGCCTTTGCGTCTTGGACTGAGACGCAGGTGACACTTCCTGCACAGATAGTTCTGGCAGCGTTTGCGGCAGCGGTTATCTTCGGTGGTCGGCTTCAGGACAGGCTGGGGCCGAGAAGGGTAGCAACCGCAGGTGGTCTAATCCTTGGCGCTGGCTTAATTCTGGCACGATTCACGGATAGTTTTGCGCCGGGGGCAGCTCTTGTCTGGTTGATTCTGACATTTTCGATAATGGGCGGTATCGGCATCGGCGCTGCTTACGTCTGCCCGATTGCGACATGCGTGAAATGGTTTCCCGACAAAAAAGGGTTAATTACGGGATTGGCTGTGGCCGGCTTCGGCGCAGGAGCGTTTTTCTTTGCGCCATTAGCTAAAGGGTTAATTTCAGGTGTTCCTTATGAATTATTAGGTATCAAATTGTTTCCACTGCCGGAGCTGGAAGTATTCAAAACTTTTATGGTGCTGGGGATAATATTTCTAATAGCGGTCGTCGTCGGTGCGCAGTTGCTTAAGAATCCGCCAGCAGGTTTTGTTCCTGTCGGCTGGACGCCACCGAAGCCGGCTCAAGGCGCCGCAGCAAAGGTGGATTTCACTCCCACGGAAATGCTGAAGTTACCGACATTTTGGCTCCTGTGGCTGACGTATTTTGCGGGCTGCACAGCAGGTCTGCAGGTTATTATGAAGGCTTCGCCCATCTGGCAGTCATTCGCCTTCGGGAGTTTGACGCCGCCAATAGGGGAAAGTGAGTTTCAGAGAGTAACAACTGCTGGAGCAATGGCGGTTTCTATTTTAGCCATCTTCAACTCGTTGGGCAGGATTTTATGGGGTAAGGTTTCAGACTCAATCGGTCGCAAGATTACCCTGGTCGTGATGTTCATCATTTGCGGTGTGGTAATGTTGGGGTTGAATTCAATGCAGACCTATACGCTGTATCTGCTGGGTATCTGTGTCGTTGGACTGTGCTTCGGAGGATATCTGGCGTTATACCCGGCGGTTACAGCTGATCTTTATGGAACCAAACACCTCGGCGTGAACTATGGCTGGATGTTTTCAGCATATGGCGCTGGTGGAATTGTCGGGCCTTACCTGGCGGCTAAACTGATGAAAATCATCAGTCAGGTTCCGTATCAGGTTACAGAGCCGGGCGGTAAAGTTGCGGAAAAAATGTTCTCCATTGGTAATTACCAACCGGCGTTTTTAACGGCAGGTACGGCTTGTGTGATTGCAGCCGTTATTATCCTGATTGCCCTTAAGCCGGCTAAGCCCGTTATGCCTGCACAACTCACCAAGGAAGATTGATATTTATAAACCGTGAATAGGAAATACGGTTGATTTGATGGTCTTGATTGTGGTTTCTATCGCAGGCATTACCGCATCGTGCTGTTGCCCGCTCACGGCTAATACCTTGTCCCTGAAACCGCCCTGCCATTCGGTACTGCCGAGCATAACACCGCCGATAGTAGGGCTTATCTCACTATCGGTATCCTCGCCGCACAGAATGCTCCAGGCCAATGCCCACGCCCTTACCGTGTTGCCGATATTGTACCCGCCGCCGCCTGTTGTAAGGATAGGCTTGTTAAAACTTAATAAGTGGTTAATGATTTCTGCGTAAACATTATTAGTCAGATGCAGATGCGCAAGAGGGTCGCCCGCAAGCGCATCAGCCCCCAGCTCGAAAACGAATACATCGGGTTTGTAAGCTCCTATTAAAGGCAGCGCCAGCGTCTCGAATACCTGCATATACGCCTCGTCGAACGTGCCCGTCGGAAGAGGAATATTTACGCAGTAGCCCTCCCCTTCTCCGCTGCCGATTTCACATTCGAATCCTGTTCCCGGAAATAATGTTCTCGGGTTCTGGTGCAGTGAGATAGTCATCACGTCTTTTCGGTCGTAAAAAGCGTATGCGACCCCGTCGCCGTGATGAACATCCACGTCAAGATATAAAACTCGCTTGCCCTGCTCTGCCAGTACCATACACGCAAGCGCAACATCGTTGATGTAGCAAAACCCCGCTGCCCGTTCGGGCCTGGCATGATGAAACCCGCCCGACGGATTAAACACCACGTCCGCCTCGCCCGACAGTATAAGCCCCGCCCCCACCAGCGTCCCTCCCGCGGCCAGAACCGCTCCGCCATACAATCCCTTAAAAACAGGACAATCCGACGTCCCTATTCCCATACCCAGAGCTTCAGCGTTGAACTTGCCTTCGGATGCCTCTTTCAAAATATGAAGATAACGTGCTGAGTGAAACTTTTTTAGAACGACCCTCTCCGCCTTCTCAGGCGCTGTTTCTTTTCTGCCGGCCCCCGATAAAAGCCCCATCGAATTTATAAGCTCTCGTACTCTTTTGGCCCGGATTGTATTGAATGGATGTTCAGGGGGATAGGGATACTTATCGAGTTCCTGCGAATAAATAAATACTGCTTCTCTCGTCCCCAAAAGCTGCCTTCTACCTTTCTTTAACTGCCAGATCGTATGCTACGTTGTAGACATCACCATCGAACTCCGTGTTCACTTTGTAACCGGAGTTATAAAATATTGACAGCATCGCCTTGTTGCTCGGCAATACCTTCGCGTAAAAACGCTTAACGCCGCGCTTCTTCGCAATTCCAGTAAGGTAATCCAGCAGAAACGTTCCCATACCCTTCTGCTGCCATTCATCCTGAACGACAAAGGCAACCTCCGCCGCTTTGCTCTTCGGATCGAGAAAATACTGGGCGATAGCTACTATTTCTTCGCCGGATGCTCCGGGGACCGTCCCTACTATAGCAAGGTCCTGGTGATAATCAATGTTCGTCAACTGCTGCACATCTTTATGGGGAAACGCAATCGTATGAGCCATATAACGCGTCTGAACGGACTTGATGCTCAGTGAATACAACATCTCAGACAGTGCCGCGTCATCAGTAGGCCGCACGGGCCTGAAAAATATCTCTGTACCGTCACGCAAAGTATCATACCGTTCAAATTCTTCCGGATAGGTCAATTTCTCAGTATCTAATTCTATCTGGTCGGCGTAAATATACTTTTGGGACTTCGCAGCCTGAATCAGCTCTTTTCGGAACTTCGGATGCGCAATATTAATAAGTGACAGCACCCTTTCCCTGATGCTCTTGCCGTGCAGATAAGCAGTTCCGTATTCGGTAACTATATAATGCACATCGCCGCGAGTGGTAACCACGCCGGCGCCCTCGGTCAGATGCGGCACGATCCTGCTTACCTTCCCGTCCCTTGCGGTCGACGGTATTGCGATAATCGCCTTGCCCTCCCTGCTTCTGGCGGAACCACGAATAAAATCAACCTGGCCGCCGATACCGCTGTAAAATTTGTAACCTAATGAATCCGAACATACCTGGCCCGTCAAATCGACTTCCAGGCCAACATTAATCCCGACCATCTTATCATTCTGGCTTATCACATAGGGGTCGTTAACATATTCGGTAGGATAAAACTCGAAAAAGGAATTGTTGTCTATGTAATCGTAAAGTTTCTTTGAACCCATACAGAAGCTCGCCACAATTTTGCCGTGATTGAGCGTCTTCTTCGCGCAAGTCACCGCCCCGCTCTCTATCAGTTCGATTATCCAGTCGCTGAACATCTCCGTATGAATACCAAGGTCTTTCTTGTATGCCAGAAACTCAACTACCGCGTGAGGTATCTGGCCTATCCCGCACTCTATCGTGCTGCCGTCCTCGACCAGTCTCGCAATGTTCTGGCCGATGCGACGGAGAATATCGTCAGGTTCAGGTATCACGGTTTCGATAATTTCCTCGTCGTAGGGCACCAGGGCATCGATGGTATTGACATGGACGAAGCTGTCCCCGAACGTCCGTGGCATCTTGCTGTTTATCTGTGCTATCACATATCGCGCATTCGCTGCGGCGGATTTAACTATATCCACCGATACACCGAGGCTGCACAAACCGTTCGCGTCCGGCGGCGTTACGCTGATTAACGCAACATCTATCGGTATTCTGCCGCGTTCGAACTCACGCGGTATTTCAGAGAGAAATATTGGAGTGTAATCTCCGATGCCTCTGCTCATGGTATCGCGGACGTTATCGGCAACGAAAAAACTGTTCATCTTGAACTTCTCGCGAAACTTCTCGTCCGCGTATGGCGCCGCCCCCATCGTCAGCAGCTGGACTATATGGGCGTCAGTTATTCCGCTCGAGTGCTCGACCAAAGCTTCGACAAGATGTTGCGGCTGACCGCAGCCGGTCCCTATAAATATATTATTGCCTGACTTAACCAGCTTCATCGCCTGGGCTGATGTAGTTATCTTTTCCTTGTATTTTTCTTTCCAGTCAAACTTTTGCATTGTTGTCTTCCTGAGTTAACTCTGCTCCACACTTATTCGCGCATCGACCGCTATTGCCGTTGTCCCCGCCCGGCCGACAACATACGGGTTTATATCCATCTCCTGAATCTGCGGAAACTCGGTAACCAATTGCGAAAGTCGCTGCAGTCCCTCTGCTATTGCGTCTAAGTCCACGCCCTCTTCGCCGCGAGCGCCCTTCAGCATCTTATATGTCCGGGTGTTGATAAGCATCTGTTTTGCTTCTTCTGCCGTCAATGGTGCCAGGTAAAATGCCACGTCCTTCAGCACCTCAACCATTATCCCGCCCATTCCGAACATCATCAATGGACCAAAATGAGGGTCGCGATGCATCCCGAGTATGACTTCTCTGCCGCTTCTGCACATCTCCTGAACAAGAACTCCCAGAATATTTGCATCAGGAGCACGTTTTGGTATCCGGTGCATCATCAGGTCAAAAGCGTCCATCACTTCGGTAACGTTCTCCAGGCCCAGTTTAACGCCGCCGAGGTCCGATTTATGTAATATGTCAGGCGACCAGATTTTCAACACCACCGGAAACCCGAGCTGCTGCGCTATATTAGCCGCCTGCTCGGCCGTGGTTGCTATTGAGCCTTTCGGCGTTACAAATCCGTATGCTTCAAGTATCTCTTTTGAGTCCTCCTCACCGATTTCCCTGCTCCCGCGACGCAGATACCTCTCTATGATATTTTCAACTTTCCTGCGGTTAACGGCAAATAGCTTCACCACACGTTTAGGCCGCATCCGCCATCTCAGATACTCTGTCATTACACTAATAGTCGAAACCGCCATCGCCGTAGAATCATATATCGGAATTTTACCTTTCCTCAATATCTTTGCCGCTTCGGCTATTTTGCCCGCGCCGAGAAAACAGGCAAGAACAGTTTTTGCTGGTTTCCGGTGCGTTATTCTGACCATTGCCTCGGCCGTAGCTTCTGGCTGAGTCATTACCTGAGGAGTCAGAAGAACTAAAACTACATCAACACCCTCATCGTCAAGGACGGTATCGAGGACAAATTCATAACGGTCTGCTAAGGCATCTCCGAGTATATCTACAGGGTTACTAATATTAGCCGAAGACGAAAGTTTCGCCGCCAGCTTGGCTGTTGTCTCTGCGCTCAGCTTTGCGAAACTAAGACCCTGCTGTTCCACATCGTCCGCCGCCATAATACCGGCTCCCCCGGCATTGGTGATTAATACCACCCTCGAACCCATAGGTAGTGGCTGATTCGCAAACGCTTGCGCATAATCAAACTGCTGCTTTATGGAATTGCATCGTATAATGCCCGCTCGCTCGAATACACATTCATACGCAACCTCACTGCCGGCAAGGCTGCCCGTATGAGACGATGCCGCCTTCGCTCCAGCCGATGTCACGCCGGCCTTCATCAGTAATATCGGTTTTCGCAGAGATATCTGCTCCGCCTGATTCACAAATGCGTTCCCGTCAACAATGTTCTCAAGATACCCCGCGATGACCCGTGTCTCAGCGTCGGTTGCAAATGCCTTTATGACATCGAGCTCATTGATGTCCGCTTTATTGCCTATACTGACAAGTTTGCTGAAGCCGATGTTGTTGGCATTGGCCATATCGAGAATCGCCGCCATTAACGCCCCTGATTGCGAAATATACCCTATCGCCCCCCTCGCGGGCATTTCCCCACCGAAACTGGCATTTAGTTTACTGCCAGGTGCTATCACCCCGAGGCAATTCGGTCCAATCACCCGAATATGTCCCTGCCTTGCTATTTGAATAACACGATTCTCAAGCTCTCTGCCATCCTGACCTACCTCCTTGAAACCGGCTGTAATAATGATAACTGCCTTGCTCCCGATTTTCGCGCACTGCTGCATAACCGCCGGAACTAACTTGGCAGGCACCACAATAATCACAAGTTCAGGTGCTTGGCCGATAGACTCAAGGTCCCGATAACACTTAAGCCCTTCTATCGTCTCCGTATTCGGATTGATTGGGAATATGCCGCCCTTATATCCCCCGTCGAGCATACTTCTGAGAATCTCATAACCTACCTTGCCTTTTGTCCGGGATGCCCCGACTATAGCAACTGAGCTCGGATTGAAAAACTTCTTGAGGGCCATATTAGTTGACAACCTTCCTGAACATAAAACCTGGTTCCTAAAGGTGAGGTATTCTACTTCATATCCGGTAGATTTGCAAAGCTTTTTATCTTTTGTTAATTTTTACGAATTATTATTTGTTAATTTCCACTAACAATTTTGTCACACAAAAATCAATATACTCTTAGTTCCTGATTTTAAGCCTGTTTTCTGAGTTTAGGTATGTCTGGCTCGATGTGAACAGTGATATTAACCGGACGTGCTATCTGATTATGCAGTGCGTCTTCCAGCCCGTTTGCTATCTCGTGAGCGGCGGCTATACTCAACTCCGGGTCAACAAGTATATGCAAATCCAGAAAAACCTCCCTGCCGACGGTGCGCGTCCGGAGGCGATGATACTGACGAATCTGCCCGTTGGCTTTAATGATACTTTTAATCTGCTCTATCGTCGCCTCATCAACGGCTTTTTCGATTAGTTCACCGAGGCAATCGCCGGTAAGCTTGGTGGCAACTATTACAACCATAACACCGATACCGATAGCCGCGACCTGGTCGCCGTGGGTGAACCCGAATTTTTGCGCAATTACGCCGATGATAACAGCTACCGAGCTTAAAGCATCAGCCCGGTCGTGCCATGCGTTCGCAAGCGCAGCCGGGCAGTGATATTTAATCGCGACCGCTTTTGTAACACGGTAGACCACTTCTTTAATAACGATGGCCCCTGCCGCCGCTATCAGAACCATATTACTCGGACGAGTAACATTGTCTTTCGCGATATCAATGGCCGCATAGTATATCATTCCCAGCCCCACACCTAATAGGCCCAGGGCAATCGCTATGGCCGCGAGCGTCTCCAGCTTGCCGTGCCCGTACGGATGATTCGAGTCAGGCTTTTTTGAACCAAAATAAAGCCCCAGCAGAACCGCTATATCGGTAAGCATATCCGACACCGAATGAATGGCGTCGGCGAGCATGGATAACGAACCGGTTATGGAACCTACGATGAACTTCCCGGCAATCAGAAAAACGTTAGCCACTATACTAAGATATGTAACGCCTCGAAGCTGCTTTGAGGCGATTTTTTGCTTATCGTCGTTCATTTTCGCTTCAGCCTGATATTTGCCTGCGAATATTCAGAACTTCTTTGAGGTATGCACCGGCGACATGATGGTCTTTCGCCTCGACTATGACCCGCATCACAGGCTCGGTAT
>Ga0315276_10006831_pt1 | contig 10530 bp, 9 predicted proteins | sample YL17G05_0_MG_FD_204542 | JGI IMG/M metagenome (GOLD analysis project Ga0315276, IMG submission 204542) | Sediment microbial communities from Yellowstone Lake, YNP, Wyoming, USA - YL17G05_0 | ecosystem: Environmental > Aquatic > Freshwater > Lake > Sediment | place: USA: Wyoming | collected... | reverse complement strand
AACGATGGTATCTTTTTCGGCCTTGGGCGATTTGATGCCCTTCCCGGACAGAAAAGACAGCCGGTCTTTCAGGGTATGTTCGAAACGCGCCTTTTGCCGCATGAGCATCGGCTTCCGCATTAATCCCATTTCTTTCTCCTCTCCGATTTGGCTATTCTTCTCCGGAAGGCCACAGGCTACGCAAAGCTGACTTTTCCCTGCCGGCAGATAGTTTCAGAAGGTATTTATATCAGGATTTTGGCTAAAAAGCCATCGTATTCTTGGATGAGCTCTTCCTTGCGGCGCCGGCTCAGGGACTTGACGGCGCACTCCCGCGACAGGGACTGGGAGCGTGTGCCGCACTCCTCCCGGTAGACGAGAACCACAGGGCGCCGGGTCCGGGTGTAGCGAGAGGCCTTGCCTTCCTGGTGCTTCCGGAGCCGGCGGTCGATGTCGGTGGTCACTCCGGTATAGAAAGACCCGTCGGAGCATCCGAGGATATAGAGGGACCAGATGGCTCCTGCGGCCGCGTCCGGCGCCGGCTGTTCCTCTTTCGCCTCCATCACCCGGAGCATGCGGCGGTAGGGAGGTTTCATGGAACCGAGATTATCGTCGCCGGCGATAAATTGTCAAGAATCCCCCTTAAAGCTATATCTTTGAAAGAACGAAAGCCGTCAAGAACCCCAGCATCGTCAAGAACCCGATCAGGAATCCGCCCTCTTCATAAGCTTCGGGCATCATGCTGTCGGCCAGCATGGCCAGGATCGCCCCGGACGCGAAAGACTCGATGATGCCGAGCGCATTGAGATCCAGCTTTTCCAGGAACAGGAAACTTAAAACGACGCTCGATGCGACGAGGATGCTGACAATCGACCACGACAGATAGATGCTCTTTTTGGAAAAACCCTCTCTTCGCAGATCGTCTATGGAGGACAGGCTTTCAGGGAGGTTCGATAGAAAGATCGCGACGAGCATGAGCAATCCGATCCCATTTTTGCTGAGTAGAGCGACGCCTAGCGCTATCGATTCCGGGATCCCGTCAAGGAGAGAACCCAGGACGATGGCCTGGCCGTTCGTTTCTTTTGCCGCTGGATGATGGGCCTTGCGTTTATGGTTTCGTCCGCCATGCCTGTGGATCAAGACATCCCCGGAAATGAAAACCACCCCTCCCAATAAAAACCCGATGATGACCGCATCAAACCCTCCATGTTTGAAGGCGTCCTCCATCAGCCCGAAAGTCAGAGCGCATATCAAAACGCCGGAACCGAAAGCCATGATGGCCGCGATGATCTTTTGGCTGATCTTCAGGGTGGTGCCCAGGATGACTCCGAGGATCAAAGAAAACCCGGTCAAAGAAGCATATAATAAAACCGTTGTTATCTTTTGCACCGCCCGGAATATATCGCCGGCCGCGCAGCGAAGTCAAGGAGGCATCCATGAGTCGCGCAAAATCGACGCTGGCCACTCTTGTCCTCGTCTTGTTATCCGCCGTAGCTTGCCATAAATCGGTCGAGTACGACCTGATCCTGCGCGGCGGGGTTCTTTATGACGGGAGCGGCGATAAACCGCGGATGGCCGATATCGCGGTCCAAAACGACACCATCGTCGCCATCGGGGATCTTTCGAAGGCTCGCGGCAGGGCGGAGATCGATGCCCAGGGACTGGCGGTCGCGCCTGGATTCATCAACATGATGTCTCAAGCCGGGCAAACGCTGATCGAGGACGGGAAGGCGCAGAGCGATATCCGACAAGGCATCACCTTGGAAGTCCTGGGCGAGGGGGAATCCATGGGGCCCCTCAGCGAGCGGATGAAAGAAGCCCTGGTCAAGGGCCAAGGCGACGCCCGATCCGATATCGGGTGGACGACCCTGGACGAATACCTGCGTTTCCTCGAAAAACGCGGCGTGACTCCCAACGTGGCCTCATTCATCGGAGCGGCGACCCCGAGGGTCCATGTGATCGGCTATGATGACCGTCCGCCGACGGATGATGAATTGAGCCTGATGCAAAAACTGGTCGGGCAGGCGATGGAAGAGGGCGCCCTGGGCGTCGCGTCGGCCTTGATCTATCCGCCCGGCTCTTTCGCCAAGACCGCCGAGCTGGTGGCCCTGGCAAAAGTGGCCGCACGATACGGCGGCCTCTATATTTCCCACATCCGAAGCGAGGGAGACAACATCATCCAGGCGACCGGCGAGTTCCTTCGGATCGTACGGGAAGCCGGGATACGCGGCGAGATCTTTCACCTGAAAACAGGAGGGCGCGACAACTGGGCGAAGATGGACGAGGTCATCGGGATCGTGGAAAAGGCCCGCGCGGAAGGGCTCGAGATCACGGCCGATGCCTATCCCTACGCCGCGGGCATGGCCGGACTCTTGGCTTCGTTTCCCCCATGGATCCAAGACGGCGGAGTCGAAGCGGCCATCAAGAGAATGAAAGACCCGGCCACCCGGCGGCGGATCATCCAGGAGATGAGAGAGCCAACAAAGGGCTGGGAAAGCCTGTATCTCCAATGCGGCTCTCCCGACAGGATCTTGCTGATCGCTTTCAAAAACGAAAGCCTGAAACCGTTGACCGGGAAAACGCTGGCCCAGGTGGCGGAGATCCGGGGGAGATCTCCGGAAGAAACCGCCATGGATCTCCTTATCGAGGACAACGGCCAGGTGCTGGCCATCTATTTCAGCCAGTCCGAGGAGAACCTGAAGAAGACGCTGCCCCTCCCATGGCTCAGTTTCTGCACCGACGAAGCCGCCTATGCTCCCGAGGGGGTATTCCTCGGAGCCGGCGCCCATCCGCGGGCCTACGGGACCTATCCGAGAATTCTGGGGAAATATGTCCACGACGAGAAGCTGATGACGCTCCCGGAAGCCATCCGCAAGATGAGCGCGCTTCCGGCCGAGACCCTGAGGATCGAACGGCGCGGGCGCCTCCAAACGGGGTATTTCGCCGACATCGTGGTTTTTGACCCGGATAAGATCAGGGATCTCGCCACTTTCGAGAAGCCTCACCAGTATTCAACGGGCATCATCCACGTTCTGGTGAACGGGGTCCAGGTCCTGCGGGACGGCGAACATACGGGGGCTAAGCCGGGACGGGTCGTGCGCGGCCCCGGCGCTACGGCACGAAAGGGTCAAGCCGGATAAGGACTATGTCTTTGACAAACGGCGATTTTGGGACGAGTTCCGTCGCTTGACATCGATCGCCGGGCGGTGATATATCTTTCCTATAGTTTCGATCAAAAACATATGTTCAAAGAGGCGCCAATCCGCTTGATAACGAAAAGCCGCCATCGTGCCTGGCCCGCCGGAAGAAGGAATATTTTTTCGGTCCGGCGTGATCATTAAAAGACAACCTGCAAGTGCTGAGGTTTTGATAGGTTTCCCTCGCTATTTTTTTTGAGCGGATCCTATCCGATCGTTGACTAAACAGGAAAGGAGCGAGCCGCCATGATAGGTCAGTCTCTCGGCCATTATCGCATCATCGAAAGAATCGGTGCCGGCGGCATGGGTGTCGTTTATCGGGCCAAGGACGAACGCCTGGAAAGAGACGTCGCCCTCAAGGTCCTGCCCGCCGGAGCTCTTGCCGATGAAGAGACGAGAAAGCGCTTCCGCCGGGAAGCCCTGGCTCTCTCCAAGCTCAACCATCCCAACATCGCCACGATCCATGATTTCAACACGGAAAGGAACGTGGATTTTCTGGCGATGGAATACATATCCGGAGTCACGCTGAGTGAGAAGTCCCTCCCGGGAGCGTTGCCGGAGACGGAAGTCATCTCGCTGGGAAAACAGGCGGCGGAAGCGTTGGAAGCGGCCCATGAGCAGGGGATCATCCACCGGGATCTCAAGCCCGGGAACATCATGGTCACGCCCAAGGGCCTGCTCAAGGTGCTGGACTTCGGCCTGGCCAAGCTCTTTCAGCCCGCCGGAACGCTAGATAAGACTTTGTCTCTCACCGGCTCACTCGGTTTGACGGGGACCCTTCCCTACATGGCGCCCGAGCAGCTGGATGGCCGCGAAGTCGATGCGCGCACCGACATCCATGCTCTGGGGGCCATTCTCCATGAGCTGGTCACGGGGAAAAAGCCGTTTCCTCAGGAGACCGCTTCTGAGATCATGCGCGCGATCCTCGACAAGCCGCCGGAACTGCTACGGTCCCTGGGAGCCCATATCTCCGAGGGGCTGGAGCGGGTAATCTTCAAGTGCCTGGAGAAAGAGCCGGCCGACCGTTACGCGTCGGCCAAGGAACTCATCGCCGACTTGAAACGACTCGAGACCGGCGACCTCGCGGCGCTTGTCGCCGGAAGGCCCCGACGCCGGGCCAAGCGAAGCCTGTGGCAGAGACCACTGCCGGTCGGTCTTTTGGCTCTCGGCCTGGCGGGTCTTGCGTTCATCCTTAATATCGGTGGAGTGAGAGGACTCTTGACAGGTCGGACAAGGGCTCCGCAGGTGCAATCGCTGGCGGTCCTGCCGCTCGAAAACCTCTCCGGCGATCCCTCCCAGGACTATTTTGCCGAGGGAATAACTGACGCGCTCATCACGGAATTGGGACAGATCAGCGCCCTGCAGGTGAAATCTCGCACTTCTGTCATGCAGTATAAAAAAACAGAAAAATCTCTGCCGCAGATCGCCAAAGAGCTGAATGCCGACATTGTGATTGAAGGTTCCGTCTTGAGGGCGGGGGAAAAAATGCGGATCACGGCCAGGCTGATCAATCCGGCCGAAGACCGGCAGCTCTGGGTCAAAAGCTACGAACGCGACATCGGCGGTTTTCTGGTTCTCCAGAGCGAAATTGCCCAGGATATCACCAGGCAGATCGGCATCAGACTCAGGGAGGAGAAGAGTTTCCGGTCGGCCAAGAAAAAGACTGTGGATCCCCAAGCCCTTGATGCCTATCTCAAGGGAGTTTATTCGGGCGATAATGGATATTTTAATCAAGCGATCAGGCTCGATCCGGATTTTGCTCTGGCCTACGTCGAAATCGCAAAAAGTTTCTTTTTTAGTGGTCTATTGGGCGATGTTCCTCCTCGAGAGGCTTTTTTGGCAATGAAACAAGCCGCTCTAAAAGCGCTGGAGAAGGATAATACTCTCGGAGAAGCCCACGGCTATCTGGCTGTGGCCTGGCTCCAATATGATCTGGATTGGACTGAGGCTGAGAAAGAATTCAAACGAGCCCTCGAGCTCAACCCCAGCCTGGCCATGATCCACCATCTCTATGCGCATCTCCTGATGGCCCAGGACAGAATGGAAGAATCGCTGGCTGAGGTCAAGCTCGCTTCGGAACTCGATCCTTTTGCCAATCCCAACCATTTATGCTCCGGTTGGCACTGCTTCAGCACAGCGGGTTATGACGAGGCGATTGAGCTTGCGCGCAAAGACATACTAGCCGGGTCCGACGCTTCGTGGGCCCATGTCACATTGGGAATGGCCTATGAACAGAAACTTTTGATCAAAGAGGCCATTGGTGAGTTCCAAATCGCGGTCGACAATTGGAAGGGTAACTTTCTTCCCTTGGCCGACCTTGGCCACGCCTACGGGATCGCCGGCGAAAAGAAGGAAGCGCAGAAGATTTTGGAGAGACTCTTAGCGGAGAAGCTCTTAGAGAAGTCCAAGCGCAACTACGTTTCAGCCTACGATATCGCGGCCGTTTATATTGGCCTTGGAGAAAAGGATCAGACCTTTGAATGGCTTTCTAAAGCCTTAGAGGAGCGGTCAGGCTTTCTGGTTTACATCAAATGCGACCGGCGGTTTGACGGCCTGCGATCCGATTCCCGCTACGAGGCTCTGCTCAAACGTATCGGCCTACCGCTCGGCGCGATGAAGGACTTGATCTAAATCAGTCCCAACAAAAACGGTACCCCTCCCGTGAACGGACCGCCCAGGAAGTGAGCTCTTCGTAGCTCTTGCCCATTCTGTTCGTATTTCTTAACCCCCTGCTCCCCTCTGTGATTAGGGGGAACTGGAGGACGGCGCTCCAAGATACAAAAGCGCCTCTCAAGACTCTGTTCGTATTTCTTAACCCCCTTATCCCCCTCTGTAATTAGGGGGAACTGGAGGACGGCGCTTCAAGATACAAAAGCGCCTCTCAAGACTCTGTTCGTATTTCTTAACCCCCTTATCCCCCTCTGTAATTAGGGGGAACTGAAGGACGGCGCTTCAAGATACAAAAGCGCCTCTCAAGACTCTGTTCGTATTTCTTAACCCCCTTATCCCCCTCTGTAATTAGGGGGAACTGAAGGACGGCGCTTTTGATTAAGGAATGGCGGGGCCGACGAGACTCGAACTCGCAACCTCCGGCGTTACGGGCCGATGTTCCTTGCTAGAACCAAAAGACCGGCCGCCTCGTTGGTAGTCTTCCCGCTTTGTCTATGCTCAACTTGTGCTCAGCAGATGCCTAGAACGTTAGAAAGTTGTACAAAATTGCAACAAGTGCCCGATGCCGGGGACGATGATTAAAGCGCTGATTTCTCAATGAAGATGATCTTCAGAGTCTTGGGGAAGGCCGGGTCACTCTCGCTAAAGAGGCCCCCGGGGAGAGGGCGGGACTAGGGGCATAGAGACTAGGGCCAAGAGAGGGAAGGGGGTGATAAGATATAACCTATCAAATAGCCGTTAGGGGTGATTGACCTCCTGGGAACGGCGGCCGAGAATGCGGTTTGGCATGTTTATCATGACGGCTCCTGGAGGACCGTGAAATGGAAAACCGAAAGGACAAGAGGTTTGGGGAACAAAACAACGTTCTCGTAAAGGACAATTACCTGGCTCTGGGGACCGGCACTAACGGCGGGATTAATGCCTATACCCACGATATTTCCGTGACTGGGGCTCGGATCCGCACCAAGCTGGGTTTCCCCGTCGGCTACATCATCCGGATCGCCATCGACCTCAAAAGAACTCAGCGGTCCCTCAGAGTGGACGCCGAGGTCATATGGACCCGGAAGAGCAAAAAGGGCAAGCACTTCGACATCGGTGTGCAATTCCTGCATAGCGTTCCCGATACGATTATTTTGCTGATCGCACATTTCTATGGCAAACAGGCAGGGATCCCTTCTTCGGTTTCTCAGGAACGTCCGGCCTTGTAACCTTCCCCGGCTCAATGTGCAGCCTTGGAAGCCAAAAAACTCCATTTTTAGCTGGATCGGTTTTCGGGCGAGGCTCCCATTTGACCTGCCCCCGAAAAATCGGCTCAGGTATTATGAGGCCTTACTTCAACGTTGCCTTACGGAGATAAGGAAAGAGGAGAGGAGTTCATTCCCCTCCCCTCTTTTTGAACGGCATGAAGAAATTATCCCTGTTTAGAACCAGAACCTCAAACCTAGTTTAAAATCTCTGGGAGCACGAATCGACGTGACCTTTTGATAAGTTGGCACGTTGACTTGGGTGAGCCAGGCAAGAGTCTCATCTCCATTGAACGAATTAAACATGTCGCCATAGACGCCCAGCCTGTGATTGCCCGTGCCTACTATCAAAATAAAGATTATGCTAGAGTTGTGGGGCTCCTTGAAAAAGAAACCATTATAAAGAATTATCCAGTCCTTATACTCCTTGGGAATTCCTGTCTGGAACTTAAGAAATATCAAAAAGCGGCCGAATATTTCGAAGACATCAGAAAATATGGAGATACTGTGGAAAACAACAGAATTCTAGGCGCGGTCTATTACTCCTTGGGGGAAAGAGAAAAGGCACAAGTGTGTTATGACCGAGCAAAGAAATTAGAGGAGAAATTGAAAGATAAAAATAGCGAGATAAAAAAGGAGCCGTTCGATTCGCTCGATCACCAAAACCGTTAGGCTGGGCATCCTTCTAACTTTAGCTTTTGCATTGAACCCTCTCTGGGGAGCGACCACGGGCGCAGTGAAAGGGATGATCAAAGATTCGGCCACAGGAGTCCCGCTCACTGAAGTCAAAATAACGCTTGTTTCTTCTGAATCCGAAGCCCTGAAATATGAATTACATTCCGATAAAAAGGGGGGTTTTTATAAGAGTGGCCTAACTCCTGGCATCTATAAAGCTCTCTTTGAAAGGGAGGGGTATCTCCCTTTAAGCGTTTCTATTCGGGTCAAACTCGATGATACAGCGAATCTGGAAATCCAACTCGACCAGGCCCAAAGCACTTCTTCGGATTCCATGGAATTGATAAGAAAAGGGCTAAAACTCTTAGAGGCGGGAAAGTATGAAGAGGTTATCACAAACTTTGCGGAAGCCATTTCCTTAGATCCCTCGAATCCTATTTTCTATTATTACCGGGCCGTGAGTTTAGAGAAAAATGGAAAGACTGAGAAGGCTCTTGAAGATTATCAAAAAGCGGTAGAATTAAAGGCAAATTTTATTATGCCCCTCTCAAGGGCTGGAATCATTTTTGGGAAAAGGGGAGATTTTGAGAAAGCCATCGAATTTTATAGAAAAGCCGTTGATTTAGGCGATAAAGATCCCTCCACTTATTATAATTATGGAGTGTGTCTGGTCAATCTTGGCAGAAGTCCGGAAGCCCAGGACATTTTTGAAAAATTGCTAAACCTAGATCCTCTCTACTCAGACGCATATTATCAACTTGGCATTATTTATATTGGATTGGGAGAAACGTCCAAAGCCAAAGAACATCTTCTTAAGTTCATCGAGATAGACCCGGAAAACAAGAATGTTCCCCTTGCCAAAGAGATCCTGAAAACCTTGAAAGAGCCTTTCTTAGGAAGAGCTCTTGGAGCATCTCCGAGGGCCAGGATTCACTTTTTGTGAGGGCACTCGTTACTTCTGTTTTTAGTTCGGAATGCATACTGCCAACATCGCCATAAAACTTGGGCCTTGAGTGGAATTCCCATCAAGAATTCGATAACTATTGGCCGAAGGTTGGAATGCGCATGAAAAGAGGATGGCGCTTTTGATTAAGGAATGGCGGGGCCGACGAGACTCGAACTCGCGACCTCCGGCGTGACAGGCCGGCGTTCTAACCAACTGAACTACGACCCCGCAATGGGCTGGCCTATTATAGAGAAATGCCCGGGCACTTTCAAGAAGCCCTCGGCTTCTCGTAGCAGCGTGGGTTTTCTGATACATTGGGGCCAGGAGGGAACATCATGGCAAAGCTCACCAAAACAGACGAATTTCTGGAGAGAATCGGCATCGAAATGGACCACGTCAAGGCGGGGCTGATGGAGCTCAAGGCCAAAAGCCGGAAGCTCAAGCTCGAGGCGCGCCTGGAGTACGACAAGGGCCTCAAGTCGCTTGAGAAGAAGGAGGGAGAGCTCAAGGTCCGGATGGGGGAATGGAGTAAGGCCGGGCAGAAGGCCGGGGAAGACGTGAAGAAGGGGCTCGAGCGCGCGGCCAAAGACCTCAAGAAGGCCGTCGACGACGCCTACGCGCGTCTGAAATGAGCCGCTGAGGCGCGACCCAGTCGCGCCTACATCTTCTCGAGGGCGGCGATGCGCTCCTCGATGGGCGGGTGGGTACTGAAGAGCTTGTTGACGCCGCCCTTGATGTTTTTGAGGGGGTTGACGATGTAGAGGTGGGCCGTAGCCTTGTTGGCCGCCTCGAGAGGCTCGGTGTCGGCCGAGATCTTCCGCAGGGCCGAGGCCAGGCCGGCAGGGTAGCGTGTCAACATAGCTCCGCTCGCGTCGGCCAGGAATTCCCGCTTCCGCGAGACAGCCAGCTGGATGATCGTGGCTATGAACGGAGACAGCACCGCCAGGACCAGGCCGACGATGATCAAGATGCCCCCGGCGCCGCCCGATCCGCTCCGGCTCCTCCCGCCGCGCCGCCGCCCGCCGCCCCACATGAAGCTCCTTAGCATCCAGTCGCTGAGGAGAGCCACGATCCCGGCCATGACCACGACGAGGGTCTGGAGCCGGACGTCGTAGTTCTTGATGTGGGACATCTCGTGGGCGATGACTCCCTCAAGCTCAACGCGGTTCAGTTTTTCGAGGATTCCGGTCGTGACGCAGATGACGGCCGTCTCCGGCTTGCGCCCGGCGGCGAAGGCGTTCGGGGCGGTGTCGTCGATGACGTAACAACGAGGCGCGGGCAGACCGGCGGCGATGGCCAGACCCTCGACGACGTTATAGAGGTACGGGAATTCGTCCTTCGTCGCTGGACGGGCCCGGCTGATGGTCAGGACGATCTTGTCGCTCGCGTAGTAGCCAACCACGGCCATGGTCATGGACACGACGACGGCCAGGACGAGCCCGCCCTTCCCCCACCCGGTCACGTATTCGAAGAACCACGTCAGGACGAAGATGAAGGCCATGAAGAATCCGACGAGGGCGATGGATTTCCACTTGTTGCGCGAGATCTGTTCGTACATCGTTTGACCCGCCCTTCGTCAAGTCAAGCACGAAGACAAGAAGGAGGACACGTACCGGAAGTACATGTCCCCAAGGCGTGTCTCCGCGTTCCGGGGGAGCATGTCCCCATTTTAAAATACCTTCGCCCGGATCAGAAACTGACCTTGACCGGGCCCTTGGCCACTTCCTCTTCGATCTGGAAGTATTCTCTGGTCTTGAAGCCGAACATGTTGGCCAGGATGTTCGAGGGGAAGACCTGCTGCTTCATGTTGAACTTCATG
>Ga0315276_10006829_pt1 | contig 10531 bp, 14 predicted proteins | sample YL17G05_0_MG_FD_204542 | JGI IMG/M metagenome (GOLD analysis project Ga0315276, IMG submission 204542) | Sediment microbial communities from Yellowstone Lake, YNP, Wyoming, USA - YL17G05_0 | ecosystem: Environmental > Aquatic > Freshwater > Lake > Sediment | place: USA: Wyoming | collected... | reverse complement strand
ATTAAATCCTTGATTATAATTATCATATCTTGGCGTGTAATAATCATCATCATATCCAGCATCATAATAATCACTGCTTACATATGGTTCTTTATATCTCCAATAAGAATCATCAACACTATTTTTATTATCATTTATCTGGTTGTTAAAAGTTTGTCTTCTTTGATAATGAATTGGTTCTGCTTGATTAACAAACATAACCAGGTGTGGTTCATCATCCCATTCATAATAATTGTCATCATAATCATCATATTTATCATAATATTTTCTTCCATATTTATCATATCTTGTTTTAGGAGAAGAATAATCTCTTTCTATTTTATAAACCTCAATATTTGATTCTGCATATGAGTCTGCACTTATTTCTTCATAATTATATCTGTCTTCTTTTATAGAGATTATTGAACTAGCAGAAGAACTTGTTTCTTTGTAATATTCTGTTTTATAGTTTGGATAAAAATTATGTCTATAATAATTATCAGAAAAATCATTACAATCATGATAATATCCATCGCTTCCTTTGCATAATCCAGCAGAAACAAAATTTATTAATAAAATTAAAAGAACTAATCCTTCAAAAATTAATAATATGTTTTTTTTAATCAATTTATTCTCCTCTATAAGGAACATCATAATCCATTCTTTAATTACATCTCCCCTACCCTCTTCTGCATACAATAGTGTCATCTACAATATCTGCTTCACTTCTTCCTTGCTTAGCTGCATTTCTTAGAGATTCATATATCTTACACTTATCTGCTCCAATACAATCTTCACATGGCATTTTATTTTTCTCCTGATTTATTTATTATAAAAATCTTAGTTATCCTATTATAAAAAGATTATTGTGATTTACTTCTTTTTCTGCTTCTTTTGTATACAATAATATGCAGTATTATCTTCACTAGTAAAATATTTTTCAAGTAATAAAATATATTGGTCAGCAGTAATAACTTTATTTGAAACATGACCCACACAATTATTATTTCCTACATCATGAATAAAATCTAATCTTTCATATACATCACCTTCCTTTGTTGTTCTTCTAATAAGAAGCATCATTTTTCCTTTTGATTCTGAATCTCCATTTTCAACACCTTCTATCATAAGAACTGTTTTAACAAGATCTTGTCTCATTTTATTTTTTCTTCTTAGAACTTTCCTTGCTTGTTTTCTTGCCGGCTTTCTTTTCTAAATCAGCCTGAATCTTATTCACAATATGCTTTAATTCATTTTGAGAATCTGCAAGACTAAGTATTTGGTTTTTAATATTAATCATATCGAGCTTAACGCTCTTAAATGATGCTTTAAGATTTTTTTCAATGCTCATAAAACCACAAAAAAATCAGTGTATTTAAATCTTCTATATAAAAAGTTTCACTGATTGGTAGATAAAATAAAAACTTTGCCTTTAAAAAATTTATTTTATTTAAACCTATTTTGGAATTGCATATTTTCTTGCTCTATCCATATCATTATTTGGTTTGTCTTCTTTATAATATATTTCTATAAGGACAACTTCATTTTTTGTTGGATTAAAAGTATATATTATTCTAATTCCACTTTGAGACCCCCTATTAAGAGCCTTGCAACGAAATTTTCTGGCTTTATATACTGGGTAAAAAGAATCTCCTATTCCTTGGAGTATAACTATCCCGCTAAGGCAAGTTGGTTCAACAGCTACTGCTTTTTTAAAAATTTCTAAATCTTTATCTAAACCAATTCTTCTTAATTTGTGCATATCCTTTTCAAATTCTGGCACCCAATTAACAAGTGCAATTTGCATTTTCTTCTCTTACAGAGAAAACAGGATTTCTATAGAAAACTAATTCATAATCAATTAGGGCTTTGTCTTTTGTAGCTTTCCAAGGCATATCTAAATGAGAATAACAGCTTACTTGTGTTGCATTCATTGCAGATAATTTTTTCATAGCCTTATCAATTACCTTTAATTCATCTCCATTCAAAAGATTTAATTCTGGTTCTTTGGCAGATATAAATTTATATTGTTTTTTACCAAAGAATTTACCATTGCTTATTTCTATCTTTTTTTCTTTTTTTAATAGTTTTATTGCACCATCAAAATGTTTTGGTGCTGGTCCATTTGGTAATTTAAAATAAGACTCTCCAGTTATAGATTTCTCATTCAGCTCATAATAATCAAAATCAGAAAAATACATCATTTTAAATAACAAGGTTTTACCAACATTATCAAAACCTCCGGCTTTAGAGATTATATAATGTAAAACTTGCTTAAACTTTTCTAAATTAAAATTATTATCCATGATAAGAATCGCCTCTTCCTTTTGCATATTATTTCCATGACAGAGAACTTTAAAAAACCTTTGATTTTGTGAAAATGTATTTAACATTTTTGAAGGATCATAAATAATTAAATCTTTTCTAAAAAAGCAGAAGAACAATTATTTAAATTACCTGAAGAGTTGCAGAAAAGAATTGTAAATCATCTGGAAAGAATAAAAATACACCCCTATCATTTTGTTGAGAGATTAGTTAATACTCCTTATTTTAAATTAAGAGTTGGGGATTATAGATTAATTCTTGATATAAAAAATAAAGAACTGCTTATTTTTGTAATAAAAGTTGGACATAGAAAGAATATTTATAAATTATAACCACACCAACACCGAGGATTAACTCAAAAAAGCTGCAAATCTTTCATTTTTTGAACCACACCTTGTTTAACTTCTTCTGCATCTAAAACAAAGTTTTTTCCAAAATTATCATGAAAAAGCTCAGGCCATAATTGCCCAGCTAGATTATAAAATTGTCTTGCTTTAATATAATAAGCATCTTCTAAAACATCTCTAGTTCTACCATCATAAACCACTTTTATTCTGTCTTGTAATCTTCTTTCTTTAGTATCAATATCAACATAATAGTGTTGTGCTTTTAATAGAGTATCTAATATAAACTGCATATTAAATTCATTAAATGCATTTTGTAAATCTGTTTGATATTCTCTTATTTTTTCTCTAATTGGATTTTCCCACCATTCTGATTGCAATTCCTGAACTTTTTCAAAATCAAACCCCCTAAGAGTCTGTAATTCCATTTCATAATCAGGGGTTATAATCAGTGAATTAGAATGAGGAATAACTAACTGAGGTGTTGTAGCTAAATCAATAACCATATTAATATATTCTAAACAAAGAGAAGTATTTTTTCTTAACCATACATTATTTTCAATATCAAAATAATTTTTAGGCCTATTATCAAAATCATAACCTCCTCCAAAAATCAAGTTTTGCAATGGGATATTCTTAAAAAGATTTTCTCTGCATTCTCCAACAAAATTATGTAATCTTTCAACTTGTTTTAAATCAATATTCCCAATCAAACAATAATCTGATAATTCTCTTATATTTGCCATATAAAATCAATCTATAAATCATTTTTAAGGATTATTATACCCTGTTTACTCATTTAACTGAATATAACTTTCAGGCTTAGTTAATTTTTGTAATTCTCTTCTAACAACTGAAAAATCTTCTGAAGAAATTTTCTTATCCATAACAAGATTACCAAATATATCAATATCAAAAGGAGAATATCCTTTAATGCCAAACTGCCCCTTAACAATAATATCAGAATATCTTAATCTTTCATTTGAAATAGTATTTATTATAATTCCTATACCTTCTCTAATATAAGAAAGTACTAATGATTTTGTTTCATAATTAGAAGGCCTTTCTAAAATTTCAATTCTATCCTCAGGAAACTCTTTTATTGAAAATTTCTTCCCTAAATTAGCTCTTAAATCTTTTAATGATAATATTTTTTGTTCATCTAATGTTCTTAAAACTATCCCTGCCAAATCTCTTAATTCTTGAGCATAAATTCTATTATCATTTATTCTTACCATCTTAATACTAATCTTTCAGAACTCTTTAATTTTTTAGTGTTGTAAAGGAAGGTTTGTCTAGGAAACCTTGGGCATATTAAAGGAGGATACATCTAAGGAACCTTGGTTCCTTGGATTATTCATTCTCAGCCAATCCTTTTCTATCTCTAATTTTTCTTATAACTTCTGGCTGTATACTCCCAGGAACTTTTTCAAAAGTCTGGTCAATCATGCTGAATGTCCCTCTTCCTTCTGTTGCACTTCTTAAATCACTTGCTATTCCAATCATTTCTGCAACAGGAAGTTTTGTTTTAATAACAACATGTCCAGAACCTTGTTCAATATCTAAAATTTGTCCTCTCTTGCTTTGAATAAGTTTTGTTAAATCCCCCATATTTTCCAAAGGACCTTCAATTAATAATGTTTGAATAGGTTCAAACAATACTGGATTAGCTGAATGAATTGAGGCTCTCATTGAATCTCTAACAGCAGGATAAACCTGTGCTGGCCCTCTATGAATAGCATCTTCATGAAGTTTAATATCAACTAAAGAACATTTTAATTTTATACTAGGTTCTCTTGATAAAACTCCTGCATTAACAACTTGTTCAAATCCATCTAAAATCATAGAAATAACCTCATCCATATGAACCTCTCCTTTAACTTTATCTAAAAAAACACAATCTTTGTAAATCTGTCTGTATTGCCTTGCTTCATCATTTGAAACTCCTGCTTCAGATAATTTTTTCCAAACATCCAGGTCTTTTTTCTTGATTCTTCTTTCAGGTAATTCTCTTCTTTTAATCATCTGATAAACACTGTCTTCTAAAGGCTCAACTTGTATGAAAAAGAGATTATGTTTATTTGGTGATTTTCCTTCTCCAAGTTGCCCTTTTTTCATAACTGTTTCTCTATAAACAACAATTGGTTCAGAAGTCTTAACATCAACCCCTTTTTCTGTTTTAATCCTATTTTCAACAATTTCTAAATGCAATTCTCCCATCCCAGACATTAAATTTTCACCTGTTTCTTCATTAATTTCTATTTTTAATGTTGGATCTTCTTTTGCAACCTTCTTTAAAACTTCAATTAATTTAGGAAGATCTTGCGGTTTTGGAACACTAATTGATTTAGTAATAACTGGTTCAAAAATATGTCTAATATTTTCAAATGGTTCTTGAGGAGAAATAGTAATTGTTTCTCCTGTTTCACTTACAATCCCAGAGATAGCACAAACATTTCCAGCAGGAACTTCTTCTATTTGTTCTGGTTTAATCCCATTATAAACTATAACCTGCTGAATCTTAGCAGTCTTTTTATCATTATTTAAATAAACATCCATTCCAGGTTTAAGTGTTCCTGAAAATAATCTTCCAGCAGAAATCTCCTTGCCGCTTCTAGGATCAATTACAATGTTTGTGATAACAAAACCTACTTCCCCATCTTTATTACAATTAAGCAAATCCTTTCCAAAATTTGACTCAATATCTCCTTGCCAAATTTTTGGAATTCTATATTTTTGAGCTTCAATAGGATTTGGCAAATGTTTGATTACACTATCTAATAAAACTTCATATAATGGAGCTTTATCCCAAAACCATTTTTTTCTTTCCTCTTCCTCCAAACTATAAGCATTAATAACATCTTTGAAACTTATTCCTTTTTTTTTCATAAATGCAACAGACAAAGCCCAGTTATCTTTTGCAGAACCAAAAATAACACTTCCATCACCAACATTAACCTTCCATTTTTGCTGAAATTCTTTTTCTGCAATTTGCTCAACTAATAAATTAAAATGATTAATAATTTTCATAAATTTTTCCTGCATTGCTTCAGGAGTTAATTTTAATTCTTTAACCATTCTGTCTGTTTTATTAATAAATAAAATTGGTTTTACTCTTTCTCTTAAAGCTTGTTTCATAACTGTTTCTGTCTGAGGCATAATCCCTTCACTAGCACAGACTAAAACAATAGTTCCATCAATAGCTCTCATGGCTCTTGTAACATTACCAGAAAAATCAATATGTCCTGGAGTATCAATTAAATTAATTAAATATTCTTTTCCATTGAATTCATGAGCCATAGAAACATTTGCAGCATCAACAGTCAATAATCTTTCTTGTTCATCAGAATGTTGCCAGGTTGTCATCCCGCCTTCTAAATCTCCTGCAAGTTTTTCATTCATCAATCCTGCAGCAGCTAAAAGATTGTCAGTGAGGGCAGTATTATGGATAATCATTCCTTCTGCAACAAAATTATGAGTTTCAGGAATTGTAAAGTCATAAACAACTTCTTCAAATCCCTGCTCAATTGATTTAACCTCAATAAATGCAAGTTCTTCTAGGTTTATATCCTTCATTTTTTTATTAATTAACATAACTTGATTTCCAACTTTCACTTGATCACAAACATAACTGCCAGAAACTCTTTCAATTAAAATTCTTAATTTTTCAGTTTTTTCCTTTAATTCAAAACCAATTTCTTTTCCAAAATTAATTGCAGATAATCCAGAAATCGAGATAGTATTATCTTTTTCTTTTATAGTAATGCAACCAAATCTAAGTAATAATAAATGCAAATCCTTAATCATTTGATTGCTCGCAGAACTTATTGTGATGGCTCTTCTTGATTTTTCAACACATCCATCAGTATCAAAATATCCTTTTAATAAATTTGCAATATATCTTTTATCTGAATTAAAAACAAATTCAGATATTTTAATATTATGAGATTTCTCTTTTAAAGGATAGTCAAATAAGCTTTTAAGAAAATATACAAGAGTAAGATTAGTATGGATTTCAGGAGTTCTATCTTTACTATTCACTTTAATTGTTTTAATACAAAGATTATTACAAATTTCAATTAATCTATTTCCTAATTGTTCTTTACCAACAATAAATTTCTTACCACTTCCATCTCCTAAAAATAAGCCAGCAATATAAAAAAATTCTTCAAAATTTTGAGGAAGTTTCATTTTTAGAGAATTTCCTCCAAATTGCTTACCTGTTCTGTAATAGATAAACTCAATATTATTATAAACTGATTCTAAATTTATATTGAACACCCTACTAATTTCAATTAAATCCTTTAAATTATATCTATTCTGCCATATTCCATGATAAAATGATTTGGGTTTTATAGAAAGTTCAAAATTTTTAATTCTATACTTTCTAATTTTTTCCCTTAACAGATTATGGAAATCTTGTTTTAGATTAACATAAAAATTTTCTTTTGATAATTTTTTTAGTATCTCTTCTTTTATATTTAAATTATATTCTGTTTCTAATTTTCTTGCACAAACAATTCTATCTCCTAATTTTAAATCTTCTGCTTTAATATCTTTAAAATCATCTCTATAAGAAATATATTTATGTTCAGGAGTGGTTTCAATTTCAAAACCATTTCTTAATTTTATTTTAATAGTTTTTCCTCCAATAAGTCTCCAGGCATATTGAATCTCTTTTTTTTCTATTTTACTATTATCTTTATTAAGTGTAAAGACCTCAATTTTTTTATTAGGTGCAAAAATAGTATGTTCCTCATTCTCTTTCACAACAGAACCATTATTTGCAATCTCTTCAAAAATATCTTTTGCATTTCTTATACTTCCATCAGTTAGTATTAATCTTGAATTGCCTGAAATACATTTTCCGTGATGTATATGCGCAGAAGTAGCAATATTTCTAATATTTTCTCGGGTATTAACTAGCCTTGATATCTTTTGCAAACTTGTTTCTTTCTTTACCATATTATAATCTTTCTTTGTGTTTTTATTTTAATCAGCAATAATAATCTTATAAATTATTAAGCTTTAAAGAGCAGTAGTTAATTTAATCAACTTATATCTAACTTAATATTTTAAAAGATGATGATATTAATAACTAATCATATAAAAATCGGTTTTTAAATGTTTTGAATTTTTAATAAAATACAGCAGTTAATTCATATTCATGAGGTTTTGCTTCATCATCTCCATTCATAAAATCAGGATTTGCCCCACTCCAATTTATATAATGAATTATTTTACTACCTATTCTTTTAGCAAATTTTCTAGCTTGATTAAAAGCAACTGTTTCAGCATTTCTAAACCGGGTTTTTACTGAAAAAGTTTTTTCAGCAATTGGACTTACATGTATGTTTGGATCTTGCATACTTCCTTCAAAAATTTCTTCTAATCTCTCCTTATTAATTCTCTTTGTCATTTTTTGTATTGCCCATTCTCTCCACCCAAGAATATATTTGTGTGCTTTGATTTTAATTTCTCAGCAGGAAACCTTATTTCATTTTTTTCAATAACCTTGCTTATTGCTTCATTAATATCTACATTAGTTTCATTTGCTAAAAGAGCTAAAAACCAATAAATATCTCCAATATCATCTTCTATAATCTCTTTATTTTCATTTAAGGCTTTTTTTAATTTTTCATTATCCTGCTCCCATTTTATAACATTCCTGATTTCTCCAATTTCTTCTACAATGCCTAACAACAAATCCTTAGGGTTATGAAACTGATTCCAATCTCTTTCTTCTGAAAATTTCTTTATTCTATTTTGAAATTCATTCATAAATCATTTAGAAGGAATAAGTATAAAAAGATTATTATAAAATTTTTGTCTGCATCTTTTTTCTAAAAAGACGCTTTTATCTAGCAGAATCAGCCTGTTTTTCAGAATCATTCTTTTTTTGCATTGCATAACTATCTGCTTCTTTATTATAGGCTTTAATTATCTCATCAGCTAAAGTCTGCTCAATTTTTGGTTTTTTATTAAATGATTTGTCATAACTTCCCTGAACAATTGTTCTTAAGGTCATAGTAACTCTTCTTAAAGGAGAAATATCAACTGCTTGAGGATATCTTGCTCCTCCATATTCAATAACAGTAACTCCATCTCTTGGAGCAGCATTTTCCAATGCAGTTACTAAAACCTGAACAGGATTTTGTTTTGTTTTTTCTTCAATAATCTTAAGGCAATTTAAGACAATTCTCATATTCTGAGAATATTTTCCAGGTTTCCATCCAGTCTGGATTTTATGTTTCTTCCCTCTGTGCCCAGAAATCCCAATAAGATTTGCAAATATTTCTAAGATATTAATTTTTCCTCTTGAAAATTTCTCTCTTATTCTCCCAGAACTTTTAACAACAAGTTTTTGATCAAGATTAATATATCTTCTCATACCAGGGTCTTCAACTTTAATATCAGAAACATCATATAACCCAAAGAGCTTAAATCCTGGTTCTTTTTTTTCAATCTCTGCCATCTGGTCAATTTCTTCTTCTTTAAAATCTTCTTCATCAGAATACTTTTCAGAATATCTTTCAAATTGTGTTCCTTGGTATGCCATTTTAAATTTTAGCTCCTATTAAATCATATTTGTCTGTTCTTATATTAGCATCAAACTTACTATTAATTTGAGATATTCTGCTGCCTTTATTTTTATCTTCTTCAACAATAATATAGGTATCTTTATATTTAGGGTGTTCTCTTATTGAAATCAAAGTATCATATCTCTCATCATCAAGATGATTCTCTTTTCTATATATTCTTTGAGCTTCCATAACCCAATTATTATCTTTCACCATTTTATCTTCTTCCCTTTTCTATTTTTCCATGCCATAGTCTTTCTAAAGGCTGGTCATTTACTTTAATAACTTGCCATCTAACCCCTGGAATATCTCCTTTGCTTCTTCCTTGTTTTCCTCCGATTCTTTCAATAATAACTTCATCATGCTCATCAAGGAATTTTTGAGCTAGGTTTCCAGGAATAAAAGCAGTCACAAACCTGCTGTTTTTTATCAACTGAACCTTGCAGCATTTCCTCATTGCAGAATTTGGTTGTTTTGCTTCTTTTTGAACTTTTTCAATTATAATTCCTTTAGCCTGATTTTTTCCTCCAAGAGGATCTGATTTTTTAAAAAGACTCAGAGTTCTAATTTTGTAATGCCTATCACTCCATCTGAATTTTCTTCTGTTCTTTATTAATTTTGTTGCGTTTCTTAGTCCCATATTAAATATATGATTATAGATGTTTTATTAATATTTTAATGATTTTTAAGCTTTGTTATGAGTAGTTTATTAAAAATCTCATCTTAGTCTCTAAATTTTTTGCCTGCATCTTTTTTTGAAAAAAGACGCTCTTATAAGATATTAATTATCAATTATAATCTAATTGAGATAAATATTAATTATAACATAGGTTTAAAAACCTTTTCTAACAGAGATAATAACAACATGAAAGAAGACAATGATCTGGGAAAATTAACTTTTGATCATAAGATAGGAGAAGGAGTTTATTTTTTTGAAAATAATAGAATAATAGGAGGACTAAGAATCCTATCTATTTGCCCAGGAACAGTTTCAATAAGGTTCTATGACAACAGGGAGGAACTTAATGTTAAAGATTATTCTCTTAATAAATCTGACAATGAAAGAATTCAGCCTATACCTGGATTTTACATTTCTGTTAATCCACTAGCCAGAAGAAGTTCTAAAAATAGAACTTCTTTTAATTATAGAGCTTCTCAAAAATATATTATAAAAAGATTCCCTTAAATAAAAAATAAATTTACACAATAAAAGATGTTGTTGTTAATATATAAATTTTTAAGATATGCTGATGGGAGCTTAAGATAAATATTAATCATAAAAGAGGTTTTTAAATGTTATTG
>Ga0315276_10006828_pt1 | contig 10531 bp, 3 predicted proteins | sample YL17G05_0_MG_FD_204542 | JGI IMG/M metagenome (GOLD analysis project Ga0315276, IMG submission 204542) | Sediment microbial communities from Yellowstone Lake, YNP, Wyoming, USA - YL17G05_0 | ecosystem: Environmental > Aquatic > Freshwater > Lake > Sediment | place: USA: Wyoming | collected... | reverse complement strand
TCGCCTGCAGGGTGGTTACCTCCTGACCGTAGTGCCAGAAGCGGGAAATCCGATATTGTTCGATGGCAGACCATTGACCGCCTCTCACATGCTCCAACATGGCGATATGGTGCGCATCGGCAGCCTGGACCCTGGCATGATGGTTACGTTGACCTATATCGATCTCTCCCGGGCAGTCGAGACCCAGGCTACCCCGATCCGGTTTAGTGAAAAGAACATCATCCAGATCGGTCGCGACAGCAGCAATGATGTCGTCCTGAATTCACCAACGGTCTCGTGCTACCATGCCCAGATCGAACGTGTCGGTCAGCGCCACCGCTTGACCGATCTACGCAGCACGAATGGCACCTTTGTGAACGATACACGGGTCGACGGAGAAGCCTGGCTGCTGTCAAGCGATGTGATCCGCATCGGCTCTTTCCGCTTCGTAATGGGCGAAGATGAGCTTGGGCAATATGATGAAAGCCGCGGCTTGCAGGTAGATGCTCTCGACCTGAATAAGTGGGTGCGTAAAGATCTAAATATCCTTAAGGATATCTCCCTATCTTTCAAACCACGTGAGTTCGTAGCAGTCGTGGGCCAATCGGGTGGCGGAAAATCAACCCTGGTCGATGCGATTGCCGGGTATCGTCCAGCAACCCATGGTGTGGTGCTGGTCAATGGCACGAATATCTACTCAAACTTCGATGTAATTCAAAATGAGATCGGGTATGTGCCTCAACGCGATATCATCCATTACGAGCTGACGGTCTACCAGGCATTAAATTATGCTGCCCGCCTGCGCATGCCTGGAGATACAGATAAAGATGAACGCCACCAGCGCATCATGCAGGTGCTCGAGGACCTGGACCTGCTCGAACGCAAAGACACCCCCATCAGCCGTTTGAGCGGCGGGCAGATCAAGCGCGTGTCGATCGGGGTAGAGTTGTTGACCAAGCCTGGGTTATTCTTCTTGGATGAACCAACCTCCGGCTTGGATCCGGGAACTGAAACTGCCTTCATGCACCTGATGCGGCGGCTGGCAGATCAAGGTCGCACCATTGTCATGGTCACGCATGCCACGAAGAACGTGATGTTGGCAGATAAAGTGGTTTTCCTGGCCCGTGGTGGATACGTCGCCTGGTTTGGTCCGCCAGAAGAAGCACTGGAATATTTCAACCAATATCGCTCCGAACGCGAGCAACGTGCCCACGAGATGGAGTTCGACCAGATCTATGCCATCCTGGATGATCCAGGCAAAGGCAAAGCTCAAGAATGGGCGGAGCGCTACATCCAGCACCCGGCCTATCAAAAATATATTGTCGCACCTCTGCAACCCGCCCGTACCCTCAGCTCGAAAAGTACTAAGGAAAAGCAGGCAGGAAAAGTCACCAGGTCCAAGGGCAGGCCGCGTGTCTCAGGATTTCGCCAATTCATGATCCTGTCTGCACGCAATATCAAGATCCTTTCGCGTGATCGAACCAGCCTGATCCTGATGCTTCTAGTGCCGGTGCTGGTTGCCTCTTTGGATTTTTTCCTGGCTTCGGCCATGGGAAAACATTTATATGATTACGAGCTAGGCAGTGCTGCCAATGCCTCTGTAGTCAATTTCCTGTTAGCCATCGACTGCCTGCTGGTGGGAGGTTTCTCCCAGATGCGCGAGTTTGTCAAAGAATCCGATGTTTACAAGCGCGAGCGCCTGGTCAATCTAAAAATATTCCCCTATGTTGCCTCGAAAGCCTGGGTGGCGTTGCTATTCTCTTTTTATGGAGCTGCTGCGTTTACCACTATTCGTTTTCTGGCGTTTGATATTCCGGTAACTCCAGTGATCATCGGGCTGTATTTTATTTCCATGGTGGTGGCAGTTTTAGCCGGCAGCATAAGTGGCTTGCTTGCTTCTGCCATCTCAAAATCGCCGAGCGTCGCACCTTTAATAATGATCTTATTGATCATCCCGCAGATCGTATTAAGTGGGAGTCTTGTGCCATTATCGGAAAAAGTCACGGCGATCGCCTCGACTCGTTGGGCTTTCCAGGATTTTGCCGGCCTGACCGGGATGGGCTCCGATGTTGCCTCAGATCCCTGCTGGAAGCTGACCAGAGCTGAACGCGATCTGATGACCCTGGAACAAAAAACAACTTTTGGTTGTAAGTGCATGGGATTGGCGGTCTTTGACCCCAACTCGTGCAATTTCCCTGGCCTTGGTCAGTTCTTTTCACCGGAGATCGATCAAGCTGCTCCCGTTGAGCCAGCTGCTCTCGGTCCTGAGCCCACTGAACCGGGCATTCCTCCCGCACCCGCCCCACCTGCCGACCAGAATGACAAGGTGGCGATGGTCCAGTACATGAATGCTCTGCAATCCTACCAGGACGACGTGAAGGTGATCCAGGATCAATATCGTAGCGAGATAAATTTATATCGATCCCAGGCGGACCTGTATACCGCCCAGGTGAAGGATTATCAGACCGATAGGATATCGTATGAATCAGCCCGTACCAAAGCAATCGGGTCTGCGGAAGCATTGGTCAAAGCGACGATGGATAAAATAGGATGGGCTTTTGTGGATATCCGGGATATGAAGACTTTGATCCCCTGGGTAACACAAACCTGGATAGCTCAGTTGATTATTATTGGCGTATATTTTCTGCTCATCTTGTTCTTCATCAAACGCAAGGATGCATCCGCTTAAAAGGAGTGGATTTCAATGAGAGTATATAAGAAAGCACATCATTTCGCTCCAATTCTGATTATCTTGTTATTGTTGATCATTCTGACATTAACGATCCAGGGCTGTGCAGCAGCTGCTCAAAACAGCTCATTGGATGCAACTGTGACGGCTATCAGCCAGGCGATCGCCGGGACAGCCACCGCAGAGAAAATCTATGCCGCTAGCGCGGGTGCCTTAGCAACTGCCCAAGCCGCAGCAACCCGACAAGCCCAGGATATTTCTGCCACCCAGACAGCCCAGCTCGCTGGTCGAGATGTAACCAAGCTGGGGACTGCAACTGTGGCTGCACCGATCATTGCTGAGCTGCCATCGTATGGTTTAGCTGCTTCCAGCGGAAGAGTTGGCTGGATCCATAACCCTCTTAAGTTGGAAGTCTCAGGATACCAGCAGATGACCTACGGGAACGATTTTATGAACGTTACAGCGAAGAATTTCGTTCTGGCTGCGGATGTGACCTGGAATACACAGTATGGTGACTCAGGCTGTGGTTTCATGTTCCGTTCGAATGGTGATAAACAAAGCCCGGACCAATATATGGTACTCACCACCCGCTTTGCCAATGGCCGGGTCGTTTTTACCGCACTTGCGGATGGTGAGCTTGCCAATATGCATGATTTTTATCCGAAGGACGCAGACCGTTCTTTCCAATGGGAGAATGACAAAACCAATCGGATCGCGATCGTGGCGCGCGGAAACACGATCGAAATATATACCAACGGGATAAAACTCGGAGAAATCGACACCACCCAACCACCCAAACAGATTGGGTTGCCAGCAAAGCCCTTTCCACCGATTGACAGCTCAGACTCAGCTGCCCAGGAAGCTTATCAAGCTCAGATCGAGGAGTATCAACAGATCGTGCAGCAAGCCCAACAGAGTTTCGCCGTTGCCCAGGCGAATTTCCAGGAGGGAAAAGGAATATTCACCGATGGATTTTTATCCATGCTTGCTTTCACGCAGGGTGGTCGGACAGAATGTAAATTTGATAAAGCCTGGTTATGGTTACTTGAGCCCTAGACGGAGGTCATGAGTGAGTAATTCAAACTTAGAGGGACAAACGTTAGGGGGAAGGTATCAAATCCAATCCCTGATCGGTCAGGGGGGCATGGCATCGGTTTATAAAGCTTATGACCCGAACCTGCGCCGTCCTGTGGCGATCAAGGTTATTCATCCACATCTTTCCAATAATCCGGAATTCTTCCGTCGCTTTGAAGAGGAAGCAACGGCAGTCGCTCGTTTGAGGCATCCAAACATCGTCCAGATGTACGATTTTAACCACGATGGGGATCTTTATTACATGGTGATGGAGTTTGTGATGGGTGAGACCCTCCAAACTCGGTTAAAGCGCTTGAATACCTCCAAACGCCGGTTGAGTATTAAAGAGGCAATTACCTTCACCTCAGAAATCTGTGATGCTGCAGATTATGCGCACCAGCGCGGGATGATCCACCGAGACATTAAGCCTGCCAATATCATGTTGGATGTCGATGGGAATGCCATCTTGATGGATTTCGGCATCGCTCGCATGGTCGGCGCCTCTCAACACACAGCCTCTGGTGCCGTCCTTGGAACGGCAATGTATATGTCTCCCGAACAGATCCAGGGTCTTCAGACCGACGCCAGGGCAGACATCTATTCGATCGGGGTCACGCTCTTTGAGATGTTGAGTGGGAAACCTCCCTTCGAAGCCGATTCTGCCATGACCCTAATGATGATGCATTTGAATGATCCGCTTCCCGATCTCCATGAACTCCGACCCGATATCCCTTCAGAACTTTTAGCGATCACGAATATTGCCCTGGCAAAAAACCGCAACGAGCGCTATCAATCAGCCAGCGAATTCGCGAATATATTGCGCAAATTGCCAGATCTTCCGAAAATATCCCCCGCAGTTGTTTCCACAGCACCTGAACCTCCACCCATATCTCCTGAAGCAACCTTTATAGAAGCTGCAGTGATTAAAGATACGGGTGAGACCATCATCGAAGTGCCTCTTCCGGTCACACCAGCAAAAGGACTCTCAAAACCTGTGGTTCCCGTTGTAATGCAACCTCCGGCACAACCACAATACCAGCCCACCCTTGTAGAGCAGATTGTCCAACCTGTCCAACACACGACCACACCCGCTGCTAAAGCTTTCCCAGAAAGAATGCCCGTCGAACGTAAGAAGAGTAAAGCCTGGATCCCGCTCCTCGTGTTGCTGTTGTTCGTAATCTTAGGCGGCGGCGGTTACTTCGGCTATACGCAGTTCCTGGGTGGTGGTAAAAATTCTCCCGAACCTTCTGCAACAGTGGACAGCGGAGCGTTGTTACCCGCTACACCTGCTACGCCTTTGCAAGTGACTCCCACTTTGCAACCGACCGCGACTGTTACAGAAATCCCCAGCCCTACTCCAACGGAAGCGCCTACTGCCACGCCTGCTCCTGTTGTGATCGGTGGAGCAGATAAGATCGCCTTTTTATCAGGCAAGAATGTCTGGGTTGCCAACCTGGATGGCAGCGAGTTGACCCAACTCACCCAGGATAGCACGGAAAAGACCTACCTGCGCTGGCTGCCGGATGGACAGGGTTTATCCTATATCAGTGGGAAATGTATCGAATCGGTCTCCCTCTCGGCTGAGATTTCACAAATTACTTGCTTCAATAATGCCGATAAATTAGAAGGCTTTGAAGTCTCACCGGATGGTCTGCAAGTGGTCATTGGCCTGGATAGTCAGGTGTATCTGGTGCCATTTGACCTGGAACAGCTGGCTACAGCCTATTCGCACGATAGTTTATCTGCTCTGGCAACCTGTGAGAACCTGGCACCATATACACGCAACAGCGCCCGTTATGCACGCTGGTCGGATGACAGCAAGACCTGGGCGGTGGTGGCTCAGGTGCCATACAAGGGCATGCGCGCCGATGTTGTGGTAGTCTTCCCGATCGACACTTGTTACCCCAATAACTACGCTTCCTTTGATGTTCAATTCCCCCCACCCCATTTCACCTATGCGGGCTATGATAAATTTCCATCGATCCAGGACCTGGGGTTTGACGGTAATTCCTTATTTGTATTGCATGGGATCACCCGCAATGATGGTTTTGGGGATCTGCATCTCTTCAATATGGATACTTTCGTTTTTAGCGAAGGCATAAACCCGATCAACGATACCTGCTGCTACCGAGATGCGGAATTTAGCCCGGATGGCAGCTACCTGGTGTTTGCCTACCAGGACATTACCCTTGGTCAATCCAGCACAACCAGGCTATATTACATCCCATTTGGTAGTATTGGGACAGGCGCGAGTTATGAGCCGCTGCCCCTGCCTGAGATCACCGATCCGAAGGAACGACCGCAACCGGTATTAAGACCTTCGATCCCATAATCGGAGCTAGTAAATGTAGCTGGGTAAGGCGATTGCGATTGTGGCCTTGAGTGACGTGCTGGTGCTAATGCTGCCAGCCGGCTATGGGCAGGAGGACGTGCGATCCGCGGTCAGGTCAAATGTCTCTGTGCCGGTGAAATTACTGTGGACCGATTGAAATCCGCTGTGAAAGATCTTCATGCTGGCCCTTGCCGATCATCAACAATTGGACTTCGTCTTCCACAAGGTGGGTTCAAATTAAGCCCAAGTCTGCCAACACGTCACCTTTCCCTGATCTTTAACCCATGCTGCGGGCTATGCCTCCACAGACTCGCCCGCGCTTGTATGATTCCCTCAATTAATGACCACGCATGATGAACGGCAGGTAAAATTCCTTTAAAAGCTTGACGTGCATGGTGATGGGCAGGTTGGGCACATCGTAGGGTGTGTTTTCCAGCACCATAAGTTGGCCGGTGTAATCGCCGAGAGGGAGCCCGTTGGTATCAAAGGTCACCTGCACATCGATATACTCACCCGGCGCCAGGTAACCTTCCAGGGGGTTAACACTAAACCAGGTGGCCTGCACCTGGCACAACGTGGTCGCCTCGCCACTGGTCACCTGGTAAACCCAGCCATCCGACTGGTCGATGAGCCACAGGCTGCCATCGCAGGCCATTTCCAGGCCAGCGCCGCTGAAGTCGCCCAGCAGGTCCGCTCCCACCGTAAAGACGCCTAGCGGTGCGAAATCATTGGCAGCATCTAAAACATAGATCCTGGAATCCTCGGCATTAACCATGGCGAACAGGTGGCGCGTATCCGGGTTGTACGCCAGGCCGGAAATGGCCAACCCCACCGAGCGCGTGCGCAGCAGGGTGCCATCCGGGGAGAACTGGCGGATAGAGAGGTCATTCCACGAGCCGGAATAGAAAGTGTCGGAGGCAGGATCATAAGCCAGGCCGCGCTGCGCCACAGGGAAGCCGAAATCGCCGCCCGGGCAGACGCGCCGGTTAGTGTAGCCAGCCTGGGGCGACATTTCATAAATGCAGTTATCCGCTTCACCCATGCCCACCGTCCAGAAAGTACCTGTGTGCACGTTGCTGGCCAGATCGGCTGGGCCGTAGAAGGGTTGCCAGGCATAAGGGAGCACCTGACCGGTGGGTGTTCCCGCAGCCGAATAAGCGTGCAAAGCGCTGTCTCCACTCCAAGCTGCAGAAGGGCTACTCACCCAGACCTGCCCAGAGGCATCCATACCTACCGCCCAGGCGCTTGCGAGTCCTGAAGACCAGCTGGTTAAAACATCACCGGCATTAAACGACGGGTATTCTGGGGCAGAAGGCAGATGCAGCGACTGCGCTGTGCGGTAGATCTGCTTAAAGGGTTTAACGGCATAGGTGGGTGGGTCAAAAGGCCCGTAACCGGGCAAAGCCAGGGGCAGGGTTTGCAAGTCGAAATGGGCATTGGCTGTGCCCGTGTCGGTCATGCGCAGGATGGTCGTGATGGAGCGGCCTGGCTCGAGACTTACCTCCAGCGCCTTCGGGGTTACACTGATCCGGCCGGCAGGCAGGGCGAAGTCTTGCCTTACCACCCCATTGGGATGGTAGTTAACCATATAAATAACAGTTAAATAAGGGAAAAAGTCAGCCCCCAGGATATGATCCTCAGGATGAGTATTGTCGGTGGTGGGCTGGAAAATGACGTACATGCCATCGCCCACGAACGGATCCAGTGGGGTGGCGAAAGTATAGGTATCTTCACCCACGCCTGAGGTCACGTACGCGCCGTTCAAGCCGACTGCCGGATAATTCGCATCTGTAACAAATCCGCTTGCCAGCCCGCCGGGAATGGGAGTGCACACCCCTGAGACCAGTTGGTAACCCGGGGTCGTACAGGTCGCATCGACCTGCAAGTTAAAGTCGAGCTCCACACTGGCTGCCGACGGGGTCACCGTCGCGTTTTCGGCAGTGTAACCGGCCAATCCCAGGCTACTCACCTTTAGCGAATAGGCCTGTCCCTGGAACAGGTTGGCGGAATACAACCCTGTGATGGGATTGCTGAATACCGCCGCGCTGAAACCAGGGGCGCTGATATCCAGACGCGCATATAACGGATAAGTATGCCCGGAACCATCGCTGACCAATCCATACACAGAGGCCGGACTTCGCGCCGTCAGGGCAAAGTTGTGGGTCGTCGTTTCACCTACACTAATCACTACTTCGGTTGGTGACCCGGGCACAAAACCGTAGGCCTGTGCGCTAACGGTATAGCTGCCCGGCAACAGGGCGAAGGCGTATTTCCCATCTGCCCCGGTGACCATCGATAAAGTCCCTGCACTGACCGTGGCACCAGCCAGAGGCGCACCGTCGCTGGCATGGGTGACTATACCAGAGAGCGTGCCGGTGTCGGGTAAACCGCAGTTGGAGAAGCGAAAGGCACCGATGCGAGTTTGCCAGGCCGCTTCGCTGGTGACCGAGTAGTACTCGTTGGTGTACCAAAAGGTGCAGTCGTCCTGTGGGTCTACGGACATTGCAGAGTAATCGCCCCAGCGCGGGTCAGGGTAGTAAGTCTGCGAACCTCCACCACTGATCAACACCGCTTCGCCCTGGGTTATCTCTCCCAGGGGGTCATCAGCCAACCGCCCGGTATAATTGATTGAAGGGAACATGCTGCTGCTGGAGATGGAATAGCCCAGCGCCAGATTGCCCAACGCATCCGCGGCAATCGCTCCCATCCAGCGGTATGTGCCATCATCGGGGGCATAAGTACCCTGTTGACGAATGCTCCATCCCGAACCGCTGTCCTGCACCTCGAACCAGCGGATGCCTGCGCGCCCGCTACCTGCATCCACGGTCTGGCTGCCCACCAGCACCTGGCGATCGCCAAAATTATGGTAAGCCAGGCGGTACATCAGCCGGTCGCCGATGGCATCCAGCATTCTCCCGGTGTCCTTCTGCGGTACGACATACCCGTAGAGATATTCGAATGGATCCACGTCCAGTTTGTAGTTGGCATAAGCCCAATCCCCGTTGGCGGTGGAGCCGTAAGTTGAGTTTGCCGGGTTGGTAAAATCGGCGTGGAACTCCCAGATGCGCATGAGATATGCATCACCATCGGCCGGTATGCCGTGATCCAATTCCATAAAAAGGCCAGGCGCATTAACCGGTGGTGGATTGAGGCCGTCAAAATCTGCAGGCAGATGGCCGCCCAGATTGATATCGATGTCCTTTACGTTGAAATAGATATAAGTCGCCGGTTGACCTGCCAGCATTTTCGCCCGGTCAAAGGCGAAGACGCCCGCCCCATTCCAAGTCGCGCCGTCGTGGAACTGGTGATCGCTCATGTAATACGCGTCCGGCCAGACTGCCAGCTTGGGATAGTCGTTCATATCCTCATCTGGCATTTGGAAGCTATAGCGATACCACGCTCCCAGCGGGTCAGCAGTTTCCGAAATAGCGATACATTGGAAAAAGGGACCGTTGGGCATGTTGAGGGCAAACTGGCTGAAGATCCAACGGTGGGCGAGGGGATCGAACAGTACTATGGGGTCGCCATCATTGTGGGTCTCGCACAACCCACCCGCCCCTATCCAAAAGGTGTTGTTGGCGGTAGGCGGGGTGACCGGAAGCGGGATGGCGGGGTCGGAGACATCCCAGAAGCGGAAAGACATGTTGACGGTCTGGAAGTAATACTTCTTACCCGTGGTGGGATCGTAGCCGATATCCCCATTGGTGTCCGGAGGGAGGACCCCAGCCGAATTGGACAGCCCCTCGAAGTTAGCCAACAGGGCAGGCATCGCCGAGGGGTAAACTTGCGTTTGGGTGAGCGTCCCAGACCCCGCAGAGGTGCTGGCTCTGGGCAGCGAGTGCCGTGGCTGCACGGTAATTTGACTCATGCCCGGCTGCGCGGGTAGCGCGGCAAGCATGTCTCCCAGGGCGGGTGATTTGTCATTAAATAATGAATGCCCCACCAAAGGCACCAACTTGTTATTGGCGGCATCTTGCGCAAGTGTGCTGCGCGGCGCAAACGCGCCGAACAATAACCCGACCAGCACCAAAGCAATCAGGGTACCCGCATACCTATATTGTTGGGTCATTGGATTCTCCTATGGAGGTGATTTTTATGCTGAATTAGCGCTAAAAGATACGCAATACTATCATACCTGAGTTTATCGTCCACCCCATTTTTTAGTATTTTTGAGCGCAAGACTTGCTATTTCGGGACACTAGCCGGAGTTTGGGGATGGGCTACAATTGAATACATGGCATTCATCCGGAGGGTAAAAACGACAAGCGGGGCAGCCACTGTTCAGATCGCATATAAACAAAAAGGCAAGATCGTCAAGATAATCCACAATGGTAGTGCTCATACCGAAGAGGAATTGAATATCTTGTTAGCTTTAGCACACAAGCATTACAGGCAAACCAACTGGTGTTATTTCCAGAAGCACAGCCGTCCCTGCGGGTGGGTATGAAGCGGTCCTA
>Ga0315276_10006827_pt1 | contig 10532 bp, 8 predicted proteins | sample YL17G05_0_MG_FD_204542 | JGI IMG/M metagenome (GOLD analysis project Ga0315276, IMG submission 204542) | Sediment microbial communities from Yellowstone Lake, YNP, Wyoming, USA - YL17G05_0 | ecosystem: Environmental > Aquatic > Freshwater > Lake > Sediment | place: USA: Wyoming | collected... | reverse complement strand
TCGCGGCGGCGGTCGGTCTCGTCGAGCGTCGCGCGGATCGACTTGGTCTGCGCGTCGGCGTAGAGGATCACGGTGCCGTTCACGTTGCGCGCGGCGCGGCCGATCGTCTGGATCAGTGAGCGCGTCGAGCGCAGGAAGCCTTCCTTGTCGGCGTCGAGGATCGCGACGAGCGACACCTCCGGAATGTCGAGCCCCTCGCGCAGCAGGTTGATCCCCACCAGAACGTCGAAGCCGCCCTCGCGCAGTTCCCGGATGATTTCGGTGCGCTCGATGGTCTGGATGTCGCTGTGCAGGTAGCGCACGCGCACGCCGTGCTCGCGGTAGTACTCGGTCAGCTCTTCGGCCATACGCTTGGTGAGCGTCGTGACGAGCACGCGCTCGCCCTTCTCGACGCGCGCGCGAATCTCGCCGAGCAGGTGATCCACCTGGCCGGTGGCGGGGCGCACCTCCACCTGCGGATCCGTGAGACCCGTCGGGCGGATGATCTGCTCGACCACTACGCCCTTCGACTGCGTCAGTTCCCAGTCGCCCGGCGTCGCCGACGCGAAGATCATCTGGCCGGCGCGTTCGTACCACTCGTCGAAACGCAGCGGGCGGTTGTCGAGCGCCGAGGGCAGACGGAAGCCGTACTCCACCAGCGTTTCCTTGCGCGCGCGATCCCCGCGGTACATCGCGCCGATCTGGGGGACGGTGATATGGCTCTCGTCGAGCACCAACAGGAAGTCGTCCGGGAAATAGTCGTAGAGCGTATAAGGCGACTGGCCTGCCTCGCGACCGTCGAGCCAGCGCGAGTAGTTCTCGACGCCGTGGCAGAAGCCCATCTGCTCGAGCATCTCGAGGTCGTAGAGCGTGCGCTGTTCGAGACGCTGGGCCTCGAGCAGCTTGTTGTCGCGCTGGAAGCTGGCGAGGCGCTCCTGCAATTCGCCGCGGATGCCCTGGATCGCGCGGTGCAGCACTTCGGCGGTCGCGACATAATGGCTCGCGGGGTAGATCAGCGCGCGGCTCGGTCGCGACAGCACCTTGCCCCGCAGCGGGTCGATCTCGGCGATGCCGTCCACTTCGTCGCCGAAGAACTCGATGCGGATGGCGCGCTCGTTCTCGTATTGCGGGAACACCTCGACCACGTCGCCGCGCACGCGGAAGGTGCCGCGGTGGAAGTCGACGTCATTGCGCTCGTAGAGCATGTCCACGAGGCGGCGCAGCAGGTCGTCGCGCGATAGGCGCGCGCCGCGCTCGATGTAGGCGTGCATCGAGCCGTAGGTAACGGGCGCGCCAAGGCCGTAGATGCACGACACGCTCGCCACCACCAGCACGTCGCGACGGGTCAGCAGCGAGTGGGTGGCCGAGTGGCGTAGCTTGTCGATCTCGTCGTTGATCGACGAATCCTTCTCGATGTAGGTGTCGGTGGTCGGGATGTAGGCTTCGGGCTGGTAGTAGTCGTAGTAGGAGACGAAGTACTCGACGGCGCTTTCCGGAAACAGCGACTTGAACTCGGCGTAGAGCTGGGCGGCCAGCGTCTTGTTCGGCGCCATCACGAGCGTGGGCCGATTCACCTTTTCGACAACGCACGCGATCGTGAAGGACTTTCCGCTGCCCGTGACGCCAAGCAGCGTCTGGTGGCGATCGCCGCGGGCGAGGCCCTCGACCAGCTCGCCGATCGCGCGCGGCTGATCGCCCTGCGGTGTGAACTCGGAGACGAGGCGGAAGCGGTCGTCCGACGCATGGACTTCGCGCGACGGCGACTCGTCGCGTTTCACCGCAAACGCCGCCACTTCGAGCCGTCCTTGCCATCCTGGACCTCGATGCCCTCGGCGTCGAGCTGTGCGCGGATGCGATCTGCCGTGGCGAAATCGCGCGCCTGGCGCGCGGCGAAGCGCTCCGCGACCAGCGCATCGATGCGCGGCTCGCTCTGCTGCACGTCGTCCTGCGGCACTTCGGTCGCAAGGCCGAGGCCGAGCCAGCCGTCGAACTCGACCAGCAGCGCACGCTGCGCGGGCGGCGACAGCTCGCTGCGCGCCACCTCCCACGCGACGGCGAGCGCGCGCGGCGCGTTCAGGTCGTCGCGCACCGCATCCCAGAAGCGCGTGCGCACTGCGTCGATCGCCGCGCGCTCGCCGCCGCCCGCTTCGCCCAGCGCGTCGCGAACGGCGACCGCTGCGCGCAGCAGTCTCCGGTAGCCCGTCGCGGCCGCGCCCATCTCCTCCCACGAGAACGCCTGCTGCTGGCGGTAGTGGGCCTGCAGGAAGAAGTAGCGGTACGCGAGCGGCTCGAAGCCGCGCAGGGCCAGGTCGTCGAGCACCAGCGTGTGGCCCTTCGACTTCGAGAGCTTTTCACCTCCGAGGTCGAGGAACTCGTTGTGCATCCACACGTTCACCCACGGGTGCACGTCGAAGGCGCACTCGCTCTGGGCGATTTCGTTGGTGTGGTGCACGGGGATGTGGTCGACGCCGCCGGTGTGGATGTCGAAGTGGCTGCCGAGATAGCGAATGCTCATCGCCGAGCATTCGAGGTGCCAGCCCGGAAAGCCGCGTCCCCACGGCGAGTCCCATTCCTGCTGCCGCGTCACGCCGGGCGCCGCGAACTTCCAGAGCGCGAAGTCCTGCGGACTGCGCTTGCCAGCGACGTCGCCGATCCGCGCGCCAGCTGTTTGGCCCGAGAGATCGAGGCGCGCGAACGCGGCGTAGCCCGGGAACTTCGAGGTGTCGAAGTAGAGCCCGTCCTCGATGCGGTAGGTGTAGCCCTTCGCTTCGAGGCGCTGGGCCAGCTCGATCTGCTCGGGAATGTGCTCGGTGGCCTTGCAGAGGCGCTCGGCCTCGAGGCAGTGGAGGCGACGGCAGTCGCGCAGCCATTGTTCGGAGTAGAAAGCCGCGATCTCCGCCGCCGTCTTGCCCGCGCGTGCTGCTGCGCGCTCCATCTTGTCCTCGCCGCTGTCGGCGTCCGAGGCGAGATGACCGACGTCCGTGATGTTGACGACGTGGGTGACGCGCAGTCCTTCGGCGAGCAGCGCGCGCTTCAGCAGATCGGCGAACAGGTACGGTCGCAGGTTCCCGATGTGCTGCGGCGCATAGACGGTGGGACCGCACGAATAGACGCGCGCGTGCCCGGGCTCGATCGGCTCGAAGACTTCCTTCTGGCGCGTGCGCGTATTGAACAGGCGCAGCGTCATGCCGATTCCACTCGCTCCAGCAGCACGACCGCCTGCGCGGCGATGCCGTCGCCGCGACCGAGCGCGCCGAGCCCGTCGCTGCTGGTCACCTTGACGCTGACGGACCCAGGGTCGATTCCGAGACAGCGCGCGACACCGCGGACCATGGCGTCGCGGAACGGCGCCAGCCGCGGCACCTGCGCGATCACGGTGGCGTCGAGATTGCCCACCGCAAAGCCGCGCTCACGCACCAGCTCCATGACTGCCTCGACCAGCTCGCTGCTCGCGACGCCGTGCCAGCGCGGATCCGACGACGGAAAATGCGTGCCGAGATCGCCGGCGCCGAGCGCGCCGAGCAGCGCGCTCGCCACCGCGTGCAGCAACACGTCGCCGTCGGAGTGACCCTCGAGACCACGCTCGAACGGAACGTCGACGCCGCCAAGTCGCAGTGGGCGACCGGCGACCAGGCGATGCGCGTCGATGCCCTGCCCCACCCGCACGCTGCTCATCTCGCGTCCTCTTCACGGCGTTGCTCGACGCACGCTTCGGCCCAGGCGAGATCCGCCGGCCAGGTGATCTTCAGGTTGCCGGGATCGCCCTCGACGATCTCGACCGCACAGCCGAGCCGCTCGACGAGCTGGGCGTCGTCGGTGCCGCGGAAGCCGTCGGCCTCGGCCCTGGCGAGCGCCTCGCGCAGCAGCGCCGCCCGGAACACCTGCGGCGTCTGGGCAGCCCAGAGTCCTTCGCGGGGCGAGGTCTCCACGACCCGACCATCGCGCACGCGTTTCAAGGTGTCGCGCACCGGCACCGCGAGCAACGCCGCGCCGCTGCGCGCCGCAGCGGCGACCACGCGGGCGACGTCGCAGGGCCGCACCAGAGGCCGCGCGGCGTCGTGGATCGCGACCAGTTCCACGTCCGCTGGAAGCGCGGCCAGTCCGGCGCGCATCGAGTCCTGGCGCTCGGCACCGCCTGCGACCGGAGCCACGACCTTGCGCGCCGCAACCACGCTCCACTGCCATGCAGCAAGGCAACCGATCTCTGCTGCGGGAAGCACCGCCACGATCTGGTCGATCGCGTCGCACGCGGCCAACGCCTCGACGGCGTGGACCACGAGCGGCCTTCCTGCGAGCGGCAGGAACGCCTTCGGTTGTCCGGCGCCGAACCGCTCACCGCGGCCAGCCGCGAGCACGAGAGCGGCGACGCGCATCGTCCGACCATAGCCGTTCAGATCTTGGGTTGCGGCACTTCGCGGGCTAGTGTGCGCACGCTCGCCCGATTGCGGAAGACGAGGAGGGGGGGGTCGTATGCGACGTAGCGTCGCCTGGCTGATTGCCATCTGCTTGACGGCGGCGACGGCGCCGAACTTCGCGAGCGCAGAGGAACCCGCGGTAATCCCGCGGCCGACCCCGGGCGAAGCGCTGCCGCTGCAGGACGGCTTACTGAAGTTGTCGTTGGCCCAGGCGGTGAAACTCGCGGTCCAGCGCAACCTCGACGTCGAGCTGCTGCGCTTCGCGCCAAAGATCGCCGAAGAAGACCTCGGTGCAGCGTGGGGCGCCTACGATCCACAGCTCTACGGCAACGGCGGCTATCAGAGCCTCGAGAACCCGACGGCCTCGCAGATCCTCGGCAACACCCTGCTCACGCAAGAGGAATGGGCTGGCGAAGCCGGCCTGCAAGGCCAGTTTCCCTGGCTCGGCGGCACGTATCAGATCGGGTACACGGGATCCGAGGTGGTGACCAACTCGCAGATCTCGTTGCTCTCGCCCGAGTTTCGCGCGGGCTTCACCGCGACCGTGCGGATGCCGCTCCTGCAAGGGCTCTTCTGGAACGACTCGTGGACACAGGTGCGACTCGGCCGGATCGGCGTCGACGCGTCGCGCGACAAGTTCCAATCCGAGTTGATGGATGTCGTGCAGCGCACGGAGGACATCTACTGGGGACTGATCGCCGCCCAGGACAGCACTCGCGTCGCCGAAAAGAGTCTGGAAACCGCGCAGGCGCTGCTCAGCCAGACACAGGCGCAGTACGAAGTGGGCGTCGTATCGCGCGTCGAAGTCGTGCAAGCCGAAGCCGGCGTCGCGGACCGCGAGTTCAAATTGATCCGCGCGCAGGCACTCGAACGCAACGCGCAGGATGCGCTGGTCGACACGGTATTGGGTCCGTATCTGGAGCCCGAGTCGGAGATCACCGTCGAGCCGACGGATCGGCCGGACGAGATGAGCGTGCGCGCAGTCAGCGCCGCCGCTGCGACCGAGCATGCGATGGCGCGACGGCCCGAGATCCAGCTCGCGCGCAAGGATATCGAGCGCCGAAAAGTCGAGCTGAAGTCTGCGAGCAACAAGCGCCTGCCGCAGCTCGACGTAGTCGGGAGCTACGGCAAGTCGGGACTCGCGGGTCGCGCCAGCCCGGATTGCGCCAACCTCATCACGCAAGCGTCCTGCGCCGATCCGCCGGGTATTCCGCCGACCTGGCGTGCCGCCGATGACGACTTCTTCAACGGGCGGTCGGCCGAGAGCTATACGGTGCAAGGCGTGCTGACGATGCCGCTCGGCAACAACACGGCGCGCCATCAATACGGAAGGGCGCAGTTCGAGTTGCGCCGCTCGGAGACGGCGCTGGTGCGGCTCGAGCAGTCGATCGTGAGCGAGATCCGGCGTGCCGCGCGCAATCTAATGGCGTCGGTCCAGGGCATCGAAGCGGCGAATCGTGCCGAGGCTGCCGCGACCGAGCAGCTGCGCGCCGAGCACGTGCGGCTCGAACACGGCGAGTCCACTCCCTTCGACGTGCTGTTGCGCGAGCAGGACCTGGTGCAGGCGCAGTCGCAGAAGATTCTCGCCCAGAATGCCTATCACAGTTCGATCACCGGCCTCGACCGGGCCCAGGGAACGATCCTCGAGCGGAATCAAATCGTCGTCGAAGACGCCGCGACGCTGCGGTAGACTAAACGCGCTCTTGGAGCCAGGCGCGGAGAGGCTGGCGCTCCGAGTCATCGGGACGGAGACCTCGTGAGCCTGTTCGATCGCAGACGAAGAGACGGAGAGCCGGGCGAAACCCAGATGCCCGAGCCGCCCGCGGCACGGGAGTTCGTGACCGTTCAAGGCGGTCCCGAGAGGAGTGCAACGTTGTCCAGTCCGCTGGTGCAACCGAAGCCGACGCAAGCAACCGCGGTCGCGGGGGGGAACATGGCGAACATCGGCAAGTCGATCACGTTGAAGGGCGATCTCTCCGGCAATGAGGACCTCGTCATCGAGGGCCACATCGAGGGCCGGGTCGACCTTCCCAGCAATCAGCTCACCATCGGCGCGAACGGCTCGTGCTCCGCCGAGGTGCACGCAAAGACGGTCGTGGTGATCGGGAAGGTGAATGGCAACGTCATCGCCACCGAGCGCATCGAGATCCAAGCCTCCGGGCTCGTGAACGGCGACGTCAGCGCGCCGAAGCTGATCGTGCAGGAAGGCGCGGTGGTGAACGGTTCGATCGAGATGGGCAACAAGGCGAAGGCATCGCAGGCCGCCGCTGGACTCGGCACCGCACCGCCCGTCGGCGGCTTCGGTGGCGAGAAGAAGGCGGCCCTGCCCTGACGCCAGCACCGCGGCCCCCATCGAGGGCCGCAGTGCGAGTCTTCCTCGCTCCGTTTCGACGGAAGGCGCGCTGCGCCGGTGAAAACTGGCGCAGTGCGCCTTCGTTCGCTGACTACGCGCGTGCCTTCGCCTGCTTGCCGGTCTTCTTGGTCTTCGCCGCGAGCTTCGACTCGCCGGCGCTCTTGCGAGCGGTGAGCAGCAACATGATCGGCGACGCGATGTAGATGCTCGAATAGGTGCCGACCACGATCCCGATCGCCATCGTCGCGGCGAACGGGAAGATCACTTCGCCGCCGAGCACGACCAGCGCGATCACCGCGAGCAGCGTGGCACCCGACGTCAGGATCGTCCGCGAGAGCGTCTGGTTGACGGCCTGGTTGATCACCGCCGGGAGATCCTGCGCGGTGTGGATGCCCATCACCTCGCGGATCCGGTCGAAGATCACGATCGTATCGTTGATGCTGTAACCGATGATGGCGAGCAACGCGGCCAGCACCTGGAGATCGAACTGCTGGCCGCACAATAGCCAGATCGACGACGTCACCAGCACGTCGTGGATCAGCGCAATCACGCCGCCAGGCGCGAACTGGATCGAAAATCGCAATCCCACGTAGACGAGGATCAGCGCGAATGCGATCAGCATCGACTTGACGCCGGCGCGGCGCAGCTCGGCGCCGACCTTCGGCCCTACGTACTCGACGCGATCGACGTTCAGCGTGCCGACCTGCTCGCTGAGCGCCTTCTGGATCCGATCAACGACCATGTTCTGCTGAGCGCCCTGGTCCTCGGTACCGCCCTGGAAGCGGATCAGGAACTCGGGACTCGTGACCGCGTCGCCGTAGCGCACGACGCTCGGTTCGCCGACGCCGACGCTCTGCACCGCATTGCGGATCTTGCTCTCGTCGGCCGCCACGCCCTCGGCGAAACGCACCTGGACCTCGGTGCCACCGATGAAGTCGATGCCCCAGCGGATTCCGATCACCGGAATCGCAGCCAGGCCGAGCAGTATGATCGCGATCGATCCTGCGACGCAGTACTTCCACTTCCCGATGAAGTCGTAGTGGGTATCGGGACGGATCAGCTCGAGCACGCCGGTCTCCTCAAATCGACAGGGTCTGGACCGGCCGGTTGCCGGGATAGAATTCGAAGAGCAGGCGCGGGATCACGAGCGCAGTGTAGACGCTGGTGATGATGCCGATGCAGAGTGTCACCGCGAAGCCCTTGATCGGGCCCGTGCCGTACTGGAACAGCACGAGACCCGCGAGCAGCGTCGTGATGTTGGCGTCCATGACGGTCCAGAAGGCCTTGTTGAAGCCAGTGCGGATCGCGGCCCGCGGCAGCTTGCCGGCGCGCAGCTCGTCGCGGATGCGCTCGTAGATGATGACGTTGGCGTCGATCGCCATGCCGACGGTGAGCACGAGGCCGGCGATACCCGGCATCGTCAGCGTGGCACCCGCCATCCCCATGATGCCGAGCAGGAAGATGACGTTTGCGAGCAGTCCCATCGTCGCGTAGACGCCCGCGAGCCGGTAGTAGCCCATCGCGAACGCCGCGACGAGGCCGAAGCCGAGCAGCGCAGCCCAGACGCCGCCGCGGATCGAATCGGCACCGAGAGCCGGCCCGATCGTGCGCTCTTCCTCGATCTTCATCGGGACCGGCAGCGAGCCCGCGCGCAGGATCACCGAGAGGTCGGCCGCACTCTGCGAATCGAAGCGACCGTGGATGAAGCCCCGACCGCCGCCGATGCGCGTCTGGAGGCTCGGCGCAGAGTAGACCTGACCGTCCAGCAGGATCGCGAGTCGCTTGCCGACATTGTCCCCGGTGAGCTTCCCGAACTTCGTCGCGCCGTCGGAGTTGAAAGTGAAGTTGACGACCCAGCCGTAGCGCGGGTCCATGCCCGAGCGCGCGTCGGTCAGCGACTCGCCCGTCAGATTCGGAGCCTTCGGGACCAGATACGCGCCAAGCACGCGCTCCGTACCCTTCTCCTTCTCGAAGACGATCACCGTCTCCGGCGGAAGTCCAGCTTCGTGTCGCTTGCGCAGCAGTTCTTCGGTCGGGGCTTCTTCGAGCACGATCTTGAACTCGAGGAAGCCCGTCTTCTGGAGCAGATTGCGCGCCTGCTCGCGATCGAGCTGACCGCCCGGGATCTGCACCAGCACGCGGTCGTCACCCTGGCGCGTCACCACGGATTCCGGGATGCCCTGGATCGGGTCGTCGACGCGGCGGCGCACGACTTCCAGCATCTGCTCGACGCTGCGGTGGCGAATCTCGCGTTCCCACTTGGGCGTGAGCTTGAAGACGAGCTGGTTGCCTTCCGGGGTCGCGGCTTCGAGGACCTTGGACGCGAGCACCACCTCGCGGATCGTCGCGGTGTCTTCGGGGCGCGCGGCTTCGATGCGGAGCTGGCCGTTCTCGACCGCGATGCGCGCCGGCGTGACCTTCTTCTCGCCGAGCGACTCCTGGAGCGAGGCGCGCAGCACGTCGAGTTCGTGCTCGACGGCGATCGCGAGATCCGGTCCGAGCACCCAGTGGATGCCGCCCTGCAGGTCGAGGCCCAGCCGGATCCCCTTGTCGGGGAGCCAGGGGCTTTCCTTGCGGACCGAAGCTGGGATGAAATTCACCAGCGTGTACCAACCGAAGAGGAGGAGGCTCGCGACGACTCCGGCCACCCTCCATCGGGATCCGCTCACTCGCCCTCTCCTTTGCCCTTGCCCACCACCCGGTCAATGCGTGCACGGTCGACCTTGACGCGCAGCGGCTGTCCCGTGCCGGCGCCGAACTCGACCGTGAGGACATCGTCGGTGGTACCGGTCACGACGCCGTGCAGGCCGCCACTCGTCACCACCCGGTCGCCCTTCTCCACGCGCTTGAGCATTTCTTCTTGCTCCTTCTGGCGCTTGGTCTGGGGACGGATCAGCAGGAAGTAGAAGATGACGAAGATCAGCGCCATCGGGAGCAGAAAACCGATCGGTGATTGCGGCGACGCGCCGCCCGGGGCCTGCAGCAGGATGGCGCCGAAGAGTGCGTTCAATGGGAAGCTCCGACGTTGGCGATCTCGCGCGCCGCGAGAGCGGACGCCGCTCCCGCGACGAACGCGGTCCGTGACGAAATGCGTTCGATGCGCGCCCCCGGGTAGAAGCGCGCGAGAATCTGTTGGTGGTTCGAGCCGCGACGCGCCAGCGCGCGAGCACCCCACTGACTCATGCCGACGCCGTGCCCGTTCCCGGAGCCGACGAACACGAAGCCATCTGCCGTGCGCCGCACCTCGAAGAGAGTGCTGCGTAGGCGCGTCGGCCCGAGTATCCGGCGCAGCGTTTCGCCCGACACATCCACTTCGCCGTCTCTGCCCTGCACGTGCAGCTCGGCAGAGCGGCCGCTCGGCGTGCGCCTGGCGACGCGGACGTCGCGCACGCGACCGACGTCCTTGCCGGCCGCTGCGAGTGCGGAGCCGAGTTCCTCGGAGGAAACCGGAGCGCGCCAGTACGTGTCGGGCGAGTCCTCCTCGCCCGGAACGCCGACGCTCACCAGGTAGGGCACGTCGCGGCCCCACACTTCGGCGGCCGTCGCGGTGCGACCTCCCGCGGCTGAGTGGAATGCCGCGAGGATCGGCTCGCCGTCGAAGGTGAGGATCTGGCCGCGTGTCGCCTCGATCGCAGCGAGCACGGCCGGCGTCTCGCCGTCCACGCCCAGATACACCTGCCCGGCGGTGCTCGCCTCGACGTCGTAGTCGGGTGATCGCGGATGGGCGCGCCGGTGCAGCGCATAGGTGCGGATCGCGATCGCTTGCGCGCGCAGCACCACGTCGC
>Ga0315276_10006822_pt1 | contig 10534 bp, 10 predicted proteins | sample YL17G05_0_MG_FD_204542 | JGI IMG/M metagenome (GOLD analysis project Ga0315276, IMG submission 204542) | Sediment microbial communities from Yellowstone Lake, YNP, Wyoming, USA - YL17G05_0 | ecosystem: Environmental > Aquatic > Freshwater > Lake > Sediment | place: USA: Wyoming | collected... | reverse complement strand
GCGCAACAACACCTGGGCGGCGCACGTGCACGTCGGGGTGCGCGGCTGCGACCGCGCGGTGGCCGTCTGCGACGCGCTGCGCACGTACCTCCCGCACCTGCTTGCCCTGTCGGCCAACTCGCCGTTCATCGAGGGTGTATGGACGCAGCTGCACTCCGCGCGCACGCAGACCTTCATGCGCATGTTCCCGCGCTGCGGCATCCCCGACGTGTTCGGCACGTGGGCGGAGCATCGCGGCTTCTACGAGGAGCTTCTCGACACCAACTGCATTCAGGAGTTCACCCAGATCTGGTGGTCGGTGCGTCCGCATCACCGCTTCGGCACCGTCGAGGTCCGCATCTGCGACGCGCAGATCGAGGCTTGGCAGAGCCTGGCTATCTCGTCGCTCACGGTGGGTCTCATCGCCCATCTGGCGCGCGTCTACGACGAGGGCATGCCGCTGCCCATCCTGCCAACCCGCTACGTGGAAGAGAATCTCTGGCGGGCCATCCGCTACGGGATGGACGGCAAGCTCGTAGACTGGGTGATGGGGGAGGAGCTCGCGGCGTCGGACGCCATCCGGTACCTGATCGAGATCTCGGCGCCGCAGGCCGAGGCCCTCGGGCTCGCGCCTCACCTCGAGGGCGTCGAGCGCATGCTGCGTGAGGGGAACGGCGCCCAGCAACAGGTCAAGGCCCATCTCGAGGGTGAGACTTTGTCCGAGGTGTTCGCCGGGACCGTGCGCCGCGCCCACGCGATCTCTCTCCAGAAAGCCGCCGATACACAGGAGGATCAGGCATGAGCGACGAGCAGGGCGGGGGCGGCGCGCCGACCGACGAGGAGCGCGCCCGCGCCATCCGCGAGCAGCTGAGGAGCCTGCACGCCTTCGACCTCGCCTACAAGATGATGATCAGCCTGGTGAGCTTCGGCTACCAGAAGATGGGGCTCACCGACGAGACCCGGGAGCTGCGCGACCTCGGCGACGCGCGCCTGGCCATCGAGCTCCTGCGCGCCAACCTGGAGGTCGTGGAGCGCGAGCAGGGGGAGGCTCGCACCCGCGACGTGCGCTCCACGCTGGCGCAGATGCAGCTCGGGTACGCGCAGGCCGTGCAGCTCGCCGGTGTCTCGCCGGCGGCGCGGCCGCCGGCCGCCGAGCCTGCCGAGGAAGAGCCGGCGGCGAGTGGACCGGCGGCGCGCGGACCTGCCGCGACGAAGGCGGCGTCCAAGAAGGCGCCGCCGCGCAAGCCCGCCGCCACGAAGCCCGCCGCCAAGAAGCCGGGCGCGAAGACGCCGGCGGTCAAGAAGACCGCGCCGAAGAAGCCGCGCGGCGGCGCTACGCCGCCGCGCGGCTGATCGCGCCGGAGAGTTCGGGGCGGCGGTCGGCGAAGTAGGTGTGACCGCCGCCGTCTGCGCCGCACGTGTCGTCGATCTCGGCGGCGTCGAGGTCCGCGCGCACCTGGCCTGCGGCGGGGACGTCGCCGACCCGGACGACCGCCAGCCGCACGGGTTCAGGCTTGGGCCAGCGCCCAGAAGCGGGATTCTTCGAGCACGTCGCCGGGCTCGACGATGAGGAACTCCTCGTCGTGGGGCCCGCTCATGAGCTTCTCGAGGAAGCGCAGCGAGCCGGTGAGGTGCTCGAGCGGCAGGTCGTAGAAGGCGCTCACGGTCTCGAGGTAGTCTCGCTTCTCTTCGAGGCCGGTCACTCCCGGGGTCTCGATCACCGCGAGACGCGTGTAGTGCTCCATGATCAGCCGCGCGACGCGCGCCGCCTTCTCCTCGCCGTACTTGGGCAGGATCTTGAGGTATTCCTTGTACGGGTCGTCGATGAAATCGATCCAGCCCCGCGTGTAGTAGTAGGTGCCGGGCTGGCGGCCGTGCTCCTCGAGGTACCGCTGCTTCGAGCCGAGGAGCAACGAGATGCAGTCGTCGACGGCGGGGAGCTTGAGGCGGTGAGGCCCGGCCTGCAGGCCGGCCGTGCCGTTGCTGCAGCGGCCGCAGCAGAGGAGGATGTCGCGCTCGCCGGGAGTCGCGGAGATGCGCTCCTGCACGGTCGCGCGCAGCTTGTCCGGATAGTCGTGCAATGCGCCCTCGAAGAACTCGACCTCGTACCCGGGGTTGACGCGCTCGACCTCGTTGCGGAGGACCTCACAGCTGATGATCTTGGGCGCAGCGTCCATGGGCTCATGGTAACAGGACCACGACGGTCCTGCCCGCGTGAGCGCGCGTGGCGCGAGGCGGGCGAGTGCTCCGTCACGTCGCCTGCGGTAGCATGAACAGCGCTTTCCCGGAGGCACTATCGTCGCGACGCGGGCGGCACGGCCGGCTCGCGCGCGCTTGACAGGGGAGGACCTCGTGACCGTGAAGAAGCTGCTCGTCGCCGGCGCCGGCCAGATGGGCGCCGGCATCGTCCAGGTGTCGGCCGTCGCCGGCTTCGACGTCGTGATGATCGACGTCGCCGACGAGTTCATCCGGCGGGGCATGGCCGGCATCGAGAAGGGCCTCGGCCGCCTTGTCGAGAAGGGCAGGATGCAGGCGGCCGCGCGCGACGCCGCCCTGGCGCGCATCACGACGAGCACCGACATGGCCGCCGGCGCGGACGCCGACCTCTTCGTCGAGGCCGCGCCCGAGGTCGTGGCGATCAAGAAGGAGCTCTTCGCGCGCGCCGCGCTGATCCTGCGCGACGACGCCATCCTCGCGACCAACACGTCGAGCCTCTCCGTCACCAGGCTCGCGGCGTTCGTGACCAACCCCGCGCGCTTCGTGGGCATCCACTTCTTCAACCCTGTCCCGGTGATGGCTCTGGTCGAGGTCGTGAGGGGCAGCGAGACCGGCGACGAGACCGTGGCGGCGGCCCGCGCCTACGCCGAGGCCGTCGGCAAGACGCCGATCACCGTCACCGACTCACCGGGGTTCGTGGTCAACCGCATCCTGTTCCCGATGATCAACGACGCGGCCCATGCGTTGGCCGAAGGCGTGGCCAGCGCCGCCGACATCGACACCGGCATGAAACTCGGCACCAACTGGCCGATGGGGCCGCTGGCGGTCGCCGACATCGTCGGTCTCGACACCACCAAGGCCATTCTCGAGTCTCTCGAGCGCGAGCTCGGCGACGCCAGGTACCGGCCCGCCGGGATCCTCGGCGAGCTCGTCGCGGCCGGCAAGCTGGGGCGCAAGAGCGGCGCCGGGTTCTTCGACTACCGCTGAGCACACCGATGCGCGCGGAGGTGACGAGATGACGCGTCTGACTGAAGGCTACGTGCAGGTCTACACGGGCGACGGCAAGGGCAAGACCACGGCGGCTCTGGGACTGGTGCTGCGCGCCGTAGGCCAGGGGCTTCGGGTCATCGTGGTCCAATTCATGAAGTCCAACCCCAACTGGGGCGAGGTCGTATCGCTCAGGAAGCTCGGCGTGCCGGTCGAGCAGTGCGGGCTCGACCACTGGGTGCTCGAGGGCGAGGCCTCGGCAGAGGACGTCGCCGCGGCGTCTGCCGGCTTCGCGAGGGCTCGGGCACTGGTAGAGAGCGGCGACTACGACCTCGTCGTGCTCGACGAGCTCGTGACTGCCGTGTTCTTCGATCTCGTGCCCCTCGACAGCGTGCTCGCCATGGTGGCCGCCAAGCCGGCGGGCGTCGAACTCGTGATGACCGGCCGGCACGCGCCGCCGGAGATCATCGCGGCGGCCGACCTCGCCACCGAGATGCGGCCGCTCAAGCACTACAGCGACGCTGGCGTGAAGGCGCGCCCCGGCATCGAGTTCTGAGCCGGGTGGGCGGGGCCGTGGCCCCGCCCACCCGGCTCAGACCGCTGCTGGTGGGTGGAACGACCGCCGCGTGCTTCGGTCGACCGCCGGCAAACGGGTGTACATGGCCGCGCCATCCACCAAGTACCGAGTTCGGCGAGTCGCGAGTGAAGGCTCACGACGTGCTATCGTTGGATGCACTTCGTCCATCACGGGCTGACGAGTCGCACACGTTCGCCCGGTCCCGAGGGGGTCGTCCATGCAGCCCGAGGCCTGCAGGGCTTGCCCTACGGTCGCACTAAGGGGTGTCGTGAGCGGACACCGCCCGCGTCGCCGGCGTGCACGCCACACAGATGTGACGCGCAACTGCTCGCGGACCATCGTGAGCCGCACATCAGTGAGGCTGGCCGCTGTCCCACTATCCTCTTGCGTCTGGACCTGGGGGAGCTGATGCCAAGTTCGAAGCGTTCATACGACTCGGCTGACTCCAGAGAAAGTGCGGCGCCTCGGCGAGGCGCTGTCGTGAAGACCGCCAGGAAGCCGCTGGCGCGGAACCCCAAGTGGCGCTCCGGTGCGTCGCCGACGGGCCCCATCGACCACCTGAGGACTGACGAAGCGATCGACGCTGCGGTGAGTACGGTCGTCACCGCATGTCAGTACTGCATGACCGTGCTTTCGGACGGCGCCAAGGACAGAGGTGATGCCTTCGCGGCTCTGAACCTCGCGGAGGTTCTGATTCGGCACGCCAGCGAGACAAGGGGAGAGGAAGATTGAGCGACACGAAGACGCACAGGGTGATCTTCCAGCCCTCCGGCAGCCGGGGACACGTGGAGGACGGCAAGTCGATCCTCGAGGCCAGCCGCGAGCTCGGCGTAGACATCGAGGCGATCTGTGGCGAGAAGCGCACATGCGGCAAGTGTAAGGTCCGCATCGAGGATGGCTTCTTCGAGAAGTTCGGTGTCGTCTCCTCGCCCGAGCACGTCTCCGGCCACAGGCCGATCGAGGACAAGTTCTTCACGCCCGAGCGCAAGGCCGAGGGTTACCGGCTGGCCTGCACGGCCGAGGTGCACGGCGACTTGGTCGTCTTCGTGCCCGAGGAGGCACGGGTCGGCGGTCAGATAGTGCGCAAGGCGGTCACCGACCGCAAGATCGACGTCAACCCTTCGGTGCGTACTTACTACATCGAGATGATCCCGCCCACGCTGCACGACCCCCTGGGCGACTACGAGCGCGTGTGTGACGCCCTGGAGGCGCAGCACGGTCTGGAGCGCCCGCTGCTTGACTACAAGGTGTTGCTGGGCCTCCCCGACACGGTCCGCGCGGCGAAGTGGAAGGTGTCGGTCTCGATCTGGACCGGAGGCCCGGCTCCCGAGATCGTGCGCGTCGTTCCGGGTAAGGTGGAGCGCAGCATCGGTCTCGCCGTCGACGTGGGCACAACTTCCGTCGCTGCGTATCTGTGCGACCTTGAGACCGGCGAGGTCATAGGCTACGACTCGATGATGAACCCCCAGGTGCCCTACGGCGAAGACGTGATGAGCCGCATCACCTACGCCATGTCCCACGACGACGGCATCGACAAGCTGAGAGACGCCATCATCGAGGGCGTCAACACGCTCGCCGCCCGGGTGGCCGACGCCGCGGGCTTCACCCACGAGGACATCCTCGAGCTGGCCATCGTGTTCAACACCGCCATGCACCACTGCTTCCTGGGCATCTATCCAGAGCATTTGGGCATGGCTCCGTATGCTCCAGCCCTTCACCACTCGATCAACATCAAGGCTCGCGACCTCGGTCTCGCCTTCTGCCCCGGCGCAAACGTCTTCGTGCTGCCCAACGAAGCCGGCTTTGTCGGCGCCGATAACGTCGGCGTGCTCATCGCCGAAGAGCCCTGGAAGAGAGATGACCGCCAGCTGATCATCGACATCGGTACCAACGGCGAGCTGATCATGGGTAACAAGGAGCGCCTGATCTCTTCGTCGTGCGCCACCGGTCCGGCCTTTGAGGGTGCGCAGATCCATTTCGGGATGCGTGCGGCTCCCGGGGCGATCGAGAAGATCTACATCAACCCGGAGACCAAGGAGCCGCGCTACAGGGTCATCGGCAAGGACAAGTGGAGCGACGAGATGCGGCCCGAGGAGATCGGGGCCAAGGGCATCTGCGGCTCGGGCATCATCGATGGCGTGGCCGAGCTCTTTAAGTCGGGCATCATCGGCAAGTCGGGCAGGTTCAACAAGGACATCGACAGTCCACGCGTGCGCAAGGGAGAGAAGGGCGACGAGTACGTGCTCGCTTGGGCCGGCGAGACCTCGGTCGGCCGCGATGTGACCATGACCATCGGGGACGTGCGCGCGGTGCAGCTGGCCAAGGGGGCCATGTATGCCGGTGCGAAGATCATGATGCACAAGCTGGGATACGACGCCCTGGACCGGGTGGTGCTGGCTGGTGCCTTCGGGTCGTTCATCGACCGCGAGGAGTCCTTGGTCATCGGCATGTTCCCCGACGTTCCGGTGGACAAGGTCTTCGCCGTGGGCAACGCGGCCGGCGACGGCGCGCGGATGGCTCTCCTTGATGCGAGCAAACGCCTCGAGGCCGATTTTTGGGCTCGCAAGATCGAGTACGTCGAGCTCTCGGTCGAGCCGACCTTCCAGAAGGATTTCGCGAAGGCCATGCACATTCCGCACATGACGGACGAGTTCGCGAACCTGGCTTCGGTCCTCGCTGCCGAGGGCCTCGCCGGGCTGGTCAAGCAGGAGGGGTCGTCCTCAGGATCAGCCCCGGACGAGAGGTGAAACGCATGTTCACATTCGACAGGGAACAGAAGGTCTTCTCCATCGGAAACGTCAAGGTCGGGGGCCAGCCAGGCGTCAATCCGCCCCTGATCATTCCCTCGCTCTTCCAGAAGGGCGATCCCTGCGTCGTCAGCCGTCAGAAGCGCCAGTTCAACAAGACGAAGGCGACTGAGCAGATCAGACGCCTGGAGGAGCTCTCGGCGCTCACGGGCATCCCCGTGATCGTGGCCATGGTCGCGAACTCCGGCGACGAGATGAAGGCCTACGTGGACTTCTTCGTCAAGACGACCGACATGCCGTTCGCCATCGACATGTGGAAGCTCGAACCTCGTCTCGAGGCCACTCGCTACGTCGCTGAGCTGGGGCTGCAGGACAAGCTGCTGTACAACTCGGTGACCGTCTGGAGCCCGGACGTGCCCTCCGAAGTCGAGCAGATCACGGAGTTGGGTGTCAAGCACGTCGTGGCTGTGGTCATGGACATGGTCGACCAGCTGCCGAGCGGGCGGATCTCGGCTCTCGACGACATGCTGCAGAAGCTCGCGCCCGGCAACCTCGAAAGCATCCTGGTGGACACCTCGGTGATGAACCTGCCCTCCACCGGCATCTGCGCGCTCTCCAACCGGCTGGTCAAAGAGAAGTACGGCCTCCCGGCGGGAGCGGCATCGTCCAACGGTACATACATGTGGCAGAAGGCCGCTTGGAAGGACAACCAGGAGACGTGGGGCAAGGCCGCGTTCGCGGCCGTGGATGCCGCGACCCACGCCGCCACGATCGCGCTCTGGGGTGACTTCATCTTCAGCGGCCCCATGTGGGGCAATGACCACGTCTTTCCGGCGGTCGCGGCCGCCCACGCGATGGTCTCGACCATGCACTATGCCGAAACGGGGTCCCTCACCGACAACGAGTCGACGCCCTTGTGCATGCTGTTCCCGGACTTCGTCAAGACGCTGAGGGGCGAAGCGTGATCATCAGAGCCCTGAAGGAGGCTGCCTTCGAGCGCCTCATCCCTGGCCGGCCGATGGGCCGCAGAAGAGGAGTGACCACATGGCAATGACCAGCAAAGAGCGCGCGCTCAGCATCATCAAGGGCCTCCCGGTGGACAAGGTCCCGGCCTTCAGCGGCTTCGGCAATGTCATCGTCGCCGGCCTTGAGAAGTACGATCTGCGCTTCGCCCACGTCCACCTGGACGCGCAGGAGATGGCCGACGCCGCCTCGGCGACCCACGAGCTCGCCGGCACCGCCTCGGTGAACGTGCCGTTCGACATGGGGGTCACCGCCGAGGCTCTGGGCGCGACGCTGAACACCTATCCGCACTCCCAGGACATCCTCTACCCGACGCTCCGTGACAAGTACGTGCACGAGGCCGCCGACATCAAGATGCCGAGCGACTGGTCGAGCGCCGGGCGAGTGCCGGTGGTGGCCGAGGCCATCAGCAAGCTCAAGGAGCGCTACGGGAACGACGTGGCCGTGGGCTCCTGGGTGCTCGGTCCGTTCACGCTGTCGGGCCAGAGCATGGACCTGAACGAGACCCTCAAGACGACGCTCAAGGAGCCCGCGAAAGCCGCCGAACTGCTCGCGAAGTTCACGGAGGCCCTCATCGAGGAGTCCAAGGTGTACATCGAAGCCGGCGCCGACTACATGGTGCTGCGAGAGATGGGCGCCACGCCCGACGTGTTGTCTCCGCGGTCGTTCAAGAAGCTCATCAAGTCGTACTCGGAAGAGATCCTCGCGACCTGGGACCTGCCGAAGGTGTACCACATCTGCGGGGGCACCGACATGATCATCGAGGACATGGGCGCGCTCGGCGCGGACGCGGTGTCCGTCGACCAGAAGAACACGATCGCTCTCAGTCGCGAGAAGCTGGGCTCCGAGGCGGTCATCCTCGGCAACGTGCACCCGTGGGAGGTCTTCTCGCAGGGCACCCCGGAGAAGATCCGCGAAGCGGTGGCCGCGGCGATCCCCTACGTGGACGCGGTGTGGCCGGGCTGCGACATGTGGCCGGACACCCCGGTCGAGAACCTCAAGGTGTGGGTGGAAGCCACCGAGGCCATGACGCCGCGGCGCAAGGCCTGAGGAGCGGCGACCGCTCGAGAACGCGGAGCCCGAGAAGAGCGCCGGGGGAGCCTCCGGCTCAACGCAACAGGAGGATTATATGTCCGACATGGATCAGCTGCTCGCCGACATGAAGCAAGGGGTCATCGATTTCGACGAAGACAAGGTCAAGGCAGCCGCACAGGCCGTCGTCGACGAGGGCTATGACGCCTACACGGGCATCCTGGACGGCCTCGCCGCCGGCATGGAGGTCGTCGGTGAGCTCTTCGACTCCCAGGAGTACTTCGTCCCCGAGGTCCTCATGTGCGCGGACGCACTCTACGCCGGCCTCGACATCCTCCGCCCGCACGTCGACATGACCGGGCGCGAGACGGTCCGCGGCGAAGTGGTCATCGGGGTGGTCGAGGGCGACGTCCACGACATCGGCAAGAACCTGGTGAAGATGATGTTCGAGGTCGCCGGCTTCACGGTGCATGATCTGGGGTCGGACGTGCCCGTCGACGAGTTCGTCCAGAAGCAGATCGACACCAACTCGGACATCGTCGCCCTCTCGGCCATGATGACCACAACCATGCTGGGCATGAAGAAGGCCATCGCGACGCTGAGGGAGAAGAACCCAGACGTCAAGATCCTGATCGGCGGCGCCCCGGTGACGGGTGAGATCGCCGACATGTTCGGGGCCGACGGCTACGCCGAGAACCCCACGAACGCCGTCTCCGAAGCCATCAAGATGGTCGGGGCCCTGCGGCGCATGTAGCCCCGACCTTCTTCCGGGGCGGCGAGGCCGGGCACGCCGCACGACGACGGCCGCCTCACGAGTCCAGCGAACGCGAGGGAGCAGGCATGAACGGACGAGAGAGATTCGAGACGGCGCTGGACCTCGGTCGGGCCGACCAGGTCCCCGTGGCGCCGCCCTTCCAGGGGTTCTGGGCGCTCGATGCTTTCGGGGTGAGCGTTCCCACCTCGTTGGCAGACCCTGCGAAGGCGGCCCAGGCGATCATCCAGGCCCAGCAGGAGTGCCCATTCGACGGCTTGGAGGTCGTGTGGGACTGGATCATGAACATCGACTTGCTCGGATGCAAGTCGAGAATCGTCGACCAGGGTTCGCCCGTTGTGGTGGAGCACGTCCTCAGCGCGGGTCCCGACGTCGCCAAACTGCGCTCGATCGATCGCACGTCTGACGCACGCATAGAGGCTGCTGTGGTCAGCGCCGAGATCCTTCTCGGGCAACTCGCCGACGAGTACTTCTGCTTCGCGGAGTGTGCCGCGCCCTTCACGCTGGCGAGCTACCTGAGGGGGGTCAGCGACCTGATGACTGACCTGTACAAGCACCCGGATGCCGTGGACGACCTGCTGGACTTCGCCACGGAGGTCGTGATCGACGAGGTGAGGCTATTCGCGTCGCTCGGCGTGCATGGTGTATGCATCGGCGACCCCTCGGCCTCAGGGTCTGTGATCGCGCCCCGACACTACAGCCGCTTCGCGATGCCCTCGACGAAGCGCGTAATCGATGCCGCGAAGGAGCTCGGCTTGAAGCCGATGCTGCATGTGTGCGGTGACACTACGAAGATCCTCCCCTACATCAAGGAGATCTCGCCCGCCGCCTTCACCTTCGATTACGCGGCCGACGTAGCGGTGGTGAAAGAGGCGATCGGCGACACGGTCTGCCTGATCGGGAACTTGGATCCCTCGGGCACCCTGCTCATGGGCAGTGCCGAGAAGGTCCGTCAGGACACTCAGGATTGCATCGCTAAGGGCTGGAAGGGTGGCGGCTACGTTGTTGCCGGCGGCTGCGACGTCGGCGTTGAGACGCCGATCGAGAACGTGAAGACCATGGTCGAGACATGCGCGCTCGCCAAGTACTGATGCGCGGAACGCTCGATCGGCTCTGGCTGGGGCGGCGCGCGGCGGCAGGTCGCCCGACGTCTGCCGCTCGCGCGCCAGCGCGCTACGCGGAGCTCCGCCGGCGCCAGAG
>Ga0315276_10006820_pt1 | contig 10539 bp, 11 predicted proteins | sample YL17G05_0_MG_FD_204542 | JGI IMG/M metagenome (GOLD analysis project Ga0315276, IMG submission 204542) | Sediment microbial communities from Yellowstone Lake, YNP, Wyoming, USA - YL17G05_0 | ecosystem: Environmental > Aquatic > Freshwater > Lake > Sediment | place: USA: Wyoming | collected... | reverse complement strand
CTCGTAGCGCCGTGCGGCGTCTTTGGCGAGCGCCTTGTCGAGCACCTCCTCGACTGCCGGTTGCACGTCGGGGTTCAGGAGGTGCGCCGCCGGAACAGGCGACGTGAGGTGCTGCATGATCACCGATACGGGCGTCTCTCCGTCGAAGGGCACCCGACCGGCGACCACCTCGAAGAGGACCACTCCCAAGGAGTAGATGTCCGAGCGCCCATCGACGGGGAGCCCCTGGGCCTGTTCGGGCGACATATAGTGCACGGAGCCCACCACCAGACCCGGGCTCGTGAAATTGGTCGCTCCGGTGATCTTGGCGACGCCGTAGTCGGTGATCACCGGCGTGTGATCGCTCGTGAGCATGATGTTGCCCGGCTTGATATCCCTGTGGATCATCCCTTGCCCGTGCGCATAGTCGAGCGCCGAACAGAGCGGCGTGAAGAGAGAGAGGGTCTCTTCGGGGCCCATACGCCGGCCTTGAACGTGCAGTTCGGTGAGGAAGGTGCTGAGCGGCGGCCCGTCGATGAATTCCAGCACGATGTAGTACAAGTCGCCCTGGTTGTCGGAGTCGAGCACCCGCACGATGTTCGGGTGCCGGAGAGCAGAGATGGCCTGAGCCTCCCGACGAAAGCGCCCCACGAAAGCGGGATCGCCCGCGAGATGCGGATGGAGCACCTTGATAGCCACCATGGTGCCCAACCCGGGGTGCTCGGCCTTGTAGACGGTCGCCATCCCCCCACGGCCGATGAGGGCGGTGATCTCGTACTTGCCTAACCTGCTCCCGACCATCTCCCCGCCGACATGAGGGGCCTCGGCAGTTGTCGGTATGGACGCTGAGGCGGCTTCAGCCACCGATGTCTCCGCGGCTATCGGCGCCAAGACGGCGGGTGACCCGCAGTACCTGCAGAAGGCCATGTCGCCGTCCAACACTTTGCCACACCGCGGGCAATCCATGGTCACCTCCCTCACGGCTAGCGTAGTGCATCCAGGGCGCCCGCGCCAGTAGATTCCGGAGCGCTCCAGAGTAGGGAGACACTCCCCCAATACGGAGACGCGCCGGGGGCCGGAATCCCTCGGATTCCGGCCCCCGGCCACACATCATGCGCGAAGGCGCCGAGTGCACGACGCCAAACGCACCAGAGCCCTACTGCACGACCACTGTCCCCGTCATCTGGGGATGGATGCCGCAGTGGTACAGCACCGTACCCGCTGTCGCGAACGTGAAGGGGAACGATGCGCCCTGCGCCAGCTCGCCGCTGTCGAAGGAGCCGTCGTCCGCCACGATGGTATGGGGCGCCCCGTCCTCATTGACCCACGTCACGATATCTCCAGCATTCACCGTGATAGACGGCGGGTCGAACGCGAAGTTGAGGATGGTGACCTGGTTCGCAAGCGTTGTCGAGGTGGTCGCCGACTCTGAGGTCGTGGTGGTCGCCGCCTCCGACGTGGTGGTAGGGGCCGGAGCCACGGTCGTGGGAGTCACGGTGGTCGGCGGAGCGGTGGTAGGGGGAGCCGTAGTCGGAGGCACCGTGGTCGCCGGAACGCTGCTGCCATCCGATATCACCGTGGTAACACTCGCGCCGGGAGCGACGGAAGTCCCTGCGGCCGGCGTCTGCGCGACGACCTCGCCCTGGGGTGCGCTCGAGGCCGTGGTGCTGGCGCTACCCGTCAGACCCAAGGCAGCCAGCATGTCTTCAGCAACGTTCTGTTGCATGCCCACGAGGTTAGGGACCGCGACGGTGTCCGTGGGCGGACCCTGGCTCAGGGTCAACACGACACCGGAGCCTATGTTGGCCTGCGTGCCTGAGGCAGGATCCTGCGCGAGCACGGTGCCGCGGGGCTCCGTGCCTTCTGCCGCTCTGACTCCGCTGATGACGAACCCAGCGGCCTCCAGAGCATTGACCGCGGGCAGCGCCAGTTGGCCCACCACGTCGGGCACAGAAGCAACAGGGACGTCCGTAGCCAGCAGCACACTCAGCTGAGCGTCCTTCTCAGCCGCGGTGCCCGCCGTCGGATACTGGACCGTGACCAGGCCCGGCTGCACCGCGGTCGTGAACTGGATCCCGCGGACAACGTACACCATGCCGACCTTCTCGGCCTCGGTCTTCGCCTCGGCGCTCGTAAGTCCCACGACGGACGGCACGCTGACCCCGCGCGTAAGCACCACGGCGAGGATGACCGCGATGGCCACAACAAGCGCCACGACCACCCAGAACCACGGGCGTTTCCAGACGGGCTTGTCACTTCCAGCCGGGCTCGCTGACGCACCCGTGCCTGCTGCACCTGCTCCACCAGCGCCCTCGGCAACAGGAAGCCCGCAGGCTCCGCAGGCCTCACTCCCCTCGCTGATCGATGCTCCGCAATTGGCGCATTCCATTGAGACCCTCCAGTCTCGGCAGCCTATATCGGCAAGAAACTACCCCATGCGGCTGAACTTGACACCCATCTCCCGTGAACCTGCTTCAGCCTGGCTGTCGAGCCGGCGATCCGCCGACTACTCAAGGTTACTTGGCCGGCGCAGTGGCTTAGAGGATTCCCTCAGGATGACGCCCTCTGCCTCAAGATCACCCCCCGACGTGGAAACGGAAATCACAATGACCGGCACCCTCCATGATGGTCTGCGTGCGCTCGAGGGTGATGTCACAACTGAAGCCCGCGACCATGGCGAAGTCCCGGTTGCAGGCAAACAAGTATCCGAGTTCGGGGAGTCCTAGCTCCTGAAAATGATCAGCGTATTGACACCGCGTCACATCGAAGTGAAGCTCTTCAGCTGATTTCGTGAGTTGCTCGATCTCGAGACTGCCACCGCCCGAGGCGACACCGAAGACCTCTTCCATTCCTGATAGGTCTGGGCCGAACTGCTGGGCCCATCGTTCTCCGTCTTTTCGAGCGAGTTCCGAGATGGCGTGTCGAGCGACCTCGTTTGCGCGATCCTCTCCGATCGCCAACTGGAATGCCTGGAGCATGGGAATCAGCACCCCGGCCTCGATCTTCCTGCGCTCAAGATGATTGATAGTCGGTCCTGGCATCTATGCCTCCCTGGTTTGTCTGCCCAACAAGCAGTATCCACTATATGTCTCCTTCCCACGCGTCAACTCGCCCCTCAACGCGAGTCCCGGGCAAGTCCTTGGTAATCGCTCATCGTTTGGCCCTCTCTGCAGCGATCTCGCGGAAGAGCTATCCTGTCGTGGAGCGTCAAGAAGGAGCCGCGATGCCGCTTGGTGGATACTGCGAGGTTTGCTCCCGTTGGGTGTGGGTGAACGGCCGGGGTGAGTGCCAGTTCGGCCACCCAGCGAGCGCCGTCCGCGAGGTCCAGCCGCTCAAGCCGCGGAGCGATGACGATCGCGGGCCCTCTCACCCGGCCGCCGGCTCAACCTCGTTGGTGCTCGCGACCCCGGGGGCCGTCGGCGCCGTAGTCGTCGGCGCCCCTGCCGTCGGCGCCTCCCCCGCCGCGTCCCGCCCCTACGTAGGCCCGTTCCCGCCCCGAAAGCGGTCGGACGGCCGATGGTGGTGGCGCCACTCTCTGTGGATCATCTGGACCTTCTCCCTCGGTCTGCTCAACTGGCTCGCCTTCTTGTACATCGGCGTCCGAGCGCGGCGGCGGCTGTGGCTGCTCGCGAGCCTCCTCTACCTGCTCCCTATCGCCCTCACCGTCGCCTCCGTGGGCAGTGGATACCTGGGCCTCGCCATCGGCTTCCAGTTGTTCATGTCCGGCGTATCGATTCTGCACGCGTTCGTCGCACGGCCCCGATACCGGGCGATCATGTTCGGTGACCCCCCGAGTGGGACTGCTCCCGCCCCGCCGCCGGTCCTGAACCGCTCCCTACGCCCCGCTCTTCCCCGGGGGCTCGACGACGACGTGGCAGAGGTGATCCGGGGGGCGCAGACTCAAGTGGACGCACTAGCTGCCGTGGCCGAGGCGGTAGAGAAGCCCGACGTTCGCCGAAAGGTGAGCCTCTTGTGCCGCACCGCGGAGAGCATCCTGCTGGAGTTGCGCAACGAGCCGGGCCAGGTGTCGCTAGCCCGACCCTTCCTCAGCTACTACCTGGAAGCGGCCGACCGCATCGTTCGCGGCTATGTCGATCTGTCCCTTCGGGACCTCGATTCCCCCGATACTCGCACCACCATGGCGCGGGCCGAGGCCTCTCTCGACAGTATCCAATGGGCATTCGACAGCCAGTTGGCCGGTCTCCTGCAGCACCAGATGTTCGACCTGGACAGCGAGATCGCCCTGCTCGAGAAGACGGTACAGATGGACACCATGATGAGCGCGCCGGCGTCACGTCCCGATGCCGTGCCCAAGACTGGGGGAGCTAGATGAACGACGAGACCCGCCCGACAGGATCCGACCCGACGCCCGGAAATGAGCTCGTCCCCGCGGCCGGGGCCTCCGGCGCACTGGTCCCCGCGGCCGGCGCCGGTAGCGCGCCCGTCCCCACCGCGCCCCCTGGGGGACGGCCCGGCGCCGAGGCCGTGGTCGCGCGCGAGCTGACGGCCGAAGACCGCTCGCTTGTGGACAAGATCAAAGAGACCGTGGACATCACCGACCCGAACATGGTGATCCAGTACGGCCTCCCGGCCCAGAGCAAGATCGCGGCCTTCGCCGACTCCCTGCTGGCCGACCTGCGCACCAAGGACGCCGACGCCGCCGGAGAGGCTATGACGGACCTCCTGGCCAAGGTGAAAGAGCTGGATGTCGACGGCCTCACCAAGGGCTCCCAGGGATCGCGCATCCCTCTGGTGGGACGGTTCGTCGACCGCGTGAAGCGCTTCGACGCCCGCTACCAGAAGCTCTCCGTGACCGTGGACAGACTCCTGACCGCTCTCGAGCGCGCCCGCATGGGCCTGCTCAAGGACGTCACCGTGCTGGACAAGATGTACGAGCTCAACCTCGACCACCTGCGGCAGCTCGACCTCTATATCGCGGCCGGAGGAGAGATGCTCCAGGAGCTCGAAGCGACGCGGGTGCCGGGACTCGAGATGGAGGCGCGGAACACCAACGACCCCCTCGCCGCGCAGCGGCTCGCCGACCTCCGGCAGAGTGTCACCCGTTTCGAACGGCGCGTGCACGACCTTAAGTTGACGCGCATGATCGCCATCCAGACGGCGCCTCAGATCCGGCTCATCCAGGGGAACGACCAGAACCTCGTGGAGAAGATCCAGAGCTCCATCACCACCACGGTCCCCTTGTGGAAGAACCAGATCGTCATCGCGCTCAGCCTCTACCGCCAGCAGCAGGCCCTCACACTCCAGCGCGCGGTTACGGACACGGCGAACGAGCTCCTGGTCAAGAACGCGGAGCTCCTGCGCACGGGTTCCGCCGACGTGGCGCGCGAGACCGAGCGCGGCATCGTCGACGTCGAGTCGCTCCAGAAGGTCAACGACGAGTTGATCGCCACGCTCGAAGAGACGATCCGGATCCAGGAAGAGGGCCACACGCGCCGCGTGCAGGCGGAGGGCGAGATCGGCCGGCTGCAGAACGATCTCAGACAGAAGCTGGTGGAGCTCCGAGGGTAGGATCGCCCCCGCTTGACCGCGCGCCCCACGATCTCCATCAGCCACACGACCCACCGCGCGGACCGGGCGCCGATACGACCACCCGGAACCATCAACTCATGTGATACGTCCGTCGACGGCCACATTGAGCTCGCGGAACAGCTCCACGAACCGCCCAGGCGTTGTCTTCCCGAACGCTGCCTGGACTTCCTGTCGTGTGGGTCTCTGCATTGTGCCACGCCTCCATCTCGCCCTAACCCAGCAACCGCACGTGTGCCTCCACCGGGTCTCCGGCGTTGACGGGGAGAAGGTCTTGAGGGCACGCGGAGAAGACCAGCACGCAGTCGCACTCGGCTCTGAGGGTTACGTAGTCGCCTCGTTTGGAGACCGGAGGTCGGAACTCGAGACGTTGTCCGTCGACCACCGGTATGTTCATGAAGAGGTTCCACGGGCTCGGAGTCCCTTGCGTTGCAAGACCGATCTCGGCAAGAGCAGCGGCCAGGTTGTCGGCGCAGTTCTCGTGGTACGTGGTGCAGCCGAGCTGCTCGTAGCGGTACCGGTCGCACGCGGCGATGAGGGTGTCATGGACCCCGGGTGACGAGTCCTCCACCAGAGTGATGATCGCGCGCCTGCGATTGGTCACGAGGCTCTCGCCGACCCTGACGAACAGGCTGAAGAGGGCCGCCCGGGTGTGTTCCATGGACATGTGCTCGGTCAGATCCGGGTCGCAGAAGCCCCAGGTGTCCACGACCTGATGACCGTGCGTGTTGACGACCTGCAGGGTTCGGCCGGAGCGGACTCGGATGGCCAGACCTCGCCGCGCCGGGATCGTCAGCAGTCCGCTCTTAGCCATGGCCACCCAGGGTAGCGCGGAAAGAGTGCGACACGACCACCCTCAGCCCTGCGGTTGGTCCTCATCCTCAGCCCCTGCCACGCCACCCTTCTCCTCGCGCACGATCTCGATGCTGCAGTTCGTGGCCAGAGCCGCGATCGCCCCCACGGCCGCCAGCATCGGCGCCACGACCGCCGTGACGACGCCCAGCGTGAGAGGTAATGCCACGATCACCCGGTCGTCTTGCTTGATGGTGATGCGGCGGACGTTGCCCTGGTGGATCACCTCGCGCACCTTGTCGAGGAGCTGCCCGCCCTCAAGCTGGATGGTCTCGGTCCAGGTCCTACTTTGCTCTTCAGCCATGATGACTCTCCTTTGTCCCCATGCGGCCGATGCGGCTTCCTATTCAGCGTTCCCTTTCTAGAGGTCGGTCAACCTGGGTAGCGGCGTGTGGTGTCAGAACCGGGCGAAATCCTCGATGTCCTCTTCGAACTCGCGCACCACTCCCCGGGACAGCGTCGGCCGTACCTCCGAGATAGCAAGCAAGAAGTCCTCGCTGGTCGCGCCGGCCTCCGTTGTTCCCTCTGCCCCCCCGAACACGGCCCGCTCGAAGGCGAACTGAGCGGCCTTGCGAGCGGCGAACTCGATGTCGGCGGGAGTGAAGAGGGCGCTCGCCTCGACCAGAGCGTCGAGATCGACCTCTGCGGCGGTGATGCCTTCCACATAGCGGCCCCATATGGACCAACGCGCCTGGTCGTCGGGAGGCCCGATGGGCAACACATGGTCGAACCGGCCGGGCCGCAGAAACGCCGAGTCCAGCGTGCGGATCGAGTTCGTAGCACAGATGAGGAGTCGATTGGCGTGTCCCCGGAAGACCGGGATCGCCTTCAGCAGCTCGTTCGTCACCGCTTGCGAGACGGGCGCATCATCACGACTCTGGGCGATCTCCTCCACCTCGTCGATGAACACCACGGCCGCGTCGATCTCGGCCAGACGGTTGAAGAACAGCCGCAACTCGTGGGCCTGACCGTCCCGCCCTCCGGCGGCCAGCCGACTGGGGAAGAGCTCGATGAAGGGCCAGTCCAAACGGGAAGCGATGCCTTTGGCGAACGTGGTCTTGCCGGTGCCGGGCGGGCCGAAAAGGACGATGGCCTTGGGTGGCTCGACGCCGTGCTGTTCGGCGAGGGCGGGCTTCGCCAAGGGCAGGATGATACGGCGTTCGATGAGTTGCTTCTCGCGCTCCATGCCCTTGAGCCGGTCCCACAGACCGGTCGGCAACCGCTGCCCACCCAGCTCCGTCAAGAGGTTGAGCTCGGCCGGCCGCGCGGGGAGGAATCGTTCGAAGTAGGTGACCTCAGGACGGGTGGTGAACCCGTGGTCCAGAAAGAGCTGCTCCTCGACCTCTCCTGGCGGGAACACGGCCGTGGTCTGCCGAACGCCTTTGTCGAGCAACTCCCGGTGGATGGCGTCGAGCAGACTGCTCCTCACTCCCCTCTGACGCCACGCGGGTGAAATAGCCAGGCGGAGGATCCATGCCCGGTCACCGCTGACACGGGTGACCACGGTGCCGATCACCTGCGCCCCCACCACGGCCACCAGAGCCGGTTCAGCGGCGAGGATGGCGGCAACGACTTCCGCCACTCGGAAGAGCGGCGGCGAACCGTCAACAGTGGCTTCTTCCCAGAGGTGGACTGCCTGATCGAGGTCGCTGTCCTCGAAGTCGCGGATCTGCCAGATGGGTCGCATGAGGGCCCCCTCAGTCGGCTTCGTCGGCGAACGGGCAGTCTAGCAAGTAGGGCGGACGAGGTCCAATGGTGACTCGGGCGGGTGCGATAGAATGGTCAGGTCGTTTTGTACACCAGATAGACGTTCGGCGCGCCAAGCGCCGGTACAGGCAGAGGAGGGCGATTGAGACCCAGAGCGGGCAGCTACCGGGGAGGCCACGGGCCCTATCCTGACCACGTCCTGAAGCGGGTCGATCGCCCCACGACCCGTATCGACGACGAGGCCGTGGCGCGGGTCGACGAGCGCGACGGTGGCTTCTACCGGGGCAAGATGGGCGAGTACGGTCCTGCGATCGCCCGGGAGTACCAGCGGTTCGTCTCCAAGCACCCCCTCTCGGGCGCTCTGGACTCCATGACCGGCACTCTCGGAGCCCTCGTCGAGCCTCCGGAGAACATAATCGACGCCTCCAACACACCATGGGGCGCCTCGTCCTGGTCGCCCATGCCCAATGTGGCCAAGAAGACGGCCCCCGGTACCGAAGACCCGGCTGCCATGTCCGATCACATCAAGGCCACGGCCTACTTCCTGCGCGCCGATATCGTCGGCGTCTGCGAACTTCCGCCCTACGCGATCTTCACGCACGGCAAGGTCGACGATTCCGAAGTGCACCTCGACCACAAGTACGCTATAGCCATACTCACCGACCAGGATTGGCCGACCGTTCACGCTTCCAGGGGTAACGACTGGATCGGCAACTCTATGAGTTTCGTCAGTTACGCCAATTCAGCTTTCGTCGCCTGTGTACTCGCCGACTACATCCGGCGTCTCGGTTACGAGGCGCGCGCTCAGCACGCGATGAACTATCAGGTCGTGGTACCCCCCATCCTGCTCTGGGCGGGCCTCGGTGAGATGTGCCGCATCGGAGATGTGGTTCTCAACCCGTTCCTTGGACCTAGGTTCAAGGCCGCCGTGGTCACTACCGACCTGCCGCTTCTGCCAGACAAGCCTATCGACTTCGGGCTGCAGGACTTCTGCAGCACATGCAAGAAGTGCGCCCGCGAGTGCCCGGCGCAGGCCATCAGCCACGGCGACAAGACCATGCATAACAACTACGAGAAGTGGCCCAACGACGTGCGCAAGTGCACCGCGATGCGCGTGGGCAACCAGCACGGATCGGGCTGCGGCATGTGCATAAAGGTCTGCCCCTGGAACAAACCGTTCACCCCGTTCCACCGGGCCATGGGTTGGGCCATGCGCAACGTGTCGCCCATGCGTCGGGTCGCGGTGTGGGGCGACGACCTGCTGGGCTACGGCAAAGAGAGTCCGCAGGACAAATGGTGGCTCGACCTCGAGGACCAGGATGGCGAACTGGTAGTGCCCAAACGATAGAGGTGGTGTTTTCGAGACGCACCGTCGGCAGCCTACCCCCTGGGAAGGGAGAAGACCAAGCGGGGCGAACCTGCCCGGCCCTACGCGCAGTACACGCGCACGTTGTCGCCGTTCTTGGAATCGACGTTGATCTCCATCTCGCGCAGCGACTCGATCAACTCCTCGATGTCCTCGTGTTTGAGGTTCGAGAGATCGATCGCCATGCCGTGATCGGCCATCTGCTTGTTGATCTGCTCCATCGCCTGCGGCGGGATGAGGGAAGTGAGCTTGAGGCCGGCGCGGACCAGACTCAGGGGGATCTTCACGTTCACGTTGTCTCCCTCCACGCTGACCACCTTGACGTACATGAACTTGGGCGCCCCCGTAGACCCGGTCCTCGTCGGCGGTTCGGCGACGGCGGTCTGCGTGCCGTGGGCCTCCAGGGCGTCGAGTAGGCGGGAGCCTTCTTCAGCGGTAATCTTGCCCTCGGCCACCAGACTCAGGATGCGTGTGCGTTCTTCACCCATGACGTACTCCTTTCCTCACGCGCTCGCGCCTAGGCGACGCGTCACCGGACCGTCACGTCGACGGTGCGGCTCTCGTTTTCGACGAAGACCTGCGTGCCCCGCGTCTCGCCCACAGCCTCGAAACAGCCGAGTACGAAAGACGTGAACCGATGCGGTCGCCCCATCGAGAACAGGACGGCGTCGGCCAGCGCCGCAGCCGCGATACCCAGCCCGCCCGCGAGCAGCAGCAACGGCCAGAGCACGAACACCGGCAGCCACAGATGGAGCCTCCGGCCGCCGGCCTCAGCCACGTGAACGTCGACGACCGCGGGCGGCGCGTTCATCGAGCCAACCTCTCGGCCGCCTCGAGGGCGGTGATCTCCCCGCGCTCCAGAAGGTCCAGGATCTCGTCCCGCTCCGACACCTGCACGACCTGCGCCAACTGCAGCTGTTCGACGATGCGGTTCAACCGGTTCTTGACTGTGGGGTAGCTGACGCCGAATGCCTTCTCCATAAACTTGATCGACCCGTGGCAACGGACGAACTCGGCAACGAACACCTGGTCCTCATATCGCAGTCGCACCAGTGGCGGCAACTCGAACTCGCCCGCCAGGTCGATGC
>Ga0315276_10006817_pt1 | contig 10540 bp, 11 predicted proteins | sample YL17G05_0_MG_FD_204542 | JGI IMG/M metagenome (GOLD analysis project Ga0315276, IMG submission 204542) | Sediment microbial communities from Yellowstone Lake, YNP, Wyoming, USA - YL17G05_0 | ecosystem: Environmental > Aquatic > Freshwater > Lake > Sediment | place: USA: Wyoming | collected... | reverse complement strand
CGCCGGCGAGGCGGCGGGCTTCGAAGCCCGCTACGCGGTCGTCGGCCGGCTCGCCGACGTGGCCAACCGGCGCAACCCTCGGGGCCTCTCGTTCCAGAGCTACGTGCTGGGGGCGTTTCTCGACGACGTACTCGTCGCCGCATCAGCGCGCCTGCGCACGATGAGCAAGAGCCGCTACGCCCTGGAACGCACCGAGGAGCGCAGCGGCCGTAAGCTGGCCGCGGGTCTGGGCCTTCTTGTCTACGACGCCTGGACGGGCGTCTCCCGCCCCGTCAGTACGCTCTCGGGCGGCGAGAAGTTCATGGCGGCGCTCTCGCTCGCCCTGGGGCTCGCCGAGGTCGTCCAGGCGCACGCCGGCGGCATCCGCCTCGAGACCGTGTTCGTCGACGAAGGCTTCGGCTCACTCGACGACGAGTCGCTCGACCTCGCGATAAGCTCGCTCATGAGCCTCAACGAGGGTGGCAGGCTGGTCGGCATCATCTCCCACGTCAGCGAACTGCGCGAACGCATCGACGCGCGCCTCGAGGTCAGCGCCGGCAAGGCGGGTAGCAGAGCCCGGTTCGTCGTGCCCTGACGCCGCTCCCCCGCGCCCGAGGTGTGAGGCAGGGGATACTTGGGGCATGCACGCACATCGTCGTGAGATAGCTCTGGTCATGCTCGTCATCGCCGCAGCGGCCGTGATCGCCTTCGGCGCCGGCCTCACCCTGTGCATCGACTGGGGCGGCGCGAGTGCGCCGCCCCACCTCTACGGTCAGCCGGGCGCCATCGGCCTGCACTTGCTGCCCTGAGCGGCCCGCACGAGAGGCATCGGCCCGGTCGCACGGCCTCGCGCTCGCGGCCCTTCGGCGCGTACAATCCCCACAGGTCACCGTCACCCTCACCGTGGAGGAACCCATGCCGGAGCATCCGCGCCAGCCCGACCCGTCGCGTTTGATCGCGGAGCTGGCGCTGGACCGGCCGCTGCTCGGCTTCTACGACGCCCCCGACCCCGGCGCGTTCGCCCCGCTCGTGGCGCCCAAACCGGGACGCGGGCACGGCCCGTGCGTGTTCCATTTCTACCGCTGCTGGCTCAAGGGCGAGACCCTGCACCTGACCGCCGGCAACTTCGGCTGTGGTGGCTGCGGTCGCGCCTTCTTCGGCGTGCAGACCCGCGAGCGCGAGGATTTCATCGACTTCCTTTGGGGCGACGAAGGTCTGCGCGCGTCGAGGGAGCTCATGGCCGGCTGGATCGACAACGCGCCGACGTACCGGCCCGAGCACGGCCACGTGCTCGTCGGGCCGCTCAGACCGGAGCTCGTCGCCTACCTCAAGACGGTCACCTTCTGGGTGAACCCGGACCAGCTCAGCGTGTTGCAGCACGGCGCCTACCATCACCACGCCTGGGGGGCGCCCGACCCGGTGACGATCCCGTTCGGGTCGGGCTGCTCCGAGCTCGTCGTGCCGTTTCGCGACCTCGACCAACCGCAGGCCGTGATCGGCGGCACCGACATCGCCATGCGCGGCGATCTGCCGGCCGACGTGCTCGCGTTCACGGTGACGCTGCCGCTGTTTGCGCGTCTGTGCTCTCTCGGCGACGACAGCTTTCTCGGCAAAGGGTTCCTGGGCCGGCTGCGCGAGAGCCGCGGCGGGTCGCTGGCATGACCCGCCGCGAGGCCCTCCGCCGCCTCGACCGCAACCGCGAGAAGCTGCGCACCTTCGAGGTGCGGCACATCGCGGTCTTCGGCTCCACGGCTCGCGACCAGGCCACCATGCACAGCGACGTCGACGTGCTCGTCGAGTTCGACCCGCAGGCGCGCGTGGGCCTGTTCACCTTCGTGCGCCTCCTCGACTTCCTCTCGGACGTGATGGGCACGCGCATCGACCTCGCCACGCCGGCCGCCCTGCGTGCGGAGATGCGCGACGAGATCCTGGCGGAGGCCGTGCGTGCTTTCTGAGCCTCCCGACCGCCGCCATCCGGCCTACCAGGAGCGCCAGGCCAAGCTGCGCTTTCGCGACTGGCGCTTTCGCGTCCGCGACATCCTCGCCGCGCTGCACGCCATCGCGCGCTATACCGACGGCATGACGTTCGACGAATTCGCCCACGACGGCCGCACCATGGACGCCGTAGTCCGCAACCTCATGACGATGGGCGAGTCGATCCGCTGGATCCCCGAGCCCATCCTCGACGCGCACCCGGGCGTGCCCTGGCGCACGCTGCGCGGCATGCGCAACGTGGTCGTGCACGAGTACTTCGGCGTGGACCCCGCGATCGTCTGGGAGACGGTGCGCGGCGACCTGCCGCCTCTGGAGGCGGACCTCGAGGCGGTGCTCGAGAGCTGAAAGCGGTCGGATCGCGGCAGCGGGCGCCGCGGCTGCGGTTCGCGTATACAATCGACCGCGATTCGCGGCGCTCGGTCCGCGGCGCCGAAGGAGAGTCACGTGGAACAAGTGGGCGCTCGCGAGCAGGTGCGGTACGCCGGCCTCGGCCGGCGAGCTGCCGCGGTGGCCGTCGACACCGTGATGGTCCTCATCGTTTCGTCCATCCTGATCTCCATCCTTACCGTCACGGACGTGTTGGACCTCGGCCTCAGCAACTCCCCGACGCTGAACGACATCTTCACCGCCAGCCGTGCCGCGCCGGGCTGGCTGATGCCCCTCGAGTACGGCCTCATCTTCCTGTACTTCACGCTGTTCGAACTCAGCGGTACCACGCCCGGTAAGCGCATCTTTCGACTCATCGTGACCAGGGAGGACGGCACCCGGCCCACCGCCACTGCCGTCGTCGTCCGCAACCTCATCCGCGTCCCGGAGATGTACCTGTTGTACGTGCCGTCCGCGATCTCCTGCCTCGCCAGCAGCAAGAACAAACGCCTCGGCGACCTCGCGGCGAAGACCGTGGTCGTGCGGCGCGGCGGCGGGCCGATCGGGTATGCCGCCCCCGGGCCGTCGCAGGCTCCGCCCGGCGTCGCACCGAGCCTCGCGCCCGCGGCCCCGGCGCCACCATGGGCGTACGCACCGGCGGCGCCGACGGCGCCCGGCGCAAGCGACGCTCTGGCCAGGCTCAAGACGACGGCGCTCGCCGTGCGCGGCGCGCATCTCAACTATTTGAGGTTCTCCGAGGTCGAGCTGGCGAAGGACGCCGGAAGCGCAGTCGGCGAGCCCGGAGGCGAGCTGGTCGCGCAGCCGGACCCCGCGTACTCACCGGAGTACGCGGCCGCCTGGTACACGCTCGCAGACGCCGTCATCGCCATGCAGCAGGCCCACGCGGCCGCGATCACGGCCGCGACGCGCGAGGGCACGACGCTGGCGGCGGTCTGCGCCGATCAGCCCGACCTCACGTACCTGTTCCGCGAGCTCGAGCCCTACTTCACGGCCGGCTCGGACGAGCAGGTGCACGACGCCTACATGAGCGTCGCCCGCGGCGAAACGACCGCCTAGCGGTCACTTCGCCACGTGACGCGGCCACGCGACTCACTGACGCCAATACATGAGCGGGTCGAACCAGAGCACCGGGTGCAGGTAGAAGCCACCGACGTTCTTGCTGCTCATGGTTGTCATCTTCGGTGAGTAAAGGGTGACGTACGGCGCCTGCTCCATGATGTGCTGCTGGATCTCGGTGTACTTGGCGAGCCGCTCCTCGGGGTCAGTCATCTTCTGCGCCTCGGCGGTGGCGCTCTCCACCCACGGATCCACGTAGTAGGACGCGTTCAGCCCGCCCAGCATTGCGTTCGCCTTGGTAAAGAAGGGCACGATCCAGTCCACCGGGTCGGGGAAGTCGAGGAACCAGTCGCTGGTGCCCATCTCCGTCTTCGCCGCGTCACTGGACACGGTGTAGTACGTGGAGCTGTTCATCGTCTTGATCTCGGCGTCCACGCCGACGGCTTTGAAGTCGGCCTGGATGGACTGCACCAGCTTGGGCAGCGGGTCCACGTTGCTCGTGTAGATCATCGACTTGAAGCCGTCGGGGTAGCCGGCCTCGGCGAGCAGGGCCCTGGCCTTGGCCGGGTCGTAGCCGTAGTACACCTTGCCGGGCTCGCTGCCGGGCAGGTTCTGCGGGTAGATCTGGTAGAGCGACACGGCCTGGCCGCTCTGCAGCTTGACGAGCTTGTCGCGGTCGACGGCCCAGCTGAGCGCCTGGCGCACCTTGAGATCGTCGAAGGGCTTCTTCGTCATGTTCATGAACAGGTAGGTAGTGGCGATCAGCGGCTGCTGGAAGACGTATGGCTTCCACTGTGGGTCGTTCAGCACGCGGTTGACGTCGGCCGGCGGGACGTTGTCGCCAAGGATGTCCACCTCCCCCCTCTGCAGCTTCAACAGAGCTGTTGAAGGCGTGATGCTGAACGGGAAGTCGACGCCGTCCAGGTACACCTTGTCGGCGTTCCAGTAGTTCGGGTTCTTCAGCAGCTTGATCTCGCGACCGGGCGTCCAGCTGGCCATGTAGAAGGGCCCGGTGCCAAGGGGGTGGCGGTTCACCTTGCTACCCCACTTGTCCACCCACTCCTTGGGGATCACGTCGCAGAACTCCATGCTCAGCGCGTACACGAAACTGAGATCGGGGGAAGCGAGCTTGAACTGGATGGTCAGCGGGTCGATCACCTTCACGCCGGTGACCTCCTTCGCCTTCTTGTCGATGAGCGCCTGGGCGCCCTCGACGCCGGTGTAGAAGTAGGTGGCCGGGCAGCGCGGCTCCGCCATCATGCGCTCGAAGCTGTACTTGACGTCCTCGGCCGTGACGGTGCGGTTCACGGGCGGCGCGAACCCGGCGTCGGGACGCAGCTTGATGGTGTACGTGGTGCCGTCCGCCGAGATCTCGGGCATGTCGGCGGCCAGGTCGGGGATGAGGACGGTGCCCTCGGCGCCCGGCTTGGGCGCGTAGCGGTACAGGGCGTTGAAGATCGAGTCCTCGACCGTCCAGCCGACGACGTCCCAGCTGATCGCGGGATCGAGCGTGACCGGTTCGCCCTGGAAGGCGATCTTGATGCTGCCGCCCATCTTGGGCGTGCCGGCGGCGCTGCCGGCGTCACCGGTACCCGTGGAGCCGGAGGAGCCGCCGCAACCTGCGGCCGTCACCGCGGAGCCGGCCGCCACCAGCAGAAGCGCCGCGAACAGCAGCGGGACGAGCGAGTGCGACAGTCGACGCGTGTGCCGGCTGCCGATGTGTGGACGAATGTCCATGTGACCCCCCTTTTGAGACTTGCCCCCGGGTCCCTGCGCTCCGCGGCGCAGCGGTACGACTACGGCGAGCCTAGACCGAGGGGCCTGTGGCCGCAAGGGTCAGCGACGGCGACCCCCCAGGTCGAGAGTGAAGTAGCGCCTGTCGCCGGCGCGGTGGATGCCGATGCCGGCGTCACGAAACGCGCCGCTCAGGATCACTTGCCGGTGTGCGGCGCTCTGCATCCAGAGAATCACGACCCCCTGCGGCGTCGCCGCCACGGCGCCCACGCGGGCGTTGGCGATGTTCTCGCCGACGCTCCAGCTGGCATAGCCGTCGCGTTCGTAGCCGTGGCCGAGAAGACGCAGACCGAACGAGGCGCCGCCCAGTGAGTAGTGCGAGAAGTACGGTCGATGCGCCATGCTGCGCGAATGCGCGCGCGCCGCGCACATGAGGTCGGCCTGCGGCCGCACCGGCGCCAGCCCGCGCGCGGCGCGCTCGGCGTTGACGCCGGCCAGGACCCCGCGCTCGAGCACGCTGAGGCTGGTGCTCGCAGAGGCGCCGGCGGGCGCAGCCAGCCCGGCCAAAATGGTGACGCAGAGGATCAGGATCATGCCGAGAGCTGAGGTGACTCCGGCGGTCCGCCGCATGGGCTCTCCTCTCGTGGGACGATGTGCGTCGACGACGGTGAGAAAGCGGGAGGGTGGAACTGCGCGACGTGGGGTCGCCCGACGCGAGGCGCTGGATCGGCCCGCGCCGCAACGCTGGCGGGCCCGCACCGGCAGGGCCGATGCGGACCCAGTATACAAACCTGACGACAGGATGCCACCCGGCGCTGGCTAGCCTGCATCCGCGACCTCAGCGGCTCGCAGTGGTACGCTCCACACGTGACCGTACCAGCCGTCATCCTTCACGTGCCCCACGGCTCGGCCGAGGTTCCCGCGCACGTGCGGCCGCAGTTCCTCCTCGAGGACGCCGACCTCGCCCGCGAACTCAGGCTCATGACCGACTGGCACACCGACGCGCTCTTCGCCCTGCCGCCCGACGAAGCCGTCGCCGTCCGCTTCCCGGTCAGCCGCCTCGTCGTCGACCCCGAGCGCTTCGCGGACCCCGGAGCGGAGCGCATGGAAGCCGTGGGGATGGGCGCCGTGTACACGAAGACGTCGCAGGGCGCCCGTCTGCGCGACGAGGCGGAGGCCGCGCGCGAGCGCGTAGCGCTGCTGGCGCGCTACTATCGTCCGCACCACGAGGCGCTCGAGACCGCGACGGCGGCGGCGCTGGCGACTCACGGCCGCTGCCTCATCGTCGACTGCCACAGCTTCCCCAGCCGGCCGCTCCCCTACGAGTTCAAGTCGAACCCCGACCGTTGGAGCGTGGTCCACCGTCCAGCGGTCTGCATCGGCACCGACGCCACGCTCCCGCCGCACGCGCCGTTCGCGCATCCAGGCATGCACACCCCGCCCTGGCTGCGCGAACGCGCCGCCGAAGCCGTCGGGGACATGCTCGCAGGATGGCCGGGCGGCGCCGCGCCGGACCCGGCCTCCGCGGCACACGAGCCGGCGCCCGAGGGCGCCGGCAAGGCGGTCGCGGGCATCGCCTTCGACCGCCCATTCGCCGGCACCATGGTGCCTCTTCCGTATCTGGGCAAGGACCGGCGCGTCCTGTCCGTGATGATCGAGCTGCGCCGCGACCTGTACATGGACGAAGAGACGGGCGGCCGCCTGGCCCGCTTCGCCGGCTGCGCGGCCGCCGTCCAGGCGATGTTGCGGCGGATCGTCACTTGAGGGATAGCCCTCGCGGCGAGGGGTCTCGACGAGTATCGGGTACTATGGAGCCACTGAGGGTCGACAAGGAGGGGCAGCGATGACCGGCACTCTCTCGCGTTCCCGGCGCCGAGCGTCAACCTTGTGCGCCATCTCAATGATGCTGGCGACCGCCTGGGCTGCGGCGCTGCTGGCGCCGGCCGCCGCCCAGGCGGTCCCCACGGTCTTCCCGGTGTGCATCGAGGCGGGCGGTCAGGCCGGCCCGGACATCTCCGGCAAGATGGTCGTGTGGACCGACAACCGCAACGGCGGCCTCGACATCTACGGCCGCGATCTCAACTCAGCGAAGAACTTCGCCATCTGCACGAACACGTCGCAGCAGGACAACCCCAGCGTGGCGGCAAACGTGGTCGGCGGCCAGACGCAGTACGTCGCCGTGTGGGTCGACAAACGCAACCACGACGGCGGCGACATCTACGGGCGCAACATCACCACCAAACACAACTTCGTGGTCGCGCGCAGCGGAGCGCTCAAGTGGTTCCCCGAGATCAGCGACCAGTGGGTCGTCTGGCTCGAGGCCCAGGATTCCGCGGGCCCCTACATCATCAAGGCCAGGGACCTCGCCGCCGCGAAGACCTACAAGATCGCCACGAGTACGGTGCTGAGCAGTTTCGCCGTCAGCCGCCGCACGGTCGGAGCCAAGACGGTGCACACGGCGGTGTACACGTCGTCCAACGGCAACATCAGCGGCCGCAACCTGCCCGCCGGCACGCCGTTCAGGGTCTCGCAGACGGGCGCCTTCGAGTGGAGCCCGGACATCAGTGACAACAGGGTCGTGTGGTGGGAGGCCGGAGGACGCGTCATGCTCAAGAACCTGAAGACGGGCAAACGTACCTACGTCTCCCAGGGCTCACGGCCGCGCGTCGACGGCGAACTCGTGAGCTGGGACGGCGGCGGCAAGGGCGGCTCGTACGCGATCGACTACACGGCCGGCGCCGCGATCTACGTGCGCAACGTCGCGCGGGGCACGAAGGTCGTCAAGATCACGCAGAGTCACCAGACGTGCCTCTTCCCGGCCCTCAGCAGGCAGACCGTCGTCTGGGAGTCGGGACCTGCACAGCGCGTGCTGAGCCATATCCACATCTACGGTGCGCGCTTGAAGTAGACGCGGGCTTCGACCCCAGAGCCGGCCGCGCTCACCCGGCCAGGAAGGCCTGCGCTTTCTCCATCCAGCCGCTGACGGCGATGCCCTGGGGACAGAGGCCCTCGCACTCCTTGCAGGCGTTGCACTGGTCGGCGCGCTCGGCTTCATCGAGCCAGGTGTAGAAGAAACGCTGCCGCGACGCATCGCCGTACATGTGCGCATCGTTGTAGAGCTCGAGGATCTCGGGGATGGCGACGCCCTGAGGGCACGGCATGCAGTAGCGGCAGGACGTGCACGGGACAGGGCTGAGCTCGCGGTAGAGGTCGCGCACGCGCGCGACCAGCGCGAGTTCATGGTCCGCGAGCAGGCCCGGCCGCGAGCGCGCCGCGTACTCCAGATCCTCCTCGACGTGCCGCATCGTGCTCATGCCGCTGAGCACGAACGACACCTCCGGGAGGCTCCAGACCCACTGCAGCGCCCACTCGGCGGGCGAGCGCGGAGCCGGCGCCTCCGCCCAGACCGCCTCGATCAGCGGCGGCAGATTGCGGGCCAGCATGCCGCCGCGGATGGGCTCCATGACGATGACTCCCAGCCCCTTGCCGGCCGCGAGCTCGAGGCCGCGGCGGCCGGCCGAATACTCCTCGTCCATGTAGTTCAGCTGGATCTGGCAGAAGTCCCACAGGTCGGTGGCCGCGAGGACCTCTTCGAACAGGTCGTAGGAACCGTGGAAGCTGAAGCCCAGATGGGCGATGCGGCCGTCGCCGAGCGCTTTGGCGGCGGCTGCGAGCTGACCCTGCTCGACCACACTCTTCCAGTGCGCCGCCTCGAGGCTGTGCAGCAGATAGAACTCGATGCAGTCGGTCTGCAGGCGCTCCAGCTGCGCGTCGAGGATGCGCTCGAAGTCGCTCGGCTTCTCGACCTTCCAGACGGGCATCTTGGTGGCCACCTTGACCTTCTCGCGGTAGCCGTCCTTGAGCGCCTCGGCGAGCCAGGGCTCGCACTGCTCTTCGTGGTACACCCAGGCGGTGTCGACGTAGTTCACCCCGCCGTCGATGGCGCGGCGCAGCATCGCCGTGGCTTGCGGATAGTCGATCTGCTTGAAGTCCGGCCTGCCGTCTTCGCCGGCGAGCACGGGCAGGCGCATGGCGCCGAAGCCCAGGGCCGAGGGCCTGAAGTCGAGCTTGCCGAAGGTACGGTACTGCATGACGGCATGGTACCGTCCGCCACCGGCCGGCGCGAACTGCGGCTCCGGGCCGGCGCGAACCGCGCGCCGGGATGCCGCACCCGCCGCCACGCGATACACTCGCGCCACGATGGCCGTGAGACAGCATCCCGAGATCATCATCCAGGCGCGGCGCGGTGGTACCGTGGAGAGCGTGCATCACGCCGTGGCCGCGCTGGCCGGTCCCGACGGCGAGATCGTCGAGCGCTGGGGCGACCCCGGCATGATCACGTTCTGGCGCTCCTCGGCAAAGCCGTTCCAGGCGCAGGCCTGGTTCGCCGACGGCACCGTGGAGCACTTCGGCTGGGGCGCCGAGCAGCTCGCAATCATGAGCTCCTCGCACGATGGTCTCGACTTCCAGGCCGGCCTCGTGCGAGGAAAGCTGGCCGACCTCGGCTTGTCCGAGACCGACCTGCGCTGCGACGCCGACCTCAAGGCGCGGCACAACTGCTCCGGCAACCACACCGGCTTTCTGGCGGCGAGCGTTCATCACGGCTGGGACGTCCCTACCTACCAGCAGCCCGGCCACCCCGCGCAGGAGGCGGCGCTGCAGATGTTCGCCGCCTGCGTCGGCCTCGACCCGCGGCAGATCCCCACCGGCGTCGACGGCTGCGGCGTCGTCTGTTACGCCACGCCTGTGACCGTGGCCGCCGCGACCTTCGCACTCATGCCGGAGCTGCTGCCCGAGATCAGCGCCGCGATGCGCGCCCACCCCACGCTGGTCGAGGGACCGGGCTGGATCGACACCCTCGTGATGCAGACGATCCCCGGCGCCACCAGCAAGTGCGGCGCCGAGGGGCTCAGTTGCGTCTCGCTGCCCGACGGCCGCGGCCTGGCCGTGAAGGTCATCGACGGCGCCGATCGTGCCTCGGACCCCGCGACCGTCACGGCTCTCGCCGCGGTGCTCGGCGCCGATGCCATCGCCGAGCCGCTGCGCGCCAAGGGCCGGCCGCCGATCACGAACGACGCCGGCGCTGTGGTCGGCGAGCTGCTCGGCGTCGCCCCGGCCTGACGCCGGCCGTTCCGGCCTCCATCCCGAGACTCCCGCACGCGAAAGGGGGCGGGGTGCTCGCGAGCGCCCCGCCCCCTTTCCATCTGGCTTTCGCGTCCGCCAGAAGGCGACGCGCCGGCCCTCAGCCTTCTTCGGCCCGCGGTTTCCGCCGCAGCAGCAGCAAGACGATGCCGACCACCACGATCGCGGCGATCACGACGCCCACGATCAGGGTGGTGTTCGAGCCGCCGCCGTCACTCACCGTTTCGGCGACCTTGGGTCCGACCTT
>Ga0315276_10006816_pt1 | contig 10542 bp, 18 predicted proteins | sample YL17G05_0_MG_FD_204542 | JGI IMG/M metagenome (GOLD analysis project Ga0315276, IMG submission 204542) | Sediment microbial communities from Yellowstone Lake, YNP, Wyoming, USA - YL17G05_0 | ecosystem: Environmental > Aquatic > Freshwater > Lake > Sediment | place: USA: Wyoming | collected... | reverse complement strand
TTAGTCGTCGCGGAAACCCGGTCGGCTCTGGAGTAGGCTCCCGCGCCGCGCGAGCTTTGCAGGCAGCTTCGCAGTCGCGCATGGCCGCGGACCGTATCGCGCTGCTGCCCTTCGTCGCGAAAACGATAGGCATGTCGATCGAGCGTCTCTCCTCGTCCTCTGTGGGCGCGACAAGGCGAGCGGACCACTCTTTGTAAGCTGTTTCGCAAGCGAGTTTTGCTGAAGGTCTGCTGGCGCCTGTGCCCGCCGCAGCAACCAGGTCGCCATCGAGCCGGAGCTTCCACCGGTAGAATTGCCAAGCCGACGACCACCAGATCAGCAGCGTGCATCCGGGCCTCTGAACGTAGAACTGATCTGCCGTAAGAGAGAGGGCCATGCGTGACCGTTTCCACGCGAATTCGGCTTTCTTGCTCATGGCGTCGCCTCCAGCTCTCGCTGCTTTGCGATGCATCGATTCTTTGCTTCGTCGAGAGTTGGGACCGTCTCTCTGGGATCCCACTCGACGATCTTGTCCTCTGTTCTGCGCGAGATTTTCCAGTACCATACGCGGCCTGTGCCGTAGCGCCACACGCTGAGTTTCCACGCGCCAAGCATGGCCTTCAGATGGGCGTCGTCGAAACAAGCGCCCACAACTCCGTCGTCACGTACCCACTCGATCCCGTCGAACGCAACACGCGCGTCGATCTCTTCGAGGGTAGGCGCAGCGACTTCAGAGTAGTCGCTGCCGACCAATTGTCTCTCCAGAAGCTCATCGCCCTCGTAGTGTCGCAGGGCGATATTACGCATGTTATTGAGCAATTGTGTTCGCAACTGCTCTGCACTCGGTGCGCGTTCATCGAGCAAAGCATCGAGCGCTTTGAGCTGCTTCTCGCTCAGCTTTTTACTTGTGGTCGTCATTTCCTTCCTCCTCTTGCTCGGCGGCGACCGGCTTCCAGAACACTTTGCGGGCCGCGGTAGAAGCCGCGTCCCAGCGCGAGAGCAAGCGATCCAACTCAAGATCTTCTGGTGTTCCATCGCCTAGCAAAATCGCAAGCGCAGCGCACATTTTTGAGATGCGTGCTTTTCTTTCAAGAAGAAACTCCGGTGAGGATTCGGGCCAATCCGAAGAATCCTTCGCGAGAACACTGTCTGTGGCAATTCGCAGCACGATACCGAAGGAAGGGTCAAGCCTGCGAGTGACTGCGTGAAGGACCACGCCCAACGCTCCGAGCAAAGCAGCGTCTCCGCATGTTAATCTCGCCTGAATAATGCCGTGCAGAGCATGGCTTGCTCTGTCGAGATCCTCATCGCTGGCATACCCTCTCGCCCAATTAATAGCTGTCTTCAAGCAGGGCGAAGTGTCTTTTGGCTCGGTGAACCCCGCGACCATTTCTGCGATCAGCAAACTTGCGAGAAGCCCAGCTTTGCCGCGCAATTCGGCGGCAAGGCTTATAACGGCCTGCTCCTCTTCCGTGCTCATTGTCGACGCAAACGTTGGAGGAACGGGCACGTTTATGCTTTTATTCGCGCCCGCCGCTGCCCATTCAGGATCTTTCATCGCCCAGTAAGTCTTCCCGTCGGACCCGACGTACGGGTAATAGCCAGGCATCGGATCCTCCTGTGGAGGTGGAGGAGAATCGTCCTGTCTGACCCAGAGATTCTTCAGTGTCTCGTCCAGCAGAAGCTTGATCCCCATCTCGACGAGCCGAGCGATGCTCGGGGACTTGGTGCCGAGATACCGCTGAGCAGATGCAGGCAATGCAGAAAATCCCTTCTCACGCAAGATCAATGTGATCTTGCCTAGCGTTTCTCGGGCCTCGGCGCTCACGCGCACTGTATAGAGATCGCCTTTGGGGCTTGATTCGGTTTCGTTCATAGTATGTCTTAGTCTCCTTTGACTCACCTGCACTATGCGATGACTCACTCGCACTACGCGATGACTCAGGTGTGTACACGAGAAAAACAGGGAGCGCAAGGGCACGCTAAGGGAATCTTAGCGTGAGTTCTATGCTCTCGCTATTTAGTTGACCGCATATCGAAAGAAGGTCACAAGCCTGGCTCCACATCCAAGTTCCGAGATAAAACTTCTCGAAACAACCATTTCGCAGAAAGAAGATTGCAAGATGAGCCAAAAATCAGATGACGATATCGCGCTTCTCGAAAAAGTTTCAGGCGCGGTCAGCGGCCGCATCGCGTCGAACCGATCGATGATCATGATCCCGCCACCGGAAGAGCCTAAGCACGCGTATGAGTCGGAGGAGGCGGTCGCCGCCTCTCATCCCACCGCGCCTCCGCCGACTTTGCGGTGGGATCAAACTTCCGACGGAAGCGGAAGAGAGACTGCTAGCGTCAAGTATCAGGAGATCTTCTTCTCCGCGTATCCGGACGGCCGTCTCCATGTGAGCGGCGTTATTGTTCCCGGATGGCTGCCTACTGGAGGATCGACCATCGAGGACGCGAAGCTCGCTGCTGAAGTATGGCTCGCTCAGAGGAATCGCGAGGCACAGCCCACGGTTTCGTCCGATGCGCACAAAGCGCTTATGGAGCAATCTGACAAGCGGCTGGAGGCAAGCCAAAAGTCGCTGCGCGTGCAAAAAGAATGGCTTGAGCGATTTCGAGAGAAGAACCCATCTACCTCAGCAGCTCTCATGGAGCAGATGACCGAGTTTGTTGGCTCTGCGGGGTTCCCGGCGTTGGTAGATACTTTGAGAAAGGCAGCTCGCACTCAACTCGACGGCAAAAACGTCACAAAAGAAGCTGCACCAAATTCCAAGCTGTTCGTCGGCGGAGATTGCAAAAAGCTGTTGGGCGAAATCGTCGCAAATCTCGCGAAGAACGGCACGGCCCGTCTGACAGAGAAAGAGCAATCCGAGTACGCAGATTCGCTCACCGACGAGAACCTGACGATGGGTGCCGCTGCGATGAAGGTGGCGCTGAAGGCACTGCTCGCGCGATTGTGGACTCCTGCCGTTGTTGAGGAGGGGCCGCGATGAAAATTGTAAAACCAGGCCGTCTACAAAAAGGATGGGCCAAAGAATATTGCGCTGGGGATTCTCTGTACCAAAAGGAAGCAAATCATGAGTGATCTAGAAGTGGATTATTACGTATATGAGTGCACGACACCCATCGCTGTGCCCAGCGTTATTGCAGACTATGTATGCACCGTGCGCACGAACGAAGAAGAAGGCCGCAAAGTCTATGAGGAGGCAAAAGCGCGCGTTCTTGGCACGCCCGGACGGCAGTGCGCGCTTCAAAAGCGCACGACCTCCACGGATCCCGACGGGAAAATCTTAATTCGTGTCCATCCGATGGAGGAGACTCGGTCATGACCAGCGAAAAGGAAAAAATGCTGATCATCAAAGATGTGGTTGAGCAACTCTACCATCGTTACGATGCTCACTTCATCACCTATCCGTGCACAGACGGCGTTCTAATTCATCTGGAATTCGCCAAGGATTCTTCTGTTTTTGTTTGCGTGGCAGATGGGGAGACATTCGGCCAAGCTCTTGATGCGCTGGCGAAAGCAGTTGCCTCTCGCACTATTCGCGATGCGAAAAAGATCACGAATAGTTCTACGTGCCTTGCGAATCTCATCGCGAGTAATAACGCCGCCGACGCAAAAGGAGTAAAGCCGTGAGAGGCATTGCAAAACTGCTTGAGAAAATCCAAGCATGGAGACTGAAGCCGTGTCGGGACCCTGACAATCGCTTGCATCCGACCAGGGACTGCTCAGCGTGCGACGAGCTGCGCGAGTTGAACCGCGAAATCGGCATCGCTATTGATGCGATTCCGACGCTGACATGGACACCAACCGTGGCTGGTCGCGAGACGGCATGCGCCGGAATGTGGATCTTGTACGCCGCGCCAGAGGGCACGTTCTGCGTGCATGGCGAAACAACCGATACTGGCTGGATTGGCGAGAGCAAGACACTCCACGACGCGAAGCAGGAGGCCGAAGATTGGATGACGGCCCATAAGATACTGTTCAAGGTGGTGGCGAAGTGAAGCGCGAATATGCAAGCACTTCGGGGTGTATTGGCGGCCCCATTCCTCCGGTTCCAGCAGAGCCCGACGGCGACGGCTGGGAGATGTGTGGATGCGTGGTCATGCCGATAGAGCGAGAGTGGGAATCTGGCACGACACGCACAGGCTACGACGATCACATTGTTTGGTTTTGGACACGAAAGGCATCGACATGAGCACGCGAAGTTTAATCGGTCAAAAAGCGCGTCGTAACAAGTGGGGAGGTTGGGTCACCAAGGTCAAGGAGGAGCGATGCCAGGGCTCTGAGAGGTCGGTCGTTCCTTTGCTCAAGGCGCGGGCGGAGAGGTCGCTTGCGCAAAACTCGAGGGAGCGCGGCGAATTTTCGCTCAGGATTGTGCCCTGGATGCCTGGATTGCGCCTGCTAAATCACAGACAAATCACAAACGAAAGAAGGATTCAATGGTACAACACAGACGCAACAGAGCCGATTGCCGAGACTTACCCGATGCCGAGCAAGATCTAGCAAAGCGTTATTTCGATTCGATAGTAGAGAGCCGAAATGATCCTTTGCTTGTTGCGATCATCGTCAGCAATCCGTACGCCCATCAAATTCATGCGGAGGCGATGGAAATGCTAGAACAGCACGGGTCCGACGCGATACTAAACGCCAAGCTCCTGACAGGCACCTCCGACCGTGGGTTTCGCGGATAATCTCGATCGAGACAGGGATGGCGACGATTGTATTCGTTAGCCAGATCACAGACAAATTACAAACGAAAGAAGGAAGATGAAAATGACAACGACCAAAAAAATCGACGCCCTCATGAGGGCAAGCAGTATCCTTTGCGAGCTCGTTGAATACACCGAAACAACGATGCTTGCAATCCAACGTCCGGAACCGAGGGAGGTGGCCAAGGACACAGGAGCCTTCCATCTCGTGCTGCTCCGGCCTCCACCTGAAGCAGAGGTCTGCAGTCCATGCGGATGGCCCGTCGTTACAAGCACTCCTGCAGTATTCGCGCTTGAGGCTGGCGTGGATTATCTCGGTGAGAACATGATTGCGACGATCTCGGGGCGTATCCAAAGTCTTGAGGGCGCGCTGGCCGAACTGCGCGAAGCTTTCACAGCAAACTCACCAAGAAGCAAAGTGCCTGAAAATTCAGCGGAAAACGACTCTCCGCCCGCCAATCTTGACGAGGTTCTTGCGCGAGGATCATGGGATATTGAGGACTATCCTTCGTCTGTAATGAGAATGATCTGCGTGGTTCTCGCCGAGCAGGTTGGGCATCTGGCCCAGCTTCAGCCTTTTCGCGATTGTCGCTCAACAGTCGTGCGCTACTTACACGGCATAGGATCTGCAGATGACGTCTTTAACGCACTAGGTGAGACCGGTAGTGTCCCTGAGAACACCTGCACTAGAGGCGAAAGATTCGCTCAAGCCGTAGCGCGGCAAGCGGCAAGCTTGGTCGGCATTCGAAGCGAACTGCCCCTGCCCGTTCCTGTCTTATATGCAGCAGAGGCCCTCGCGTACAAAACCCTAAGGCCGTCGACGGAAAGCTATCCCGAATTGACACGAGTGGTTGAATTGGCTCCCTATGTCGCTCGGCTGCTTGGTCCCAACAGCGCTATGCAGGTACTCCTGCCGACGCTCGCCGACGTGTACAATGCAGACGCTGTCTTGTCTCGACTTGACGCCGCCATTGCTCATGCGAGGGCGAGGAGAGCATGAGCCTCGATCCAACCATTGAGCATCTTGAGAAGATAGATGCGGCGGCCTCCAAGGTTTTCTCAACGAACAACCATATCACTGCGATGGTTGAGTACAGCGTGGAAGTCCCGTGGGCTATTCGCATTTGGGAAGAAGACATTTATCGCGAATACGCAGCGTTCGTTCTGGCGAACGAGAAGCTAGCGAAAGCGCTCGCGCTCGACGGATTTGTACTGCTTGCAACCGGTGAAGAGGCGTTCATAGACGGCAACGCATGGGTTTCCTATTGGAGCGTCGTCCCCATCTCCGAGCACGTATTCGTCGGCGCTCCGCACTCGGCCTACGAGCAGTGCAAATGCGGACTGAAGCGCTACATGTCTCGCGATGGCGAGTTCGTTTACAGCAACAGTGAGCATCTGAATATTCGAGACATTCCTCTGTGCGTAGAAGGGCCTGCTGTATGAAAACTCGTCTATCTCACATCCTCAAAGCGATTGATGAACTGCCCGCTGGAGAACCGATTGACGCAAACGTGATCGCAAAGCGGCTCGATCTCACGACGATCTCTGTGCGTCGCGATCTGCGCGAGCTGAAAGATGCGGGAGCGCTCACTCGTCCGATTGTAGACCCTATGGGTCCATCCAGAAAAAAGCAGGAAGGCGCGGTCTACTTGGCGGACAAAAAAGCTGTAGATTCTGCGAAAGCAGAGGTTGCTATGCTCGATAAAGCGATCTCGAAAGTCGAGGCATCCGTCAACGTCACAATTGATTCATCCGGCAATCCTCAGACGGTCTACCATCTGCGGCAGACGCTTCCGCTGCTGAGCCCTGCGGAAGCGCTGGCGGCGGCGGCGTCCTCCATGCAGGCGATGGGGTACAAGATTACGTCGAAAGACGAGCGGGGCTTCACCGCGGAGGCGGCTCAGTCTGATCTCAGGGTCAGAGAGGGGCTTCGCGAGATCCTGAACGAAGCAGAGAGCAAGGATCAGTTCTTGCGGATCGTCAAGCAATGGACTCCCAAAACAGTTGCGGGTCGAATCGTCAAAGACAAGGAAAAATCCAAGTGAGGATTCTCTTCCTCGATATAGACCAAGTGCTGACGGGCCGCCGGTGGGCCGAGAGGCGCTTTCTCGAGACCGGAGGAGGACATGGACCGGACGATCTGGACCCTGTCTGCTGCCGCCTCCTGGGGCAGTCATTGAAGGCCACGGGGGCCGTCATCGTTGTGACCTCGACCTGGAGGCTGAACCGCTCTCTGGGGCACATAGAGCGCGTTCTGGAGGACCACGGCGCGACCCACGTCAACATCGTGGGCGCGATCGGTGCGCAGCGGTGCCAGAATCCTGGAGGGCGCGCAAAAGGAATTGTCGAATGGCGGACGATGGTCGCCGCAGCTCTGGAGTCGTACGCTGTAGTCGACGACGAACCAGACGCTATCGACGGCTCGGATCCCGCACGCATGGTCCGTACAACACACGAGCACGGCCTCACGCAAAGCTGCGCGAGTCATCTCGTCAAAATACTGCGAACGCCCATCGCAAAAGCAAAATAGTCAACAGCGCAGATAACAGTTGACTAACTGACGCGAGCCCCTCATTGTCGGCACATGAAGGTTCTTGATTTGTGCGCTGGCGCCGGTGGCCTATCTCTCGGTTTTAAGCAGGCCGGATTCGAAGTAGATGCCGTCGAGATCGATCACGACGCATGCATCACGCATTGCACAAATGTTGGTCCGTGCATTGAGGCGTCTATCTGGGACCACCACCCAGCGCAGGAATACGACGGTGTTGTCGGCGGAATTCCTTGCCAAAGTTACTCTGCTGCCGGCAAGCGCCAGGGAATGGACGACCGCCGCGGGCAGCTGTACAAGCCTTTCTTACGGATCGCGCAAGAAGCCAAGGCCCGTTTCGTCCTGATCGAGAACGTGAAGGGTCTGCTTTCCGCGAGAGCGACAAAGAGAAGCCAGAAGGGTACTGCGATCAAAATGATCGTCAAGGCGATCAAAAAAGCAGGGTTCCCGCATATCATTCAAAAGGTTATTTGCGCCGCAGATCACAAGGTGCCACAACTTCGATACCGGCTATTTATCCTGGGATTCCAATCCAAGACGGATCGTGACCAGTTCGAGTGGCCCGAGCCAACCCATGCAGACGCTGCGCTCAATACCGATCTGCCGCCGTGGATCACGGTCAGGCAAGCGCTTGAGCTCGGCGACGGCCCGTATCAGTCAGGTCGCGTTGATGGGGCAAGCTGGAATGGCATGCGAATGCTTGATGTAGACTCTCCTTCAACGACAGTGTTGAGCAGCGAGACTCCCGAGATGTTAAGTCCCCTGGAGTTCGCGAACGCTAACTACCGAGCCGAACTGGCGGCGGCCCTCGCCGTTGCGGGCGTGCTTAATCGTCCAAGCACGACGATCGACTCGAAAGGCAACGTTTCCACCGCAGGCCATCACAAGTCGAACAAGCACGGTGCTGTGCGAATATCAGTCGAGCAACTTGCGATTTTACAAGGTTTTCCCAAGAACTTCATCTTCACGGGTCGAACAAAAGCCTCGCTCCATAAGCAGGTTGGCAACGCAGTTCCTCCACCCCTCGCGAAGGCCGTGGCAACATCTCTGCTGGCCATGCTGCGAGAGCCTCGCGATGTCGAATAAAGGCCCAGGAATCGTTGTCTGCGAATGGTGCAGCGCGTCGCCGCGATGCATGCGTGGAATTGGCTGCAATGTGCGTCCGCAAAGTGTCTCGCGATACAGCCACAAGTGGCCCGTGAGAATGGAATATCTCTACCGCGACCATTGGTACACTGCCAATGAGCTCTCAGAACAATCAGGCATATTACTTGAGGTTGTGCTTGAGCGCCTCAAAGCAAAGTGGCGCATTGAGGACGTTGTCGGTCGCCGCGTTTTCACGCGTCAAGAAAAACAAGGAAAGAAGTAAAATGATAGGACAATACTCAAACACTCTCGCTCCTAATTCGCTGGGGTGGGCACAAGCTGATCGCCGCTTCCCCGACCCCAAGCATGCTAACGCCCTCACCGATGTGCGCGTATGGAGGCTCCGATCGATCATGCTTCCGACCGGGACACGCCTAGAGCATCGCGAGTATTCGCTGCTTGTTTCCACGGATCTGACATGGTTTGTTACGACCGACGAGCCCTTCGTTCACTGGTCTTGTGTCCTGCGATCCAACGACCACATTCTGCGGTGCGATGATGAGCAGTTTGCCATGGCGCGAGACGTGTTCGGGCTGACGGGTCACGAAGAGTACATCGACCACGATCGCTCCACACATGAGCAGTGCTCGCCCGAATATTGCTCGCGCATCGGCAGTGGACTGTACCGGCACATCTACGCTCATCCTCCGCTGGTGGCAGGTGATCCGCCACAGAAAATGCGGACCCATGCAGGAGGTCTCAGCGGCTGCCTTGCGACTTGGGCGGGAGCGTACGAGCGCAAGATTCCTGCGGTCTACGGCGCCGTGAGCGCAGAGCGCAAGACATTCGCCGAAGCCGCAACGAACGAGCAGATGGAGCGCCTGCGGCCTCCAGGAGACGTCAAGTGCCTGGACTACCTCGGTTGGGCACCGTACGTCCGATGGTGTCGCGAGTGGCATGCGGCGTACAATTCGATCCTGCAGTCCGGACAGCTCGGACTTGGTGCCAATGACGTCGTCGATACCTTGTGGGGATATCGGCTGCCGTCGGAGTACGAAAAGCAGGCGTCACTGTGAGCGATCAGAGAAACTGTCGGTTTGGCAAAATGCTGCGCGAGAAGCGCAAGGCCAAAGGCATGAGCTTGCGTGAGCTGGCACATGCGCTGGAGATCTCCTCGCCGTACTTGTCCGACGTGGAACTCGGCCGACGCAACCCGTTTGATGGGGATTTGCTGCTGAAATTGCCGATCATCCTCGGATGCGACTCGGACGAGCTGACTGCCGAGGCGATGATCTCGCGCGGCTCGTTCACTCTCTCGACGATCGATGTAAGCGTGAAACACCTTGCGGTAGGCGCGACGCTCTCTCTCTTATGGAGGGAGCTCACGTACAGTGAACTGCATCAAATCCACACCATCCTGAAAGGACATAAGAATAAATGCCAAGCAGTTTAACCCCAGCTTTCGTTGCCGACTGGAAAGAAGTGCTCCACGATTTTTTGCCGAATGAGTGCATGGCGGATCCACGAATGTGGGAATTGGCTTTATCCGATATGCCTCCAGGAACCGCGATCCGTGCAATTTCAGATGTGACATCTGCTGAAGGATGTCTCATCTATCATCTGTCGTGCGTCCTACGAAAGAACGGAAAAACGCAGCGATGCGACGATGCTCAGTTCGCGCTCTTCCAGCGGTCGTTCGGCATTGAAGATCAACCTGAGTATCATCCGAAACCCATGCCAGGTATGCCTACTTCGCACTCGCGCAATGTTTTTGTGCGATCGGGCGGGCCGCTGATCGAACGACTCATTCGAACGGCAGAATACTTCGTGCTGCGTCTGCTGCGCTGGGGCATGCGATGACCCTCCTGGAAGCGTTTCAAGACGCGATTGACTGGCTGATGTCAGGACAGCCGTACGTCGTATGCGAGGCTGACAATGCGCGGCTCAAGAAGATCATCAGCGCGCTGCGCACGCCCGAGGCGCTGGAACTGAGACGACGCCAGCAGGAGGAGCTTTTTGCGGCGACCGCCGCGAGCCTCGACAACATGAGTGCGTTTCTGAAAGAGGCAATAGCCGATGCCAAGGCTCGTGACGATCGTCGACAATCGTCGTTTGCCGCGCACTCGTCAAGCTCCTGGAAATTCACATACAAAAAGGACAAGACATGATCGAAATCATCGTAAGCGCGCCCGGCCACTTTCCCCTCGAAACGAGCT
>Ga0315276_10006815_pt1 | contig 10543 bp, 9 predicted proteins | sample YL17G05_0_MG_FD_204542 | JGI IMG/M metagenome (GOLD analysis project Ga0315276, IMG submission 204542) | Sediment microbial communities from Yellowstone Lake, YNP, Wyoming, USA - YL17G05_0 | ecosystem: Environmental > Aquatic > Freshwater > Lake > Sediment | place: USA: Wyoming | collected... | reverse complement strand
TGGCCGAAATGGGCGTGGATGAGCCGTGCGCGCTTCTCGATGATCACTCTTTTCCAGTAGCGCTCTTGCCCCGGCGTAACCACCGAGTACCTTCCGCTCGCCGTCCGAAGGAGCCGAGTCCCCACCCTCCCGAGGAATCCCTTCCCTTTCGCGAACACACCGCTCGTCGGGAAAAGATCGAGATTGGATGTCTCCGACGCCAGGACGATCGGCGTGAACGCATCCGAGACTCCCTTGAGCTGTCTGTAGACGAAAGTTTCCGACGGCGAGAGATAGTACCGCAGGTACAGTGCGACGACGGGTTTGACGTGATCGGGGCTCATCGGCTTTCCCGCTGACTATACCACAGTTCGGCGCTCGGAGACGGTCAAAAACCGGACATGACAACCGGAGCCGCTTCGCTCGGGCGGTGATGCCGCGCGAGGCCATCCGGGGGCGCGGTGGCGAGGAGCGTGTGGATGACGCCTAACCGCTCTCGCCGGGCGTTTCCGCGACACCCTCGCACAAGAGCTTCTGCGCCTTTTCAAATTCCCCGCCGATGAGGAGATCGAGGTACTGGTGGAACCGGACAAGACAGTCCTTGATGTCCTCTCTGTGGTACGTCATCCATTCGACGAACGCGGCAAGGCGCGTGAGAGTCACCTCATCGACGACGTGTTCGATTTCGCACGCCTCGCGGTTCGCGGTCTCCTCGTCGACGTGAAGCATGTCCGCGAGAAACCTCCTGAGAAGCTCGAAACGCGCGTTCACGCTCGCCGCGACACGGCGTCCGTCCTCCGACAGCCCCACCTCGCCATACGACGTATGCTCGACGAGCCCCTTCTTGTTGAGCGTGCGAAGCGCTTCGGAGACGCTCGGCATGGTCACGCCGAGCGACTCGGCGATCGCCTTGACGCGGACGGCGGAGGCGTTCTGCTCGAGACGAAGGATCGTCTTGAGGTACATCTCCATGTTCGGCGAGAGCTTGGAGTCGGTGTTCATGACCCACCCTGCCTTTTGTAACACCCAGCACCGCGGCGCTGGCGCGACGTCCGACCGGTGTGGACGGGGCCTAGGCGCTAAACGAGTTCCCGCACCCGCAGGAGCCCGCGGCGTTGGGATTGGTAAAATAGAAACCTCGACCCGATAGACCCGATGAGTAATCGAGTGTCGTACCGGCGAGGTACATCTGGCTCTTGAGATCGATCACCAGTCTGACGCCGTCCTTCTCCACGACGACGTCACCGGTCCGCTTTTCCCTGTCGAATCCCAGATCGTAGGATAGCCCGGAACAACCACCGCCCTTGACGGCGACACGCAGAAAAGTGTCCTCGGGAGAAAATTTTTGGGCGGCCATGACTTCTTTGACGGCCTTGGCCGCGTTTTCCGTGATGCTTACCATGCTAACTCTTTCTTTTGCAAATTGTTGTCAAGATCCCTGGGAGTTAGGTCTCCCGCACTGCTGGCCGGAAATATACAGTCGCCCCGGTTCTCAGTCAAACCTGAAATTCGCCGGAAGGGGGTAACGACCCCCGATTCCGTGCAACATTCCGGGTTCCTTCGACGTCCTTGAGTGGTGACCAAACGCCCATCCGCTAGACCGCCCACCGCGGCTCCGCGCTCGGATCCGGGGCGGCGGATCCGCCGGCAGGAAGAAAAGGAGGTTTGCGATGTCTGAACAATCGGCCCACACGCGGAAGTGGATTCTCGCGGGAGCCACCCTCGCGCTCCTCGTCGCTCTCGCACCCGTGGCGGCGAACGCCGGGTCGGGAGAGGATTACACGAAGTCCCCCGGCTACTTCGACTTCGAACCGATTCTCGGCGACATGGAGTCGAGCATCGAGGTCTTCCTCAAAGGATCGCTCCTTGTCATCGCCCGTGAGGCGGTCAGGGACGAAGACCCCGAGCTGGGCGATCTTCTATCCAAGATCGAGTATGTCCGGGTTCAGGTATTCCCTATCCGCGAGACCAACGCATCGGTGCTCAAGGAGAAGACGCGCGCTGTGGCGAAACAGTTGGAGAAAAAGGGTTGGGAAATGACCATCCGCGTCCGCGAGGAAGGCGAACAGGTCCACGTGTACCTGCTCCCCGGGAAGAAAGACGAGATTCAGGGCGTCGTCGTCATGGCCGTGGAAGACGGCGACGAGGCCGTGTTCATCAATATCGTCGGTGATATCAGCCCCGCCGAGATCGGTAGGATCGGGCGCGCGTTCCATCTCGATTCGATGGACATTCCCATGAAGGTCGAGGTCGAGGGGGACGCGAAAGTCACCATCGACGAGGGAGAGAAAAACGAGAAATCGGCTGAGTGACCACCGGGGTCATGATCCTGCCGGCATCGAACGCTAAGGTGATCGAAACGATCCCTTCTTTTCTTGTCGAGCACCTCCCCCGTTCATCGAGCGCCTCTCCCCCGCACCGTTCTCGCTCCCACGTTCCCGCCGCGCGCCCCTCCCGCGGCGCCTTGACTTTTGAGGGATATCTGTTAATTTCCCGAAGACGCCCACCAGCGCAAAGGAATCGAGCGAGTCATGACCGACAAACGTGTTGAAGCCGTCTTCGAGGAGATGAAGAACAAGCTCGGGAAAATCGTTCCCGAGTTCGAGCTCCGTTACAAGGCCGAGCTAGTCTGCGAAATCCGGCGGCTCCGGGACGAGCGCGGGGCGGTGATCCTCGGTCACAACTACATGGAGCCCGCGCTCTATCACTTCGTACCCGACTTCAAGGGAGATTCCCTCGAGCTCAGCCGCCGGGCCGCGGCGACCGACAAGGACCCGATCGTCTTCTGCGGTGTGGTGTTCATGGCGGAGACGGCGAAGATCCTGAGCCCCGAGAAAACCGTGCTCATTCCATCGAAGGACGCCGGATGTTCGCTCGCGGCGAGCATCACCGGCGAAGACGTCCGCGATCTGAAGCGGCTCTATCCCGGCGTCCCCGTCGTCACCTACGTCAACACCTACGCCGACGTCAAGGCGGAGTCCGATATCTGCTGCACGTCGGGCAACGCCGCCGCCGTCGTGAATTCCCTTGGTGCCGACACGGTGATTTTTCTCCCCGACGAATACCTCGCCAGAAACGTCGCTCGCGAGACCGGGCGGCACATCATCTTCCCCGTCAAGGGCCCGCGGGGTCTGCAAAAACCCGGCACCGATCTCGATTACCGGATGATCGGATGGACGGGTAAGTGTGAAGTCCACGAGTTATTCACCGTCGAGGATATCGAGAGTGTGCGCAAACAGTTCCCCGACGTGGTCGTGCTCGCCCACCCCGAATGCAGCCCCGAGGTCGTCGCGGCCTCTGATTACTCGGGGAGCACTTCGGCGATGATCCGCCACGTCAAGGAAACCCAAGCCCCCAGGTACCTCCTCCTCACCGAGTGCAGCATGGGCGACAACATCATCGCCGAAAACCCGGAGAAAGAGATGCTGAGACTGTGCAGCCACCGGTGCCCCCACATGGGTCAGATCACGCTAGAGATGACGCGCGACGCGTTGAAGTACAACCAGTACGCGGTCGAAGTCCCCGAAGAGATCCGGGTGAAGGCCAAACGCGCCGTCGATCGGATGCTCGCAATCGCATGACGGACCTCCGCAAAGCCACGCTCGACTGGTTCGCCGCGAACAAACGAGATCTTCCGTGGAGAAGGACGCGGGACCCGTATCTCGTGTGGGTGTCGGAGGTGATGCTCCAGCAGACACAGGTCGCAACGGTGATTCCCTACTTCCAACGCTTCGTTGACAAATACCCCGACGTTCGGTCGCTCTCGGAAGCGCCGCTCGAAGATGTTCTCAAGAGCTGGGAGAAGATGGGGTACTACGCCCGAGCACGGAACCTCCACCGCGCGGCGCGACAGATAGCCTATGAGATGGACGGTTCCTTTCCCCGCGACTACCCGAACCTCCGGTCCCTCCCCGGTGTGGGCGACTATATCGCCGCTGCGGTGACGAGCATCGCGTTCGGGGAACCGCGTGCGGTCGTCGACGGAAATGTGAAAAGAGTACTCGCCCGGCTCTTCCTCATCGATTCGCCCGTCGACAAGGCCTCGTCAACACGCCTCTTCAACGAGCGAGCGGACCAGATCCTCGACCGCTCGAACCCGGGCGAGTTCAACCAGGCGGTGATGGAGCTCGGGGCGCTCGTCTGCACACCGAGGAACCCGTCGTGCGCGAGATGTCCGGTGTCGGGACACTGCGGGGCCTTCGCCGCGTCGGTCCAAACCTCTTATCCCGTCCGGACGAAGCGCCGCGAGACGCCCCGGTACCACATCGCCGTAGGCGTGGTACGAAAAGACGGCCGGATTCTCATCACACGCCGCAAGGAATCCGGCCTCCTCGGCGGGCTCTGGGAGTTTCCCGGGGGAAAGGTTGAACCCGGCGAGTCCTCCGAACAAGCGTGCAGAAGGGAGATCGCGGAAGAAGTGAACCTCTCCGTCGAGGTCACGGATCTCATCGCCCGGCTGGATCACGCGTATACGCACTTCAAAGTGTCCGTCGATGTCTTCGATTGCGAATACACGGCGGGCGAGGTCGAGCTCGACGGACCGACCGACTCCCGGTGGATCCTTCTCGAAGAAGCGGAGAAGTACGCCTTCCCGGCCGTCAACCACAAGATCTTTGACCGGCTCCGGGATCGGCGGGAACGAGGGAGCGGTAACCCACGCCAGATCCGGCCGGGGAAACGACGAATTCCCTTGAAAAAATGACGGCCCGGCGAAATATTTGTTGAACGCTCTTACAACGTCGAACGATTTCACAAAGTCGAAGCCAATAGGAGGTCCGTATGCGTTTCAAAACGTTCTTTTCCGCCGCGGCGGTTCTCGTCGCCCTGGCCGGCTCGGCCGCCACGAGCTCGGCCGCCGATAAGTACACCGTCGATCCCACGCACTCGTCGATCGGGTTCGCCGTCCGGCACATGGTCGTCTCCAAAGTGAAGGGGTATTTCAACGAGTACACCGCGACGATTCTTTACGATGACAAAGACATCACCAAATCGAGCGCCGAAGTGACGATCAAGACGGCGAGCATCGACACCAGGGACGCGAAACGCGACGAACACCTGAGAACTCCGGATTTCTTCGACGCGGCCAAGTACCCCGAGATCACCTTCAAGAGCAAGCGCATCGAAAAGTCAGGAGAAGGCTTCGTGGCGGTCGGTGACCTGACCATGCGCGGGGTCACCAAGGAGATACAGCTCCCGTTCACTTTCGCCGGGGTCGTCACCGATCCCTGGGGAAACACCCGTTTGGGACTCTCGGCTTCCACCAAGCTCAACCGGCAGGACTACGGCGTATCGTGGAGCAAGAGTCTCGACTCCGGCGGGCTCGTCGTCGCGGACGACGTCGAGATCGCGATCGAGATCGAGGCGATAAAGGCGAAGTAGGGCACGGCTTGGAGAGCGGCGGTTTTTCGCAGACTCGCAAGGTGGTTTTGCTCGATTGAACCGTAAGTTGGAAGTCACCATCCGCAAGGCCGTCTTCTCCGACGTCGACGCGCTCGTACGTTTCAACCTGGCGATGGCGACGGAGACCGAGGGCAAGATGCTCCCGCTCCCCCTTCTTGCCGCCGGAGTGCGATCGGTGTTCGACGACCCGTCGAAGGGTTTCTACGTCATCGCGGAAGAGGGCGGCAAACCCATCGGCGGTCTTCTGGTGACGCCCGAGTGGAGCGACTGGCGGAACGCGTACTACTGGTGGATCCAGAGCGTGTACGTGGAGCGGTCCTCGCGGAAACGGGGCGTATACAAACGGCTCCACCGCCACGTCGAGAGCGCCGCGCGGTCGGCGGGGGACGTCTGCGGGCTCCGCCTCTACGTCGACGGCTCCAACGCGGCGGCAAAGTCTGTTTACGAGAAGCTAGGGATGTCGGCAAGCCGCTACGATTTTTTTGAAAGCGCCGTTCCGGAGTCGCCGGACCCGCGATAGAATCGGTGGAATGAACAAGCCCCAACCCAAGAAGAAGAGCGGCCGGACGCGCAAGACCGCTTTTTACGTGGCGACCGTCGGTGTTCTCGTCCTCGTGTGCTTCTACCCCGTCACGAAGTACTTCTTCGCGCAGGACGATTTCATTCTTCTCGCGAACGCCGTTTTCGACAAGGGTTCGTCGGTTGGGGCCGCCTTCGGAAGCGCGTCCGATCTTTTCCGCCCTTTGACCAAGATCCTCTATTTCGACGCGGCGCACGGGATATTTGGTTTGAACCCTTTTCCGTACCATGTCGTGTCGCTCGTCATCCACGTGCTGAACGTCGTTCTCGTGTTCATCCTACTGAGAAGGTTCCGCATCGACCGGCTGTCCTCTATTGTCGTCTCGGCGTTCTTCGCTTTTCACACCGGTTTCTTCGACGTAGTGGCGTGGATATCGTGTATTCAGCAGCTCGCCGGACAAGCCTTCATGCTCGCGGGGCTCATCCTTGGGATCCGCGCCATGGGGACGAAGAGGCTTTCGCTGGTCGTTCTCTCGCTCCTTTGCTACGCGCTCGCGCTGCTGAGTTTGGAACAGGCCTACGCGCTCGCCCCGCTTCTCTTCCTCCACGCGTACTTCCGGGAGAAGACGGGCAAAGCCCTCACGCGAGCCGCCAAGGCTCTGCGCGACGCGGGGCCCTACCTCGTTCTCATGAGTCTCTACCTCCTCTACATGGGTGTCGCGAAGGGCGTTCCCGAGGAGGGGCCCTACCAATTTCACTTCGGAACAAACGTCCTCTCCAACCTGCTCACCTATCTCGACTGGGTCCTTGCAATCTCGGTTGCGATGCCGTTCATCGTGGACGTGAGCCCGACGGGGCTCACCGCCGCGCATCTCGTGCTGGCGCTCTTGGTGGTTTACAACCTGGCGAAGGGGAGGAAGAGGGTCGTCCTTTTCTCCTCAGCGTACTACCTCTTGACGATCCTTCCCGTGCTCTTTCTCGAGGGGCACACGTTCCATCTCCACAACTACGTCCCGGCCGTGGGGATCGTCCTTCTCGCCGCCCCGGTCGTGGAGGACTTCTTCGAGATCGTCCGGCGCTGGAACGCGCGCTTCGTTCCGGGCATCGCCGTCCTGCTCGTCGGCCTCGTCGCGTTGACTTGTTTGACAAAGGTCCGCGCGAACGAGACGAATTACTTGAGACCCGACATCCGGCTCCCCAAGGACTTCGTCTTGAGACGCGCCGTGATCGCCCGCACCGCCTACGAAGACCTCACGGCGAAGACCCGCGGCCAAGACCCGCCGGATAAGTTCTTCATGGTCTACAATGCCCGGAAGGACTGGTATATGGACAATGTCGTCGCGGCCCTCGGAAGGGGGAGCGCGCTGAAACTTTTTTTCTCGGACCCCGATCTCGACGTCACCTTCCACGAAAAGGGAGACACGCTTTACGGCTACGACCCCGGAAATTCGCGGATATTCTTCTTCGACCACATGGGGCGCTGCATGACTCCTGAAGAGATGAACACGGAAGACGGCTCCCCAGTTCAACTTCTCGGACCACAGTGACTCGCCGCCGCCCGCGGAGGCCGGCCGCAAAAAAACCGGTCCGATATCGGTGGGTGTTCCACCGTACCGGACCGGCTCATCCGCATAAGACCGCACGCGTCCTCGCCTATTTCTCCGGTGCTCCCCCCTCGATGCGCATCTTGTAGAAAGAGCGCCAGACGAAGATGACCGACACGGCGAAGAAAATCGCCGAGAAGAGCAGCGTGATACCCCGGCCTTGCTGCGCCGTGAGACTCACCGCCAGTTCCACGGCTAAGAGCCCGAAGAGCGTCGTGAACTTGATCACCGGGTTCATCGCGACCGACGAAGTGTCCTTGAATGGGTCTCCGACGGTGTCCCCCACGACCGTCGCCGCGTGGAGATCCGTCCCCTTCTCGCGGAGATCGGTCTCGACGATCTTCTTCGCGTTGTCCCACGCCGCCCCGGCGTTCGCCATGAAGATCGCCTGGAAAAGACCGAACAATGCGATCGAGATGAGATAACCCACGAAGAAGTACGGCTCGAAGAAGGCGAAGGCGAGCGTCCCGAAGAAGACGCCGAGGAAAATGTTGAACATCCCACGCTGAGCGTAGCGCGTGCAGATCTCCACCACTTTCTTGCTGTCGGCGACCGACGCTTTCGTCACCCCTTCGAGACGGATGTTCTTCTTGATGAACTCGACGGCGCGGTACGCCCCCGTCGTCACCGCCTGGATGGAGGCCCCGGTGAACCAGTAGATCACCGCCCCGCCGGTGATGAGCCCGAGGAGAAACTCGGGATGGAGCACCGAGAGGTTGGCAACGAGATCGGGCCGCAACCGGTCGGTGAGAAGCACGATGATGGAAAAGATCATCGTCGTCGCGCCGGTGACCGCGGTGCCGATCAAAACCGGCTTGGCAGTCGCCTTGAAGGTGTTCCCCGCCCCGTCGTTTTCTTCGAGGAGAAGCTTCGCCCGCTCGAAGTCCACCGAGTAGCCGTGGGTCTTCTTGATCTCCTCCTTGATGCCCGGGATTTGCTCGATCATGGAAAGCTCGTAGATCGACTGGGCGTTGTCCGTGACGGGCCCGTAGGAGTCCACCGCGATCGTGACCGGTCCCATCCCGAGGAACCCGAACGCAACGAGTCCAAAGGCGAACACGGCGGGCGCGATCATGAGGTCGCCGACACCCAGCGTGCTCACTCCGTAGGCGATGCCCATGAGGGCGATGATGGCGAGCCCCAGCCAGTACGCGCTGAAGTTTCCCGCCACCAATCCGGAAAGGATGTCCAGAGAAGCCCCGCCTTCGCGGGCAGAGGTCACGACCTCGCGGACGTGCTGCGACTTGGTCGAAGAGAAAACCTTCACCAGCTCCGGTATCACCGCTCCGGCGAGCGTCCCGCAGGTGATGATCGTAGCGAGCTTCCACCAGAGCGTCCCGTCGCCGAGATCGGGGATGAGCGTGTAGGACGCGACGTAAGTGAGCGCCACCGAAACGCCGGAAGTGATCCACACGAGGTGCGTGAGCGGCGCTTCGAAGTTCATCTGCTGAGCATTCTTGTAGAGCCGGTGCGTGATCCCGTTATTGATCAGATAGGAAAAACCGCTCGCCAAGATCATCAGGATGCGCATGGCGAAGATCCAGACGAGGAGCTTGACCTGGATGATCGGATCGGCGACTGCGAGAATGATGAAGGATATGAGCGCCACGCCGGTGACGCCGTAGGTCTCGAACCCGTCCGCCGTGGGCCCCACCGAATCGCCGGCGTTGTCACCGGTGCAATCGGCGATCACGCCGGGGTTGCGCGCGTCGTCCTCCTTGATCTTGAACACGATCTTCATGAGATCGGCTCCGATGTCGGCGATCTTGGTAAAGATACCGCCAGCGATCCTCAGGGCGGCCGCGCCGAGCGACTCGCCGATGGCGAACCCAATGAAACATGGCCCCGCCCATCCGCCGGGGACGAAGAGGAGGATGCAGAGCATCACGAAGAGCTCGACGCTGATAAGAGCCATTCCGATGCTCATCCCCGACTCGAGGGGGATGGTGGAGAGCGGAAGTGGCTTACCGGCGAGGCTCGCGAACGCCGTCCGGGAGTTCGCCTGCGTGTTGATGCGAATCCCGAACCACGCGACACCGTAGCTCCCCGCGATCCCGACAAGGCTGAAGGCGAGGATCACCGCCACGCGAAGCGCCTCGAAGCCGAGGAGGACGCCGAAGTAGAGCAGTATGATGATCCCGATAAAGATCTCGAGGATGAGGAGAAACTTCCCTTGAGCGATGAGATAGGTCTTGCACGTCTCCCAGATGAGCTGGGAGACCTCGCGCATCGACGGGTGGACGGGGAGTTTCGCCACCCTCATGTAGTTAACGAGGCCAAAAACGAGACCCAGGACCGAGATGAGGAGGCCCCACATGAGAAGCCCACGCCCATCCATCCCGAGAAAGCGGGCCTGCGAGAGATCAGGCACGATGAGGCTTGCCTCGCCCCCGCCCCGGTGTTGCGGTTCGCCGGCCGGGGACGCGGCCGCCGGGCCCGCGAAGAGCCAAACGGCCGTCGCGAGCAGGACGATCGAAAAAACGACAAAGTGAACCGTACGCGTCGTGGGTCTTCCCCACGCCGTCAGCAGCGTAGAATTCATGATGACTTGTCTCCCAAATTGATGGGCCTGGATGCACGAAACATTCATTCCGGCGAACGGGGAGCCCGTTTTCGCCGCGCGATTGCTGCAGGGCGCTCGCCCCGGCATCCGCGGAACGGCGCTTCAGGATCCGCCTTCGTTATTCCTCCGAAGGCGCCTCGACGACCAATCGCCTGTTCGAGGAGTTAGAAATGGATAACATATCCGGCCAAGACCGGCAACGGGTTTTGACCCCGAGAAAAAGGGGCTACCGGAAGGCGACACGACGGCTTGGGTTGAGCAACAGGCAGAGGATCAGACGAGCACACGGTCCGGGCGAGTGGAGGGGATACCCAAGCTCTCGAGCAGCGAATCTCCTTCGGGGACGGCGCGGACGACGGTGCTATCGCCGGGAGAGAGGAGGCGGACTTCGGTCATCGGCGCACGGCGCGCCGACTCGCGTGCAAAAAGATGAGGCGGCTCGGTCAAGAACGGCATGCTTTTCCAGACCGGGCCGGCG
>Ga0315276_10006814_pt1 | contig 10543 bp, 8 predicted proteins | sample YL17G05_0_MG_FD_204542 | JGI IMG/M metagenome (GOLD analysis project Ga0315276, IMG submission 204542) | Sediment microbial communities from Yellowstone Lake, YNP, Wyoming, USA - YL17G05_0 | ecosystem: Environmental > Aquatic > Freshwater > Lake > Sediment | place: USA: Wyoming | collected... | reverse complement strand
CGCCAAGGCGGGCGTCGATGTCGCTGCCCTTGCGGCCCGTCTTCAGGACGAAGGCGCGAAGTCGTTCGTGGCGTCGTGGAACGAACTGATGGCGGTCATCACCTCGAAGAGCGCCGCCCTGAAGAAGAGCTGATGGAGGGATTCCCGATGAATGCACCGGTGAAGGTTCTCGTCGTCGACGTCGGAGGGACCAACGTCAAGATCCTGGCGAGCGGGCAGAAGGAACCGCGGAAGTTCCCGTCCGGCAAGGGTCTCACGCCCGCCCTGATGGTCGCGGGAGTCAAGAAGCTCGCGAAGGACTGGGAGTACGACGTCGTCGCGATCGGGTACCCGGGCCCTGTCCGCGAGGGGCGCCCGGCCGTCGAGCCGCACAACCTGGCACGCGGGTGGGTCGGCTTCGACTTCCCTGCCGCCTTCGGCTGCCCGGTGAAGATGATCAACGACGCGGCGATGCAGGCGCTGGGGAGCTATCGGCGGGGCACGCTGCTCTTCCTTGGCCTCGGAACGGGCCTTGGGGCCGCGCTCGTCGTCGACGGCACCGTCGTGCCGATGGAGCTCGGGCATCTCTCTATCGGGAAGAGGACATTCGAGGACGACCTCGGGGCTCAGGGGTTCAAGAGGCTCGGCAGGAAGAAATGGGCAAAGCGCGTCGAGGCGGCCACTGAACGATTCGTCTCCGCGCTCCTCCTCGACGAGGTCGTCCTCGGCGGCGGGAATGCCAAGAAACTGGCGAGGCTGCCGATGGGATGCCGGATGGGGGACAACGCCAACGCGTTCCTCGGCGGGTTCCGGCTCTGGGGGGATGCGAAGGAATGAACCCGACACAGATAACGCTCACCAGCCGCCCGGCCTGGAAGGCGCTCGAGGCGCACGCGCGGGCCATGCGCGACGTTCATCTCCGGACGCTCTTTTCCGACGACCCGTCGCGCGGCGAGCGACTGACCGCCGAGGGCGCCGGCCTCTTCCTCGACTACTCGAAGCACCGCGTCACCGGCGAGACCCTGGGGCTCCTTGTCCGGCTGGCTGAGGAGTCGGGGCTCCGAGCCCGGATCGACGCTATGTTCCGGGGGGACAGGATCAACGTCACCGAGAATCGGGCCGTGCTCCACGTCGCCCTCCGCGCGCCGAAGGATGCGTCGATCGTCGTCGACGGGAAGAACGTCGTCCCGGACGTGCACGCCGTCCTCGACAAGATGGCCAGCTTCGCCACCCGCGTCCGCAGCGGCGAGTGGAAGGGCCATACCGGCAAGCGCATCAGGAACGTCGTCAACATCGGCATTGGCGGGTCGGATCTCGGGCCCGTCATGGCCTACGAGGCGCTCCGCCACTACAGCGACCGATCCATGACCTTCCGGTTCGTGTCGAACGTCGACGGCATCGACCTCGTCGAAGCCACGCGCGACCTCGAAGCGGCGGAGACCCTCTTCATCGTGTCGTCGAAGACCTTCACCACGCTGGAGACGCTGACCAACGCGCTGAGCGCGCGCGACTGGTCGCTTCGCGGGCTCGGCGGCGACGCCAGGGCTGTGGCGAAACACTTCGTTGCCGTCTCGACGAATGCCGAGAAGGTGTCCTCCTTCGGCATCGACACGGCGAACATGTTCGGGTTCTGGGACTGGGTGGGCGGCCGCTACTCGATGGACTCAGCGATCGGCCTCTCCAACATGATCGCCATCGGGCCGGACCACTTCCGTGCGATGCTCGACGGCTTCCACCGGATGGACGAGCACTTCCGCACCACGCCGTTCGAAAAGAACCTGCCGGTGCTGATGGGCCTGCTGACGGTCTGGTACACCGATTTCTTCGGCGCCCAGACGGTGGCGGTGCTCCCGTACGAGAACTACCTGAAGCGCTTCCCGGCCTACCTGCAGCAGTTGACGATGGAGAGCAACGGCAAGCACGTCACGCTCGACGGCGGCACGGTGACCTACGACACCAGCCCGATCTACTGGGGCGAACCAGGCACCAACGGGCAGCACTCGTTCTACCAGCTGATTCACCAGGGCACGCGGCTGATTCCGTGCGATTTCATCGCGTTCGCCCACGCGCTCACACCGCTGGGCCGGCATCACGACATCCTGCTGGCCAACGTCTTCGCCCAGGCCGAGGCGCTGGCGTTCGGCAAGACCGCCGACGAGGTGAAGGCCGAGGGCACCGCGCCGGCCCTGGTGCCTCATCGCGTGTTCGAGGGCAACCGCCCGTCGAACACGATTCTCGCGGACCGGCTCACGCCGGAGACGCTTGGGGCGCTCGTCGCGCTCTACGAGCACAGCGTCCTCACGCAGGGCGCCATCTGGAACGTCAACCCCTTCGACCAGTGGGGCGTAGAACTCGGCAAGGCGCTCGCGCAGGCGATTGTTCCCGAGCTCGAAGCGTCGGCGGAACCGGCGCTCGCGCACGACAGTTCAACCAACAGCCTCATCCGGCGATACCGCGGGATGCGATCGGGCAGGTAAAGAAAGGAACACGGCAATGCAGCTCGGCATGATCGGATTGGGACGGATGGGGGCGAACATGGTTCGCCGTTTGATCGGCGGCGGCCACGAGTGTGTGGTCTTCGACATGTCGCCGAAGGCGGTCGAGGCGCTCGTGAAGGAGAAGGCGATCGGGGCATCGTCACTGGCGGACTTCGTCAAGAAGCTCTCGAAGCCCCGGGCGATTTGGCTCATGGTCCCGGCCGCGGTCGTGGACACGTCGATCGCCGACCTCGTCCCACTCCTCGAGAAGGGCGACATCCTCATCGACGGGGGCAACTCGTACTACGTCGACGATATCCGCCGCGCGAAGGAACTGGCCTCGAAGGGCATCCATTACGCGGACGTCGGCACGAGCGGCGGCGTGTGGGGGCTCGAGCGGGGCTACTGCATGATGATCGGCGGCGAGCCGGGAGTCGTGAAGCAGTTGGATCCCATCTTCAAGCGCCTTGCGCCTGGCCGGGGCGACATCGCGCGAACACCCGGACGCGAGAAGGTCAAGATTGCCGGCACCGCCGAAGACGGCTATCTCCACTGCGGGCCCAACGGGGCGGGCCACTTCGTCAAGATGGTCCACAACGGCATCGAGTACGGGCTCATGGCGGCCTACGCAGAAGGGTTCAACATCCTGAAGCACGCCAACGTCGGCAAGAGCGGGCGCGAGGTGGATGCCGAGACGACGCCCCTGCGCAACCCCGAGCAGTACCAGTACGACTTGCACCTCCCCGACATCGCCGAGGTCTGGCGGCGCGGGAGCGTCGTCGCCTCGTGGCTGCTCGACCTGACGGCCATCTCGCTGCTCGAGTCGCCGGACCTCACGAACTTCGGGGGACGCGTGTCGGATTCGGGCGAGGGACGCTGGACCATCCTGGCGGCGGTCGACGAGGGGGTGCCGGCCGAAGTCCTCACGGCTTCGCTCTACGAGCGGTTCGCGTCGCGCGGCGAGGCGGACTTCCAGAACAAGCTGCTGTCGGCGATGCGCTTCCAGTTCGGCGGGCACCACGAGAAGCCGGCGAAGTGAGGAGATCACGATGAACCCGTCCCAGTCCGACGCACTGGTCTTCTTCGGCGCCACCGGCGACCTGGCCTACAAGAAGATCTTCCCGTCGCTGCAGGCGATGCTCAAGCGGGGACACCTCGATGTGCCGGTCATCGGGGTGGCCAAGGCGGGCTGGACGCTGGACCAGCTGAAGGCCCGGGCGAAGGACAGCCTCGAGAAGCACGGAGGCCTCGACCCCGCCGCCTTCGCGAAGCTCTCGGGGCTCCTCCGCTACGTCGACGGCGACTACAACGACCCGGCCACGTTCGCCGCGATCCGGAAGGAACTGGGCGGCGCGACGCGGCCGGCCCACTACCTCGCCATCCCGCCCGTGCTCTTCGGCAAGGTCGTGAAGCAGCTCGGGGCCTCCGGTTGCGCGAAGGACGCCCGTGTCGTCGTCGAGAAGCCCTTCGGCACCGACCTCGCGTCGGCCCTGGAGTTGAACCGGATTCTCGCCACGGAGTTCCCCGAGCGCGCGATCTTCCGGATCGACCACTACCTGGGGAAGAAGCAAGTCCACAACATGCTCTTCTTCCGCTTCAGCAACGCCTTCATCGAGCCGATCCTGAATCGCTACCACGTCGAGAGCGTGCAGATCACGATGGCCGAGGACTTCGGCGTCCAGGGACGGGGCGGGTTCTACGACCAGACGGGAACGATCCGCGACGTGATCCAGAACCACCTGTTCCAGGTGCTCTGCAACCTGGCGATGGAGCCGCCGGTACGACCCGACGCCGAATCCATCCGCGACGAGAAGGTGAAGGTGCTGAAGGCGATGCGGCCCCTGGCGCCGGAGAACATGGTCAGGGGGCAGTTCCGCGGCTATCTCACGGAGCCCGGCGTCAAGCCGGACTCCAAGGTCGAGACCTTCGGCGCGCTGAAGCTGGAGGTCGACTCGTGGCGCTGGCGCGGCGTGCCGTTCTACATTCGCGCCGGCAAGAACCTGCCGGCGACGTGCACGGAAATCGTCGTCCGGCTGCGGGACGTGCCGACGATGTACCGGGAGTTCGACCCGAAGCCAAATCATTTCCGGTTCCGCGTGAGCCCGGAGATCGTCGCCGCTTTCGGGATGAACGGCATCGCGCCGAACTCCGAATCGGAATCCCAGTCGGTGGAGCTGACCTTCCAGCGGCAGCTCGGCGGCGGCGACATGGACGCCTACGAGCGCGTGCTGACCGACGCGATGGCCGGAGACGCCACCCTGTTCGCCCGGCAGGACTATGTGGAGGAAGCCTGGCGCATTGTCGACCCGGCGTTGAAAGCTGACACGCCGGTCTTCGAGTACGAACCGCAGACGTGGGGACCCAAAGAGATCGAACGGGTCACCCCGCCCGGCGGCTGGCACGACCCGGTGATGAGCCGCTAGGAGCGTGTCCGAGTATTCCTCCGGACACGCTCCTGGCGCCACGTGTTGGGCGCCGAACAGGAAACCCGGACGCATGGCTCCAGGGAGATGTCGCATGGTCTATTGCGGGGGCTGGGCCGATGTCATGCGGGAATTCGCCCGCCGACGGCCGGGCATGCGTGTCAAGCCAACCCAGCCTCGGCGCTCAACACGTGCCCTTCTAGGAGCCCGTCCACTGAATACTCGGACGGGCTCCTAGATAAGAGGCCGCGATTCGGGATGGAGGCCGTGGGTGGCCGGGGCGCTTCCCATCTGCGCGCAGGCAGGACAGGCGAAGGTCAGCCGAGCACAGATGGGAACGGCCCGGACAGGACCCGCGGCCGACGGTCGGTTGACTCCGAATCGTGGGCCGTCTAATACGGACGGTTTCAGGGAGACGCCGCGGTGGAGATTCGCATCCTCGCCGACGCTGATGCCGTGGCCGCGGAAGCGGCCAGGCTGATCGCGGCCGAGGCGCGCGCGGCGGTGGCCGCGCGCGGGCGCTTTGTCGTGGCGGTCAGCGGCGGCCGCACGCCGTGGCAGATGCTCCGCATGCTGGCAGGCGAAGACGTGCCGTGGGCCGGCGTGCACGTGGTGCAGGTGGATGAGCGCATCGCGCCGGCCGGCGATCCCGACCGCAACCTGACGCACCTGCGCGAGAGCCTCCTCGGATGTGCACCGCTGCCGGCCGGTCACATCTACGCCATGCCAGTCGAAGCGGCCGACCTCGACGAGGCCGCCCTCAGCTATGCCCGCACGCTCGAGCGGATCGCCGGCACGCCGCCGGTGCTCGACCTCGCCCATCTCGGGCTCGGCCCGGACGGCCACACGGCTTCGCTGGTCCCCGGCGATCCCGTGCTGGACGTCGTCGATCGGGATGTCGCCCTGACCGATGTCTACATGGGGCGGCGGCGCATGACGTTGACGTATCCGGTCCTCAACCGTTCGCGGCGTACCCTCTGGGTAGTGACCGGCGCGGAGAAGGCCGCGATGTTACAGTGCCTGCGGGCCGCCGATGCCTCGATACCGGCCGGGCGCGTGCGACAGGACGGGGCGCTGGTGCTGGCCGACCGCGCCGCGGTTGGGGAGCAGTGACTTCTATGGAGCCGCGGGCCTTTGACATCTGATGGAGCCCCGGGGCTTCAGGCCCGGGGGGAGACACCATGACCAACGACACGATGGGCCAGCTCGCCGTCAACACGATCCGCACGCTCTCGATCGACGCGGTGCAGGCCGCCAAGTCTGGCCATCCGGGCACGCCGATGGCGCTCGCGCCACTGGTCTATACGATCTGGAACCGGGCGATGAACTTCGATCCGCAGGATCCGATCTGGCCCAACCGCGACCGCTTCGTGCTGTCGAACGGCCACGCATCGATGCTGCTGTGGTCGATCCTGCATCTCACCAGGACACAGGCGGTCGATGCGGACTACGAGAATCTCGGACACCCATCAGTGTCCCTCGACGACATCCGCCGGTTCCGCCAGCTCGACAGCCGGGCCCCGGGCCACCCGGAATACCGCTGGGTCTCGGGCGTCGAGACGACGACCGGGCCCCTCGGCCAGGGCGTCGCCACCAGCGTCGGCATGGCCATCGCCCGGAAGTGGCTCGCGAACCGCTACAACAAGCCCGGCTTCACGATGTTCGACTACAACATCTACGCCGTCTGCGGCGACGGCTGCTTGATGGAAGGCGTGGCGTCCGAAGCCGCGTCGTTTGCCGGTCACCTTGGCCTCGACAACCTGTGCTGGATCTGGGACAACAACCACATCACGATCGAAGGCGACACCAACATCACCTTCACGGAAGACGTGGCCGCCCGCTTCCTCTCCTATGGATGGAACGTCCTGCGTGTCGGCGACGCCAACGACGTCGACCGCATCGAGCACGCGCTGGGCGTGTTCCGCAAGACAACGGGCCGCCCCACGTTCATCGTGCTCGACAGCCACATCGGCTACGGCTCGCCCAACAGGCAGGACACGCCGGCAGCCCACGGCGAACCGCTCGGCCCGGAGGAAGTGAAGCTCACAAAGCGGGTCTACGGGTGGCCGGAAGACGCGCAGTTCCTCGTACCCGACGGTGTCTACGATCACTTCGCCGCCGGTATCGGCCGGCGTGGCGCGGCCGCCCGCGGGAGCTGGACGGAGCTCTTCGCGGCGTACCGCGCGAAGTACCCGGAACTCGCGACGGAGATCGACCAGATGCAGCGCCGAGAACTCCCGGCCGGCTGGGATCGCAACCTGCCGTCGTTCCCGGCCGACTCGAAGGGCGTGGCCGGACGCGACGCTTCGGGCAAGGTGCTGAACGTCCTCGCGCAGAACATTCCGTGGCTGCTCGGCGGCTCGGCGGACCTCGGACCGTCGAACAAGACCGCGCTGACCTATGAGGGCGCGGGGAGCTTCCAGGCCGGGACGCCGGGCGGCAAGAACCTCCACTACGGCATCCGCGAACACGCCATGGGCGCGGTGGTGAACGGGTTGTCGCTCTCCAAGCTCCGCGGGTACGGATCCACGTTCTTCATCTTCAGCGACTACGCCCGGCCGGCAATCAGGCTTTCGGCCCTGATGGAGCTGCCCGCGATCTATGTCTTCACGCACGAAGCGATGGGTGACGGCGAGGACGGCCCGACGCACCAGCCGGTAGAACACCTCGCCTCGCTGCGCGCCATTCCCGGCCTCGTCACGCTCCGGCCCGGAGACGCCAACGAAGTCGTCGAGGCCTACCGGTACGTCATGCAGCTGCGCCACGAGCCGGCGGTGCTCGCGCTGTCGCGGCAGCCGCTGCCGACCCTGGATCGCACGAAGTACGCGCCGGCGGCTGGCGTCGCGAAGGGCGCGTACGTCCTCGCCGACGCGCCGGGGGGCTCGCCGGACGTGATCCTGATCGCCACCGGGAGCGAGCTGTGCCTCGCCGTGGACGCCCACGAGCAGCTCATCCAGGAGGGGATCCGCTCCCGCGTGGTGTCGATGCCGTCGTGGGACATCTTCGACCATCAGCCGCGTGAGTACCGGGACAGCGTGCTGCCGCCCGGCGTCAAGGCGCGCGTCGCAATCGAGCAGGCCTCGACCCTGGGCTGGGAGCGGTACGTCGGCGATGGGGGCCGCGTCATCGGGATGAAGACGTTCGGCGCGTCCGCCCCGCTCAAGGAGCTGCAGAAGCGATTCGGATTCGAACCCGGCCGGGTCGTGGCCGCGGTGAAGGAACTGCTTGGCAAGTCGTAGGGGACGAGGGGTGACCGGACAAGAGTTGGAGGCCGGATGAGCGCGCCGTCGCACGCCGCCGACCCTGAGGCGCGGTTCAAGCAGGAGGCCGCCGCGAAGGCCGTGGCCTTTGTGCGGTCGGGCATGAAGGTCGGGCTCGGCACCGGCAGCACGGCGATCTTCGCAACATGGCGCATTGCCGAACTGCTGAAGGCGGGAACGCTCTGCGACATCGTGGGCTTCGCCACTTCGAAGGCCACAGAGGACGAAGCGCGGCTATTGGGCATCCCGCTGATGCCGGACGATCTGCCGCACGACCTCGACGTGACCATCGACGGCGCCGACGAGGTCGATCCGGAGCTGAACCTGATCAAGGGCGGCGGCGGTGCGCTGCTGCGCGAAAAGATCGCCGCGCAAGCCAGCGGCCGCGTGATCATCGTCGTCGACGAGACCAAGCCCGCGCCGCGGCTGGGCACCGACTGGCCCGTGCCGGTCGAGGTAATGCCCTTTGCCTGGCGCAGCCAGGCGCGCTTCCTGGAGTCGCTCGGCGCGGTGATGACGGTCCGCCGGGACGATGGTGGCGCCCAGTTCGTGACCGACTCGGGGAACATGATCCTCGACTGCCGGTTCGGCCCCATCGCCGACGCGCCTGCACTGGCGTCGGCCCTCAGCGCCCGGGCCGGCATCGTTGAACACGGCCTGTTCATCGGCCTGGCCGACGATCTGATCGTGGCCAGTGCCCAGGGCGTGGAGCATCGCACACGGAGGTCGCCGCGACGGTGATTGTGCGGGGTTCGTGGCGGCCCGCCGCGAGATTGGCGGACAACGCACGAGATCCCACCGCTCCAGCTTTTCTGGGGCAAGGTGTGAATAGCTGTACGAGGGAGACAGGGATGAAAGCAGTCACTGTCGTTCCACATCAGGCCGGGAGCGCCCGGTTCGAGGACTTCCCGGAGCCGGATGCTCGCGACGGATCGGTACTCGTCGAAGCGATCGCGGTCGGAGTCTGCGGCACAGATGTCGAAATCACCGAAGGCAAGTACGGCTGGAGTCCGCGCGGCGCCGATCGACTCGTGCTGGGGCACGAGTCGCTGGGCCGCGTCCTGGACCCCGGCCCCTCGAGCGCCCTCAAGGCCGGCGACCTGGTCGTGGGGATCGTCCGCCGTCCCGACCCGGAACCGTGCCCGAACTGCGCCGTGGGCGAGTGGGACATGTGCCGCAACGGCCGCTACACCGAGCGCGGGATCAAGGAGATCCACGGGTTCATGTCCGAGCGGTGGCGGATCGAACCCGAGTACGCGATGAAGGTCAACCCGTCGCTGGGGCTCCTCGGCGTCCTCCTCGAGCCGACAACGGTCGTGACGAAGGCGTGGGAGCAGGTGGTCGCGGTGGGACAGCGCGCGTTCTGGGAGCCGCGCAACGTCCTCGTGACCGGCGCCGGCCCAATCGGCCTCCTTGCTGCCCTCCTCGGGAAGCAGCGGGGGCTCGACGTCCACGTGCTCGACCGCATGACGACGGGGAGCAAGCCGGAGCTGGTGCGCCAACTCGGCGCCACATATCACTCATGCCCTGTCGGGGAGATCGGCTTCGAGCCCGACATCGTCGTGGAATGCACGGGGGTTGGAGCCGTCATCGCGGATGCCCTTCGGTTCGCCGCGGCCGGAGGCATCATCTGTCTGACGGGCGTCGGCACCGGAGGCCAGGGGGCTGGAAAGGTGGCAGACACGGCAGCGGCCGTCGTCCTCAAGAACAACGTCATCGTCGGCAGCGTGAACGCCAACAAGCGGCACTGGTACAAGGCCGGAGAGGCCCTGGCACGTGCCGATGTCTCGTGGCTCAAGAAGCTCGTGACCCGCTGCGAACGACCGGAAGACTTCATGCGGGCGCTCGCACGGCAGCCGGACGACATCAAGGTGGTCATCCAGTTCGGAAACGCGTGACCAAGCCCTTTCCCTGGTCGATCTTTCTGTCCGAGGTAGTCGGGACCGCACTGCTCGTTCTCGGGGGCCTGTCCGGCGTGATCCTGATGGTTCGCTCCGGCGCTTTGCAAGAACTTGCAACAGATTCCGGGAAACGCGTCCAGACGAGACCATTGTGGGCTGAGAGGAGGGACAGCGGACCCCAACTCCCTGCAGCCACGGCTCTTCCACCACGGTCTTGACGGCACCATGCCACCCTCGGCTGCGGTGCCCGCGCTGACCTTCACGGCACAGGCTCGCCAAGCTGGGCCACGCAGACTCTCCAATCTTGTGAAGCGAAAAGCCGGCGGCGGCGGCTCAGCACCTGTGAAATCCGCGTTGCCGAGGTGGGGCCGCAGCATGGCGACCAGTCGGCCGGGGTTCGTGTCGATCTCGTACGAATACGCCTCTTCACCAGCATCCGCCAAGTTCCGTCTGTGCTCACGCAGCGTCATGCCCATCGGCTGGACCCTCTCGCGGTTGGTAAG
>Ga0315276_10006811_pt1 | contig 10545 bp, 10 predicted proteins | sample YL17G05_0_MG_FD_204542 | JGI IMG/M metagenome (GOLD analysis project Ga0315276, IMG submission 204542) | Sediment microbial communities from Yellowstone Lake, YNP, Wyoming, USA - YL17G05_0 | ecosystem: Environmental > Aquatic > Freshwater > Lake > Sediment | place: USA: Wyoming | collected... | reverse complement strand
ACAACAGCCACAAAATAAGAGGGGCGTTAATAATATTCAATACCTATCGCCAATGATTATTATACGGACAGGTCACTGGCCACTATCTAAAGATAATGGATAGTGAAATCGAAATGTTTACGTAAATGTAATCTGTGATAAAAAGCATTTATTATCAATGTCCCTCGTATATTCAACTATGAATGGAATAAAAATAAAGTTTACTAAATATCATTAAAATTGTAATTTTGAATAGTTCCAAACGTGAAATTCATTCCAGGTAGTGAGTTCAATATAATTTTTGCTTTAATGCTATGATAACACCTTCCATCTGGTTCACCGGTATTGTTTTTCTTATTTCCATCTTATTTATATGGATTATTCAGCAATCCCGGATCAGGAAACTTCAAAACCAGAAAGCAAAACTTGAACAGGAAGTAAACGAGCGCACCCGGAACCTGGTTCATGATGTGGAGAAAAGCAAAGAAGTAGCTGAAACCCTGCGCGTCCGCATTCAGGAATTAGCCACCTTGAATGAAATCGGCCGGGCCTTAAGTTCTGCCATCAATATCAACGAACTCCTGGAATTGATTTACAATCAGACTACCCGCATTATGGAAGTTTCGGCATTTTACCTCGCTTTGTACCATCGAGAGAGTAATGAACTGCAGGTTATCTTCGATGTGCTTAATGGAAATCGGCAGAGCGGAGAAGAGGCCACCCGAAAATTTGGTAACGGTCGCACGGAATATATTATTCGAACCCAGCAACCTCTGTTGATCCAAAGCAATCCCCAGGAAACCTATCGCCAACTGGGCATCATATCGGGAGATAAAAAAGCCAAGGCCTGTGTCGGTGTTCCTTTAATCCATGCAGGAAAAACAATCGGTGCCCTGGTGGTCCAGAGTTATAGTTTCGACCATGCGTATAATGAAGGACACATCAGTTTGCTTTCTACCATTGCCAACCAGGCAGCCATTGCGATCGAAAATGCCCGCCTGTTCCAGCGGATTCAGGAGGAATTACAAGAACGAAAAAAAATTGAAGAACGGTTGTACCAGCGCAATGCCGATTTAATCACGGCCAAAAAGGATACGGATAATATTTTAAATAATGTCAAAGATGGTTTATTCCTGATCGATCAGAATTTTAAAATTGCCTCGCAGTACTCCGCAGCACTTGAAAAGATCCTGGAGCAAACCTTACTGGCCGGTAAGGATATTATTGAGTATCTGCAGGATAAAATTGATGTCAAAAGCCTGCAGGCATTTAAAGAGTATCTGAAACTCCTCTTTAATAATGAGATCGAGGAGATTACGCTTGAAGATCTTAATCCGCTCAGCAGAGTCCAACTGCAATTCAGAGACCAGGACGTAAAACTCAGGACTAAATATCTTACCTTTGACTTTCGCCGGATTTATAATAATAGTGTTCTAAGCGAAATTATTGTATCGGTTAATGATATTTCCCAGCAGGTTGAACTGGCAAAAAATCTGGAAATAACCAGGGAACAGAATAAACGGCAAATGGAATGGTTGTTTGCGATTCTGAATGTTGATGGACAGATGCTCGATGAGTTTATGCGCAGTTCTGAAGAAGAATTATCGGTCATCCAGACTTTCTGTAAATCAGACCGCGTCAGCCAGTCCGTTGATGATATCTACCGCTCGGTACATTGTATTAAAGGGAATGCCAGTATGCTGGAATTAAATTTTATCGCCACTGAAGCACATGCGGTGGAGGAATTGCTAATCAGTATCCGCGGTAAGCTGAAGCCTGATTCAGAAAATGTAATAAAAGTCAAGACCGATTTAGGTAAATTTTTTGAAATATTCAGTGAAATTCGCGGACTAATTGAACGCCTTCATCAGTTCCACACCCGCTTCCGTCCGACACGTAAACATGAAACGGAGGCCTTATTCAATTCAATTGCCAATCTGATTAAAAATCTATCTACTCAATATAACAAAGAAGTGATCCTGAATGCTGAACGGTATGATGCATCCATCGTACCACACCCGTACCGGTTACTGATCAGAGATATTCTGGTGCAGTTGACCCGAAATTCACTTTATCATGGTATTGAATCGGTTGATCAACGACTCGCTAAAAATAAAAACCGTCAGGGTCATATTTTTATTTCTGATTCCAGAGAAGAGGATTGGTTTGTTTTATGTTATAAAGATGATGGCACAGGAATTCCGATTGCCCGCCTTCGTGAACTGGCTCTGAACTCCGGACAATGGTCCCTGGCCGAAATTAAAGAATGGTCCGATCACCGGATCGCCGAATTAATATTTTTACCCGGCATGACGACAACAGAAAAAGCCGATATAACCGCAGGCCGTGGAATGGGGATGAATATTATCAAGAAGAAGATTGAAAAAGTTGGCGGATCCATAGAAATAGATTTTCAAGCCGATCAATTTTCGCAGTTTACCATCCGCTTTCCTTCGAGACCAGAATCAGAATAAATCTGCAGAAGTTCATCCAGTTTTAACACCACATCCCGGTGCGATGTAAACTGCATCAACTCGATCCGGTGCCGGGCAATATCAGGCAGTCCACGTAAATAACCGGCATAATGCTTGCGCATCTCGATCACACCTCTGGGTTCCCCTTTATATTCCACACTAAAGTGCAAATGGTCTTTCAAAGTTTGGATTTTTTCTGACAAGGTGGGTTCGGAAGATACCGAACCGGTGGTCAGGAACTCCCGGGACTGTTTAAATATCCACGGATTGTGCACGGCCCCGCGTCCGATCATCACGGCATCACAACCGGTTTCATCGAACATCTGTTTTACCTGCTGCGGTGTGGTGACATCGCCGTTACCGATCACCGGGATAAGTACAGCTTCCTTCGCTTTTTTAATCCACTGCCAGTCGGCGTTTCCTTTGTATCCCTGGGCGCGGGTACGGGCGTGAATGGCGATCGCTTCAATTCCAACCGACTCCATCTGCCGGGCCACATCCTCGATTACAATGGAATTGGCATCCCACCCCAGACGGGTTTTAGCCGTAACCGGCAAAGTAGTATGTTTCACCACTTCTGCACAAATGTTTATCATCAACGGGATATCTTTTAATAATCCGGCACCGGCCCCTTTGCAGGCAATCTTTTTAACCGGACAGCCAAAATTAATGTCGATAAAATCGGGATCTTTTTCTTCAGCCATTTGTGCCGCCCGAACCATGGCTTCCACCCGGTTGCCAAAGATCTGGATGCCGATGGGATGTTCTTCGGGATGAATGGTCATCTTCTGGAATGATTTCCAGGCCTCGCGGATCAGTGCTTCGGAACTGATGAATTCTGAATATACCAAATCCACACCCAGTTTCTTACAAACCATCCGGAATGGATAGTCGGTTACATCTTCCATCGGGGCCAGAAAAAGACCCTGGTTAATTTCCAAATCGCCAAGTTTCATTATTAATTAATAGACCAGTACGGTTATAAATTGAATTTTAAATAAATATTCCTTACCGAATTTTATTTTTATATCTCCGTGTTCTCCGTGAACTCTTTGTGAGAAATCAAATTTACCCGGCTGTATTTCAGAAAGGAAATAAATTCTTGATGGATTGGATTGTCACCGGATATTAATATTCTTCCAGTGGTCGACGGCCGCGAAAGCCTCCATCCAGAGTATGCCAGTACGAGATGTCATCTTCTCCATCTTTCCAGCACAGCAAAACCTCTTCTCCATTGTTACGCAAGGCCGGAAAATCCACTAAACCTTCTTCGATTCCTTTGATCATGATCCCGTCCTCCTGCAAGGATTCTATGATCTCGATCAAGTGCAGGTATTCATCAGGGAATTCGGTAAGAGTATCCGGATTGAAACCAGGGCGGTATTTTCTGGTGTAAATGTTAAAACCAATGGCGTCAAGTTTTGATTTGATCTCTCTTAATTCAGCTACCTGGTACTTCAGATGTACTAAATACATGCGGGCTTCTTCGAGGGTAAAATGTTTTTTGTACTGGTGCATATTTTTAATTCAACTAAATATTCTAGCTATAATATAACTGCGCTTTACCTGAAGATAATTCTGAAGTTCTCCTGCGGCAAAGGGATTATAGGAGTAACTGGTCAGATGACCGATTAACTCCTGATCGATATTTACCTGCAGCGGTGGCCGACGGGTAAGTCGTTTATCGAATTCGAGACTCATCAGACTCTGTTGAAGCGATTTATTCACGATCAGGTAAAAAAACGCCATGAAAATAATCCCGGATTAAAACCTCAGATCGGGATTATAATTTTCCAGATGTTCACCGACCCGTTTCAGGAATTGTGATCCCAGTTCGCCATCCACCAGGCGGTGGTCGAAGGTCAGGGAAAGGTACATCACCGGCCGGATGGCAATGGCATCATGGACGACCACAGCCCGTTTCTTAAGAACGCCCATGCCCAGAATGGCCACCTGTGGTTGATTGATCAGCGGAAATCCGATGCTTGTTCCATAGAGTCCGAAATTGGAAATGGAAAAAGTACCACCGGTTACATCATCCGGTTTGAGTTTACGGCTGCGGGCACGAACCGCCAGATCCTGAATCGTCCGGGCAAATCCAACCAGGTTTAAACTGTCCGCATGTTTGATTACCGGGACAATTAATCCCTGCTCGGTGGCCACGGCAATTCCAAGATTGACAAAGTGCTTCACGTGAATATTCTCTCCCAGGATCGATGAGTTGACCAGGGGATATTCTTTAAGCGCCCGGGTGGTTGCTTCAGAAATGAAGGGCATGTAAGTCAGATTGATGCCTTCTTTCTGTTGAAATGAAATTTTATTTCTTTCCCGGATCGCTACCACATTACTCATGTCAACTTCAATAAATATTCCAACATGAGGAGAAGTGCGAATCGTCTGGACCATGTGCTCGGCAATCTTTTTACGGATATGATCCATCGGGATTACTTCAATCCCATCGCTGACCGGACCGGATGGCATAGCCGCAACATAAGCCGGTGTAACCGGTCTGGTCGTAGGACCGGCCATTTTTTTCTTTTCTAAATAATCCAGGACATCTTTCTTGGTCACCCGCCCGCTGATGCCGGTTCCGGAAATTGTCTCCAGTTCTGCTGCCGGAATACCTTCGGTCCTTGCAATATTGAGCACCACGGGGGAATAAAAACGGATGCTCTTTGTTTTTTCAACGGGTATTTCACCGGAGGGAGGGGGTGCAGGTGTTGCGGATAATGGTGGACGGGTCTCAATGGCTTTAGGGGAAACAGGTACTTCTTGCACGGGCGCCGGGGTTGAACTTACGGCAGCCTTCACCTCCGTATCGATCCGGGCAATAACTTTTCCCACATCTACCGTTTCACCTTCCTTGGCCAGCACTTCGGCAATTTTTCCGGCTACCGGGGTAGGAATTTCTGAATCGACCTTGTCCGTGCTTATTTCAAGAATGATCTCATCTTTTTCAACCGTATCACCAACTTTTTTAAGCCATTTGACAATGGTACCTTCTGTAATACTCTCTCCCATCTTGGGCATGACCATATCTTGTTTCATGTAACCCTCTTATTCTTTTAGTTCAATTAAATCTGAAATAATGTAATACAGAAATTATTCAGATGACAAGAACATTTCTTGTCTAATATTCCAGCACTCCGCGCAGAGCAGTGACCACATCTTCCGTTTGTGGCAGAATGGTATCCTCTAAAACCGGACTGAATCCGATCGGGGTGTCTTTTCCAGCCAGGCGTCTGACCGGAGCATCAAGATATTCAAAAGCCATTTCTGCTATCTGTGCCGTAATTTCGGCACCGAAACCCTGAAATAAACTGTCTTCATGAGTGACCAGGACTTTGTTGGTCTTTTTAATTGAAGTTAAAATGGTATCGCAGTCAAGTGGTGCGATGGTGCGGATATCAATAACCTCAATTTCAAATCCTTCCTGCTTCAGCGTTTTCGCGGCTTCCAATGATTTCTGGACTAATGCTCCATATGTTACCACGGTTGCATCTTTCCCCTGCCGGCGGATGGCTGCCTGGCCGAAAGGAAGCAGATAATTATCATCCGGCTCCGGTGCTGCCGCATAACTTTGCCGGTATAAACCTTTATGCTCCAGGAACAGCACCGGATCCTCACCCCGTATCGCGGATTTCAATAATCCCTTGGCATCATCGGCCCGCGAGGGATATGCAATTTTCAGTCCCGGCATATGACTGAAGAATCCTTCGATATTCTGGGAATGGCATAAACCACCGTGAATATATCCACCTACCGGAACACGGATTACCACCGGGCAGGACCAGTTGTTGTTACTGCGCCAGCGAATGGTAGAGAGTTCATTCCGGATCTGCATCATCGCGGTCCAGATATAATCCCCGAACTGAATTTCAACCACCGGTTTTAAACCCCGTACGGCCATACCAATCGCCACACCGATGATGCTGGATTCAGCCAGGGGAGCGTTAAAACATCGTTCTTTGCCGAATCTGGTTGAAAGCCCGCTGGTGGCTGTAAAAACACCCCCCTTCCCGTCGGCCACATCCTGTCCGAAAACAAACATCCTCTCATTTTTCAGCATTTCCTCTTTGAGCGCATGATTGATGGCGTCGACCAGAACCACGGGCTCTTTGCTCATAGCAGGTTTTCGATCGGGTTCAATGGTAATGCTTTCAACCGGAGAATAGATAAACTGAAGCACGGATTCTTTTTTGGGAAGGGGCATTTGTTCAGCAAGATCAGCAGTCTGATCGACTTCATTTTTTATATTCTGACGGATATCGCTAAGATCCACGGTGCTGAGTATTTTCTCCCTGGTCAGAATGATTTCAGTCTTTGGAATCGGATCATGTAAACGGTCCTTTTTGATCTCCTCTTCGCTGCGGTATTTTTTATCCGAGTCGGAACTGGAATGGGGTAGCAGGCGTACCGTGTTTGCTTCGATCAGGGAAGGACCCTTTCCACTACGCGCCAGTTTTACGGCCTGTTGTGCAACCTGATATGATTCGATCAGATCGGTGCCATCCACTGAAAAGCGGTTCAATCCGGTATACCCGGATGTCAATTTATAGATTGATCCGCCGGAAATTTGGGTTTCTACCGGGACGGAAATGGCATACTTGTTGTTTTGGATTACAAAAATAACCGGAAGTTTATCCCGTGAAGCCCAGTTCAGGGCTTCGTGGAAATCGCCCTGGGCGGTGGTTCCTTCCCCCGACGAGACATAAACCACCTCACCGGTATTTTCCTTTTTTGCTCCCATTGCGCATCCCGTAGCCTGCAGGAACTGGGTACCGGTTGGACTGGATTGTGTTACGATACGTAAAGGACGATGGCCGTAATGATTGGGCATCTGTCGTCCCCCCGAACTGGGATCGTCGGCACGGCCTAAAAAATTAAGAAAAATCTCCTGCAAACTTACGCCGTACTGAAGTGCGAAAGCAAGATCACGGTAGTAAGGATAGGCCCAGTCGAATCCAGGTTTCAGGGAGAAGGCCATCGCGGTTTGAATCGCTTCATGTCCGGCACCGCCGATATGGAAGTAACTTTTTCCCTGCTTGAGCATGGTCAACATCTTGTTGTCCATTAAGCGGGCCCGTACCATATTTTTATATAGATCAACTAAAACTTTTGGATCAGGTTTAAGAGAGGGTGAAATCTTTTTTCCTCGGTTGGTCATGATAAGATACTCTATCGTTCTGTTGGTCCGGATTCATTCTGCTGCTGAGTGCGATAAACAGCACAGTGCAGGAGGAGTAAATCTTTGAATTGTGCAACAGCATCGAAATCACCGTTGATACGTACCCGGCAATCCTCACGAGCTTTTTTACCCTGGGGACATACAACTTCCGGAAAGAGCGGGCACATCTGTTGATTTTTATGAGGCATGGTTTCTTCCTTAAGTAAATATATCTGTCTTCTGAAATTATTTTTTAATCAGATCTGATTGCACGGTGATTTTTTCTAGTTCATCATTCCGGATTTGAAACACGGAAACATCGAATACATCTTTAAAATGAGCAATTATTTTAGTAGAAACATCATTTAAGTCCCCGATATTTCCAAGTTGCTCCAAAATGGATGTAACTCCTTTACCACTGATTCCACAGGGTATCATGTACTGAAAATAATTCAGGTCTGTCGAAACATTCAGAGCAAAGCCGTGCATGGTTACCCAGCGGGTAACTTTTACTCCGATCGCGCAGATCTTTTTATTTCCAATCCAGACACCAGTCAGATCCTTGATTCGTTCAGTGCTGAGTCCAAAATCGGCAAGGGTGCGGATAATTACCTCCTCCAGACAACGCAGATACCAGTTAATATCCTGTTTAAAATCGAAAAGGTTCAATATCGGGTAGCCGACCAGTTGTCCGGGTCCGTGGAAGGTCACATCGCCACCGCGGTCGATATGGAATAATTCAATTCCCTGATCATTCAAAAATTTTTCCTGCACCAGCAAATGCGCCGGATTACTCTTCTGTCCAATGGTAATAACCGGCTGGTGTTCGGTTAAAATCAGATAATGATCGGAACGTTTCTCACTAACCCGCTGAAATAATTGTTGCTGCAGTTCCCACAGATCCTGGTATCTGCAAATTCCTGTTTTGATCAACTGGACATGTTTCAAAGTCGCTTCGCATCCGTAAAGAGTATTTTATTTAAATATGTATAGATTCTCCCAATGAATCCCCGGCTGCTTCCATGATCATTTCGGCCAGGGTGGGGTGAGCATGGATCGTTTTGGCTAATTCCACAGCAGTGGTCTCCAGGGATTTGGCGATACCCAGTTCGGCGATGAGTTCAGTGGCCTCTGCACCGATAATATGCGCGCCCAGCAATTCACCATATTTTTTGTCAAAGATGAGTTTCACCAAACCCTCTCTTTCACCGATGGCCCGGGCTTTCCCGGAAGCAGCATAGGGAAAGCGTCCGATCCTGATCTCATGACCGGCTGCCTTGGCTTTTTCTTCGGTTAAACCGATACTGGCTACCTGCGGTTGGCAGTATGTGCAACCGGGAATACTCCCATAATCCAGGGGATGGGCAGGAATACCGGCTAGTTTTTCCACACAGATGATGCCCTCGTGTGAAGCCACGTGCGCCAGTAAGGGCGGACCAATAATATCACCAATGGCATAAATACCGGGTGTTTTGGTTTCATACCATTGATTGACAGAAAGAAATCCCCGGTCAGCCTTGATCCCGTTTTCCTCCAGGCCGAGATTTTCAACATTACCCTGAATCCCGATGGCCATCAAAGTCAGTTCAGCCGTTACAGTGTCTTTTTTGCCATCTTTCGTAAAAACAACTTCAACCCCTTCTTTTATCTTTTTAACCACTTCCACCCTGGTCGAGGTGTGAATGCCGATCTTGCTCTTTTTAAAAGTTCTGGCCAGGATGGTGGTAATCTCTTTATCTTCAATCGGCAGAATACTATCCAGCATTTCGATAACGGTGATCCGGGTTCCCAGTTCATTATAAAAATAGGCAAATTCAATACCGATAGCACCGGCACCGATGATAATCATTGATTTCGGCTGACTTTCAAGGGACATTGCCTTGCGGTATTCAATAACCGTATGACCGTCTATTTCGACTCCTGGAATCGTACGCGGGCGTCCGCCTGTGGCGATAATGATATTTTTGCATGATACTGACGATTTTTTACCGTCCCTGGCTGATACTTCAATGGAAGAGCGGTTTTTTATTTTACCGCGACCGTTGAATACATCGATTTTATTTTTTTTCATCAGGAATTCAACACCTTTTGAATTGAGCTCCGCCACTTTCCGGCTGCGCTGGATAATTTTTGTAAAATCGAAAGAGGTATTATCCGCTTTTAATCCGAATTCATCAACATGTTTAAGCAGGGCATATGTTTCGGCACTTTTCAGCAATGCTTTTGTCGGAATACAGCCCCAGTTCAAACAGATACCCCCCAGTTTATCTTCTTCGATCAATGCTGTTCTCATTTTTAATTGTGCTGCCCGGATCGCTGCTACATATCCGCCTGGTCCGGATCCGATCACCGCCAGATCGTACGTTTGTTCCATATGGACTCCTCACTTGATTAGAATGATTAGCACGGAAGGAAATAATGAGTTAAATTTAATTCCCTATGAATAAAAGTCAAGTTAGTTTATGGTCATTGTATTCTGACCGGATTGATGGGCGGGTCATATTTTATAAATATCCGGTTATAAAAGAAGGATATTTTAATGGATGAGTTTTTTAATCTCCTGCGCCAGGCCCGGGAGGCTTTAACAATTAAAAATTACTCTACCTCCCGCGATAAATACCTGGAGGCGCAAAAATGGGCTAAGGATTCTACCCATGAGGTGATCATCTGGGCCGAACTGAGTTGGGTATACTATTATCTACAGGACTACCAGAAGGCGGCTGAATCAGGTGAACGCGTGTTGGAGAATGATCCGGATTACCATGCCCGGGAAGATGCGGCACGCCTGCTGGGATATTCGTACATGGGTCTGAAGAATTTTACCCTGGCCGAAAAATATCTGCAACAATCGCTGGAACATGATTCAAATTCAGACAAACAACAGTTTGTTAAATACGAACTGGGTAAGATCTATTTTATCCAGGG
>Ga0315276_10006808_pt1 | contig 10550 bp, 10 predicted proteins | sample YL17G05_0_MG_FD_204542 | JGI IMG/M metagenome (GOLD analysis project Ga0315276, IMG submission 204542) | Sediment microbial communities from Yellowstone Lake, YNP, Wyoming, USA - YL17G05_0 | ecosystem: Environmental > Aquatic > Freshwater > Lake > Sediment | place: USA: Wyoming | collected... | reverse complement strand
GGCGATGCGAGCGCGCAGCATCGCCCGACAGCAGATCGGCAAGGTCGACCTTGCGCGCGGAGGCCACGCTGTCGCGCGGCAGGATCTTATTCGACAAGGCCTTCGGCCCCCGCTCCGCTCAACACGATCTGCCCCTCTTCGGCGAGCCGGCGCACGATGCGCAGGATCTCGCGCTGCTCGGCCTCGACCTCCGACAGGCGCACCGGCCCTTTCGCGTCGAGGTCATCGCGCAGCATCTCCGCCGCGCGCTGCGACATGTTCTTGAACAGCTTGTCCTTGAGCGCGTCGCCGGTGCCTTTCAGCGCCACGATGAGGCTGTCGGACTGCACCTCGCGCAGCAGCATCTGGATCGCGCGGTCGTCCAGGTCCACCAGGTTGTCGAACACGAACATCTTGTCCTGAATCTGCTGTGCCAGGTCCGGGTCGATCTCGCGGATGTGCGCGCTGACCGCCGCTTCGATGGCACCGCCCAGGCGGTTCATCATCTCCGCCGCCGCCTCGACACCGCCGCGCGAGGCCGTCTTTCTCGAGCGATCGCCGCCGCTCGAGAGCTGCGCGAGCACTTCGTTCAGGTCCTGTAGCGCAGCGGGTTGCACGCCGTCCAGCGTCGCGATGCGCAGTACCACATCGTTGCGCAACGGCTCGGGCAGTTCCTTCAGCACCTCGGCGGCCTGCTCGGCGTCCAGGTGCGCCAGGATGGCCGCGATGATCTGCGGATGCTCGCCGCCGATCAGCGCGCAGACCGAGGCCGCGTCCATCCACCTGAGGTTCTCGATGCCGCTTTGGTCGGGCCCCTGCAGGATGCGCTGGAGCAGCATTTCAGCCTTCTCCGCGCCGAGCGCGCGCGTGAGCACGTTGCGGATGTACTGGTCGGAGGCGCTGCCGATGCTGGTCAGCTGTTGCGCCTCCTGGCGAAAGGTGCGCAGCACGGTGGCGGCCTGCGCGCGGCTCACCCCGGAGAGCTTCGCCATCGCCTGCCCCACCTTCTGCACCTCGCGTGGACCGAGGTAGCGAAACACCTCACCCGCCTCCTCCTCGCCGATCGACATGAGCAGGATGGCGCTGCGCGTCAGGCCGTCCTCGCTCACTGCCCTGCCACCCAGTCCTTCACCACGTTAGCGACGATGCGCGGCTCCTGCCGGGCGAGGTCCTTCACCGCGCGCAGATCTGCTTCATAGCCGGGAGCGGCGGGCGCGGCCGGGTAAGCCCCAGCGAGCTGTGCCTCCTGCCCGGGTAGCGTCAGACTCGGCTCGGTGCGTGCCGCGCGCGCCAGATCGCGCAGGGCCGAGCGTGCGAGCGACAGCGCCACCAATACGATCACCGCCACCAGCGCGTACTTGAGCAGCGTCACCACACGGCTCGGGCTGCTCACGTCCTGCACCCACGCGCCCCACTCCGAGGGCGCCGCCACGCCGCCGGCGGCTGTCTCGCCGCTGAACGGCGCATTCACCACGTTGAGCGTATCCCCGCGCGTCTGGTTGAAGCCCATCGCCTCGCGTGTGAGTGCGGTGATCTGACGCAGTTCCTCTTCGGACAGCGGCTTGGGCGCCGCGCTGCCGGGCTGGTCCGCGCCGCGCCGGTAGTTGACCACGACCGCGGCCGACAGACGCTTCACCGCGCCCACCTCCTCTTTGGTGTGGCGGATGGTCTTGTCCACCTCGTAGTTGACGACGTTCTCGCGATGGCTGCTGGTGGGCGCCGGTGCTGCCTGTCCCTCCGGCGCACGCTGCGCCGGGGCGGTGAGCGGTGCGCTCGCAGCGCCCGGCGGCTGATTGGACAGCGCACCGGGAATGCCGCTCGGCCCCTGCGGGCTGGTGCTCGTGGTCTCCACCGTCTGCTGGCTGCGGATACTGGCCTGCTGCGCAGGGTTGGGCTTGAACGTCTCCGAGGTCTGCTCGACGCGGTTGAAGTCGAGCATCGCGCTGACCTGTGCCCGCACATTGTCGGCGCCCACGATCGGCTTGAGGATATTCTCGATGCGTGCTGCGTAGGCGGCCTCGACTGCGTGCAAATACTTGAGCTGAGCGGGTTCGAGCTGGTCGTTCACGGCCTCGCCGGAGCCAGCCGACAGCAGATTGCCAGACTGGTCCACCAGGGTGACGTTGCCCGCCGAGAGCTCGGGAACGCTGCTCGCCACCAGGTGCTGAATCGCCGCCACCTGCCCGGGGTCGAGCCGGCGCCCCGGATAGGTGGCGACGAACACCGAGGCGCTCGCCTGCGGCGCATCGCGCACGAACACGCTCTGGCGCGGGATGGCCAGGTGCACGCGCGCGGACTGCACGGCGGCCATCGACTGAACCGTGCGCGCCAACTCGCCGGCCAGCGCACGCTGGTAGTTGACCTGCTCGGCGAACTGGCTGGTGCCGAACTTCTGGCCGTCCATCAGCTCGAAGCCCACCGCCCCGCCCTTGGGCAGGCCCTGTGCCGCCAGCTTGAGACGCAGGTCGTAGACCTGGCCGGCGGGAACCATCAGCACGCTGCCGCCCTCGGCCACCTGGTAGGGCACGTTGAGCTGCGACAGGGCGGCAATGACCTCGCCCCCGTCGCGGTCGGACAGGTTGGAGTAGAGCACCCGGTACTCGGGCGTGCGCGCCCACAGCAGAGCAACGACGATTACGGCGGCTACCGCGGACAACGCCACGAGGAAGCCGAGCTTCTGCGAGATGCTGAGTTGGACGAAACCCCGGGTGAGGGCGGCGATGCCGGGTCCGGGAGCTTGAGCCATCAGTCAGCGGCGGACTGGCCGGAGCGCAGCCGACCCGGCCTGTACGCGCTCAGGCGAAGTCGCGAGGGGGGGTGGACAGGGGTGCGCGTGCTCACGTTGCGCGAATGATAGCCGATCAGACCTGCATATTCATGATCTCCTGGTAGGCCGAGACCAGCCGGTTGCGCACCTGGACCATGGTCTGGAACGACAGGCTCGCCTTCTGCAGGGACACCATGACTTCGTGCAGGTTGACGTTGGGCGCGTTGAGGTCGAACTCGCTCTGCAGCCGGGTGGCCTCCGACTGCGCGTCGTTGACCTGCTGCAAGGCGGCCTGCAGTGCCTGGCTGAACTCGGGCAGGGCAGCGACCGTCCCCGTCTCCGGCGCGCCGGCCGCGCGCGTGGCGAGGCTGTTGAGCTCCTGCAGGAGCTGCGCCATGCCCGGACTGTCGAGACCTGAATTGCCAATCGAGTTCACGGCGGGATGGTTGATCGAGTCTACAGCGGGTTGGTTGAGCGGGTTGACCACCGTCGCGGGTACGCAAGGCGGGTGTCGGTGCGCAAGGTGCAACTCCCATGCCACGGCATCAGTGTTCGCCCTCCTGGCTGCCGGCTTGCTCCAGCCGGTACTGCGCGAGCTTGTAGCGCAGGGTGCGCTCGCTCATCCCCAGTCGCTCTGCAGCCAGCCTGCGCACCCCGCCTGCGGCGGCGAGGGTTTCCAGGATGTGGGCGCGCTCCAAGGACTTCAGGTCGGTCGGCGACTTGAGATCGGTGGGCGGCTGGCCGCGTGACGGCTCGCCGGCACTGCCCTGCGTCCCGGCCGCGGCGCCGGCATCTGACAACCCGGGATCCGACATCCGGGCATCTGGCAACCGAGTGACCCCGGCAATGTTTGCCGGCACATCCGGCAGGCACAGATGCTCGGGCTCGATCACACTGCCCGGCGCCAGAATCATCGCGCGCTGCAACACGTTCTCCAGTTCACGGATGTTACCGCGCCAGGTATAGGCCGTCAAACGCGCCTGGGCGGTGGCAGACAGCGAGAAGGCGCGCATCCCTGGGCCCTGTGCGCCACGGGCGAGCACGCGCCGCGCCAGCGGCAGAATGTCCCCGCGCCGCTCGCGCAGCGCCGGGATGTGCAGCGGAAACACGTTGAGCCGGTAGAACAGGTCCTCGCGGAAGCGCCCCGCCTGCACCTCGCCCGGCAGGTCGCGGTTGGAGGTCGCGAGCACGCGCACGTCGAGCGCGATCGGCTTGCGTCCGCCCACGCGCTCGACCTCGCGCTCCTGCAGCACGCGCAGCAGCTTGGCCTGCAATGGCAGCGGCAGCTCGGAGATCTCGTCGAGCAGCAGGGTGCCGCTCTGGGCCTGCTCGAACTTGCCGGCGTGCGACTGCGAGGCGCCGGTAAACGCGCCACGCTCGTGGCCGAACAGGGTCGCCTCCAGCAGGTTCTCGGGGATCGCCGCGCAGTTGATGGCGACGAACGGCTTGGCCGCCCGCGCGGAGTGGGCGTGCAGAAAGCGCGCCAGCACTTCCTTGCCCACGCCGCTCTCGCCGCTGATCAGCACCGTGGCGTCCGAGGCCGCCACGCGCCGCGCCAGATCCAGCAGCGCGCGCGTGGCCTCGTCCTGCGCGATCACTTCTGCCGACACCGACACGCTCGCGGGCAGCATCCAGCGCGCCACCTCCGTCACCAGCGCCTGCGGGTCGAACGGCTTGGGCAGGTAGTTGCACGCGCCCGCGCGCATCGCCTCCACCGCGCGCTCGATCATGCCGTAGGCGGTCATCAGCAGCACCGGCGTCACCGGCCAGCGGCGCTTGATCTCCGCGAGCAGGCGCTCGCCGTCCATCGGCCTCATCTGCACGTCGCTCACCACCAGCCCGAAGCGCCGGCCTTCGAGCAGGCGCAACGCGGCCTCGCCGTCGGCGGCCTCGACCACTTCGTAGCCAGTGAGCTCGAGGGTGTCCTTCAGGGCCTCGCGCAGCGAGGCATCGTCCTCCACGATCAGTACCGGCAACGGCTTCACGCTCGCTCTCCGCTGTGGCTCTCGCCGGCGAGCGGCAAGGTGACGGTGAACACCGCGCCGCGGCCGGGCGCGGAGCGCACCGCCACCTCGCCGCCGTGCGCTTGCACCACGGCGCGCACGATCGCCAGGCCCAGGCCGGTGCCCTCGCTGCGCGTGGTGAAGAAGGGCTCGAACAGGTGCGCCTGGATCTCGGGCGGCATGCCGGCGCCGCTGTCGCTCACGCTGATCGCGACGGCCCCCTCGCCCAGCTCGGCCGCGAGCTTCACCTCGGCCGGCGGTCGCTCCGCTGCATCGGATCCATCCTCACCGCGCGTGCCACACGCCTGCAATGCGTTCTGGAGCAGGTTGGCGAGCGCGCCGGCGAGCGCCTTGCGGTTACCCTGCACACTCACCCGCGGCGCGCGGCTGGATACCGCGAAGCGCACGCCGCGTGCCTGCATCTGCGGCTCCATCACCTGAGCGAGCTCCTGCATCAACTCGTCCAATGCGATGCGGTCCTGTGCCACCGGCACGCCGCGCACGAAAGTGAGCATGTCCCCGATCATGCGCTCGAGATCGCGCAGGCGCGCCTGCGCACGCTCCGCGAAGCGCAGGCGGTCGCTCTGCGTAAGCTGCGGGCGCGCCAGGTTGCCCGCATCGAGCAAGGCGGTGGCGAGCGGCGTGCGCAGCTGGTGGGCCAGCCCGGCCGCCATCTCGCCCATCGCCGAGAGCCGCTGATGCCGTTCGAGCTGCTCGCGCATGCGGCGCGCTTCAGTCACCTCGGACAGCAGCAGGATGCGCGCCCCGGTGGGATCGAGCGCACTCGCCGATACGCTGACCCAGCGCTCGAGCAGCGCGCCCTCGGCGGCCTTGAGCTGGCGCTCCTGCGGCGCGCCCGCGGGAGCGAGCCGTGTCGACTCGACCTCGCTCCAGGGCCGCTCGACCAGATCGGTGCCCAGCAGGCGCAACGCAGCAGGATTGGCCTGCGCCACGCGCCCGGCTGCATCGAGGGCGACAACGCCGCCCGGTAACGCTTCGAGCAGCAGCCCCAAGCGGCGCGACAGCGCTTCTTTCTCCTCGTACTGCCGGCGCAGCTCGCCGTTGGCCACGGCAAGTTCGCCGCTTAGGCGCGCGACTTGCGCCTGCAAGTCCTGATAAACGCTGGCAAGCTGCGCGGAGGCGGCGTTGAACAGCGCAAAAGCCTGCTCGAGCTCCTGGGGAGAAGGCGGAGGCGCGGAGTTGGGCAAGCGTGGCGACAAGTGTCAGTTGAATGAAGCTGCCGCGCAGCATACCAATGCCAGGGACGCGGCGAAAGCCCTGGCACATGCCAGGTACGACCGGGCACAGGCAGCCAGTTGGACAGGGGACCGGGTTTGACAGGAGATGAGGGCTGGTGCTACAACTCGCCCACGCACCGGCAGGCCGAGTGAGGGTGCGGACAGGCGGCGCGGCGCAGGCTGGCCGGCGTTTCGCCACTACCGGGAGGTGGAATACATGCTTACGAGGTTGATTCTGGCTGCCGCCGTGGCAGTGCTTGCCGGCTGCGGCAGCATGAGCCTGCGCTCTGCAACCGCCACCGCCACGCTCGCGCCGACCAAGGGCAACCAGGCGAGCGGTACGGTGAACTTCACGCAGAAGGGCGACAAGGTGCTGGTGGCGGCGCGCGTTACTGGCTTGAAGCCCGGCCTGCACGGGTTCCACGTGCACGAAAAGGGCAACTGCACCGCGCCCGACGCCTCCAGCGCCGGCGCGCACTTCAACCCCAGCGCCGGCCCCCATGGCGCGCCCACCGCCGCCGCGCGGCACGCGGGCGACCTCGGCAACTTGCAGGCCGACGCCACGGGCACCGCGCTGTACAACGCGGAGATCACCGGCATCAGCCTGGGCGCGGAGGCGGATAGCATTATCGGCCGTGCCGTCATCGTGCACGCCAACGCCGACGACCTCACCACCCAGCCCACCGGCAACGCCGGCGCGCGCGTGGCCTGCGGGCTGATCAGCAAGAGCGCCGACAAGTGGTTCTAAACCCGCACCGCCAATACCACCCTCAAACCCATTACCGCAAAGGCGCAAAGACGCAAAGGGAACGCAAAGGACTGCCTGCCTTGGAGGCGCTGGATTTCGCCTCGACGCCAACCGCTTAACCTCGGTGTTCTTTGCGTCGCCTTTGCGTCTTTGCGCCTTTGCGGTGAAGGGGTAAAGGTTCTTCGGGGTTGGCAGCAACTAAATCATTGATCCCCTGGCTCGGCGAGGAGGACGACTTCCCACCGGTGGAGCGCGCGCGGCGACGCCCGAACGGGCTGCTCGCCGCCGGCGGAGACCTCTCACCGGAGCGGCTGCTCGCCGCCTATCGCCGCGGCATCTTTCCCTGGTACAGCGGCGGCGATCCGATCCTGTGGTGGAGCCCCGACCCGCGCACAGTCTTGTTTCCCGAGGAAGTGCAGATCGGCCGCACGCTGCGCAAGACCCTGCGCAAGGCGCCGTTCCGCGTCAGCGCCGACACCGCCTTCGAGCGCGTGCTGGAAGGCTGTGCGCAGCCGCGTCCCGACCAGGCCGGCACCTGGATCACTGCCGACATGCACCAGGCCTACTGCCGCCTGCACGCGCTCGGCGTAGCGCACTCGGTGGAAAGCTGGGCCGAGGCGGAACTGGTGGGCGGGCTGTACGGCGTCGCCCTGGGCCGGGTGTTCTTCGGCGAATCGATGTTCGCGCGCGCAAGCGACGCCTCCAAGGTGGCATTCGTGCACCTGGTGCGCCAGCTCACGGCCTGGGGGTTCGGCCTGATCGATTGTCAGATGCGAACCCCGCTCCTCGCCGCGTTCGGCGCCCGGGAACTCCCGCGGGCGGAGTTCACGCGGCGCGTAGCGGAGTTGGTAAACTATCCGGACGTGCCGGGCCCCTGGACGCTGTCCCTCGACCTTGATGGCGCCCACACGGGCACTTCCCTGACCTCCAAACGGGCATGACGCAGCTCAACGATCTGCCGTTTTCGGTGCTGCAGTTCTACGCAACTGCGCCCTACCCGTGCAGCTACCTGCCCGACCGCCTGGCGCGCTCCCAGGTCGCCACGCCCAGCCACGCCATCGACCCGGCGGTGTACAGCCAGCTGGTGCGCGCCGGCTTCCGGCGCAGCGGTGCGTTCACCTACCGGCCCTACTGCGACAGCTGCCGAGCCTGCGTGCCGGTGCGCATCCTGACGCGCCTGTTCGCCCCTGGCCGCTCGCAACGACGCGCGCAGAGGCGCCACGCGGGCTTAGACGCACGCGTGCTCGACCTCAAGTACAACCCCGAGCACTACGCACTGTATCTGCGCTACCAGTCCACCCGCCACGCAGGCGGCGGCATGGACCACGACAGCCGCGAGCAGTACCGCCACTTCCTCCTGCAGAGCAATGTCCACTCGAGCCTGGTGGAGTTTCGGGAAGACGCACGCCTGCGCATGGTGAGCATCATCGACCGGCTGGAGGACGGCCTGTCCTCGGTGTATACCTTCTTCGACCCGGACCTGGCGAACGGCAGCCTGGGGACTTACAACGTGCTCTGGCAGCTCGACCTGTGCCGCCGGCTGAACCTGCCCTACCTGTATCTCGGCTACTGGATCGCGCAGAGCCGCAAGATGGGCTACAAGGTCAACTTCCGTCCGGTCGAAGGACTGGTCAACGGGCAGTGGCAGCGGTTGCCGGACGCTGCGAAGCCCGACTGAGTCTTGCAACCCGGCTGAGTCTTGCAACCCGGCTGAGTCTCGCAACCCGGCTGAGCCTCGCAACCCGGCTAAGCGTTGCGACAACATGGTGAGCGGTACACAAGCCGCAACAGGATCGCATGAGCTTCGAGCGGATTACAGTCGAGACCGACGCCGGCGTCCGGCTGATCGGGCTCAATCGGCCGGCCAAGCGCAACGCCTTCGACCTGCAGATGTATGCCGAGCTGGCGCAGGCCTACGGCGCGTACGAGCGCGACGGCGCGGCGCGCTGCGCGCTGCTCTACGCGCACGGTGAACACTTCACCGGCGGCATCGAGCTGCCGCAGTGGCTGCCGTTGTTCCGTGACGCTCGCATGCCGCCGCTGCCCGATGGCGCCATCGATCCGCTGCTGCGAATGCAAACGCTGTCCAAGCCGCTGATTATCGCGGTGCAGGGCTGGTGCCTGACCATCGGCATCGAGCTGCTGCTGGCGGCCGATATCCGCGTCGCGGCGCAGACCACGCGCTTCGCGCAGATCGAGGTCAAGCGCGGCATTTTCCCGGTCGGCGGCGCCACGGTTCGTCTGGTGCAGGAACTGGGCTGGGGCAATGCCATGCGCATTCTGCTCACCGCAGACGAGTTCTCCGCCGAGGACGCTCTGCGCCTGGGTTTAGTGCAGGAGGTGACGCCACCGGGCGAGCAGTTCGCCCGCGCGCTGGCCCTCGCGCAAACGGTGGCGCGGCAATCGCCGGTGGGCATTCGCGCGACCCTGGCCTCGGCCCGGATGGCGCGCGCGCAGGGCGAACGCGAAGCCTTCGCGCGCATGCTGCCCGATCTCCAAGTGGCATTGGCCAGCGCAGACGCCCTCGAGGGGCTCAACGCCTTTCTGGAGCGGCGCGAGCCGCGCTTTAGCGATCCCGCGTGAGCTATCGGCTGCTGCGGCCGCTGCTGTTCCGGCTGGAGGCGGAGCGTGCGCACGACCTGACCCTGTGGCTGGCGGACCTGACCGCCGCCGTTCGCCTGCCGCCCGCGCGCACTACCCCGCGTGCGCCGGTGCGTGTGATGGGGCTCGACTTCCCCGGCCCGGTCGGTCTGGCAGCCGGCCTGGACAAGAACGGTGAGCACATCGATGCGCTGGCGCGGCTGGCCTTCGCCTTCCTCGAGATCGGCACCGTCACGCCGCGCCCACAGCCCGGCAACCCGCAGCCGCGCCTGTTCCGCATCCCGCAGGCCCGCGCGGTGATCAACCGCATGGGCTTCAACAACCTCGGTGTGGACCGCCTGGTGCGCAATGTGCAGAGCGCGCGCTATCGCGGCATCCTCGGCATCAACGTCGGCAAGAACTTCGACACGCCGATCGAGCGCGCCGCGGCCGATTACCTGGCGTGCATGCGTAAGGTGTATCCGCTGGCAAGCTACATCACGATCAACATCTCTTCGCCTAACACCAAGAACCTGCGCCAGTTGCAGGAGGCTGACGAACTCGACCGCCTGCTGGCCGCGCTCAAGGCCGAGCAGGCGCGGCTCGCGGAGCAGCACGGGCGCTACGTGCCGCTGGCGCTCAAGATCGCACCCGACTTGTCGGCCGATCAAGTGCAATCGATCGCGCAGCAGTTGCTGGCGCACCGCGTGGACGGCGTGATCGCCACCAATACCACGCTCTCGCGCGACGGCGTCGAGGGTCTGCCAAACAGCGAACAGAGCGGCGGTGTGAGCGGAGCGCCACTCACCGCGCGCGCCAACGAGGTCGTGCGCTTGCTCGCGCAACATCTCGCAGGCCGTATCCCGATCATCGGCGTAGGCGGGATCATGACCGGAGCGCACGCGCGCGAGCGTATCGCCGCCGGGGCCAGCCTGGTACAGCTCTACACCGGCTTGGTCTACGCCGGACCGGCTCTCGTGCACGACTGCCTGCAGAACCTGCGAACCACTCCTGACTCCCCGTAGGATGGGTGGAGCCCGTAGCAGGAATACAGCGGGCGCAACCCATCATGCGGCAACGAGCGTCGCTTCGTCCGAATCATCCCGGCTTGAGCGATGGGTGTCGCTTCGTCCGAATCATCCCGGCTTGAGCGATGGGTTGCGCTTCGCTCCACCCATCCTACGCGAGCTACGCGAGCTGCGACCCACTCCTGAGTCCCCGTAGGATGGGTGGAG
>Ga0315276_10006806_pt1 | contig 10550 bp, 14 predicted proteins | sample YL17G05_0_MG_FD_204542 | JGI IMG/M metagenome (GOLD analysis project Ga0315276, IMG submission 204542) | Sediment microbial communities from Yellowstone Lake, YNP, Wyoming, USA - YL17G05_0 | ecosystem: Environmental > Aquatic > Freshwater > Lake > Sediment | place: USA: Wyoming | collected... | reverse complement strand
AGGTCAACCGCTCGCTCGGCGGCTTCGAGCGCCTCGTCGAACCGTTCCATGTGCCCGGCGCAACATGCGCAGCCGGCATAGAGCGCTGGCGAATCCGGAAACCTCTCAACGGCGGAGCGATACAAGGCGATGCCGTCCTCGTACTCCTTCTCCTGGATCAGGAACATCCCCGCCTCGTCGATGATGTCAGGGAGGTCCGCGGCCTCGTCGGCCAACCCCCCCAAGGAAAGAAGAAGCCGCCTTCCTTCCTCCCTTCTCCCGCGCTTGTACTCGACGGATCCCATCGAAAGGACGGCTGGCGCATAGTCCGACTTGAACGACAGGGACCTCTCCAGTGCCGCGAGGGACCCCTGCGAGTCACCCGTCGCATCGCGGAACAAGCTCTCCGCGTAGGCTCCTTCCGCCTCGAACAGGTTCCAGCGGTCCTCCGAATTGTCCCACTCGCATCCTTGCCAGTTCCGGATGACGCCGTGTTCTCCGCAGCTTGGACATTCCCACAGGATCTCGGGCGGATCCTCGCACCCGGTTCTGACCATGATGGGCCCGGGGCAGGGCCGGTGGCCCGGGCGGCGCCGGCACCTGACCCTGGATTCCTTCCACTCCGTCGAAGGGAAGTGCGAAGCCCCGGCAATGATGCCGCCCAGGTATTCCGTGAATCGGAGGAGCATCGGAGGAAGGAGCGGGTTTGTCTCCAGCAGGCTCGGCATATGCGCGGCGTCTGTTACGTAGGCGCGCTTCTCCGGCCTAGGGGACATTTTCCTGTTCCTTGAAAAGCGAAAGGTAGGATTCATAGGTGAAAATCCTGTTACGCCTCTGCCCGGTAATTTCTTTTAGAATTTCGAGATCGCAGAGCCGGTCTACAAGGGCGTTCGCGTTGGAATACGAGAGGCCCAGCTCCTTGGATAATTCTTTGACCGTCACAAGCGGAGAGCCGTAGAGAGACTCCAGAACCAACGGGGCTTTTCCGCCTCCGCCTCGGAGTTTCTTCGTGATGATCTGCCGATGGACTTCACGCATGTTGACGATCTGCCTGGCGGTGTTGGTGGCTTCCTGGGCGACGTCGTATACCCCTTTCAGGAAAAATTTGAGCCATCCTTCCCAGTTGCCATCGTCCCTGATCGACTGCAGGCGGTCGTAATATTCGGACCGATGCTGCTTGAAGTAGAACGAAAGGTAAAGAAGAGGCCGCTTCATGATTCCTTTCTCGCACAGCAGGAACGTGATCAGGAGCCTTCCGAGTCGGCCGTTCCCGTCGAGAAACGGATGGATCGTTTCAAACTGGGCATGGGCGATTCCGACTTTCATCAGGACGGGCATCGGATTCGGGTCGTGCAGGAATTTCTCGAAGTTGTGCAGAGAGGAGTGCATCTGCTGAGGAGGGGGTGGAACGAATGTCGCTGAATCCAATCCCGCCCCGTGTGGTCCTATCCAATTTTGCGTCGTTCGAAATTCACCGGGATTCCGGTGGCCGCCCCGTACCCCCGACAGGAGTTTTTCGTGAATTTCCCTGATCAGGCGCAGCGACAGGGGGAACTCCTTTAACCGCTCAAGTCCGTGGTTCATGGCACCGACGTAATTCACCACTTCGCCGACGTCACGGGGTCTTCCTGGTTCGAGAGATTTCGCCTCGAACTCCAGGACGTCAAGCAGAGAGGCCTGGGTCCCTTCGATTTGACTGGACAGGACGGCTTCCTTCCGGACGTACATGGCAACGAACAGATCCGGGTTGGGTAGGATCTCCGTCGATCCGTCCAGGCGACCAAGCGCCCTGTCAGCTTGGGAGAGAAGGGCCAGCATCTCATCGTCAACGGTAATCGAAGGGGAAGGCGGCAGGTCACCGGGGATGAAGGCCCTGTATCCAGTTGGCTGCGATACATACCTCCCCGCTCGGGAGGATGGCCTATTCTCCATATTTTGGCCTCCGGCAATACGGGTAGAAATCCGAAGACCATATTACTGGAAATGCCCTTAATTGAGAATAAAGAATTCGGTTATTACCGCAACGGCAAATATGGGGCGAGAGGGATTGTCCGATACGGCCTGCTCTTTTCGGGCGGGAGGGAAGAAAGCCTGGATCCCCCTCATGAGGACGCTCGTGTCCAGAACGTAGCGGTGGCGCTTACCTCGCCGTGATGGTGACAACGGCCGTCTCGCCCTTTCCGGCGCGTGAACTGTGCCCTGACCGGACGTCGGATACGGCCTCGTCGATGTCCTCCTCGGTGATCCTTGCCTCCCGCATCTCCCTGGCTATGACGTCCGCTGTCTCCCGGAACCGCTTCCTCCAATCGTCCTTTGGGCGTCCCCGGCGAATCGGAGCAACCTCTTTCTTCTCGGACTCGCAATGGCGGAGTAGGGAGAGAGGCTGTGACAGGTCTATCCGGATCGTTGCCGGCGCCATGACCTCGCCCCTGGTCGGGCGGAACCGAAGAATGAGCCATTTCTGTTTCCCGGTGATCCAGGCCGAGTAGTGCGGGCGCACGTTTTCGACGATCTTGGCGATCCGACGCGGAGAAAGTCCCAGTTCATGGAACGTGTGGGCGAGGTAGACGTCGTAGACGGAGCGCTCGTCCAGCAACCTCAGGCTTCCCTTTCCACGTCCGGAAAGGCTGGCTTTGACGATGCCAGTCTCGAGAAAACGGCTCAGGTCTTTCTGGCGGACACCCCAACCGGCGAAGAGGTCGATGGCCTTGCCCAATTGGACTTGTAGCATGATATGTAACCTCCTTTAGGGTTACATTATCTTCCTGATGGACACGTGTGTCAATCCTGTCCATCCTGTCCATCCTGTCCAGGCTGTCCTGCCTATGCTTTCTGGATATTGCCCCGCCGCGCCGCTTTCTTCGCCATCCACAGGTTAACCCCAAGGCGCTCGGCCCGGGAGAGGCGGGATTCGTTGTCGAACAGGGGGGAAATCTTCCCCGCGGGAATCCGATTCATTTACTTCACAATCTTATAGATACATTCATATAAAGTTAATGCCCGTCTAAGGCCCGTCACACGCCAACCGGTTCGGAATGCTTCGGAAATCCAAGGGCTTTCGAGGACGGGACGGATGGATGCCGGGGAATTTTACCCACCTCAATACCAATTGCCCTTGCTCCCCTCGAATAGGAAAGCTTCGACAGAGGGCCTACAGATCCTATTACCAGGATCGGGAGGTGTGTCATGAATTCGAGATTACGGACGGTCATCGCCACGCTGGCCTTCGGATTGCTCTTGGCTCCGTTTGCCTCCGAGTCCCAACAGCCAGCGAAAATTCCACGAGTCGGGTTTCTTGCGCCTGCCTTAGCCCCCACAGCGACCGCACCCTCCCCCCCCTTGCAAGCATTCCGACAGGGACTTGCCGACCTTGGCTATGTCGAAGGCCGCGACATCATCATCGAGGCGCGATTTGCGGAGGGGCGGTTCGAGCGGTTTCCCGAACTTACCGCCGAACTGGTCCGTCTCAACGTGGATGTCATCGCCTTGGTTGGTGCCGTGACGGCCCGGGCTGTCAAGAAAGCGACCACGAACATCCCCATCGTCTTCGCGATGGTGGTCGATCCGGTCGCGGATAATGTGGTCTCAAGCATGGAGCGTCCCGGTGGAAACGTCACGGGGATCACCAGCTTTGACCCACGGCAACCGAGGAAGCAGCTCGAACTTCTCAAGGAGGCGCTCCCGGGGGTCAAGCGTGTGGCGATCCTCGGGGATCGGGGCGTCTCCGACGCCTTGTTGAAGGCGAACGAGGAACAGGCACGGGCATTGGGCCTGCAGCCCCTCGGTCTTAAAGTGGGAGGGTCCGCTCCGGACTTCGAGGGAGCCTTCGCGGCGGCCAGGAAGGAGCGCGCGGGCGCAGTGCTGTTTCTGGAGGAACCCATCGTCGTTATCCATCGTAAACGGATCGCGCAGTTGGCGGCCACGGATCGGCTGCCAACGATGGTACCGGGGGATTGGGAGGATATCGGGGGCCTAATCGCCTATGGAACGAGCGTCCTCGAGGCGGCGGGGCGCATGCCGTACTACGTGGACAGAATCTTGAAGGGAGCCAAACCGGGCGACCTCCCTGTGGAGGTGCTCACGCGCCATCGACTGACGATCAATCTCAAGACGGCCCGGGAGATCGGCGTGACGATCCCGCCCGAGGTGCTCAAACGGGCCGACAAGGTGATCGAGTGAAGGCTGGAGTCAGGGGCGGCGGTTCTACGGCAGATGGAACAAGGATGGAGAAAAAGGGAGGCGATCGATCGGACGAAAAGCGCGATTCGACGAGCGCGGGGGAAAGGAAGCAGTGAACGGGACGGAGGAAAGGAGAAAGACGATGAAAAAAATCGCTGCGATCACATTGGTGATTATTGCCGGAATAGTCCTCACCTCAAATGCCTTGGCCGATAGCGCGGCAAAGGAAATGTGCGTCGCGAAAGTCAAGGAAGCAGTTCAACTGATCAACGAAAAGGGACTTGACGCCGCAATCGCGGTGATCAACAAGAAAGACGGCGGATTCGCATGGAAGGACAGTTATGTGTTTGTCGTTGATTTCCAGGGGAGGACGGTCGCCAATGCGTTATTCCCAAATCATGTTGGCATGAATCAAATGGGATTGGCGAACAAGGATGGAGTAATGATTATCCAGGAATTCATTGAGATCGCCAAAACCAAGGGTGAAGGTTGGCTCGAATATATGTGGCCGAAGCCCGAGGAAATGCAAAAACCTAAAGACCAGCGGATTTCCTCCAAGAAAGCAAGTTATGTCCTTCGAGTCGCAGGGCAAGACATGTTCGTGGTCGCGGGGGTACATGAATAAGGAACTAATCGGATAAGCCTTTTTGCTAAGACAACGTGATCATTCTTTCCTCCAGGATATTGCCTATAAGAATATCGGGTTATGAAAGGAGTTTGCAATGGGAACTAACGGCCCCGTTTATGCGTTGAACCTGTTCGATATCGTCGACCGGGAAGAATACCTGGCTTATTCAAAGCGTTCGGCACACGAGGTGGCGGCCCACGGAGGGAAACTGGTGGCATTAGGTCGCTTTCGTGAGGCGCAGAACGGCGATATCACTCCGCGCCAGGTGCTCATCTTGGTGGAGTGGGAATCCCTCGAGGCCTTCCAGAGTTACCTGGACGACCCCGCTATAGCCGATCTGCATCCCCTCCGCGAGAAGGGTGCCGGGAATTACATATGGCATCTCTTCGACCGGCTTGAGGACCTGCGGCCAATTTTAAAAGTCTCCAGCGCCGCGAAGACGTCGATATGCGCCCACGAAGTGGAGCCATGATGCGATTCTGATAGGGAGAGGAAAACATGAAAGCCCTGCTATGCACCTCCTTCGGCCCGCTTGAAAAGCTGACGATACAGGAAATCCCGAAACCGCGCCCCGGCCCCGGACAGGTCCTGCTCGATGTCAAGGCCAGCTCGCTCAACTTTCCCGATGCCTTGATGGCACAGGGCCTCTACCAGGTGAAACCGCCGCTCCCTTTCTCGCCCGGCACCGAAATGGCGGGCGTGATTGTCGAGACTGGTGCCGATGTGCAGGGTTTTAAGCCGGGTGATAGAGTCATCGCCATCGCCGGCTGGGGTGGCTTCGCCGAGGAATGCGCGGTCGATGCCGGCGGGCTGATACCCATGCCCGAGGGGTTGGACTTCGACACCGGCGCCGCGTTCCTCTACACCTATGAAACCTCCCTTCACGGCCTTCGGGACAGAGGCTGTCTCAAGGCCGGCGAAACCCTGCTGGTGCTGGGCGCTGCCGGCGGCGTAGGATTAGCCGCCATCGAGATCGGCAAGGCCATGGGCGCCTTTGTCATCGCCGCAGCTTCCAGCGAGGACAAACTGGCTCTGTGCAAACAACTGGGCGCTGATGAGACCATCGACTACGTCTCCGAAAACCTGCGCGACCGCATCAACGAGCTTACCGACCGGAGAGGCGTGGACATCGTCTTCGATCCGGTAGGTGGCTCCTACACCGAGACCTCCCTGCGCGCCACGGCCTGGGGCGGACGCCTGCTGGTTGTTGGGTTCGCCGCCGGCGACATCCCGAAGATTCCCATCAACCTCGCTCTCCTCAAGGAGCGCTCCATCGTCGGGACCTATTTGGGCGAGTCGGTCAAGCACGACCCCGAGGGCCACCTGCGCAACGTGAAGCAACTGGTGGAATGGTTGGCCGCCGGAAAGGTGAAACCCGTCATCAGCGAGCGGGTGCCGCTGAGCGAAGCCGCCGCAGCTATGAAACGGATGATCAACCGGCAGGTCAAGGGCAAGGTCGTCATCTTGCCGGAAGCCTGACCCGATTGGAAAAATCCGAAACGATACAAAAACTATACAAACGGGATGACATTGGAAGTTTTATTGGGCGATAAAAAGACAATCAATACTGCTATTTGGGATATTCTTAAGTCAAGAAGTTGAACTTGATTGTGAGTCAAATAGGCAGAGGATCGAATCCTCTAGGTCGCGCCACTTTTCAGCAGTCGGCTGGCGAATGTGTGCCGCAGGTCGTGGAACCGGAAATTCTTCTCTGCCCGGCTTGCACTCACGCACACTAAGTGATATAGTTCTTCGCATGAAGAGGGTCTTCAAGACTCGGAACTTCGCCCGCTGGATGCGGAAGACGGAGCTGACGGAAAAAGTCCTCCGCACCGCGGTCGTTGAAATGGAGCAGGGATTGATCGACGCCGATCTCGGGGGTGGAGTGGTAAAGAAGCGGGTCGCGTTGCCGGGCCGGGGCAAGAGCGGCGGCGCAAGAACGCTGGTGGCGACGAACAAGGGGACCCGGTGGTTCTTTCTCTTCGGGTTCGAGAAGAACGAGCGGGCCAACGTGACCGGCAAGGAACTGGAAGCGCTTCAGAAGGTGGCTACCGATTTGCTCGCCTTGAGTGCAAAGGAACTCGACGCCCACGTTGAGAGTGGGGCTATACAGGAGATAAGTAATGACGACCAAGCGTAAGACGACCAGCCGGGTTTTGGAGGCAGTCCACGAGACGGCTCTTGATCTGCACAAAGCTGGTTTCATCGACAAGCGCCGGATGAAGGAGTATGGCGCTCTCTGCCTCGCGCCGGTTCCGGACTATTCCAGCGACAAGATTCGCGCTCTGCGGGAGCGGTTCAGGTTGAGCCAGGCAGTTCTGGCTTCGGTGCTGAACACGAGCCTGTCGACGGTCCGTCAGTGGGAGATCGGCGAGAAGCACCCGAGCGGTCCGTCGCAAAAGCTGCTCAACCTCCTGGACCGGAAGGGGCTGGAAGGGCTGATCTGATCCTTGTTTTCAGTACAATCGGGAAGAAAGGGCGGACCATGAGAACGACTGCGATAAAGATCACCCCCGAGGATTACATCCTCTCTGTCCTCACTCCGGAGGAACGTCTTGACGCGGCCTTCCGAGTGGCCGAGGCGGGTTTTAAAGGAACCTGCTTGACGTTGAAGGACGTCGAGAACGCTGTCAAGATGATGCGGAGAAAAGCCTACGTGTATCCGGGTGCGGATGGACCCGGGGCATGGCCTGCGGCCCGGTCGGCGCCGGCACGTAAGTTTCAATGCTTGCCACTCGGACGACGGGGAGTGCGAGGCGCCTGCGATGATCGAGCCGAGATATTCCGTGAACCGGATGACAGATGCGGGGAGGGGGCCGTCCGGCTCCAGGAAGCTGGGCAGGTCCGTGGCGTCCGTGACGTAGACGGAATTGCCGGGTTTGCCCATGACGGGAATCCTCCTATTTCGACGCCGCCAGGAGCGTGACGACCTGAGAGTGGAGTTCTTCGATCACTATCTTGCCGGGAGGGAGGTTGGGGACCAACGGACCTAACCACTGTTCCCACGTCTTCTCCACGACCGCAAGCATGGCGTCCGGGAAGAAACTCCCCGGACCCGAGAACGAGACGTCCCGGACCGCGCATTTCTCGGCGAGGAACGTCGGGAAGTCCGTGAAATCCAGCTGATCCCGATAGGCGCCGAGGATCCGCCAGAGATCGTAATAATCGCGGGCGCGGGACCGGGCCCAACCCCGTTGTTCAAGCGCCCGGGCATGCTGCAGGATGGCGCGAAGTTTTTCCGCGACGATTTCCTCCAACGAGTACACCTGAATATTGGTCTCTAAAGGTTCCCCGTAGCCGTGAAGGATGGTGCGATAGGTATGAGGCTTGAGGAGTTTCTCATCGATCGCGATTTCGACCATTACGTTGGTCTGCGGTTGGCGATGCCACGGGAATCGGGCGCGGATGTCGAATGCCTCCTGGCCTCCGGGATGGGGATCGCGCTCCGCATGACGATCGCACACGATCTCAACGGGCGCATAGGGATCCAGGAGCATAACGGCTGATGCGCAGGCATCGCGGATTGCCGACTCCATTGCCGAACCATTGGGCACGGGTCCCGCGGCGCTGAAATCCAGGTCCTCGGAGAAACGGTAATCCCCGAAGTAGCACTTCTTGAGCGCCGTGCCGCCCTTGAAAACGAGCGTTTCCCGCAAGGCATCCACGCGAGAAATCCCGGCCAAAATCCAGGACAGCAGGTAGTCCCGCTCGAGGACTTCCCACGGAAGTCCCAGCCGCTTCCGCTCTTCTTGGAGTCTTATGCGAAGGGGTTTCATCCGGTCATCCTCCCGGGAAGATTCAACTGGATCATCCACCGGGCATCGCAAGGACCACGGCGGGGACCCGTCGAGTCGAGAACGCGGTACCCCTTGATCGGAAACAAAAGGAGGCGTGCGAGCAGGGCCGGTGTGACTCCCTGGTTTTCCAGTATCCAACCGAGCCTCTTTACCGTGGCACCGTCGAGCTTGAGCGCATACTCGATGATCCGGTCCACGTCGAGCTTGGGGCCGCGGGTCTCAAAAGCGTGGAGCACTTCCGAGATATCGCCGCAGTATTGCGGCGCGAGCAAGCCGTCGAGGAGTGTCCGTTCCGGATCGGTGATCTTGATCCGGGCTTCGTTGACCCAGACATTCTCGATCCCGAAGAAGCGTTCCGGCTTAACCTGTACGAACCGGTAGATCGTACCGCCTGCCGGATACCCATCTTCGGCGTGCTTCTTCTTCCCTAGCGCTCGCGGCACCGACCGCGCGGAGGTCAGCACGAAGACGTGCCGGGGAACCTGCTCGGTCAGGCCGTGGTAGCTCAAGGCGGACCAATGACTGATGGCCGCAGGTTGGACGAGGGCCATCGCGATCTCGAACTCGTGAACGGACAGACTGCCCGCAATCGCTCCCGAGAGCGCGTAGAGCCCCTTCCGCAGTTGGACGATCCATCCAGCTCGGGCCAAGTAGTGGAGTGCTTGGGGCAGGTAGCCCGGGGAGATCCCTACCGAGGGGGAAAGTCCCCTGGCCTGCTCAGCGGAAAAGACCCGGTTCCCGGCTCCAGCGAGCATGCGCACCAGTTCGGTCCCCGCTGTCGTGTGTATTAGATGTTCTCTTGTCATCATTCGTCATTATCGAACGTTCGGCTCATGTAATCTATAGCAGAACATAGATATAATACGCCGATTATTCGATACAGTATAGTTATCGCCATAAAATATCTATTGTTTATTGTTAACAACGGTCGATTTTTGAAAATAGTTGAAATCCTCCGTTGAAATCGTTGATACGGCCTTCCATCATGCGCAACCATTGAACACGCGCCCGCCCCGAGGCGCCACATGCCTCGGGACGCCGGAACACCCCGTATTTGCGCGCGCACGCCATCCTCGCAGGACCGGAGAAAGGAGGAACGCCATGACGTAAGGCCCCCGAAGGGAGGGAGAAGCCATGTCCCGAAGCAGGAAAAGAACCCCCGTCTCCCCCAATGCGTGCGCGTCCTCCAAAAAGGGGGACAAGGTATGCGCCAACCGCAAATTCCGCCGGGTCACCCGCGAGCGGATCCGGGCGGATTCCGAAGCCCCAGGCGACATCCGCGAGGTCTCCAACGTATGGCTCTTCGCCAAGGACGGCCGGCATTTCGTCCGCAATCCGGAAATCGCCGCCAGGGTCATTCGCAAGTAGGAGGAACCGTGAATCATAAACGCGGACGTCCCAAGAATCTCCGTGCCGGTTGCCTTATGTGCAAGAACTGGAAAATGAAAGGCGCGGGAAAAAACAGCAAGGAGTACGAGCGCCCCGCCGACCGGCGGCGAAGGCTCGGTTGCGAGCAGGACCTGCGGGAGAGGAATGTGTGGTCGGCCACCATCCTCATGTAGTTCGGGACGATGTTGTGGAGCCGCCGCTGGTAGGCTTTGCACAGTAATTCGTAGCGCCGCCACCTGGCCACCAGGCGGGAGGCGATGTCGAGATTGCGGAGACAATGTGGTAGCGGTGGCGCTTACCTCGCCGTGATGGTGACAACGGCCGTTTCGCCCTTTCCGGCGCGTGAACTGCGCCCTGATCGGACGTCGGATACGGCCTCGTCGATGTCCCCCTCGGTGATCCTTGCCTCCCGCATCTCCCTGGCTATGGCATCCGCTGTCTCCCGGAACCGCTTCCTCCAATCGTCCTTTGGGCGTCCCCGGCGAATCGGAGCAACCTCTTCCTTCTCGGACTCGCAATGGCGGAGTAGGGAGAGAGGCTGCGACAGGTCTATCCGGATCGTTGCCGGCGCCATGACC
>Ga0315276_10006802_pt1 | contig 10556 bp, 8 predicted proteins | sample YL17G05_0_MG_FD_204542 | JGI IMG/M metagenome (GOLD analysis project Ga0315276, IMG submission 204542) | Sediment microbial communities from Yellowstone Lake, YNP, Wyoming, USA - YL17G05_0 | ecosystem: Environmental > Aquatic > Freshwater > Lake > Sediment | place: USA: Wyoming | collected... | reverse complement strand
ACGGCGTTTATCGTCACTCGCGACATGCCAGGTGTGAGCACCAGTCCACACGAGGACAAGATGGGGCTACGCGCGAGTTCGACGACGTCGGTGCGTTTTGACAACGTGCGGCTCACGCCTGAGCAGGTGCTCGGCGAGCCCGGCAAGGGCTTCAAGCTAGCGATGAAGATCCTCAACAGCGGCCGCACCGGACTCGGCGGTGGCTGCATCGGCATGATGAAAAAAGCCATCGCGCTCAGTTCGCGCCAGGCCCAGGACCGTCAACAGTTTGGTAAGCCGATCGCAGAATATGGCCTGATCAAACAAAAGCTCGGCCACATGGTCGTGGACTGCTACGCCGCCGAAGCGACGGTGGCGATGGTCGCGGGACTGATCGACCGCGGCGTCGAGGACTACGCCGTCGAGGCTGCCATCAGCAAGGTGTTCGCCTCAGAGTGCCTCTGGCGCACCGCCGATGAGGCGCTGCAGGTCGCCGGCGGCAATGGTTATATGCGCGAGTTTCCCTATGAGCGCATGGTCCGCGACGCGCGCATCAACCGCATCTTCGAAGGCACCAACGAGATCCTCCGCCTGTTTATCGCCCTCACCGCCATGAACGAAGTTGGGCGCGAGCTCAAGGAAGTCAGCAAGTCGATCGGCAACGTCCTGAATGATCCGATCAAAGGCTTTGGCGTCTTGTCTGATTATGCTCGGCGCCGCGTCAACTACGCCACCGGCTATGGCAAAGCGCTGTTTACCCTGGCGCATGCCGATTTAAAGCCCTACACCACGGTCTTTGAGGCCTGCACTCGGCAGCTTGCCGCGGCAGTCGATCGCATCCTACGTAAACACGGCAAGGATATCGTCAACAAGCAATTTGCAACTCGCCGCCTGGCTGACATTATGATCGACCTGTTTGCCCTAGCCTCTGTCATCAGCCGGGTCAGTACGTCGCTCCAGACCAAAGACGCCGCCGAATCCAAACAAGAAGTCGATATCTTGGCGGTCTTTTGTGGCCAGGTCTCGCGGCGCGTGCGCGGCAACTTCAATAAGATCGACGATAACGATGATGAATTGATCAAGAGCCTGGCCGACCATGCTTTTGCCCAAGGCGGGTACAGCTGGGACAACCTTTAATCGGGCACGAAGTTTTAGTCTGGCGCGAGCTGCGCGCCAGACATGACCGTCCCCTCCATGCGAGCTCCGCGCAAATCCGCGCCTTGAAGGTTGGCGCAAGACAGGTCGGCAAAGTCTAGTAGGGCACCAGATAGATTTGCCCCCGCCAAGTTAGCACCGCTAAAATCCGCGCCCCTCAGGTCCATATTGGCGAGCATCGCGCCACGAAGATCGGCCTCGCGCAGACAAGCGCGCTGACCCTGCACCGCTAACGCAGGATCCGCGAGGGAGCCAAGCCAGATGGCATGGAGTCGCAGGACTAAGGTCAGCTCACCAGCGTCCGCTATGGGTCGACGCTCGGCCGGGATCAGTCGACTCATCGACTGTATTTTCGTTGCGAATTCTTCAATGTCCGGCAGTAATTCAACTACATCGGACGCCGTGATCACGACCTCAATACCATCAGCCATCGCTATCCTCCGCATGCCTTTATCTACCAACCAGTTTAGCACGTTCTGAGGGTGCAAAAGCGAGTCGGAAGAACCTGCCTAGCAGCACTGAGTAACCGTCGGCAAAACCTACCGCGAGGCAAATCTTGGCCGGCACATTTGTCATCTTATTCTCCATGAAACCGCTATGATAGTATCAATACTGGGCGTCACTTCGCAAACATCAATGTCTTGTTTGACAAGGATTTTAAGGCCGTAAAATCCCACTTTTCTCTCCCTCCGCTCCTACGCTGTCTGAACCTTCGTACGTTTGTTTCATGATCGACCTCAAGTTACTATCTCAGCAATGGACACGCGCATATGAAACCTAACCAGAAACAAAACGACCGGGCAAAGGCGATTACTAACGATCAACACGCTGCAAGCGATGCAGAGCAAAAAGATACGCGTCGCGACGAAGAACAATTGAACTGGGAGCTGGAGAGTCAACTGCGCGAGGCCGAAATCACGACCAAAGAGCGGGCCGATACTGCGGCGCTCGCGGCAGCATTGACAGCGCGCGAACAACAAGCCGCCAAGGACTTATGCGACGGCATAGTCAACGCAGAAAAACATGCCAGTAGGACTCGACTGAGTGAACGCCTCAAGATCGAGGAGGAAGCCAGCAAAACGCGTTTGGCGAAACGCCTCAAAGCCGAACTCGCAGAAGCCGAACGCCGTCTCCAGCGGCAACTACAGCTGGAACAGATGCAGGCTAAAAACCGGGTCTCAGAGCAAATGATGGCCGAGGATAGGGCGACTAGAGAACGGGAGAACGACCAACTCAAGCGGGAAGCCGAAGAGGCCCAGGTGCGCCAGACGTCGGCGCAGCACGCCGAAAGGGTGGCTGCGGAACTGCGCCAAACCACACTGCGTCAGACTGCAGAAGCACGGGCGGATGAGCGCCAAAAAGCCGCCATAGCTCGGGAGGCGCGCGAAGCCCAGGAACGCCTGAGCGCCGCCATACGCGCCGAAGAGGCCGCTGCCGAACGCCGTCAACGTCAATCCATTGCCGAAGAAACCCGTCAAGCGGAGCAACGTCGTAACGCTCAACTCGCAGCCGAAGCCGATGCTAGCACCCAACGCGTCGCCGTAGCACTGGAGAGCGAAAAGGTTGCAGCGGCCGAACGCGCAGTCGAGCAACTGCGCCAAGAAGCTGCGCTAGCAGATGCCCGCCTCAAAAGCGATCTCCGCCGTGAACAAGCACAGATCGACGCATGGCGGCGCAGCAGTGACCAGGCGGCTGAAGCCGCGAAGCTTGAGCGCCAGAATCAAGCCGAGGCAACCACCAAGATCACCAGCGAGGAACGTTTAGCGGCGCGTCTGCGCAAAGAGCAAGAAGATGCGCAAAGACGCCACGATAAGCAGCTGGCCAGCGAGGCGGAAGCAGAACAGGCACGGCTCAAAGCAGCACTTGCCACCGAAAGCGAAGCTGCCGACCGACGCGCCGAAGAAGATGCAGCCCGTCATAACGCGCAGTGCAAGACTCGCCTCAGTACAATGCTTGCCGCTGAGGCGGAAGCATCGCAGCGTCGGCAAAAAGATGCGAGGGCTGCCGAGGCAAACCTCGCCACTCAGCGCGCCAAAGAGGTCGATATCTGTGAACGACTCATGCGCCAAATGCTGCATGAGCGCGTCCTTAAACTAGAAGAGAAGCTGCAGCAGCAGCGGGCCCAAACCCGCCTGATCAACGAGGAGGCCGCAACGACCAAGCGCCTCGGCCGCACCCTCGAACTTGAACGTCAAGCCTTCGAAGAAAGGGTCAAAGCCCAACTCGCAGCCGAAGCCAACGCCGCCCAGCTGCGCCTGGCCGAAGCTGAACGCCAAGAGGGCAAGGCCGCCGACCTCCGCCTAAGCGACGCACTTGCCACCGAACGCAGCAACGCCGAGGTGCGCGTCGCCAAACGCCTGCAGCAAGAAGCCATCGAAGCCAAAAAGCGTATCCGAGAAAGTCACGAAGCGGAGGCCAACGCCGCAAAGGAACGTCAAGCGGCAAGCCTAGTCAGCGAGCGCGAAGAAGCATATGCTCGGCATTTAGCAGCCCTGGCCATGGAAGCTACTCAGGCTAAAGCCAGGATTCAAAAGGCGACTGAGAGCGAGCTTGACGCCAAGCGGCAGCGCCAACTCACCGCCGAGGCAGAAGAACTGCTCGAGAGCCAAAGCCGTCTTGCCGAGCGACTTGCAGCCGAGGATGAGGCCAGCCGGGAGCGCGAAGCAGCCGCCACCAGGTCCGAGTCGAACGCCGCCAAAGGACGCATCGCAGCGGCCCTCGAGAACGAGGCTGAACAAGCGCAACAGCGGCTAGAAAAGCGGCTCAAAGTCGAAAAATCTGCTAGCCTCGAACGCATCAAACAGGTTCTGATCGACGAGGCAGAAGCCAGCGAAAGGCGCTATCAGGAGGCTCTGTCTAGCGAAGAAGAAGCCGCGCGTATTCGCCTCGAAAAAGCTCTTTGCGAGGAAGCGAAGACCGCCGCAGAGCGTGCCGCCAAACGCGCCGCCAGCGAGACCGCAGAGGCCATAAAGCGCAAGCAAAAGCATGAGCAACTAGAGGCCTTGGCAGCGCAAAGACGCTTAGAGGAGAATCTGGCTCGTGAAGAGCGGTCAGCCCAGAACCGTCAGCGTGAAATCCAAGCCTTAGAAGAAAGCGAGGCCGCACGCTTGGCGGAAGAATTGGCGGCCGAGGAAGCTATCGCTGCCGAGGTACGGAAAATGGAGCGACTGGAGGCCGAGCAAAGGCTTTTAGACGAGGTTGAACGGCGCCGCATTCAGCTGTTTAGAAGTGGTGAAATGGACCGCACCCACCCGACCGCCGACGCGGCGGTGCGCACCAAGGACGAGACGGCGCAGCGACCAACTAAGGTCGAACCGGAACGCCGTGCCCCCCTTGTCGAAGTCGATGCTCGACACACTCAATCAAAGCTGAAGGTTGGCGTGAAAGGCACCGTTCTGCCAACTTCCCGCGCAGTCATTCCCGAGATCGCGCTACCCCCTCCCGTGAAGTCCGGGCCGAGCGACCTAGAACGCTTCAAGGCATTCTCCTCGGAACTGATCTGCAGCCAACTAGCGACTTATACCCCGGCCGAGACCCTCGGGATCTTATCCTGCTGCACCTTACCGGCGCGGCAGTACCTGCTCGATCATCTCGAGCAGCCACTAAAAGGCGCGATAGACGGCGCCCTTAAACGGGTCCCTCCAGATGACCAGGACATCGGCAGTTCCGGCGTTGAGTCGCTAATTGCATCGCTAAGTAAAAGTTCAATAGTAGTAATTGGCGCCAAATAGCAGACATAGCACATTGACGTTGAAGTTAGCTGCTAGAGCTGACACATCGCTGATGGACAGACTCAGCGCCGCGTTCTCAGTCACAAAGCGAAGCACCTCGCCACTCATGGCAAAGCCATAAAGACTCGCTGACACTGGCGCCCTAGGCTTTTCACCGAGACGTGGTTGCGCCAAATCAAACGTCCCAAGCAGCGACCACGCTCCAGCCAAAGCGGCACCGCGAAAGAGCCATTTCGGCGTGACACGGACTTCACGCAGGCCGCTATTGGTCAATTCGCCGCCCTCTTCATAGGAAGGTCGAGACGAGAACATGATACCGCCCGAATAGCCGGAAAAAGTCCCCGACAGTGCATAGAGATAGCGTCCGGTTATGGCCCAACGACCACTCAACATATAATTATATTGCAGCTCCAAGCTGGGATAAGTAGCCTTCAACGGCTTATAGGCCGCTGAATAGGCGCTAACCATCGCCACCCCGGTATTGACGCCCAAATCATCCCGTGGCTCGGCCGATAGTGTCGTACTAAGCAAAGCGAATGCCAGCACACTAAGCAACCAGTTGCGCATCGGCTACCTCATTGCCGGCGCTGAGGTCGCCATACGCTTGATCCGTAAGCGTCCTCGCACCCGCCAACTCGCGCTCAGATATTAGGCCATTAGCCACTAACTCACGCACGGTACTGGCAAGCTTACGCCACGAAGCATCCTGCGAACTATCATCTGTCCCGCTTAACCGTTCCCTAAAGATAACCTGATAGGCTTCGGGCAGATATGACTGCAGAAGGTCTGTTTTCAAACCGCCAACGCTCAGCGCCAGGGCAAAGGTCTCTGGGTCAATGCCCTGCGCCAATACCGCCACGGCCCGTTGCGGCAAATTGCAAATATCGCTTGGCAGCAGTGTCTTAGGCCGCACCTCATGGAAGGTATCAGGGTTGCTCCGCGCCATCTCGCGCGCCACTTGTTCCAGCTTGACCGGAGACTGAATGACGTTAAATAGCTGCGCCACCGTCTTAATGCGTCCACGTTGATCAAATAGCGTGGAGCCCATGGCAGTGGCCTTGCGCACCAAGGCCTCACGCACCACGTCAAAGTCAGAGAAAGTTGGCGCCGCAATGGTTGAAATCCGCGCGAACAGCTCGCTCAGCTTTTCGGCGGACAGTGTCGCATAGTACTTCTGCATCCGATGCGGTGGAATCTGCGTTGCGATCAAAGCAACGACATCAAATGGCTCACCTTTAACCAGGGTCAGGATGTCATCATCGGTGAGAATCTTGGCAAAATCGAGGGGGTCTGGACGATCTTTGAGAATCCTTTCCGCCGACAGCAGTGCGAGTTCGCCGCGCAGGAGCTCCAAGACCTTTTGGTTCTCGTCACTAAACATGTCAAAATCATCGATTGGAGTCAGCATAATGGCTTCGATGTCTGCCGGATGCAGACACTCCGCCAGCGCCTCCATCGTCTTAACATCGCAGTTTTTAAGAAATATCGAAGCATGGCGAGCGCTATCACCGGCCGCAGACACCCAGCGCGTCAGCACCTTTGCCACCTTCGGAGCATTGCCGCGGGCTTCACTCACGAGGTCCTCGACCTGCTTCATCAGCGCCTGGTCTTTGGAGTAGAGTTCTTCCTTAGTCGCAGCCTTGGCGCGAGGACTAGCGGCGTCATTGGTCTTTGGCCCTTCACCGTTGCCCGTTGCCAAAGGCCGTCCTGAGTCGGCAGCACTTCCGGACTGTTGCGCCCTATTGCCGGCAGCACTGGTAGAGTACCGACGAATCACCCCGTAGATGGCCATGAGCGAGACGATCGCTCCCCATAGAAGTGCCGCGGCGCGAATAACCAAGCCCTTATTTTCTTCAAGTTGTTCGAGCATGCTCTTAGGTGGATCAACTTTGGGTGGTGGTGGTGGCTTGGGAGCTTCTGGCTTGGCAATGGCCTGCTTGCGCACCTTTAGGCTGAAGTTTCCTGGCGACGAAGCATTCACCAGCAAGCGGCGCGCCACTTCATCGGCAACTCGCAGGCGCTCCTGGGTGACGGCTGCGTCGACGACGATGAGTACATCGATATTCCTGTTTTTATACAGATTGTCGGCTATGCCGGGTCCGGTCAGCGGGTCCACTGGCGCCCAGGTGAATGCCAATCCGGGTAAGGGAACGGGAGCCTCACTCTTGCTTTCTTTAAGTGGGCTGGTCTGTACGTCCATAATGTACTCGCCGTCATCAAAGATGCGATCAAGTTGCTGTCTAAGTGCGGATTCCAAAAGCCCATGATCAGGCGCAGCAACGAGCTGCGTCGGCAGCAAGGCTGCGCTAATCATGAAAATGATGGCTGGAATCCGCAACTTCAGTTGCCTCCTTCTTCAGAATTGATCCGAATCAATACCCGCCGGTTAATCTCTGAATCACCATGGCCATCGAGTGGCCTAGTCGACCCGAATCCGATCGCACGCAGCCGGGATCCGGGAATACCCTGCGCTTCAAGCAGGCGCACAACCGCACCGGCACGTGCCGACGACAGTTCCCAATTGGATGGATAGCGAGGGGACTTAATTGGTCGGTTATCAGCATAACCCTCGGCATCGACGATAAACTTACGTGGCAGCCCGTTCAGCAAGGTACCGACGTGATTGAGAATCTCGACACCGCTTGCGTCGATATCCGCTGTTCCTGAGGCAAACAGCAGGGCACTTTCAAACGTCAGCTCAATGCCGGTTTTGGTTCGCTCCAAGCTGATGCGACCGGCAAGTCCGATTTTATTTAGGTAATCAGCAATCATTTGATGCAGATCATCCATATTACTTGCGCCCGTACCGGCATGACCGACAATTCCCGTCTTGTTGGTCCCATTCACATAGGCCTCGAGACCCTTTTTGAGCTTCTCCTTGCTATTGCCAGATCCCGTAGAAACGATCAAAAGCATGATAAATAGCGCTAAAAGATTGGTGATCAAGTCGGCGTAGGAATAAATCCACGACTCGACTTCGCGCTTTTTAATGACGGCTATGGCAGTTCTAGAATATCTACGCATTAGGCCACCCGCTGATCAGGAGATGGGCCCGATTTGGCGCCGGGATTAGCAAGCTCCTCGCGAATGATCGCCTCGACCTCTGGATAGTCCTCGCGCGGCATGTAAACCTTTAAAACTTGTGCAAGTAAGATGGGATGCCGACGGTCGCGAATCTGCACGGTCGCTTCGACGATCATTTCATCTAAGGCCGCGCCGCGCTCTGCGGTAAACTGCATATATTCGGCCAGCGGTTGGAACACCAAGTTAGCCAATCCAACTCCGTAAAGAGTGGCGGTTAAAGCAACACCCATGGAGCTAGCGACCTTATCCATGTTGCCCCCGCCCATGTGGTAGTAAAGCAAGACAATGAGCCCGACCAAGGTCCCTAACAGTCCGAAGGCTGGACCAATCTTCGCCATGTTGAAGTACAAAACCGCACACTGAGCTAAGGAGTTTTCGTTCGTCTGCTTTTTGATATCCATCAGCTTGCGGATTTCATCTGTCTTAAAGCCCATGCTGATCAGTGCCAGTCCATCGCGAAACATCGCATTCTTAGTTTCCTCTCCGCGTTGCTTCTCCATGAATAAGATATCCTTATTGACTCCTGAGCAGACGCGAATGAGCTCGCGTATGGTGCTGTCAAAGGTATCCCGAGGGTATCTGATGGAATAGTAGGTACGTTTAAAGACCCGGCCGATTTCACGCAATGGCTGCGAGATCAGGGCGCTAGCAATAGTGCCGCCAAAGACGATCATGATGCCGACTGGGTGAAAGAACACCCGCGGACTGCTGCCTTCGATCTCGGTAGCGATGGCCGCGGCAATGATCAGGACACCAAACACCAGGCCGAAGAGTAAGGTCTTATTCAAGTTCCTCATGGCTTTTTCGCCTCCGTAGATCCTTGGAGTTGCGCCATACGCACTTTTAACTCCTCCAATGTCGGGTCCAGAGTGAGAGCGCGCTGCCACTCGCGGCGCGTTTGCTCTTGATCACCAAGCAGTGCGTAGACACTGCCACGCAGCACGAACACTTCGGCTAACTTGCCTTCGGCGGCTTCTAAATCCTTGAGCATGGATAAGGCCTCGACATAATGCTTGCCGTAGATCAATTCCTGAATTTTAAATACGTCGCCAAGGACGCGACGCACCCGTATTAACCCAGTATCCCGACCGCCGGGTTCCAGCGGCTTTAGCTGCACCGCAACCGTCGTCAGGCTGTTATCGGTGGGCGTCACGGCGATATCCTTCGGTTCGTAACCATCATGGTCAAATTCGATGACAAAAGGGGCGTCGCTCGGCAGCGCAGTTTTGGCGTAATCGATAGGTGTTTGTCCCAGCAACACCCGGTCCGTCGGGGTCTTATGGTAGACAGCAGCACCATCGGGAGTGCTACTAAAGCGGTATGTTGTCGTGCACGCGCCGAGCAGCGCTAGCAACAGCAGCGATACGAGCACGCTCAATCTACCCCCAAGCTTCACCATTTCATCTGTCCTCTACCTAAAATGAACGTTTCATGCCTTTACACCTAAAGTCATCGGGACCTCCCTAGACCCTCTTCGGTCTAAATCCCTGAATATTTAGGATTTGACTCTCAAGGTGGGACAAATTCTGATACCATTAGGGGCTAAGACCCTGTGAATTTGCCTGTGAGACCACCTATGAAAGCGGCGGCTTTCCGCGGATTTTGCCAAAAGCTAAAGCTCTCTTGGTGGGTGCGCTTCGCCTTGGGGTCAGCGTTGCTGGTTTGGGCAAAATTAGCTCCTGCGGCCACCCTTCGTCGCATCGAGATCGACGTGGTCGGCTTCGGCGGCGATGGCAATATCTCCGTGCCGCTGATCTGGGGTCACATTGGTCCCGACGCCGTATATCTCGGCCCTGACCGTTTACCACGCGAGCGGGTCTCGGTCGCCCCAGTGGCCGCAGTGGTCGCCTTGCCAAAGCCGCAGGCCGCACCACCTAAACCCTTAGTCACCGAGCCACTGCTGAGCACCAGCTTTGCGCTCAAATCCAGTGAACGGTCTGAGTGTGAAAAGTCGCCGCGATTTCGCGCGCTGCTGGAATTGCTTCGCAGCATGCATGATCGGGTGCATGCAGTCACCTGGCAAGGCGGCTACGACTGGGATGACTGCGCCGACCGTGCTGCGGCCGCAATTGCTCGACTCGGCCTGAGCTTGGTTCGTGAAGGGACGAGTGACCTAGGCAATCAGTCTCGCCTTATCGTTCAATTTGTCGCGAAGGCTCCAACAGCGACGAGTCCAGTTGTCGCTGCAAAAGCCGCCACTGAGTCGCCGTCCGCCGTGACAAACAAGGCCGAAGCGTCGGTGCCCGGACCGAGCAAGCCAGTACTCACCATCGATAGCAAGGTCGTCGCGGTCACACCATCCGGCTGGTTTGTGTTTCAGGCCACTGGATTCTCGGCGCTAGAGCTGTCGCTTAGCCAAAGCGGTTATAAAAGCCTACGCCGGGAGATCAGACCTTGGCCGGTCAAAGTTGGCGAATCAGCCGGCCCCACCAGCGCCGGCGTGGCAATGACTTTGATCCAGGGCGGTAACACGACGACACGAATTCGCGACGTCGAGCTGCCGCCGACCGCTTACGATGTGATGTTTGACCTAGCAACAGGCGCCGGATTTGGTTACGGCCACCATCTTCCGCGCGAGGCACGCGGTAGCAGGCTTGCCCTAGCCGG
>Ga0315276_10006801_pt1 | contig 10556 bp, 13 predicted proteins | sample YL17G05_0_MG_FD_204542 | JGI IMG/M metagenome (GOLD analysis project Ga0315276, IMG submission 204542) | Sediment microbial communities from Yellowstone Lake, YNP, Wyoming, USA - YL17G05_0 | ecosystem: Environmental > Aquatic > Freshwater > Lake > Sediment | place: USA: Wyoming | collected... | reverse complement strand
CGTGAGCGACGGTCCTCGCCAGCCCACCCACGGCCGACTCCCTTTCCAGAACCCTCACCCGGAGTCCGGCCTGGGCGAGGGCGTGGCCGGCCGAAAGTCCCGCCAGCCCGGCACCCAGAACCACCACATCGTCCCTGGAGCGATTCATGGCCCTTGGTCCGCCAGGATGCCACAGAGCCCCGGTGATTCGCAGGGGCGGGGCCGCCGCCCCTGCGAACCGCATCCGCTACCGGTCCAGGGTGACGCGTCTGGTCACCTTGTGAATGGGTACCTTGTTCTCCGGGACATGGATCTCGTAGTTCAGCTCCACGGTGACGTCCGCCGTCCGGACACCCTCCGGCAGCTTGATCTCGAAGGTCTCGTTCTTGGATTCATACGGCTGCAGGCTGGTGTCGCGGACGTAGGAAGCCTTGTTCTGGGCGCCGTAGACCATCTTCTCGTTGAGGCAGCTCGTGGCCTGTGGGTTGTAGTTCCGCTCGTCCTTGGAGATCTCCTTGCCGTCGACGCTCTTTGTGGTCACTTCCAGGACCACTCGGTTGTGGGACGGTCAGCCATCCGGTATCCGGTGACCGGCCGTGTTGAGGATCTTGGTATTCACCACGATCATCGGGGTGAGCGCCCCGGCCTTTCTCAGCGACTGGTACCCCAGGGTCTGGACGTCGAGGGAGATGCTCTCGCTGAGCATCTTGGATGTGGATGCCTTGTCGTTCCAGTTCGGCGGGAACAGGTGGTCGGCTATGCCGCCCACCTTCTTCATGTGGCACTCCTGGCAGGACTGGAAGCCTCCCTTGGAAAGGTAGTTGTGCTGGTAGCTTCCGTACAGCGTGGCGCACTGGACGGGGTAGTCGAACTCGAAGTTCGGACCGGTCCCGTGGCACTGGCCGCAGAAGACCGCCTGGTTCAGGATGGCGCTCTTCTTCCCCTTGGTGAAGACCTTTTCCGACGGGGCCCCGTGGGTGGCCATGTCCTTGGAGCCGTAGATGACATCCTTCTCCGGGCTACCGAGAACCAGCTTGTGGGTGATGGCCATCTCGTTGTGGCAGACGATGCAGGTGATCTGCAGCTTGGCGACCTTCGCCCTGGCGGCGGCCTTGTCCTTGTCGGGCGCGTCCTTGTCGGAAGCCGTGAAGAGGGCCTGGGTCAGCTCCACCGCGAGCGAGTCCTCCGCGTAGGCGGCTGCCTGGGGCAGGTGGCACTTGAAGCAGGGGAACGTCCGCAGCGTCGCATCCTTGGGGGACTTCACCTGGAAGGCGCTGGACTTCACCAGGGGGGTGAGCATGAGGCCGTCGGCGACCCCCATGAGAGGTCTCGCATGGTGCGACTTCTCCCACTGCCCGTAGATTTCCGCATGGCACTGCTTGCACCTCGCGGAGTCGAACATGGCCGCCAGCTGGTCGATGGTCTTCGCCTTGGTGACCGTCTGGGCAGAGGCCATGAGCGGTACGGTCAGCAGGAGTAACAGCATGACCGACTTCGATTTCATGAAGCTCTCCTTTCTTCGGAAGATGGACAAATGCGCTTCTCGCCGGGTTCTCCTCGCAGGCTGGGGGCATTGCGGCGCCAGTTCAGTACCCTCCCGCGGAATAGCCCCCGGCGGCCGGCTTCGAGCCGTCCGGCTTCTCGGCTACGCCCCCGGCGGCCGGCTTCGAGCCGTCCGGCTTCTCGACTACGCGGCCGGCGGCCGGCGTCTTCGGGCCCGCCGGCTTCCGGGAGGCACCGCCGCCGGCGGCCGCCGAGTCGGCGCTGCGACTGCGCGCCGCCGGCCCAGGACCCCCCGAACTCTCCGAAGGTCGACCCCCGACCTTCTCCTCTCGCCCCAGTGCGACTTGCTCCTTCAGCTCTGCCACCTCCTCCTGCAGCTGGGCGATATCCTCCTTCATCCGAGCCATTTCGGATCCAACTTTGCCCCCCTCGTCCCGCCCATGGAGTGCCCGGGCGCTTCTCGTGCCCGTGGACGAGGATATGCTGTACCCTATCAGGAACCCCACGACCCCAGACACCAGCGCGATGATGACCCAGAGTCTGTTATTCATGCTCATCCTTTCCTGATGGTCCAGACGTACGAGCCGCTGCTCGTGACCTGCTCCACGATCTCGTCGCCTTCCTTGTCGCACATCGAGGCGATGGACTCCCCCGAGGATGCGTTGTCGAAGAAGAGCTTGAGGATGTCCCCCGGCTTCATCTTCGAGAGAGCGCTCTTGGTGTACAGCTGCGGATGCGGGCAAACGTAGCCCTTGACATCCAGCGCATACGTGCCATCCGTCGTCTTCTCGAACTTCATGGCCATGGCTATTCCCTCAGGCTTGGAGAATGGGCTCGAGCGCCATCGCTTTTGCCATCTTCCGTTCCGTCCACCACTTGAAGAACCCCACGCCGACGTAGGCGCCGCCGATTAACCCCAGGCAGAAGAGCCAGCCCGAGGCGTCGCCGTTGGCCGTCCTCACGAAGAATGCGCCGATGTTGCAGCCCAGGCCCAACCGGGAACCGACACCCATGAAGAAGCCCCCGATGACCGCCCACACGGCCAGCTCGAAGGTCGGCTTCTTCCACTTGAACTCGTTGTGCAGGAGCGCCATAACGGCGGCGCCGCCGATGAGGGACACCGACATCCAGTCCGCGGGGTTGAACAGGGGATTCGGGATGCCGTTCTCGAGGCCGAAGTAGATGTTGTGCGTGTTGTTCCAGCCCAGCTTGTTGAATACCCAACCCACCCACTGGGCCTCCTGCGTGGTCACGTACCAGTACCCGGGGTCGAACACCGTGCCCCGCACGGACAGGCCGTAGTCCTGTCCGATGGCCGTCAGGATCTCCCCGGCGTTCTGAATTCCGAACTTCGTCCGCAGCCCCATCATGACGAACATGTGGAGGCCGCAGGCGATGCCCAGGAACAGGCCGGCGATGGCCGTCCTCTTGGAGGACATCACCATCGACCAGAAGCCGGCGAGCTCGGCTCTCGGGCCCGGCCTCTTCCCCTCGCGCTTCCATTTCTTCAGGAAGCCCTTCCTCGACCAGACCACGTACACGATGGCCAGCAGGGTCAGTGCGGGGATCACAACCCCGAGGAGGAAGTTGCCCACGAAGGCCCCGGCGACGGACTCGTTGGTCAGACCGAGCATGCCGGCGAAATAGACCTTGGGCTGGTTCCACACGTGTCCGGCGAGGTACTGGTCCATCCAGCCATCACCAGGGGTGAGGACCTCCGGCAGCCCCTTGGCTAGGGCCGAGGCATGCCAGGATCGGGGAACGAGCTGGTTGAACCAGCCGCCGACATCGGCAAGGACCGCCTGGGTCACGCTGATCGAAAGGACCACGAGGGCCGCGGACATGTTGCCCTCTCCGGTCTTGTAGAGAGACCCCGCTGCGCAGCCGCCGGAGAAGACCATGCCAAATCCGAAGATCAGGCCTGCGATCAGGCTGTGGATCCCGGCGGGAGCGGCATGGAACGCGCTCATGCCCGTCGCCGTGACGAAGCAAGCCGTGAGGCTGAAGAGCACCGTGGCGATCATGATGCCCACGACCATCCTCGGCACACCGACGGCAAAGAGGTCCCGGAAGGCCGAGGAGAAGCAGAACCTGCCGTACTGGAGGCACATCCCGTAGATGAACCCGAACCAGAGATAGGCGCTGAGATAGATGTACAGCTCGTTCGCGGCATAGGTGCCGATGCTGACGGCCAGGAAGACTCCCGTCACGACGAGCGCCCTCAACTGGCTCTTTCCGTTTCCGTTGTCCGTGGGGGAGGACATTAACCACCTCCTAAACAATAGTCAATGGTCGTTGAAAGACGGGGGAAAGGAAAAAGCCCGCGGGTGGGGAGGGAACCCCATCCACGGGCCTGGAAAAGTGCTGGCTCCCTAAATGTACCAGTATGCGAACCCGCCCGGGGTAGATCGAGCCGGAGGTCTATTTCCGAATCGTCCATGTGGCGGGGGACGACCACCAGGGCGCCCCAGTGGCCCCCTGCCACGAACAGACGGTCGTGATCGCCCTGGGGCCAAAGGGGGCTTTCGAGAACGGCAACATGCACGCACCGTGTGGAAAGATCGTAGTCTTTCTCCTTCATTGGTCCTCCCTATGGCGCCGAAGCACGGCATACGTGAACTCCTGGATTGCGCCAGCAGGCGTCACGTGCCGTTTCTCGAGGCTTCGCACAAGCTCAAACTCCGAACCGAAATGCTCAGAGAGCTTTCCGGCATCGTATCGTTCGACCGGTAGGCCGCTGCACCGCTCGGGACCTCCAAGGCCAAACGTCGCTATGACGACATGTCCCCCGACCCGCAGAGTCCCTCGAACAGAGTTCAGGTACGCTTGTCGATAAGCCTCTTCCGTCAGGAAGTGAAACACAGCCCGGTCGTGCCACACGTCGACCTTCTGCGATAGGCGTAGGTATCGCACATCCGCAACAAGCCAAGTCACCTGTCCGCCACAATCTCCCAGGCGCGCCCGAGCCACACCGATGGCGGCCTCGGAGATGTCCGCCACGATCACACCGCTGTAGCCCTGATCCAGAAGCCGGTCGACAAGAAACGACGCTCCTCCTCCGATATCGACGATCTTGCTGTCCTTCGCCGGCGCAACTGCGCCGATCAGTTCCGATCAAGTCGCCGGTTCCCTCTCAAACCAGCTGAGCTGGTCAGGCGCCTTGGTCATCCACACCTTCTCCCAGTGCAATCCCGGATCACCCATGGACACTCTCCTCAATAGCGAAGAAAAATTACAATAGCGTTTTATAAATGTCAAGAGAATCCTTTCAGCCCTGCACGATTCCCCGATATTTGTTCATTAATAATTAGAAAATCGCCCATCGTCCCGCTCTTCAATAGAACAAGCGGTTATGTCGGAAGGGCGGAAGATTATCCGTGCGATAACCTCAATCAAACAATCGATAATTCCGAATACAGAGACATTGCCGATGATCATCATTTCGAATAGCTCCACCGGGATAAATGAAGGGGCAGATATTGTCCCAATAAACCAGTGTTAGATAATGGTTCTCAGAATAGGCATTTCCTTTTTTCCAGGGTTGGTCGGGAGGCCTGAAAACCTATCCGGTCGTCGAGTTTCGGCGGTCAAGCCGACCTGCCCGATATCACCGACCCCTTGCCTTTGCGCAACGCCGGTCTCCGTGCTCGCGCTCCGGCCCCTCTGGTGGGGGGCTTCGCTTGCTGCGCGCGGAGCCCGGCATCCCATGATGGACGCTGTATCCCAAAGGAGGTACGATATGAAGCAGAGTGCGGAAGGGAGGTACGGGATGGCCAAGACGGCGATGATCAGGGCAAGGACGGATGAGAAACTCAAGGAGCAGGTGGAAGGAATCTTCCACAAGCTCGGGATGACGACGACGGAGGCGATCAACCTGTTCTACCGCCAGGTCAGGATCCACAGGGGATTGCCCTTCCTGGTGCGGCTTCCCAACGCCGAAACGCGAAGGACGCTGGAGAAGTCGGCCCGCGGGGAAGACGTCAAGACCTTCAAGAACATCGATGAACTGTTCAAGGACCTTGAGTCCTGATGCCGCTGACTCCGAGCCGATCCGGACGGTTCAGGAAGGACTACAAGCTGGTGACGCGGCGCGGCAAGGACATGTCCAAGATCCTGCGGCTCATGAAAATGCTCGCCGATCAAGAGTCGCTGGAGCCGAGACACCGTGACCACAACCTCGTCGGACCCTACGTCGGTTGCCGGGAATGCCACGTCGAACCGGACTGGCTGCTGGTCTACTCGGTCGGCGACGACTGGATCCGCTTCGAGCGAACCGGCACCCACTCGGACCTGTTCGAATAGCCGCTCCTCGCAGGCATCAGAATAGGCATTTCCTTTTTTCCAGAAATCCATGCACACGTCAGACGTTGAACCGGAAGGGGCGGATGAGGGAAGTCCGGCCCCCGGTCGTCTTACTGCGGTCCGTAGTCCGGGAACGGGTCGGGGAGGAAATCTCTAAATATTCTATCCTTTCCAGCCGATACGATACCCCGGATCCTCGAGGAACGGGGAGGACGATGGAGAGCACGGCACAAGGGCCGGATGTCCGCAGGATCGAACGGCTCGCGGTGGAAATGGCCCTGACGTTCAACTGGATCTCCCTGTACCAGGCGGGGCACCCTTCCCTCGCGGGTCGCGTGGAGAAGTTCCACCGGACCCTCGCGGGAATCGTAAACGAGGAGCCGTCCGGCCACCTTCTGCTCGGCGTCGCCAAGGACAAGATCCTTTACCGGAACGTGTTCCTCGGCAACAGCAACGGCCTCGTCCGCACCTTCACCTCCGAGCTCTTCCTGCAGCAGGTCGCCACCCTCGACTTCTCCAACGAGGTCACACCGCAGGAACTCCTCACGTTCTTCCTCACTCTCCAGCGGCTCCGCGTGGAAAAAAAGGGGGGGAAGCTCGACGAGATCCTGAAGGGCGAGGGCGTGCGGGGGATCAGCATCTACCCGTACAACTACAAGGAGGTTCTCTCACGAAGGATCCTAACCCCGGGCGAGGAGGCCACCTCCTCCGGACGGGAGGACGATCTCTGGCGGATGATCCTCACGGAGAACGTGTCCTCCGGGGATGGAGGCGTGGATCTTCCCGAGGATCTCCCGATCCCTCCCGAGATGATTCCTGCCATCCTGCGCAAGATCAACGCCGCCGCCGGCAAAAGGGACCGCCAGGACACCGGGCCGGAGTTCGCCCCCGACGCGATGTCCCCCGAAATGATCCGGCGGGTCATGGCCCGCCTCGAAGGCGCGTTGCACAGTCTCCCGGTCGAGCAGAGGAGCGCGGTTATCCGATCCCTCGACACGGGCGTTTTGGATGCGGTCGACGGCGACGATAGCGACGCAGGTCTCGCGGACGTCGACATCGTCCGGTCGCTGACGGGATCGGAATTGGACGACGAGTTCCTCGACATAATGGGCACCCTTCTGGTCGTGGAGGGAAAGAGCGAGAACCGGATCCGGAAGATCTTCGAGGTCATCGCGACCGAAAGGAACAGGGACGGATCGCTCCTTCCCGCGGTCCAGGGGCGGGTCCACGAGAGCATCCGCACGAAGAACTACTACGCCCAGAAGGCGTGGGAAACCATCGAGGGGCTGCTGCTCCGGCGAACCGAGGCGGCCTATATCGGACAGGACCACTCCTCCCTCCTGGAGAAGCTGTCGAACCTCGAACCGCCGCCGGGCGCGACGGCCGAAGGAGGCCCGCAGGCCGACCCAGCGATCATGGCGGAATTCGAGGAGGAGAACCTCCATCTCAAGGAAGCCTCCGTTCTGCTGGAGCTGCTCGCGGAAGAAGAGGCCGAGGGAGAGTTCCTGGAACTGCTCGAGGTGATCCGGAAGATCATCCCCAACCTGATTTCGCGGAGGGAGCTCCCCCTCCTGAAGACGGTGCTCTCCACCCTGACGGAGGTGCGCCGGAACACCTCGGAAAACAGGAAGCCCGCGATCGAACGCGTGATCGGCGAGCTGGATTTCGCCCACATGATCGACCTCTACCTCTCGCCCGCCGTATCAAAGCTGGAAAAGGGCCGGATCGAGGAGATCCTCGTCTCCTTCGTCGGGGTCTCCATCGGGGACTTCCTCGACCGGCTGCTCATGGAAACGGATCAGGGAAACCGGAAGGCCCTCCTTTCCCTCGCCTTCCGGTTCGACGCGGAAGCCATCCCCGCGATCCGGGGGAAGCTCAACGAACCCCACTGGTATTTCGTACGGAACTTGTGCCTCATCATGGGACGGATCGGCGACCCTTCCGGGGTTCCCGATCTGGTCCGGTTGCTCGACCACCAGGACCCCCGGGTGAGGAAGGAGGCCATCCTCTCCCTCGGAGAGTTGCGGGCCCCCGAATCGGTCCCTTTCCTCGGGAGAATCCTCTTCCACGAAACGCTCCTGCAATCCGCAAGGGAGGAGTCGCTCCGGATCGACGCCGCCAACGCCATCTTCCGGTGCGGCGGCACGAGGGGGGTCGCCCTCCTCCACCGGGGAACGGAGTGCACCCGGAAGAAGGTCAGGGAGCATTGCGCGGCCCTCCTCGGGACCCTGGGAGGGAAAAAATGACGAGGGATACCCTCTTCCAGATCGTTTCCGACCTCGCGCTGGCGATCCAGGGGGCGTCCGCCTACCCCGAAAACCACCCGCGCGTCCAGGAGCTCCTGGTCCGCCTCCACCACCGCGTCCAGTCCGCGGCTTCGCTGCTTCGCGGGCTGAACATCGGTTTTTTCCACGATCACATCGTGGTGGACGAGTTCCCGTTCGTGGAACCGAACCCCTCCCTCGCGCGGCTGATCGAACGGATGCGGGAAAAGGGGATCGAGAAGATCCTGATCTCCGAGGGGATCACCTACGGGGAGCTGAAGCGGTTCGTCCATTTCCTCGGGGAAGGGACCGGCTCCCTCTCGAAACAGGTCTGGGAATCGATCGTCTACGGGAGGATCGAGGGGGCGGAATCGACCGGCGGCGTGTCGCTGGGATTGGCCCCCGACTCCACGACGCCCTCCATCCTGGACGGTGCGACGGAGGTCCTGAAGGAGGTGCTCGTTTCGATCGCGACCGAACGGAAGAGGTCCAAGGTCGAGGAAGGTCGCGATATCGTCTCTGCCATCATGACGGGGCTCCGCCAGGAAGGGATGCTCATCGACCGGCTGATCCGGCTGCAGGGGCACGACGACTACACCGTGACCCACTCGCTCAACGTCTGCGTCCTCGTCGTGGCGCAGGCGTCCCACATCGGACTTCCGGAGAACCGGGTCCGCGAGGCGGGGCTTGCGGCCATGATGCACGACATCGGTAAGGAGACGACGCCGTCGGACATCCTGGCCAAGCCTGGACGGCTGGAAACGGGCGAGTTCGATCTGATGAAAGGGCACCCGGTTGCCGGCGCAAAGCTGCTCCGGAAGATCGACTGCGGCACCGATCTCCCGATGATCGTCGCGTTCGAGCACCACATCAAATACGACCGGTCCGGCTATCCGAAGGTCCGGAACCGGGAACCGCTGCACGTCGCGTCGCACATGACGCAGATCGCCGACGTCTACGACGCGCTGCGCAGCCACCGTCCCTACCGGCCGTCCATGGAACTGGAGCGGACCTTGTCGATCATGAGAGGGGGCCGCGGCACCGAGTTCGAGCCCCGCCTGTTCGACGGCTTCGTCGAGATCCTCTCCTGAGACGCCGCCGGCCGGGGTAACCGCCGGTTTCCCCTTCCTGCCGGGATGGAACTATGTATACTGTATGCAAATTTGGAGATTCCGCGCAGAGATGAAATGGCACAAAAGCATCGGAATGAAGATCATCCCAGAATAGGCATTTCCTTTTTCCCGGGGATGGTCGGGAGACGGGGGGAGGCCCTGGGAACCCATCCGGCCGTTGTGTTGCGGGGGCTGGATCAACCGTCCCGCCACGCCACACCGCCCGCCGCTGGCTCCGGCGGCCTTTCGCCGTCAGTATACTCACCATGGGACGGGAATCAACCCGAAATCCATGCACACGTCAGACGTTGAACCGGAAGGGGTGGATGGGGAAAGTCCGGCCCCCGGTCGTCTTACTGCGGTCCGTAGTCCGGGAACGGGTCGGGGAGGAAATCTTCCGACATCGGTGGAGACCGCCCTGGGAGTTTCAGCGGGTCGAAACGCCGCCCGATGTGATGGAGGATCTTGAGGATGACTGGTGGCTGGGTAATGAACCCGACGACACGCATCCGCTTGCCGCAACGGCAAAGGAGAGGATCGACCTCGTAGACGCGACGGATCATCCGTGCCCACGATCTCCCTTTGTAGGATGGCCCCCTCATCCCATCGGTTCCTGTCCCCGGCTCCGTAAGATCCGATCTCCGCAGCCACCGCGGGCCTCCTCTTCCACTCGAAGGGAAAATGAATTGCAGGTCCGTAAGGTATTCGCATCGCCGGCGACTCATCGGTACCTGGAAACAGGGAGGAAGCGTTCATGATGGAGGTTGAGACAGAAATGGATTCCGGCGAAACTCGAGCCCGGGGCAAGAATCTTAATAAAAACAATTGTGTAGAGGCAACCCGGGACGAAATAGGGCAGTTGGAGGCCCGCAGCCGTTGCGTTTGAACGAATCGGGGGGAAGAGCCATGGGGGCAGTACCGGCACCGTTCCACAAGGAAGGGTCACCACAGAACAAGGGGGAGGATTCCGGGCAGCACGGTTCCACTCAAACGGGCAAGCGTCCCCTCGTAAAGGGCGCCATCCTCGTGGTCTTTCTCCTTGCGGCCATCGCGGTCGTGCGGTTCACCCCCATAAAAAGTTATCTCACCCCGTCCGCGCTGGGGCGTTTCCTGGAGATGGCCGGCATCTGGGGTCCGGTGGTCTTCGCCCTGGTGTACGCCGCCGGGGTCTGCCTGTTCATTCCGGGCACCCTGCTGACGACGCTGGGCGCCGCCATCTTCGGCGCAACCCAAGGATTCCTCTATGTCTGGGTGGGCGCCATGCTGGGCGCCAGCGCCGCCTTCTGGATCGGGCGCACCCTCGGCCGGGATCTTGCCGCATCCCTCGTCGGCGACCGGCTGAAGAAGTACGACGAGGCGATCGAACGGAACGGGTTCGCCACGGTTCTCTACCTGC
>Ga0315276_10006800_pt1 | contig 10557 bp, 23 predicted proteins | sample YL17G05_0_MG_FD_204542 | JGI IMG/M metagenome (GOLD analysis project Ga0315276, IMG submission 204542) | Sediment microbial communities from Yellowstone Lake, YNP, Wyoming, USA - YL17G05_0 | ecosystem: Environmental > Aquatic > Freshwater > Lake > Sediment | place: USA: Wyoming | collected... | reverse complement strand
CTCATTCTATCCATTGAACTATATCTCCAACATATATTATGTTGTTTTTAAACTCAAACTTGGAGCAACCTTTCAGCCGCATACCTAACCTTATCGGTACTATCTAGAAGTCCTATTGCTATACTATCCATATCTACAAATGCAACTGCAAATCTTCTCACATTATTATCTTCGCTCATCAACAAATGCTTCTTGATAAATTCCTGCTCATTTCCAGCTGTTAATTTACGCATCTCTCGGAAGAGAACTTTCCCAGTGATATCTAGATCAACTAAAGATGAATCTATTGCCTTAAATAAATAAGGGAATTCATCCCAAGTCGACTCAGAAAAAAGATCCACAACTCCCTTACTACTAGCCTCTAGATCAAGCTTAAGAATATCCATCTTCTCGTTTATAAAATGAAATAATATACTTTTTGCAATATCTCTTTGTGCAAATTGTCCAAACTCTAGAGAAGTCTTTTTTCTAACTTCAACAGTTCTTATCTTAGATCTTTCTTTCGCTCTTTCTTTTGCATTCTTTTTAGATTCAAAATAGTTATTTATCTTTGTCCCAACTCCACTCTTTTTATGTAGCTCTTTATATTTTTCTGGCAGGTGATTATAAACGAATCTATTAACTGTTACTTTACAAGCCGTACCAAGATGTAGTTGCCTAACATTATATGATGTTCTCATATCTTTTTTGTATTTGTACCAAACTTCAGTATTCGTACCCCAACTAGTTTTAGTTTTAGTTCTAAGTCTTATTCTATTATCTTTATTCCATCGCAGAGAAGGAATCAAGTGTGCAGTTACTTGTTGATACAGCATATCTATAACCTTAGATTCTGGACTATAAAGTTGATCTATTAACCTCATTCTACGTTCTCCTCTTCTGTTTCTTTATGTAAAGTTTTAATGTTCTTTAACTCATGAAGATTAGATTTCATTTGATCCAGCTTTTGATCTATTTTCTTTCTCATATTAAAGAAGAAGATCTCGACAAACAAAACAAAAGAGACTATGAAGATGGATACTAGTGCTATCATTTGCTCATTTTTAGAGCCAGCAAGACAAAGAAAAAAGTAAAGAAGGAAGTTAAGTATTAAGATTCCTCCAATGTAGACTAGCTTTTCCATCAAAGCCCCACCCCAACATAAAAGTCTATATTAGCTTTTGCAATATTCTTCTTATGGTAGGCCACAGCTTTGCGAATATTATCCAGTAGTAGATTCTCTCCGAATACAAGTAGTAGGAGCGACTCTCCTCCATTCCCATCAAACTCAATTTCAAAAGATAGCCTTTCAACATTTTCAAATCTACTACCAATATCCTTAATGATATCTTTAACGTAAGACTCTACTCCCGCTCCTTTAATCATATTGGTTGCTTCTGCTGTATAATTTACATTCATCTCAACGTCTCCTCTTGCTACTAAAATAATCATCTGTTGGGTCTTCTGGATCGCTCGCTAGTAATATATCTTGAAAGTCTTCCGCGTCTACATATATTTCTTGCTTATTGCAAAATGATAGTCTGTAAAGAGTAGCATACTGAAACTTATTATCAATCAATTTGCAGTCTAGTTCCTCTACAATCGAACAGATAGCTTTTGGGTTTATCCAAGTTGCCTCCCCATCTAATTGATATCTAGCTGATCCATTCCCCCATACGCTAATCTTTAGTTTATAGTTTCGAATCAGTAGCATCGTTCTTCTCCTCAAGATAAATTGTATGCGTTAAGTCTAATATAAAGTTTAGCAGCTCTCTGTGCCTTCCTGTCATTATCATTTCATTAGGAGAAATGTTTTCTAGAGAAGGATTCTTAGTAAAGAACCATTCATTAGTCTTAGAGAAGTCTCCATCAAAAGACTTTCTCATTAACCTATGTATCAAATCTATTTCAGGATACCTAGGCTTAACTTTGCTAGACCTTCCTCTTCTCATTTCCACTTCCTCAAAATATAGAAAGCAACCTCTCTAATTGATTCAACGGAATCGTCAGTAAACTTTGCTACAAGTTCTTCTACTTCTTGACTCTTAGGAAACTTAGAAATTAAGGTAAGAGAAGCTAATCTAACTTCCGGAGATTTGTTACTAATGAATTGCTCGGCAATGTTTAAGACTTGACTATTGCAAGGTCCGAGAAGAAGTGACCCAAGATAAAAATAAGGGTGCGAAGTATTGGTAAGATTATCCTGATAGTCGTCCATGTAATTCATCTATTGCTCCAAGTGGTTAAATATTCATACTTAAGTGCTTCTAGCCCGTCCAACTGTTCTATATTATTATACCTTCCAATTCTTTGAACTTCAAGGCTATATGCAGGAATTTCTAAATAAGCGGAGGCTATTTTGTCTCCATAAAGCGTCTTTAAAAATATATACTCAAACATAGATTGCTTACAGTGTACTTCCAATTCATGAGCAAGAGTGGATGCAAGCACTCCAGAGGATATAAAAGCGAGATCATATACCTCCACACTTCTTATCTCAGTATATCCATATGCAGTGGTAATCGCTCTATTCGTTCCAACTCCTGAGTAGGTTGGTATATTACATCTTGAGGGAACCTCTATCTTATATTTATCTAATGTCCGAAGTATTAATTGATTTGCAAACTCCTCCTTATTCCTTGGAGCTAAGGAAGATAGCGCATAACTATTATTAGGTGAGAAGTTTAAGAAAGCCTTATCTAGAAGTATGAAGTAAATAATAACAAGAAGAACGCAGATTGTTATTCTTAACATACTAAGTATTATTCTTTTGCAAATCTTAATCAACATATTCTCGCACCCATCTTCTAGGGTCAACTAATCTAAGAGCTAAAGGCATATCTTTAACTTCCTGAATAAGTTGATTAAACTCTTCCTCAGAAATCTTTTTATCTTCTAGGTACCAAAACTTATTTCCATTACTCCATTCTATAGCTGGACCATCAACTCTATGATAAGTATTCGCTTGATAGCGAGGAGCATAATTAAACCACTCCTCATAAGTAAACTCTTTCCTCCCATGATCCCTTGTATATACTACGACGGTTGAGTCCATGCCAACATATGTTAACCTCATTCTTTCTCCTTATTTAAGTATCTTATTGCCTTCAGCAGCTTGAATATAGCTATAGAAATAAAATTGTAGATCTATAGGCTTTGAGATAGATTGGAGTTTTCTAAGTTCGGAAATCTTTCTTTCTTTTTTGAATTTAGGAGAATCATGAATACATTTAGCCACAGCGTCTTTAGTTGCCTTAAATTCCTCTACGGTTGATTTCTTGGAAAGAGAATCTACCTTCACTTTTAATTCATCTTCAAGAAATGCACTTTGAAATTCATTTGAAACCATCCAACTTCTCCTTATTTAATAATCTTACCACATCTACATACACGTTTCCAACTGGCTTTATTAATCTAAGTAAAGTTATATGAGTGCTTAGTCCTCTCATAATGCTAAAGAGTCCAGCCTGCATCCAAGAGGGCTCCGCCTTTATCTTGAGCGCTATAAGCTTACACTCTTCTTTATTCTTGAGATCTATCTTATCTATTCCTAGTCTTGTAGCAACTTGATCAACCTCTCCCACTATCTGATTAAGTTGTGAGCTAAGTATCCCGTATATTTCTTCTACCTGATCTTTTAGCTCTTCCGGAATAGACTCTCTGTATCTATCAGCATCACCAGTCTCCATAGCTTCATAAAGAGATAAAGGAGATAGATGTGATTTAATTTTAGCAATACGAAGATAGTCTGCTCCTTTTATCTTTACACGAAGACCATTTTCAAATCTAATTACCCAACCTTCTTCTTGAAAGTTAATGGTCTTAGCAAGTTCTACGAGCTCTTCTAATGTATGCATATATACTTTTGGCAAATTAAAGCCACTCTTAATAGCTATCTCTTCTACTTCTGGCCAAGAGAGTTCTACTCCAGTCTTATTATTAAAGCAAGCTAGAAGTACTAACTCTTCTTTTTCCCCGTAGTCTATTACTATTCTATTGTCTGGATAAATGATTTCAAAGACTAGAGAGAGCTCGTCTGATAGATGATCTAGTTTGTACTTTGAAAGCATCGCGGTTGCCTTCTTGGCTTGCTCGGAGTGGAAGCTTCCGCGAGTTGATACTCTATACTTACCTTCATGCTTAAAGAGCAATCCAATACTTCCATCCATCTTTTCAAATGCCTGAAAGGGTAAATGCAAAGGTAGTGAACTAACTTGTGTCCATTCACTCTCATTAAGATTGAAAAATTTTGAAAAGCTAAGAGCTACACAATCGCCCGTATCCTTATTGTAAATAGTACCTCTACTATTCAAAGTGATCTCGTCCCATGAGCGAGAGAAGGTACAATGATCGGTATAGTTGAACAACACTAGATTGCCAAGCTCGCTCTTACTAAGAAGCTTGTTCTCAATATACTTATCAAAAATTTCCATTCTAATCAACTTGGTATTCATAATGATTCCTTATATTCTCTTACCCACCAACGTGGATCAACTAATCTAAGTACTAAAGGCATATCTTTAATTTCTCGAATAGCTTTATTAAATTGCATCTCAGTTAGACCCTGGCCGTCTATATACCAAGCCTTGTACCCATCACCAAAATCTATGGCTGGACCATTGAGGTTATGCCAAGTAAGTCTAGAAGTATTGAAGTTAGTCCACTCATCTTCAGTAAATTCTTGCTTACCATTCTCTTTAGAATATAAAGTAATATATATCATTTAAACTCCCTTACCCATTTCCTAGGATCAATCAACCTAAGTACTCCAGGCATATCTTTAATTTCTTGAATGAGCTTAATGTATTCTCCTTCTGTAAGTGACTCACCATTTATATAATGAAATATGAAGTTATCGCTCCACTCTATAGCTGGACCATCAACTCTATGGTAAGTTAATCCACTAAACTTATCCCGATTTCTATTCCACTCGGCGTAAGTAACTTTTCGTTTATCATTTCCAAGAATATAAATAGTTACAAAAGGCTTGCTCATTTAAACTCCCTTACCCATTTTCTAGGATCAACTAATCTAAGTACTAAAGGCATATCTTTAACTTCCTGAATTAGTTGGTCGTAATATTCTTTAGTAAAAAATTCACCTTCTATCCACCAATAGATATCTCCGTCAATATATTCTTTAGCTGGTCCATCTAATCTATGTGGCTTACCATCTTTAGTCCATACAATAGTTCCACTAGGAAAGGTAGTCTTAATACTGCCGTTCTCGCAAGTCTCAGATAAATTGCCAGCCGACTTTAAAGCCGAAGCTTCCCAAGTTTCCATATCAACGTACCTCGTAATAGGGAGCTACAAATACCTTGTAGCACTTCGCATTTCTTTCAGGCTCTTCAGTTGAAGTATAGTAATTCTTAGTTTCGTATTCCTTTATCTCATCTACTCCATTTGTATCTATAACTCTAACTCTCAATCCAGTTCCGTATACCGCTCCTTTGTCTAGAGATAGAACTCCTTCTGCCACTTCAGCTTTCTCGTGAATAGAATGTCCAAATAGAATAGTATACTGCTTCAAGTCTTCATGACGAGGATGTTCATACCACATAGGCTGAGATGGGTCGGCATACTTACCATTACCAAAGTTTCTAATGTACAGACACGTGTCGCAGTACTGCTTAGCTAACTCTCTTGTTGGATCAAGTCCTGCATGAACAACTACATGCTTCTTAGGCAATTTGATAATGTGCGGCAATCTAAATAGCCAAGTATAAAGTTCGTTCCTCTCTTCTTCACTAAGAGAAGCTGTTTGCTCTAATGTCTTTTCAATCCCACCATTGATAGTAATCTTATTGCCTTTGAGCGAGCGGCAAAATTTCCAATCATGATTGCCAAGTACGCTATAGTTCTTCCTTGCACAATCAAGAACCTTTAGTATGTCTGGACCTCTATCAACTAAGTCACCAGCGAATACAATATGATCAAGCTTGAGGTCTTTGATTGCAAACTCCATCTCATCCCACACACCATGAGGATCTCCGAACACACCTATACGTCCAGTGAGATGAGTTAGATCTTGGATAGGTGCATAGTAGGGAACATTGATAACTTTATATTCATCTACTTCTTTATCCATGATACCTTGGTACTGAGTATCATAAGCTCTAACGATCATGCTAACATCACTCGTTCTAGTAATGGTAGGATGACCTTCACGCTCTAAGATCCTTCTTTCGCAAAGGTTCTTATCAGCTTTAAATTCGATTATACACGTTTGATATCCATTCTTCTTAGCTATCTTAAGAAAGTAATCTCGTTGATCTCTAGTATGATTTTGGCGGTCTACTACTACGTTCTTTTGCTGATCGATAAAGTTTTCGAAAAGTTCTTTGTGATGATTCTTTCCTTGCTCGTCTTGAGATACATACTCATGAGTTTGAGAGAAATGTTTTTGGTAGTAAGTGGACTTGCCACTTCCCGGGCGACCAACTAGTAATATAAGTTCAGACATAAAAGTTTCCTATAATTCAATATAATCTGAGAGTGTATAATTTAGCTTATGTTTCCTAACAAAACTCTCAGCTTTTTTTTGATTTGAAAACGAAGTTAACCATAAGTCCGTTCCTTCGAGAACAATACTCCACAACCACTTTCCAGTTTCATTATTATGTGAGACAATTACATTTGGATTATGTTCGAGAATTTTATTCATACTTTTACGGGGATGTTCACTATCCCAGAGCGACAATAAAAAAGTAGTACTGACTTCCTGATTCATCCATCTTCCTTTCATTCAAAGTTAACCTATTGACCAACCTAAAGTATGTTTAGCAAATTCAGGTGTGGAGATTAATTCCACTTTATACCTGGAATTTGCATCAGCCTCAACCCATTCAGCCTTATACCACTTCATTCTAATATCATGTGGGTAAAGACCTACTTTCATTTCTTCAATAGCTGCATAGGTATAAAAACCACATTCATATATATCTCCATGATTTTCTAGGACTACCGCTTCTGCATCCTCAAATGTATCAAAGTATCCTACACACCTAGAATGACGCTCGCCTGCACTAGCCTTATATACTGTTGAATAAAAACCAATCGTTGTAACAAAATACTTCATATTCGTACTCCTTAATTATTCACAATCGATACAAGGATAACTTTGAACTTTACTTCCACTTACTACTGAGCAGCAGTCATTATCTCCATACTTACATCCATGCTCAAGACAACAATGTTCAGTATGTATGTTACCAAGCTTCTCGATCTGCGCTTCCAACTCTCTAATGAAATTTAATCTCACATCAACTTCTAGTATATACCAATCCCTAGCTAGGGTATCTTCTGTTGTTATGCTTTCACACACAACATCTGTTCCGACCTCTACAAATAGATCTGCCATGGTTATAGTCTTACCTGCCCAAGCATCTCTTGAAACAAAGCCCTTGCGATCGTCTGGAGCCCTATCCGTTACATAACGAACTACTTCGCTCAAAGAAAGGTTCTCGTGATAGGCGCGACAAGCCTTACTTGGATAATTCCCTCGCATAAGATCTATTAATTTTTGGGTTGGTGACGGAGGATTATCAAGAGTCACAAGTAAGTCGTCAAATGATATTTCATTTAGTACAATAGCTTCTACATATGGCTTTTGATCTTGCTTCAGAATATTTTGATTCCTCTGAGTTACTCCACGCACACGTTGCTGCATAGATTCAAGGGATGGCATTGGCTCTGGAGCCTCGTCACTTGGGAATGCTATGCTAGCAGCAGCCAAAAGGTGAAAGTAATATTCTTGAGTTATAATAACTTTAGGACTTGACTTAAGCTGTAGAACCTGAACAGCCTCTTTGTCTTTTAGCTCAAGGAGTTCTTGTTGATAGTCTGCTAACCATCTTGAATTAATAACTTCTTTAAACATAAAGTCTCCTCGTTTATAAATATTAAGTTGTTTTTAAATTAAATTCTCGTACCCATTTTCTAGGGTCAACTAATTTCAAGACTAAAGGTATGTCTTTAACTTCTTGAATTAATTCATTATATTCTTCTTCTATATATCTTTTACCATCTATCCACCAAGCTTTATTACCATCACTGTACTCTATAGCTGGACCATCTACTCTATGTCGCTTACCATTAAACCACCACGCCTTGTATCCCACTTCGTTTTCATAAGCTGGTCCATCAACTCTATGATAGGTAAAACCCCCGCTCATATCATACTCCCTCCGAGAAATTTCTTGTCTACCATTTTCTTTACTATAGAGAACAATGTCACTCACTTAAACTCCCTTACCCATTTCCTAGGATCAACTAATCTAAGTACTTCAGGCATATCTTTGACTTCTCGAATTAGATCGCGGTAGTCACGTCTATTCCATTGCACACCATCTATATACCATCGACTATTGAAGCTGCCCGCCCAATTGTGATCAACGTTCTCAATTGCTGGACCATCTAATCTATGTAGTCTACCATCTACGTACCAATGCTTACTTCCATCAAACCACTCTAATGCTGGTCCATCTTTTCTATCAAGATAATGATCCGCTCCGAAAAAGAGTTTATAATAATCATCTTTGGTATACTCAAGTTTGGCATCTCTAGTGTAAATAGTAATATAAATATTATTCATCACTATCATCTTCCTCTAGTCTTTTTCTATTATACTTAGTCTTGTCTAAGACTATCTTAGTTTGAATAATCGGAGCTCGGGATCTTAATCCAAAAATGAAATAGAGGACAAGACAATCCTCACATTCATACTTAGGTTGTTTGATTCCTTTATATTTTGGATGCTTCTTACATTTCTCCAAGGTCTTCTCCTAACTCCCTCACGTTCTTCTTATCCGAAGTAAGTAATAGACTTACTATAGCCTCTTTATTCAAGCCCTGCTTTACAAGTTTCTTTAGCTCTACAAGAGCTTCCATATACTTCTCATGTTCCCTAGTAAGAGGTTTGCCTTTTATGTACCATTCATTTCCAGAGTTGTTAGAACGCTCTATAGCTGGGCCATCTGCTCTATGACGTTGACCATCTAGCCACCATTCTCTAGCTTTATTATATTCTACTGCAGGTCCATCTTTTCTATGAAGAGTTCTTGTATTCCTTATCATGCCATCTTGTAAGAACCAATCTCGCTCAGTAAGCTCCTGCTTACCATTCTCCTTAGTATAGATAGTAATATAAGGCTTGCTCATTTATATTCCCTTACCCATCTTCTAGGATCAACTAGTCTAAGTACTAAAGGCATATCCCTAACTTCTTGAATTAGTTTATCGTAATCTTCTTTGTTGTAGGATTTACCTTCTATATACCAAGCCGCGTATGACCCTGCACCATATGCTGATTGATCTTCTATGGCTGGACCATCTTCTCTATGTCTCCTACCTTCTTTAAACCATTGCTTAGTTCCATCCCTCCATTCTCTAGCTGGTCCATCAAGTCTATGATAGGTAATGTCAAACTTACCAAGTCCATCCCATTCCTCCATAGTAAGCTCTTGCTTACCATTCTCCTTAGTATAGATAGTAATATAAGGCTTGCTCATTTATATTCCCTTACCCATCTTCTAGGATCAACTAATCTAAGTGCTAAAGGCATATCCCTAACTTCTCCAACTAGCTTGTTACATTCGTCTTCAGTAAAGCATACATCATCTATCCACCAACCCCTAGTTCCATCAGCCCACTCTGCTGCGGGGCCATCTAATCTATGTAGCCTATTATCTATATACCAATGCTTACTTCCATCAAGCCATTCTACTGCAGGTCCATCTTTTCTATCAACATAATGATCCTCCGCGAAAAAGAGTTTATAATAATCCTCTTTAGTATACTCAAGTTTGGCATCTCTAGTATAGATAGTAACATAAGGTTTACTCATAGTTATCAATAATCATTTGGATAGATAAAGACTGTGCCTGCATCGTAGAAAGATGCATACCAACCTTCTTCTGTCAAAAACTTATCTATGTCACGATCTTCATTCAGACTAAAGTATCTATCATCCTCTGCACTAGCCCAAATGAAACCCTTAGAGCCATCCCACTTCTCAGACGTACTTAACCATAGACCTGGAAAGGTATTCTTTAAAAGCTCCATCAAATCATCTCTTTGCATAATGACTCCTTATATGCCACGTCTCTTAAGTTCTTTCTCAGCTAACTCTCTTACTAAAGCACTCTTATCTAGAAGCATTAGAGTTACTACTCCAATAGGAATGTCTTTCTTACTTTTAGTTAGCTTCATCTTCTTTGCTATAATACCAACTAGGTCTTCTCCAAACTTCTCACTACAAAGCTCTTTAAGAGTAAGGTTCTCAGTAGAGATACTAAACTCATTTAACAAAGCCAACCTTTTAACTTCTTCTTTCTCGTTAATAAACTTAGCAATAGGATCTCTTATTTTCTCCATAGCCTTATAGGCAAACTTATTATACCATGACGAGGAGAATGCTATACGTACATCTGGTTGCGCAATAACCCTAATAGAATGACCTATGTCCTTTCTACTAAGTGAATAGCTTAATTTCAATCCTCCAACATTAAGAACAGGCTTAAGTTTCTTCTTCTTTTTCTTCTTTCCATTTATGAAGCATGGCCGCTGCAAGATTAGA
>Ga0315276_10006799_pt1 | contig 10557 bp, 4 predicted proteins | sample YL17G05_0_MG_FD_204542 | JGI IMG/M metagenome (GOLD analysis project Ga0315276, IMG submission 204542) | Sediment microbial communities from Yellowstone Lake, YNP, Wyoming, USA - YL17G05_0 | ecosystem: Environmental > Aquatic > Freshwater > Lake > Sediment | place: USA: Wyoming | collected... | reverse complement strand
CTCCTGCAGCTCGGGCAGCTGGACGCCGCGCGCGCGCTGGCCACCACCTGGGACTGCGCGAGCTGCTACTCCTGCCAGACCGGGTGCCCCAAGGGCGTGAGCCCGGCGCGGGTGATGAAGGCGCTGCGCGCGCTGGACGGCGGCCAGGCGCCCGCCGTCTTCGCGCATCCCGCCGACCTGCTGGGCCGCAACGGCGATCCGCTCCCGCTCGCGCCCGCCGCGACGCCCCGCTGGGCGCCGCGCGCCCGGCTCGCCGCGTGGACCCGGCGCATGCGCGCGCACGCGCTGGCTTCGATGCCGCGCGCGTTCCCGCTGATGAGCGCGATCGCGCCGCTCAGCAACCGGATGATGAGGCTGCCGGGCGCGCGGCAGCTCGCTCACCTGGTCCTGGGCGTGCACCGCGACCGCCAGCTTCCCAGCTTCGCCACCCAGTCGTTCCCGGCCTGGTTCGCGCGTCATCAGCCGCTCGGCGACGGCCATCGCGGCACGGTGGTCCTGTTCCACGACGAGTTCATGGACTACAACTACCCCCAGACCGGCATCGCGGTAACCGAGATCCTCGAGCGGGCCGGCTACCGGGTCGAACTGTTCCGCGGGGCCTGCTGCGGCCGGCCCATGATCTCGAAGGGGTTCGAGGACGGCGCCTCGGTCTGCGCCGTGAAGAACGTCCCCATCCTGCACGAGGCGGCGAGCCAGGGCGTCTACATCGTGGGCTGCGAACCGTCCTGCCTGCTCACGCTGCGCGATGAGTACCTGCACCTCGTGCCGCAGGGGCTCGAGGCGCAGGCCCGCGTGGTCGCGCGCCAGGCGTTCCTGATCGACGAGTTCCTGGTCATGCTGCACGCCAAGGGCGAGCTCGAGCTCACCTTCCGCCCGCCCGACACGCTGCGGCCCGTGCTGTTCCACGGCCATTGCCACCAGAAGGCCTTCGCGGACGCCTCGAAGAGCGTCGAGTTGCTCGGGATCGCCGGCTACGACGTGGAGTACATCAACGCGGCGTGCTGCGGCATGGCCGGACTGCACGGCTTCGAGAAGCGGCACTTCGAGGCCTCGCGCGCCGCCTGCGAGCGCTCGGTGCTCCCGGCCGTGCGCTCGCGGCCCGACGCCGACCTCGTCATCATGGGCGTCTCCTGCCGCCAGCAGATCGAGCAGTTCTCCGCCCGCCCGGTCCGCCATCTCGTCGAGGCCGTGCGCGACGCCATCGCCTGAGCCGGGGCCGTGTCCGCTGCGGAAAGAGCGACCGCCCCGATGTGAAACTGCACCGCGGCGGTCGTGCAAAGGCTCCTTGGCAACGAGGTCAGGCGGTCACTTCACTACCGCCAGGCGGCGCGTGAGATCCACGCCCTGCGCCTGCATGCGAACGAAGTACATGCCCGCGCGCAGGTCACTTGCGTCGAGCGCGGCGGTGTAGCGGCCCGCCTGCCGCACACCGTCGGCCAGCACTGCGACTTCGCGGCCCTGCACGTCGGTGAGCGTCAGGCGCACCCAGGTGCGTGCCGGGATCGCGAACGTGACCAGCGAGTGGCCGGTGCTGGGATTCGGTGACAGCTGCGAAAGCGCGAATGCGGTGATGGCCTCCTGCGCCATCACCGAGATCAGCCCGAGCGTGATCGAATGGCCGTCGCGCTCCAACCCACGCAGGCGGTACCACCGGGTCTGCCCCGCTGGGGCCGCGTCATCCAGAACCGAGGTGACCTGGCCCTGCACCTGGGGTGCCTGCTGCACGGGCGACCACGGGCCGGCCTCGGACGTGCCGCGCTGCAGCGCGACCAACTGGAACGAACCCGGGTTGCTCAACTGCCACTCGACTCGGATGCCCTCCTCGGTCGGCACGGCTCGGAACAGTTCGACCAGCGTGGGAGTCGGAATGTCGGGGCCGATGTTGAACAGCACCGAGATCGTGCTCATTCCACCGTTCGCCGTCACCAGGTCGGGTTTCCCGTCTTCGTTCAGGTCCCCAATCGCCGCGAAGCCTGCGCTGCCCCCCGTCCCATAGTCCGTCTTCACCCCGAAGGTCCCGTTGCCGTTGCCGAGCAACACGGACACCGTGCCGCCTGGCGCACCAGAGCCGTAGTTGTTCGCCACCGCCAGGTCGGGGTGCCCGTCCCCGTTCAAGTCCCCGATCGCCACGGAACCAGCGCCGCCCCCCCCCGTCCCGTGGTCCGCCCTCACCCCGAAGGTCCCGTTGCCGTTGCCCAACAGCACCGACACCGTGCCGGAGCCCATGTTCGCAACCGCCAGGTCGGGGCTCCCGTCTCCATTCAGGTCCCCGATCGCCACGGAGAAGGGGCTGCCCCCCCCCACGAAGTCCGTCTTCACCCCAAGAGCCCCGGTGCCGTCACCGAGCAGTACCGACACCGTATTTGAGTAGCTGTTCGCCGCAGCCAAGTCGGGGTGCCCGTCCCCATTCAAATCCGCGATCGCCACGGAGGTGGGCCCGCTCCCAGTCACGAAGTCCGTCTTCGCCCCGAAGGCACCGTTGCCGTCGCCGAGCAGAACCGACACCGTATTGCCAGCCGAGGAGTACTCGCGGTAATTCGCCGTCACCAGGTCGGGCTTCCCATCCCCGTTGAGGTCCCCGATCGCCACAGAGAATGGATGGATTCCCGTTTCGTAGTCCGTCCTCGCCCCGAAGGTCCCGTCGCCATTGCCAAGCAGCACCGAAACCGTGTTGCCAATCCTGTCGTAGTAGCTCCCGAGGTTCGCCACCGCGAGGTCGGGTACCCCGTCCCCGTTGAGGTCAGCGAATGCAACGGAGTTGGGCCCCATCCCGACCTCGTAGTCCGTCCTCGTCCAAGAGGTCCCGGTGCCATTGCCGAGCAACACCGAAACGGTGTTTGGGCCCCAGTTCGCCGTCACCAGGTCGGGCTTCCCGTCGCGGTTCATATCGCCAACGGCAACGCAGGCGGCATCGTCGCCCGAACCGAAGTCGGTCGTCTTCCCAAAGGTGCCATCGCCATTGCCGAGCAGCACCGACACCGTGTTGGATCCGTAGTTTGCGGTCGCCAAGTCGGATTTCCCGTCCTCGTTCAGGTCCCCGATCTCCACGGCGTAGGGTTCGTGCCCCGTCACGAAGTCCGTCTTCGCCCCCAAGGTCCATGAAGCCCCGTCGCCATTGCCGAGCAGCACCGACACCGTGTTGGATCCATAGTTTGCGGTCGCCAGGTCGGGCTTCCCATCCGCGTCAAGATCCCCGATCGCCACAGAGTACGGAGAGTCCCCCGTCACACGGTCCATCTTCGCCCCGAAGGTCCCGTCGCCGTTGCCCAGCAGCACCGACGCGGTGCTGGAGCCGTAGTTCGCCGTCGCCAGGTCAAGCTTCCCGTCCCCGTTCAGGTCCCCGATCGCCGCAGAGAAGGGGAAGTTCCCTACCCCGAAGTCCGCCTTCGCCTCGAAGGTCCCATCGCCGTCGCCCAGCAGCACCAGGACCGTGCTTGAGGTTCTTGCCACTGCCATGTCGGGCTTCCCGTCCCCGTTCAAGTCCCCGATCGCCACGGACGTAGCCCCGATCCCCGTCTCGACGGCAATCGACGCACTGAAGGTCCCGTCGCCGTTGCCGAACAAGACCGAGACCGCGCTGGAGTTGCTGTTCGCCACTGCCAGATCGGGCCTTCCGTCCCCGTTCAGATCCCCGATCGCCACGGATGAGGGATAGCTCCCCACTCCGAAGTCCGTCTTCGCTCCGAAGGTCCCGTCGCCGTTGCCGAGCAGCGCCGAGACAGTGCTGGAGTTGCTGTTCGTCGCCACCAAGTCGGGCTTCCCATCCCCGTTCAGATCCCCGATCGCCACGGATGAGGGATGGCTCCCCACCCCGGAATCCGTCTTCCCCCTGAAGGTCCCGTCGCCCTTGCCGAGCAGTACCGAGACCGTGTGGGAAGTGTAGTTCGCCACTACCAGGTCGGGCTTCCCGTCCCCGTTCAGGTCCCCGATCGCCACGGAGCGCGGATCCCCCCCCGCGCCGAACGAGAGGAACGGCGCGGCGAAGAGAGGTTCGGCGGCGGCGACTCGATTGAGGGCAGCCGACGCAGCAATCACAGAAATGGCAAGCAAGGAGAAGATCACGGCTTGGCTGGCGAACTCACGCCGGGCGGGTGGCGAGGAATCCGGACTGGGCATCGGCGGCCTGCTCCTGCCGCCGGGGGGTCAGGTTCCGCGAAGGGTGCGGCTGACCCCGGGCGGAGGCGTGTGACGAAGGTGATGGCTTTGCGAGGTGAGCCTCGGGCGCCCCAGACTGGCTGCGACACGTCTTGGAGTCTGTGATTCTAGCAGGCGCTCCTTAGACATCACAACCGCATTCTCCAGACAGACGACACCCTGTCGAGTTCCGTGCGCCCCTTCCACGCCGAACGGCCCTGGCGCCCCCATGGACACCGAGGTCGCTTCCGGCGCCGCGAGCAGGTCCCGCTGCCTGTCTAGGCTGTGTCTGAGAACGGCCGAGGGCAAGGCGTCGCTGTCGAGTGACGAGCGGAATCGTGGCGTTCGGGACACGCTGGAGCGAGGAACCGACCGCGCCGGCACCCACCGCAGGTGGGTCCAGCCCATCGGCGTTCTCAGACACAGCCTAGCCCGGCGGCCGCCGCCGCGCGTGGATCGCGCGGTCCAGCGCCTGCAGGAAGTTCGAGCGATCTCGCGGATCGAACGGCGGCGGCCCGCCCGATTCGATCCCGGCGCTCCGCATCTCGGAGAGCAGGTTCCGCGTCGCCAGCGCATCTCCGATGTTGGCCTCGGTGAAGGGCCGGCCGGTCGGGCCCAGCACGTACGCGCCAGCGGCGAGGCAGCGGGCGGCGAGCGGGATGTCCGCCGTGATCACGATGTCATCGGGCGCGACCCGCGCGACGATCCAGTCGTCCGCGGCGTCGAAACCCTGGTCCACGACCTCGAGGACGATGTCCGAACCGCCCGGGATCCGCATCCAGGAACCCGCCACCAGGGTCACGCCGAGGCCGTAGCGCTGCGCGACCCGATAGACTTCCTGCTTCACCGGACAGGCGTCAGCGTCAACGTAGATGCGCAGGTGCGGGCCCTCCTGGGATCATGGTCCGCCCGCCGCACGTCCACCGAAGCGCTCCCGCATCCGTCACCCCGGCCGCCCGAGCGACCCGGCCGCCTCGCGCAGCACCTCGGCCGAATGCAGCAGGTCAGCCCGTTCCGCGGCCGTCATTTCGGGCTCCAGCACCTGCTCCGCCCCCGCCGGGCTCAACACCGTCGGCAGCGACAGGGCCACGCCGGTGAGTCCGAGCGCGCCCTCCTGGACCCGCGACACCGTCAGCACGCGCCGGGCGCCGCGCAGCATCCACTTGAGCAGCGTCGCGGTGACCAGTCCGATGGCGTGCGTGGTCGCCCCCTTGCGCCGGATGATCTCGAGGCCCGCGCCGCGGACCTCCTCGGTCACGCGTGCCTGGCGCGCCTCGTCCCAGCCGGACCAGTCGCGCAGCGGCAGTCCTCCCACCCGCACACCCGACCACAGCACCACCTCCGAGGCCCCGTGCTCGCCGATGACCTGGCCATGGATCGAGCGGGGGTCGAGATCGAGTTCGCGCCCCAGCACCTGCCGCAGCCGGGCGGAGTCGAGCATCGTGCCGGTGCCGATCACGCGGGCGGGCGGGAAACCCGAGGCCTGCGTCATCACCAGCGTCATGACGTCCACCGGGTTCGTGACTATGACCACGATGCACCGCCCGCCCCGAAGTTGCCGGCCGATCTCGGTCACGATCCCCGCGTTGGTCGCCAGCAACTGGAGCCGCGACTGCCCGGGGGCGCGGCCGACGCCCGCGGTGACCACCACCGCATCGCAGTCACGCATCTCCTCGATCGTGCCGGCGCGCACGCGCGCCGTGGGGTAGAACGCCGAGCCCTGGAGGAGGTCCATGGCCTCGCCCTCGGCGACGTCCGGCCGCGCATCGTTGAGGATCAATTCGCCCGCCGCCCCGAAGTGGAGCAGCGAAAGGGCGGTGCTCATGCCGACCCCGCCGGTGCCGATGATGCCGATCTTCACGCGCATGAGTGGATCCCCGATTCGGTTGAGGTGTGCGGACGGACGTGGCGGGGAACATAGCGCAGAATGACGGTCTTGCCGACCGGCGCACAGGCGTGGCCGGGTGGCACACCATGCCGACGGCTCCGGGCGCGGGCGAAACGAAGCGGGCCCCGCGAAGCAGTGCGCCCGCCGCCCCCTCGGCGTGACTGGGACGCCGGTGGGCGGCGGGCGCTTCACCGCGGCATCAGTGGAGAAGCAGCATCTTCCGCTGTTGAACGACCATCCCGACCTGCAGCCGGCAGAAGTACACGCCGCTGGAGAGCCCCTTCACGCTGAGGTCGACCCGGTAGCGCCCCGCGGCCTGCGGCTGGTCCACGAGCTTCTGCACCTCGCGGCCCTGCAGGTCATACATCCTGAGTGACACCCGCTGCGCCACGGGGATCGCGTACTCGATGCTGGTGGAGTTGCGGAACGGGTTCGGGAAGTTCTGCGCGAGCATCACCGCGCGCGGGGCGTTCAGGTCGATCTGCTCGACGTCGGTCACCTGCACGGGGTCGGTCCCGCCGAACTGGGTGTAGCGGGCCGCGAACTCCTGCAGGTACTGGTTGGCGATGTCGGGGTCGTGGAGGATGAAGGTGTTCTCGTTGTTCGAGTTCTCCGCCGACGCCGACCAGTTGTGCGAGCCGGTGAGGGTCAGGCCGTCCCAGGTCGGGTTGTCCGCGTCCACCAGGAGGTACTTGTGGTGCAGCAGGCCCGAGCCGGTCTTCAGGTGCACGTCCACGCCGGCCGCGACGAGATTGGCGTACTCCGAGCCGGAGTCGGTGCCGTTGTCCAGGTCTCCGCGGACCTTGAGCCCCGCCGTCTTCTGCGCGATCAGGGCGTTGGCGATGTCCGCCCGCGTCAGCGTCAGCACCTCGAAGCCGACCGAGTGCTGGGCCGCGTTGATCGCCGAGACGATCTGCCAGTTCGCGCCGTCCGAGGGGCTGAAGTAGCACGACGCGTCGTGCCCGCCGATCACGAACTTGTGCGGCGTGTCGTCCAGTTTGCGGGCGCCGAAACGCGAGTTCGAGGCGTTCGGGGTGTCGGTGCTGCTGCCCCACATCTCGTTGAACTCGAGTCCGTACACGTTGGCGAGCGCCTGGTCCTGGATCTCGATGGAGTTCTGGTAGTCGTCATTGGTGCCGGGATCGGTCAGGTTCCACGACCCGGTCCACACCCAGGCGCTGTCGGGGGCGCCGCCGCGCCCATCGATGACCATGAACTTGTCGTGCATCAGCCCGGCGCCGTTGTTGATCGGATCGTAGCGGTCGTCGATCAGCGGGATCCCGCTGGCGGCGACCGTATTGAACGCGGTGGTATTTCGATTGTCGGCCTCGCAGATGACGCGCACCTTCACGCCCCGGTTCTTGGCGCTGACCAGGGCGCTGGCGATCGTGCCGCCCACCGTGCCGCTCATGCTGTAGATGGCGCCGTCGATCGAGCGCTTCGCGTTGTTGATGCGCGTGACGAGACGGGCCGGCAGGTCCTGGTTGCCGTTGGCCGGATGCTGCCAGGCCAGGCTCGTGTTCACGCCCTGGTTGAAGTAGGCGTTGATCTCGCCCGTGGTCTGCGGGGGCGAGGCGGTGCTGAACAGGCGCGTGGTCGAGAAGTTGGTGCCGTTCACGTCCTCCGAACCGACGCTGTAGTAGTAGACGGTCGCCGACGCGAGCCCGGGGACGGTCACGTCATGCGCGGTCACCGGGTTCGTGTCGACCACGTCGTCGCCGAGCGCCGGGGTGAGCCCGTAGTGGACGATGCTGGTCGAGGCCACGTCCGTGGTCCAGTGCAGCTGCACCGACGCCGGCTGGATGTGATCCTCGTAGGGCCCGGTGAGGATGATCGGCCCCGGGTGCGGGATGATGTCGTCGGGCGTGCGCGGGGAGATTTCGTAGTCAGCCAGGTACGGCGGGCCGGGCGCGGGGGTGCCGGGCTTGTACTGCTTGAGGATGCCGATCACGTCGAACACGCTCGGTGTCGGCGGATAGCTGCCCGGGATGTAGATGTCCGTCGTGCCGGAGGCGTCGGTGATCGTGGAAGTCACCTCGTCGTACGTGACCCCGTTGATCCGGATCAGCCGGCCCTCGTTCGGCTCCGTGCCGTCCACGTGGAACGTGGCATTGACGTCCGCGCAGGTCAGGACCAGGGGCTCCGGAGCCGGCCGGCCCGTGGCCAGCACCTGGAATGACGAGTAGTCGATCTGGACCTCGGTGAGGCCACGGAATTGCAGGATCGATCCGGAGACGAGGACGCTGTCGCCGGCCTGGAGCGCTACCGGAGGCATCACGCCGAACAAGAAACAGTCGATGCCTGCCGTGCCGTCCTGCACGTAGAAGTCGGAGTTGTTGTACGTCCCCCCGCTCCAGTTCACGGTGACGGTCCCCGACACGGTCACCTCCGAGCCGACGCCGAACGGCGCCGTCGGCACCCCGGTGGTGGGGTCGTTCACGTGGACGCTCACGATCGGGACCAGTTTCAGCACGCTGACCTTCGGCTGACGGACGACCTGGGTCAGCGTCCCGGACGCGACTGCGCTCCGCAGCGTGAAAGTCCAGGTCCCGCTGCTGGCCGGCGCGGTGAAGTTCGAGACGGTCACGAGGCCGCTGTCCGCCGAGGTGACCTCGGCGCCGGAGACGAAGATCGTGTCATCGACGATCGAGGGCGTGGCGCTGGCGAAGGCGTCTCCCGACAGGGCGACGTCCGCCAGCAGGTGCGACCACGTCCAGTCCGACGGGATCAGGATCGCCAGGTCCGTCAGCGTGTAGGCCGAATCCTGGGCGACGGAGAATGCCAGCGACGGGACGTCGCGCTCGGTGAAGACCGTGGCAGGCGTAGCGCTGCCGCGGCCCGTTCCGTTTCCGCCCGAGGCGAAGGCGGGCTCGGGAAGGTTGCTGCTGTTCTGGGGTTTGCGGCCGACACTGGTCTGCAAGACGAAGTCACTGCCGTTGACGTTCGTGTCCTGCCCGTTCCCTGCCAACTCCTCCGCGCCACCCGGTGCGAGAGAAGCCGCGGTGGAGCCTGCGGATGCTTTGCGTTCGATGCTGGCGGATGTGGTCGGCGCGGGGGCGGGCACCCCGCCCTCCGCCGCAGTGGCGGTCCCCCATCCCACCCGGTCGACCTCGGCAGAGGACGCGTCCAGGAAGCGCACGTGACCCCCAGCGGCCGCGAGGCCGCTGGGGAACGTCGCGTCCGGAGTCGTCGTGCCGGTGTAGCCAGTGGCGGGGGGGCCGGGAGCATAAGTGGCGGCGAGCAGGAAGAACCCGTGGGCCGGGATGGTCGCCCCCGCCGACAGCGTGGTCTTGGGGACGACGGTCCCGCCGGCAGAGATGTAATCCATCTTCCAGCCCGACAGGCTGATGGCGCTGGACGTGGGGTTGTAGAGCTCCACGAATTCATCGGTACCGCTGGACCACCCCGTCGTGAGCTCGCTGATGACGACGTGCGTGGCAACAGCCCGAGCCTGGGGAACCGCGACCGTGATCGAAACGAGGATCGCGAGGCTGGCGAGAGCGCTGAAGGACCGAGGCAAGTGGCGCATGAAGGCTCCGCTGCAAGGGTGGGAAAGGCATCCGCTTGTGCCTAAAGGATAGCACGCGGGGGGGGTCACGGCACGCCCCCCCGCGCCCCGCGCCAGCCTGCCTGCTCGCGGGCTCGCGTCGGGGCCCCCGCCCCGTCCCAAGGGCCCCGCGCCCCCGTCTACCGCACGCCCGCCAGCCTCGCCCCCACGCCCCGCAGCTCCACCGTCACCTCGTCCATCTCCGCCAGGTCGGGCGCCACGCCGTGCGCGCCGTGCTCCAGCGCGTAGTGCACCCCCTCCTCGAGGCTGCACAACCCGCCCGCCCGCATCTCGGTGGCGACGAGCGGCACTCCGCCGCGCCCGAGTTCCGCCAGCGTCTCCACGGGACGCGGCTTCATTCCCAGGCCACGCGGGTTCACCGGGCCCACGATGAAATCGGGCGCCGCGCCCCATTCGCGCAGACGCTGCAGCAGCAGGCCGGGGTTGCGCGTCTCGAAGCCCGCGACGGCGTGGAAGCGCGCACGCACGAACCGCGGCAGCGACTCGAAGAAGGCGCGGTGGTCCCCGGCCAGCGCGGCGTCGGTGAGCGGCGCCGCGATGACGACGCCGGCCAGGCCCCGGCGCGGCAGCAGGCGAGCCCCGGCCTCGAGCAGCACGGGCGCCCGCGCGGCGAAGTCGCCACGGCGGAACGCCGAGAACCGCAGGAACCCGGTCAGGTTCATGCGCAGGCGCGCGGCGAGGCCCGCCTCCCGGCGCGCGCGTGCGATCAGAGGCTCCACACCGGGCTCGAGCATGCGGTAGGCCTGCGGGCTCAGCGCGGGCAGGACCGCGTAGATCGGCACGACGCGCTCCAGTTCGGCGAGCGCGGTGCGCAGCGCTGGCGAAGGCGAGCCCAGCACGCCGGCGGCGCCCGCGTCCACGGCCTTCACGAGGGTCACGGCCAGCGACTCGGGCTCGCGGAAGCGATTCTGGATCTCGAGCAGGCGGTCGCGCGGGGCGCGTGTCACGCCGTCGAGCGAGCGGGTCG
>Ga0315276_10006798_pt1 | contig 10558 bp, 10 predicted proteins | sample YL17G05_0_MG_FD_204542 | JGI IMG/M metagenome (GOLD analysis project Ga0315276, IMG submission 204542) | Sediment microbial communities from Yellowstone Lake, YNP, Wyoming, USA - YL17G05_0 | ecosystem: Environmental > Aquatic > Freshwater > Lake > Sediment | place: USA: Wyoming | collected... | reverse complement strand
CCTACAGCCCAAGCAGCTTTTCCGTCTCTGGGGCGGCCGGCAATCCGGCTGAGACCATCGACGGCCCCAGCGACGGCAGCCAGCTGACCAGAATCACCTGGAGCTTCGGCCAGGTGGACAACTCCGCCAACCAGGACATCACCATTAGATTCCAGCCAATTGTGGCCGATGTCGCAGCCAACTACGACGGCTCGACTCTGGCTGCCGGCCAGGTCACTTTGCAATTCACCGACAGCTCCGGCCAGGCGCGCACCGCCTCCGGCATGATAAACCCTGTCAAGGTGGTGGAGCCGGACCTCAGCATAAATATGGCTTCTGATCGCTTGACTCCCGCCAGCTCCGGCCAGAATTCTGCCCCGGGTTCCGCCCAGGGAGTTGATCAAACCTACACCGTATCAGTTGGCCACTCCGCCGATAGCCATGCAGATGCCTATGACTCTGATCTCTTCATCCTTCTTCCCGCAGGGACTATCTATTCTCCCGGATCAGCGGAGATAGTCTCTGCCCCGCCAGGAATGTTGGATGATGCCAATCCCCAGGAGCTCAAAATGCATTTCGACGAGATAGACCGCTCCTGGAACAAAGACCACATGATTCTCTTGAAATTCCAGGCCACTACAGAGGATGAAGCGGCTCCTGAAGCAAGTTCTGGCGAGATCAAAGTCGCTCTCACCTGGAAGAGCGCGCCTGGGGATAATCCCGGAACCAGGAGCTATACCACGTCCCAATCTATCCCGATTTTCGAATACGTTCCGAGCTACTCTCTTAGCATAAACAGTGTCGCTGAGCCGAACCCGGTTGAGGCCGGACAGTCCCTGCTCTACACCATAAGTTACGCCAACACAGGACAGGATGAAGTGCACGCCGTAACGATCGAGGAAATCTATGACCAAAATGTAACTTACATGTCGGCAATTCCTATGCCCGATGCAGATAGAGAGAACTTGTGGACGATCGGTGATCTGAAGGCGGGAGCATCGGGAACCATCAAGCTGGTAGTAAGAGTAAACCCTGATAGTGCGGATGGCACGATGCTGAAGAACTCAGTTAAAATATCCTGTGGGGAGTATGCGACCGCCGAAGCAATCACCGAAACGATAGTGAAGGGCAAAACAGACAAACTGACAACAAAGGCATCCTCGAATAGCACGAATTCATCTCTGACGGAAAATGAAAACAAAACGGCATCCCAGGATATCCTAAAAAATAATACGGAAAATGCAACTGCTGCGATGGTCTCTATAAATGACACAAAAGTCGATTTAGTGTACATCAATCAGGATAATGCTACAGAGATAACTAATACAACATCAAAATCCGATTTAGCAATAAATCAAAGTGATGTATTGATGAACCCGACCGCAGAAGCAGAAGATTCAATCGCCGAGGCAGGCAACCAATCCGAAACCGACGGAGATTTACTGGAGGGGGCTGCAAATCAAAACGAAACTGCAGATAAATCTTCTGAAACCCTGGATGAGGTGAAAGCACTTGAACAAGTTGAGCAAAATGTGAAAAATGATATCTACACAATTGTCGTAATCCCAATTGGAAATAACACAATGTTTGGTCCGGCGTCTGAGAGTCTGGAAAACGTCACTGAACCTGCAAATCTGATATTAATTACAGAACCAAAGACCGATTCACCATCACAGTATTCAGGCAAAGGTGATACTGATATCAATTTAATTATGCCTGAAAACAGCAAGGAACAGATTCTGGAATCGGACATGCAAGAAACTGACTCAATCATTGAATCGCAACCAAAATCAGATCCAAATAATGCATTAGCAAAAGAGCCAACGACAACAGAAACGCCATATCAAGTTGATCCGTCCCAGTTTGTCGCAGATCTTGCAGATGATGTGGTCGATCAAGCAGGCACTGCAGAAGATCCTTCGGGGATGGAAAGCGATAATAAAGAAGTGGATCAAAAAGATCCAAATACCATCTTTGATGTTAGCACACTATCTTTTAGCGACGGCACGAAAGTGGACGTAGTATTTGCAGAAAGCAGCTCAGGAAGCGATACTACTTATGTAATGTTGCATGAAGAGGGTAATGGCCTGAGCGAAAGCAGTTTGCGGACTGATGGCTCAGACAGTATTGCATCATTAGTCAATACAACTGCAATATCTGAATCAGCCATTAATCAAACAGATCACAAGATCAATCAAACCGAAACCACTGATATGATACCTAAAATTGCAGCAATTGAGCCCAATTCAGCCGATAATTCAAAAAATCTGTCCAATACAGGAGCTGTGACAGTTGATATTGCGGCAAAACCCCCTGAGCAAGTCAATCCACCACCAGAATCGACCAGTGTACAACCTGAATCCTTAGAAAGTTCTGGCGCTGAAGAAAATCCACTGGATATTGCAGACAGTTCTGCAGATCAGACAATTGCAGTAGCCGCATTACCTGATGCTCCGGCAACCTCGCCTGGACAGGTTGAAGTCCAACCAGAATCGACCAGTGTACAACCTGAATCCTTAGAAAGTTCTGGCGCTGAAGAAAATCCACCGGATATTGCAGACAGTTCTGCAGATCAGACAATTGCAGTAGCCGCATTACCTGATGCTCCGGCAACCTCGCCTGGACAGGTTGAAGCCCAACCAGATGCTACGCCAGAACCGCCAGCAGGTTGAAGTCCAAAATTTTTCTCGCTGAATTTGGCGGTTGGGAAAGACGGTCAACTACTCCGGCCTAAAGACCGGAGCTTGTAACTGAGGTAAGATGTTTTCCCGCTACAATAGGCTGGTTGACAGCAGCCCTAAACGCGATATTCATCGCTGCGATGTGGTCAGCAGCACCAGCATAGCCGCAAGCCTCACATCTGAAATCGCCTCTGTTAGGTCGATTGGCCTTAGCCACATAGCCGCAAGATGGACAAGTTCGAGAAGTATTCCTAGGATCAACAAAGACCAAAGGAACACCCGCGATCTTTGCTTTGTAGTCTACAAACATCCTGAGCAACCCAAAATTCCAAGTATGCAAGCTGCGACGCTGTGCCATTCTAACCGTGACTCTATCCCTAATGCCCTGGAGATCTTCCAAAGCAATCGATCTGAGAGTGTCTTTGGCTTTCGCAACAAGCTTCTTGGAAATGCGATGGTTAGCGTCTTTGGAGAATCTAGCCATCCTACCAGAAAGCTTCTTAAGATGGCGTTTGGCCGATTTGGTGCCTTTACTCTGGAGCCTGGCTTTCAGAGAATCGCATCTATCCCTGGTCTGGTTAATCTGTTCACCGGAATGTACCTCTCCATCGCTATCTACCGCCAGATTCTTGATACCGAGATCAACACCAAGAACGCCAACAGGATCATAAGGCGATTCCTCAGATGCTTCGACCACAACACAAAGGTAGAAAACACCGTTAACCAGGATCAAATCAACCTGTCCTCTAATCCGATCCATCCGAACCTTCTGGTATTCTCTAAAGCGAACAGGAATAGTCTGCCTGCCTTCAAGGGTGATCAAAGAAACTTTCTCAAGTCCTTTTCAGGAGAGGATACGCTGATCGTAGACAATAGCCCCATCAAGTCGGAATTCCGGTTTGATGGACTTGTCTCGCTTGTAAGCCTCGCATACTTTGGAAATAGCCCTGACCGTAAGTTGGGAGGAAAGGCCGAAATGTTCTCTAACAGGATAGTAAACCGTCTTGTGGATCTCAACCTTGTTGGCACTATGCAGAGCAAAAACAGTCTCTGCTATGTGGTTGCAAGCCTCGTTAAACCTCTTCATGGTTTCAAGGAGCATCTTATGTTGCTCCGGGGAGGGATCGAGCTTAACCATCAAGGTCTGAAGCATTACATTGAAGATAGTGTTCAAAGGATATATAGTTATGGTTGGGGTACGCTCCTCTCCGGCCTGAAGACCGGAGTTTCCGCTACCCCTACACCCCGGAGCGGTTTATGATCGTTTTCGTATATTTCTTTTGTTAGTAAGCCGTGACTACTCCCCGACCCTGAAGGGGCAGGGCTTCTACGGCATGTATGTCAAGCGAGAAGTTTCTATATGGTCGCTGGATTCTGGTCGCCACGGGAAATAGAATAAACGAAAGGTCGATAAAATTATGAAACCTACATTCCGGATTAACACATCCCTTTCTTAAACATTTTCTCGGGACCGCATATTTTTTATAAAATATACATCCCATATGATCTTGAAGGGGAAGCGCAATGAAGATTACATCAACCCAGATAGATCATTTGGGCCTTGCAGTAGCTGTGGACTCTCTCCTGGCTGACTATAATGCCGCTCTGAATATCAGAGCAAGGGTAACCGTCAACATGCCCATCGCAGCCCGACTTTTTGCGGAGCCGCAAGCCCACGAATTTATTCGTGGGTAGTTGACGAGTATGTGCGTATTGCAAGTACCACATGGCCTTCAACGTGAGTAATTAGACTAGGATGTAACAATAAAAATTTTATAGTAGTAAGATAAATTACTTAGCATATGGTTCATCGAACGCCAACAAGAGACAAAATTAAACAATTATTGGCCAAAGCGCGAGAGTTAGATGGTGCACTCGTAAGCTTGTCTCATCAATATGGCGCATCAACTCTTGACTTGAAAATACGTCAGAAACAGCTCGAGGAGGACAGAAACAGAATTCTAGCCGAAGTTTTGGCATTAAAGCCTCTGGCTAGATTGGAAGACCTCAACATCTTCAAAGTGAAGAAACAAGTTCGAAAGAATAAGTTCAATTTTTACTGGTTCGCAGCCTGGGTGGTTGCCAACAAGAATCGCAACGTGTACCTGGGATGCTGCACGAAGATGGATGCTGAAACTGCATTGCAAAAGGCTCGAAAGCTAAAAGCTGATGCGTTAGGTCTAAAGCTTGCTGATTAGTCGCTATTTCAGTGCAGTGCAACTTCCCACTTCCAGCCCAGTAAGGCAGCCTTGGCAAGGGCATCATCAGATTCTTCTTTAAGCCCAAGTTTATTGAGGACCTCTCCCTTGAAATGCCATGCGGCAGGATCAGAGGTATTAATCTCCAAGGCCTCTTCGAAGGAGTCCAATGCCTCTTCGTATCTGTTAAATCGATGCAGAGCAATTCCCCGATAAATCCAAGCTGGAATAGATGATAGATCAATCTCCAAAACTTCATCGAAGCAGTTTATGGCATCTTCATAGCGGCCTAAATTAATGTAGGTTATTCCCTCGTTGAACCAGGTTGTGGTGTCGCATGGATCTATCTCAATTGCCTTTTCGTAGGAGTAGATGGCATCTTCGTAGCTCTGTAATTGGGCGAAAGCATTGCCTTTGTTGTTCCAGGCATCGAAGTAGTTAGGATCTATATCTGTAGCTCGTTCAAAGCAGTCCACTGCGTCATTGTATCTGTGTAAGGCAGAGAGAACATTGCCCTTGTTGTTCCAAGCCATGGCATAATTGGGATTACTTCCTATGGCGCACTCAAAAGATTTGAGGGCTTCGTCGTAGAGCTCCTGGCTCTTCAAGGTAACTCCTCGGTTATTCCAGGCATCGGCATTCTCTGGATCCAGCTCCAGGGCCTTATCAAAGGACCTGATGGCCTCTTCATACTGGCCCATCTCATCGAGAGTGAGACCTCTATTGTACCATGATGAGGCATTCCTTCCGTCGAGCTCCTTCGCTTTATCGAAGCACTTTATAGCCTCGTTGTAGCGGACCAGTCTCTTTAGAACAATTCCCTTATTGTTCCAGAATTTCGAGTTACCTGGATCAATTTCTATAGCCTTATCGTAGCCGTAGAGAGCCTCACTGTACCGACCCAGTTCGTAGAGGCAAACGCCTTTATCGAACCAAATGGAGCTGTTGGACGAATCTATTTTCAGGGCATCATCGTAGGATTCTAAGGCTTCATCATGGCGGCCCAAGTACTTATAGAGAATCTCAGCCTTTGCACACCAGCCGAAAAAGTTCCTGGGATCGATCTTGATGATGTTATCGAAGCAGATAAATGCCGATTTATATTGACCGAGCTTTCTTCTAAGGAGACCTTCATTTTGCCAAGCTTTAATATCCCACGGTTTGATTTTTAAAATCGCCTCGTAGCAATTTATGGCTTCTTCATATCTTCCCAGCTTGTCGAGGGTCACTCCTTTGTTATTCCAGGCATCTAAATAGCGTTTATCAATATTCAAGGCCCCTTCAAAGGACTGAAGCGCTTCTTCATAAAAGTCCAATTTATATAGCGCCAAACCTCTTTCATACCATGCCTCTGGAATTAGGGGGTTGATTGCTGTCGCTTTTTCATAGCAGTTTGCTGCATCCTCGAAACGCTCATTTTTGTAGAACTCTGATCCGGCCTTCAAGAAATAGGCTGCGAAGTCATCTCTTACCGGAACTAAGAAGTTTCCAGATGTATTGCCGGCGGCTGGAATGGGCAGTGGCACCATGGCCTTCTTCATGACGATTATTTTATCTGTTATCTTTATGAGCTCCTCGCCGCGCTTGATTTTTTGTAGGGCAATGTATTTGCCGTACAATGCTTCTTTCAGTAATGGATTGATCTCAAGAGCTCTATCAAATGATTCTGCAGCTTCCTGGTAGCGGGCCATGTTCCCTAGAGCTACACCTCTGCCCACCCAGGCGTCGATAAAAGAGAAGTTAATCTTGAGCGCATTTTCGTAAGCTGATACTGCCTCTTTGTACCTGCCTATTTTGCTCATGGCATTGCCCATGCCATACCGGGCATCTATGAGCTGTGGATTTATATCGAGAGCCTTCCTAAAGTCGTCTATAGCCTCATCATATCTGCCTATTCTGTAAAGTACATTGGCTCTATTCTTGAGGGCTTTAAAAGAACGTGGATTTATCTCTAGGGCTCGTTTGTAGGACTCCAGAGCATCTTCAAATTGACCTAAGTCTGAGAGTGCCAGACCTCTTTCGCACCAGCAAACATCTATTGAATAACTGGTCTCTCCTGCCTTGTCATAAATATTATTTCTTGGATAGATTGCAGGGAGTGTTTCTACAGGGGCATCCTCCGCTTTCTGTTCTTGAGCGATTGAAGGATCTGAATAGATAGTGTTAGCATGGGCGACGCCCTTTCTATGGGTAGGGCCAAATTCTTGGCTGCAATAGCCTCTATTGGACAACACATTTAGGGTTTCATCTCTCTTCTTAGATTTTCGGCTAATTTTGTTGAAAATAGAATGAATTCGGGCCAGTATCGACGCGATAAATGGCTTTTTGTAATTCTCATCTAGAATGGTTAATGCTTTTTCAATTGCTGAGGCTATGTGAGAAAGAGAGAGTCCAGGCAAAGTAGGTCGCTCAGTAGGGGTCATGGCCTTACCAAATTAATCACTTAATAAAGATCTTTAAAGTATTAAAGTCTTTTGCTATTATTATTACGATAAAATATCCTTCTTAGGAAGGCTTAAAATCCTACACATTAAACGCAACTTAATAAAATAGTGATTATAAAGCAATGTTCTTAGGTAACCTCATTAAACAATTTCTATCTCGAAATATAAATAAATACATTTTAGATAACTGTGAACTGTGTGTCAACTCAATATTATCTAGAATATCCAATCTAGAAATATAATAAACTAACTCTTTTATAGAAAAGCAGGCAGAGGACCCTCTCCCTTTAGGGACGAGGAGTGGTCACTCAATCAATACGTTTCTCAGCAAAATCCCCAAAGAATGGCTTGACAGACAATGTTGGTTGTCCAGGTCTTTTCCTGTTTCGTAAGTGTGGTGTTTAAATCCACCCCGTTATCTGCATTTATCCTCGCTTTCGTCAGAATGCTCTCCAAATTGGCTTTATCCTCTTGGGATAATAGCTTTTTGAACTCTTCCCATCTATCTGCGTCATCAGCAAAGTTTTTCATAGCAAGCCCTTCTAAAATCATTGAGATACGAACATTGGTGCCATTTCTCCTCTTGCGGACATCATGCTATTTGTCGCCCTCTTTCGCTTAGATGTTATTTGATCATTTGTCGTTGTCAAATAATTTGATAGTCTCTCTTTAGACACCTCGTCGCTACCAATGCTGCTGATGATCGGTTCCAAGACGCCTTCTGAGGACCATTTTTTCAGTCTTGTATGAATTGAAAGATACGATCCGTATTTGCGAGGAACTTCTGTCCAGGGACAACCTGTCTCCAAAACATATCGAATACCATTGATAATTTCTCTATTTCCTGTTTTTATATTCCCATTGTATGGCTGTATAGGAATATATTGCTTCACGTAATTCCATTTGTCGTCACTCAATTCCGCGAAGTTGTCCAAGCCTTTTCTCAGATGCTTGCTGACAAGATCAAGGACCATTTGTTTATCCTCGCATGGAAATCGTGTTGAGACCGAAAGCTCTATCTTGCTATCGAATATCTTTTTGGGATATATGCTTCTTTGATTAGGCCTTGTTGGAGATAAATTTGGATATGCATCAAAATGCCACGGCGTGAGCTTTTCGCCCTCATGACCCAATATTCTGTAACAGAGCCAATCATTGATCTCGGGATGTTTCTGAATCCGGTCTCCGAGCGATCTTATGATAATTGTGAGGAGCCTCTCTACGTCTCTCATGGAATAAAACTCGATCCAAATTATTCCCGGCTTATTTTCTTGGCAAGAATTGCAGGTTCTTATTTTAGCGTCCCAAAGAGATTGGAGAAGAGGCGCAATTCCTTCATCTACCTGTATGAAATCCTGCACACCTTGATAGTAAACTGTTATTTGTTTATGATCGAAACTAATTTCATATTCCCCCCTTTAATTAATCCACCATTATCTGTGAAGAGTGGCTACATGACCCTCCGCTGGAAATTGCCATTAGTTCTTTGTCTTTTAATCGCATGTTGTGGATTTGCTAAACTTTCTTTCTATATTGCTTTTCAATCTATAAAAAGTTTACTAGAATAATTATCATAAAGACGTATTTTTTGTTAGAATTACCGCATTTGAAATTCTATAATTAGTATTTTTATTTATGATAAAGTAACTATAAATTAATAGATGTGATATCGCATTTAGTATACCCTCATGAAAGATTTTCCAGAAATCTAAAACAAACCATCTACGTGCAGAGAATACTGTCTTCGTTAAATCTTCGACTTAAATTTCTCGGGGTATATCCAGGAAAATTTAGTATTTGAACTTAGCATAGACCCCTCTCTTCTGCCCGTTGGATGAAATTTTTTACCCATTTTTTTTCGCTTGATGATAGAGGCGGGTTAAGCTTCAATGTGCCTGAATCATCTACTTTCATTTTCTCCTTTAGTTCATCCCAGAAGGCTAAGTCCAATTCTGCCAACTCTTTTTTAAATTGCTCCCATCTAACCATATGATCAGGATAGATGATACCTTTTCTTCCCAAAAATATCATCTTCTCTAGATCAGGACGATCCTGCTTTTTTGTCATGAATACTCCAGAATACTCTCTGTTAACTGACTAGATAAGACTTTCTCTAATACTATCAAAGAATATTATTGGTAAATGCGAATTCTTTTACACCTCAATTTGTTCTAAAAATTTCCTAAATGACTAATTAATAAAACACTGTTTAATGCAATTTTCGATTACTAAAGCAATAGATATAAAAATATATAAAATAATTTAAAATAAAAGTGAATTGCTGTTAATGGAATAGATACACAGATTAACTTTAATAGAAAATATGGAAAGCTTTATTTGCTTAGACGGAATATGTTTGTACTCTATCGGATCTATTTCGTGTTTGAGGTGTCAGTATGTCAGGTAAGGTATCTCGCGAAAATGTTACTACATCAGTTTCTGATGCTTGTGAGGATACCCCCCTTCATTCTTCCGATTCATTGAAAGGCACAACCTTTCAAGAACTTAATGAAGAAATTAACGAACTTCGGTTTGTAGTACTCTTGCTAAGAGAAGAGATAATAAAGAACAGGCAGCGTATAATCGCCTTAGAAAGCAAGAAAAAACGTCATGGAAAAGAAGTTAAAAAACGTGTAGATTCAATGCTTCTACTGATCTGTGATTATGGCGGCTCTTTGACCTCATCATCTATAAAAAAATACATGGGATTAAGTAAAGACGAACTTTATAGGACATTAAAGTGTGCTAAGGAAGATGGTTTAATTGAGGTTTTGCCTGACCCCCGAGACAGAAGAGGATATATATTGAATATGAACCATGACGTTTCAAAGAATTTTCAGAAAATTAAGATTTAGGTCTGAAGGAAACCATTCTTTGTAATTAGATGAGAATATTATATATTTTCGGGAGAGTCATTGATATATTTTTAGCAAAGATATGTATTATCTTTCAAAAATATTGCTATCAATGAGTTCCAGTGGAAATAAAGGGGTAAATTAGGCGCTAAATTTTTTTAGCTTAACTTTTAATTCACAAAAAATGTACATTATTATTTATTTAAATTAACGATAACACTCTTATGGTTGCTCTCTCAGAATACGTCCAGAGCAAAAAAGAATAGAATGCTAGGTCTCCCTAGCAGTCAATGCCTTCACATGGTGCATGGATATTATCGGGCACGGGATTCTCATGGAACTTAATGGTCTTCTCGGCCTCGAAGGTTCCTGTGAACATCTCGAGGGCCTTGATATCCTTG
>Ga0315276_10006796_pt1 | contig 10564 bp, 7 predicted proteins | sample YL17G05_0_MG_FD_204542 | JGI IMG/M metagenome (GOLD analysis project Ga0315276, IMG submission 204542) | Sediment microbial communities from Yellowstone Lake, YNP, Wyoming, USA - YL17G05_0 | ecosystem: Environmental > Aquatic > Freshwater > Lake > Sediment | place: USA: Wyoming | collected... | reverse complement strand
TTCATAGATGCAATCCGTACACCTGAAGGAATCCCCGGCGATGTTTATTATTTCATTCCGTCAGATTTCAGGGAGACGCAGCACCTGTCAAACCTGCATGATATATCTTTTCTCACTGCCCTTAAACTGGGTCAAACTCTGAATCTTGATCTGCCTGATGATTTGCACATAATAGCCGTTGAGATCATCGAGGACATGGAATTCAGCGAAGAATTTACTCCGCAATTAAAGGAAAGGTATCCTGAAATACTTGAAAAGGTACTTGAAATTGCAAAGCGAGTCATTGGCTGAAATACGACACTAAAAAGTATGGACTCTAAAAATATTTCCTGGTTTGTCAGATGCTGATCAATAACTTATTGTGAAACGTTTCATTTTATTTTTTGATTGTCATTGCTTTTCCTGACTTTTGTCATCCTTTATAACATGTCTTACAGAAAAGCACCATTTTTAAAATACTGTAGCACTTAAAATATTATAAATGCTCCCCGAGGAGAATGAAATTCACATTACCTTTTGTTCATTGACTTCAGTTAAAAAATTATCTATCAGCCTTTAACAATTCATTATTTAGTTCATAAAATCAATTCCTGAAATAATATTATTAGAGAAATCAAGCAACTATTTTTCAGAAAAAACGCAACTTACCGAATAAGACCAACCTGATTATTGTGAATTATTTCACTTATTTACAAACATTATAAATAGTTGTTGTACTTTTAAATCAATTTAATGTTTTTTATTGATGATATTATTGTCACGATTCTTCATTGAAAAAATGAGTCACCAATATGGAATTTAAACCCAGGATCATTGCATTTCTCTGCAAATGGTGTTCGTACACCGGTGCAGATCTGGCAGGCACTTCACGCATGGAATATAAACCGAATGTGAGGATTGTCAAGGTAATGTGCTCAGGCCGGATAGAATCCACCTTTGTACTTAAGGCATTTACTAAAGGTGCTGATGGAGTACTTGTTTGTGGTTGTCACCCCGGCGACTGCCACTATCAGGAAGGGAATTACCGCTGTCTCCGGAGGTATCAGTTGTTGCAGAAATACATTACCCAGATGGGTATTGAGACAGAAAGACTTAAACTTGAATGGATAAGTGCCAGTGAGGGGAAACAATTTGCTGAATTGATCAATAGTTTTACAGAAACTATTACAGAATTGGGACCATCCAAAATAAAAGAAACGCTAAATGTTTTAACATAGATATTATATTTTGTGTCATGGAAGGATCAAAGCCGAAACTTAAACTTGCCGTTTATTGGGCTTCTGCCTGCGGTGGTTGTTGTGTGTCAGTTCTTGATGTGCACGAGAAGCTTTTTGATGTGATAGCAGCTGCCGATTTTGTATTTTGGCCTATTGCCCTGGATATCAAATATAAAGATGTCGAAGAAATGGCAGATAATTATATTGATGTCACACTTTTTAACGGCGCTATCAGAAACAGCGAAAACGAGCATATGGCCAAACTCTTAAGAAAGAAAAGCAAAATTCTTGTTGCTTATGGCAGTTGCTCACATCTTGGCGGCATTCCGGGACTGTGTAATTTTTCAACCAAAGAGGATATATTCCGGAGGGTTTATGAAGAAAGTGAATCAACAATTAACACTGAAAAAACAAGACCTCTTCCTGAATATAAAGTAAAGGAAGGGCTGCTCGAGATACCTGTTTTTTATAATGACGTCCGTTCCCTTTCACAAACTGTAGAGGTTGATTATTTTATTCCCGGTTGTCCTCCTCAAACAGAAAGGCTTCTCGAAGTATTTACGGCAATAGTTAGCGGAGATGAACTTCCTCAAAAGGGTTCCGTTATCGGAGCAGGAACCAGGGCTCAATGCGATGAATGTATCAGGAAAAAAACAGAGAATAAGCAAATAAAGAAGTTTTACCGTCCATGGGAAATATCGGATGACGGGGAAACCTGCTTTATGGAGCAGGGGGTTATATGCATGGGACCAGCAACCAGGGAGGGATGTGGCTATCGATGTATCAAAGGCAATGCTCCATGCCGTGGTTGTTACGGACCTACCCCCGGTGTAACTGATCCCGGAACCAAAATGATGTCAGCGATTGCAAGTATAATAGATGAAAAAGAACCGGAAGAAATTAACAGGGTCATTGATGATATTGTTGACCCGGCCGGTTTATTTTATAGATTTAGTCTGCCTGTCTCACTAATAAGGAGAAAATTATCATGAGAAGAATCACGATTGACCCTATTACGCGACTCGAAGGTCATGGTAAAATAGAAATTTTTCTGAACGATGACGGAGAAGTTGACAATGTATATTTTCAGGTTCCGGAACTGAGAGGTTTTGAAAAATTCTGCGAGGGAAGACCTGTTGAAGAACTCCCCGCAATCGTCGCAAAAATATGCGGAGTCTGCCCTGGTTGTCATCATATGGCTTCAGGAAAAGCTGTTGATGCCGTATTTGGTGTCGAACCTCCGCCAACAGCTAAAAAACTCAGGGAGCTTTTTTACATGGCACATTTTGTCCATAGTCATACAGCCAATTTTTATGCACTTGCTGCACCCGATTTTGTTTTAGGCCCCGATGCTCCCGCTTCCAAAAGAAACATCCTTGGAGTAATTGAAAAGGTTGGAAAGGAAATAGGAACGGAAGTCATTAAACAGCGTCGTTTGGCACAGGAAATACAGGCACTTCTTGGCGGACATCAGACTTTTGTTGTAATGAACGTTCCGGGTGGGGTACGAAGAGGACTTTCCGTGAAAGAACGAGATGATATTGTTGAGAAAGCAAGAGGGTTTGTGGAATTCGCAAAGTTTTCTCTCAATGTTTTTCAAAGTTTCGTGCTAGATAATAAACATTACGTCGATATTATACTTAACGGTCCATATTCCCTGAAACTTCACTCAATGGGTCTCGTTGATGCCAACAACAAGGTTAACTTTTACGATGGGAAAGTAAGGGTGGTGGATACAGAAGGAAAAGAGTTGTACAAATATTCTCCAACCGAGTATCTCGATTTTGTAGCGGAGCATGTTGAACCCTGGACTTATCTTAAGTTCCCTTATCTTAAAAAGATTGGCTGGAAAGGATTTACCGAGGGGCAGAATTCAGGAGTTTACCAGGCCACACCATTATCAAGGTTGAATGCAGCTGATGGCATGGCTACTCCTCTGGCACAAATAGAATATGAACGCATGTACAGTACACTTGGAGGCAAACCAGTTCATGCAACACTTGCTATGCACTGGGCAAGGCTTGTGGAGCTTTTATATTCTGCCGAAAGATGTCTGGAGCTCGCTCGTGATAATGATATAACCGGTAAAGAATTACGGGCACAGCTGGGGTCAATTCCAGGTGAAGGTGTAGGAATCGTAGAAGCCCAGAGAGGGACTCTCACACACCATTATTTCACGGATAATAAAGGAATTGTCACCAAAGTGAATCTTATTGTTGGGACTACAAATAATCATGCAGCAATCAGCATGTCGATAAAAAAAGCTGCTGCTGGTCTGATCAAAAAAGGAGTTGAAGTGACCGCTGGCACTCTGAATATGATCGAAATGGCTTTCAGGGCATATGATCCGTGTTTTTCATGTGCTACACATAGTCTACCCGGAGAAATGCCAATGATTCTTGAAATTCGTGATGCCAGAGGAGTATTGACACAGCGCCTGGTAAGAAATTAATACCCTTCGGCTATAAAATGATTTATTAGATAATCAATAATAATAAATATGCGAGTAGGAGTCTTTTTCTGTCAGATGGATGAGAGCGCGGATCTAAATATTGATTCCATTGCAAAATATGCTGCAAATCTTCCGAATGTTGATATTGTCCAGATCCTTGGTATAAAACCTCATCCTGATGTGAAAATTCTTAATGAAATCATCAGGACAAACAACCTGGGAAGGATTGTTATCGCAGGAGATATGCCCGGTTATTATAAACCGGCTTTTACCAAAGCGATGGCATTGGCAGGAGGTAATACTGATGAAATACGTCTTGCTTCTTTCATGGAACATGGCGCAAGAGGTGAACATGCAATGGATCGTGCCAAGGCTATAGTAGCCTGTGCAACAATGGCTGTTCCTTTCCCGCTCGCTGCCATACCAGTGGGAAATCCGGTCACTCACTCAACGCTTATTATCGGAGGTGGCATAGCCGGAATACAGTCTGCCCTCGAGATAGCTAACGCAGGCAAGCCGGTTTATCTGGTTGAGCAGACCGGAACAATTGGAGGTCATATGGCTATGTTTGACAAAACGTTTCCAACATTGGATTGCGCTGCCTGTATCCTGACTCCTAAAATGGTTACTGTTGGACAGCATGAGATGATCAATCTGTTGACCAAATCGAAGGTGGTTGCTGTTACCGGTAAGCCGGGAGCTTACCATGTGAAGATAAAACAAAGCGCAAGGTTTGTTGATGTCAAATCGTGTGTTGCATGTAATCAGTGTGTAGAAGTTTGCCCTGTTAAGGTAGAAAGTGAATTCGATGCCGGAATATCGTTGAGAAAAGCAATTTATATCCCTTTTCCACAGGCTGTTCCAAATGCGTACCTTGTTGATGCATCAAAATGCACATATATCCTTTCTGGCGGGAAAAAGTGTGGCGTGTGTGTTAAAAAATGTCCCAAGGAATGTATTAACCTGAACGAAACCGACCATTTTATCGATATAGAGGTTGGAAATATTATTCTGGCCATAGGATATGAGCTCATGGATGTCAGTAAAATAGAACAGTATGGCTATGGTGTATATCCTAATGTACTGACTTCAATTGAATTTGAGCGTCTTACCAATGCTTCCGGAACCACAGGAGGAAAAATTGTCACTAAAACCAAACGTTTTAATAAAAAAACAGAAAAGGATGAATGGGTCTTTTCGCCCGATGGTATACCGCCAAAAAGTGTTGCCATAATTCACTGCGTAGGATCCAGAAATAAAAAATACAATGCCTACTGCTCAAGGGTCTGCTGTATGTATTCCCTGAAATTTGCCCATCTGATAAAAGAGAAGATCCCAGATGTTACGGTTTATGAGTTTTATATTGATATGCGCGCATTCGGAAAAGGTTATGAGGAATTTGCAGACCGTATCAAGGAAGAAGGTACTTTAATAATTCGCGGACATTCGGCTAAAGTTACCATGAATAACAGTCAGATGGTTGTCCGGGGTGAGGATATCATTAATGACAGATTAGCTGAATTCAATGTTGATATGGTTGTCCTTGCAGTTGGTCTTATCCCTTCCTCCGGCACAAATGAATTGGTTAAAATGCTGGATATCAGCAAGGATTCCGATGGATGGTTTTCAGAATTGAATTACAACGGCAGCCCGACAGATACTGAAAAAGGGGGTATTTATGTGGCCGGTATGTGCCAGGGACCAAAGGATATTCCCGATACAGTGGCCCAGGCTTCCGCTGTCGCAGCTGGTGTTCTTAGAAGCCTTACAACAAAAAGAGGAATAGGACATATGAGCAGCATTCCGCTCAGTGAAATAGAAGCAAAAGCCAAGAATATTCAAACAGTATAAAAATCTTATCATGGCAATTAGAGTTAATCCGGGATTCATAAGTGCGCTGAATCGTTTTGGCAAGGAAAATATACAACTATGTTATCAGTGCGGTGATTGTTCTGCTGTTTGTCCACATGCTGATGAATTTTATAGATTCCCGCGTAAACCCATCCGGCTGTTGCAGATGGGACTGGAAAAGAAGGTAGAAACCACGCTTGAACCCTGGCTGTGCTATTACTGTGGCGATTGCTCGGATTTGTGTCCACGGGATGCTAATCCGGGAGACGCCATGATGATATTACGGAGATACCTCACATCCGTATATGACTGGACCGGGTTGTCGAAGAAATTCTATACCTCACACTGGTGGGAAATTGGTGCAGTACTCGTAATAGGGGTCCTTATAGCTCTTCTGTTCTCTGTTTTCAATCCTCATGGAATTGTAGCCTCTCTGACACCCGACGGCGGAGTGAAAGTAAACGAAATGTTCCCTGTCGAGATAGTGAACATTGGGGCACATATCATGCTGATTTCTATTGCCAGCTTCCTTATTGCAAATATTATCCATATGTGGTATCTGACACTTCTGAAGGATAAGTCTTTAAAGATACCTTTCAGGCTATATATAACTAATTTGTACCAAATTATCGTTCATTTTGTCACCCAGAAGCAATTCAGTAAATGCAAAGACAGAAGTTACTGGTTCTTTCACTGGTTTTTAGTGTCGGGATATGTTTTGATGTTTATCCTTATAGTGGGGAATCTGAAATGGTTCCAGACTGAAAAAATTTATTCCTGGTATGAACCACAGAGGATACTGGGTTATTATTCAACTCTCGGTTTAATTGTTGGCCTGGTTTTTTTCAGCTGGGGCAGGATTAAAAAAATAGGACAGATATTCAAATTTTCACATTTAAGTGACTGGATTTTTATCGTCCTGTTACTGATGACAACCCTATCGGGGATTCTTTTACACATATTAAGGATCGAAGGCATGCCGGTTGCGACATATTATATGTACATAATTCATATGGCTGTACTCGTTCCAATGCTCTGTGTAGAAGTACCTTTCTCCAAATGGTCACACCTTGCCTACAGGCCTTTTGCTATTTATTTCGCAGAGATAAAAAAATCCGCGATGCTAGAAAGAAAAAAGAACAATTTAAAAAATGAATAAGAGAAATGGCTGATAAAGTAACATTACCAAGAATAGGAGTGTATATCTGCTGGTGCGGAACTAATATAGCAAAAATAGTTGATGTTGAAGCAGTTGTCCGATTCGCGTCCGGTCTGCCAAACGTTGTTCTTGCCAAAAGCTATAAATACATGTGTTCCAATCCCGGGCAGGAAATGATCACTCAGGATATCAGGGAGCATAAACTTGATCGCGTGGTTGTCGCTGCCTGCAGCCCAAATATGCATGAACGGACTTTTCGTAGTGCTCTGAGATCAGCTGGCTTGAATCAGTATCTATTCGAAATGGCCAATATACGTGAACAATGCAGCTGGGTACATACTGATTCCGTTGAGGCAACCGAAAAAGCCAAGGCTCTTGTCAGTGCAGCCATTTGCCGCGTTGAGCTCCATGAGTCTCTCGAAACCATGTCGGTTGATATGTGCCCTAATGTACTTGTTATCGGAGGAGGCATTACCGGTATGACCGCTGCTCTCGAACTTGCAGATTCAGGCTATACTGTTTATCTGGTTGAAAAAGATGACCATCTTGGAGGCAACCTGGCACGTGTTGATCTTACCGCACCTTATCTTTATTCTGCCCGTGATCTGATTACTGAAAAGATCACGCGTATCAAGGATAACAGAAAAGTTGTTGTCTATCTTGAATCTAAAGTGACAGAGGTCACAGGTTTTATAGGCAACTTTCAAGCAATAATTCAAGCCTATGACAATAAATTCAATTATCCCGGCAGAAAGGTTAACGTGAAGATCGGAAATGTTGTTGTATGCACAGGTTATAAGGAATTCGACGCTTCACGGATAGTTCACTATGGGTACGGGAAATTGCCGAATGTCATTACTTCCTTCGAACTGGAGAGTATGATACGTGCCGGAAGCATTGAAACAAAGGAAGGTAAAGTACCTAAATATGTTGCTATTATTCACTGTGTAGGAAGCCGGTCAAAGGAATTTCACACATATTGCTCGCGGGTATGCTGCATGACTGCATTGAAATACGCGTCAGAGATCAAATCTGCAAATCCCGATTGTTATATTTCAGATATCTACATCGATATGCATGCCTTTGGGAAAGGGCATGAAGATTTCTACCGCAAGTCATCAGAAGCCAAAACGCTTTTCCTGATGTACGAAAAAGGTGACAGACCAGTCATTCATAAGGCAACTCCGAAAGATGACTGTGAGATGCTGATAGAGGTCAATGAAAAACTTTCGGGCGAACATATTGAAATCCCTGCTGACCTGGTAGTGCTCATGGTAGGAATGGAAGCCAGGGAGGATTCGAACGAGATAGCCCGGCTAGTAAATATCAGCCAGGACAAAGATGGATGGTTCATTGAAAGTCATCCAAAGCTTGAGCCCGTTGCAACTACAACTGATGGGATATTTATTGCCGGGACATGTGTCGCTCCAAAGGATATTCCTGATTCTGTTGCACAGGCAAGAGCAGCAGCGGCACGGATACTGGCAAGAATTGCAAAAGGGAAAATCGAGGTTGATGCCGTGTATTCAGAAGTTAAGGAGGAATTATGCTCCGGATGCCGGTTCTGTAACCAGCTTTGCCCCTATAGCGCCATTGAATTCAACGAAGAGAAAGGACATAGCCATATAATTAGCGCTTTGTGCAAGAGCTGTGGTGTTTGTGTTGCAGCTTGTCCGTCATCCGCAATCAAGGGCCGGCACTTTACTGATGAGCAAATACTTGCACAGGTTGATGGATTATTTGCAGTCTGATCTTCACAGATTCGGGCTAACCAATTGAATTTAATAAGAATTGACATTCTAATATATTGGTTTGATATAGATCTACAATTCAAGGGCATCATGAAAGGATCAGGGGCTCTAATTTATTGCATTTAATAAGATCTCAAAAAGTTGAATTTGGTCAAAATACTTCCTACCTTGTAAAGGTAGTTGCAGATAAAATTATTCAAATGATTAATAAACAGGAGGTGCATTATGGCTACTGAATATTTATGCAAGGCATGCCGCGGAGTTCTTAACGGAAAAACTTCCATAATTCTTGCAGCCCAGAAAGTTAACAGCGCTCACAGAGGATTGGTTTATCTTAATCCTGAACTGGGTAACTATACCACCACAACTCACTCTTCATTTGTTATAAAGGAGGGAGAGGAATACAATTATTCATGCCCTATCTGTCATTCCCAGTTGAACAGTGCCAAATATCCGCACCTGGTTCGCATTATTATGATCGATGACGATAAGAAGGAGTTTAATATTTATTTCTCAGGTATTGCCGGTGAAAAGTGTACTTATAAAATCAGGGGGAAGAAAGTGGAAGCTATGAAAGGCCCCGATGCAAAACTCTATAATAAATATTTTGAAGTACCGGAAGAGGACCGAAAATATCTTTAAAGTAAAAATTTAAACTAAATATCGAACAAGGAATATTGATTAACGAATTACAAAGTTTTCAAAGAACATCGGACTTCTAAAATCGTTAATCCCGGTTCATTATTTATAATCTTTGTTCATTATTCAAATAGTTTTTCTTTTTGTCCTTTGTGTGGATACCGGACTGCTCTACCTGTATCCACACTCCTGCCCTTCAGTTTTTTTCTCTCGTTGAATAATCTTATTTTTGTCTGTACAAGCAAAACTCTAATTTGAAATTTAATGAGCATTGAAATAGACAAAAGGGCTGCCGACAATATCCGTATTCTGGCAATGGCTATGGTTGAAAAATCTAAATCAGGCCATCCCGGTGGTGCAATGGGCGGTGCAGATTTCATACACATCCTTTTTTCGGAATACCTTAATTTTGACCCGGATAATCCGGGATGGATTAACCGCGACCGCTTCTTCCTCGATCCGGGACATATGTCACCGATGCTTTATTCTGTACTGACGCTGACGGGTCATTTTAATATTGATGACTTAAAAAATTTCCGCCAATGGGGAAGTCCTACACCCGGCCATCCTGAAATCGACATCACAAGAATGATCGAAAACACATCGGGCCCTCTTGGCCAGGGTCATACCATGGCAGTTGGTGCTGCAATTGCAGAGAGATTCCTTGTCTCCCGTTTCGGTAACCTTTTCGCTCATAAAATATATGCTTATATCTCCGACGGAGGTGTACAGGAGGAGATATCGCAGGGAGCAGGACGTGTAGCCGGATTTCTCGGTCTCAGCAATCTGATACTTTTCTATGATTCCAACGATATACAGCTTTCGACTGAAACAAAATCAGTGTCCATTGAGGACACAGCAATGAAGTATAAATCGTGGGGATGGAATGTTCTTAAGATTGAAGGGAATGATCATAGCCAGATAAGGGAAGCACTAAATGCAGGAATTAATGAGAAAGAAAGACCAACAATCATTATTGGTAAAACAATAATGGGGAAAGGTCTTCTCGATATCGAAGGGAATAGCTTTGAGAGGAAAACATCTACACACGGAATGCCTGTGAGTGAAGCCGGTGGTTCTTTCGAGAAATCACTTCTGAATCTTGGCGGAAGCATCGAAGACCCGTTCATGATTTTTGATGATGTAAAAGCCCATTATTCTTACGTCCTTAAATCGAAAAGAGAGGCTGCATCAGCCTGGAAAAAGAATAAAAATGTCTGGGAAAAGAAAAATCCTGAACTTGACAAAAAGCTTCATTATTTCTATATCGGTAAATTGCCCGATATTGATTATAAGGCAATTAAGCAGAAAGAGGGTATTGCCACAAGGGTTGCATCCGCAGCTATTCTGGAGCTGTTCGCAGCTAAAGTTGAGAATATGATAGTCGCATCCGCAGATCTTGCAAATTCTGATAAAACAGACGGTTTTCTTAAGAAGACATATCCCTTTGTCAGAAAAGATTTTTCCGGCGCATTTCTTCATGCCGGAGTCTCCG
>Ga0315276_10006795_pt1 | contig 10566 bp, 8 predicted proteins | sample YL17G05_0_MG_FD_204542 | JGI IMG/M metagenome (GOLD analysis project Ga0315276, IMG submission 204542) | Sediment microbial communities from Yellowstone Lake, YNP, Wyoming, USA - YL17G05_0 | ecosystem: Environmental > Aquatic > Freshwater > Lake > Sediment | place: USA: Wyoming | collected... | reverse complement strand
GACGAGCAGTGGCTGCAGCGCTTGGGGTACAAGCAATGAACGGGAGGGGGGGGGTGGTCCGCAGGCACTGCGCTGCACTGATCTGTCTGGCAATGGTCGTATTCACCGGGGCGTTTGCTCAGGGGCCTGACCGGGGTGAGGAGAGGCGCGCGACCCCTCTCCTGCCGGAGGAAGAAAAAGCCTTTGCGGTGGCGCAGCGGCAGATCGCAGCTCCCCCTTTCGATGTGATCGGCTACACGCTGGAGCTGAATGCCGCGATGGTGAATGAAAACTTCGGTGGCAGGAATCTGATCACGATGGTCCTGACGTCCCCTGCCGACTCCGTCGTCCTCTACCAGCTCAAGCTCCAGATCGATAGCGTCAAAGTCGACGGCGCCGCCGCCCCGTTTTCGGTCAGCGATACGACAGAACGTTTTGTCGTCCGTCTCGGCACCACCCGCGCGCCGGGGGACACGCTCCGCATCGACGTTGCGTTCCGGCGCCTCCCGGAGGTATCCCGCCGCACCGACCGTCTCGGATATTACTACTTCTCCTCGCAGATCGGGAATCCCGCCAATCTGGGCTACACCATGTCGGAACCCCGCGAGGCCCGATGCTGGATCCCCTGCTATGACGAACCGTGGGAGAAGGCGACGGCGGCAATCAATGTGACGGTCCCCGCCGGGTACGTCGCCGCCTCAAACGGGAGGCTCCTGGGCGTGGGCGATAACGGCGACGGGACCGTGACCTGGCGGTGGCGCGAGGATCACCAGATTGCGACCTACCTGATGTGCGCGACGATCTCGCGGTGGACCAATCCAACGATCATGTACGCAAGAGGAGAGAACGACACGATTCCGGTCCAGTATTTCGTCTGGGCAAAGGATTCGGCGGTCACCGCGAATTTTCTTCCCACGGTGCGGCAGATGATCGCCAACCTCTCCGCGCTCTTCGGCCCCTACCCCTGGGACAAATATGGCATGACGTCGGTCACCCCCTTCCTTTACGGGGGGATGGAGCATCAGTCGATCACCACGCTGATCGACTACTATCAGACCGACCAGGATGTGGTCGTTCATGAGCTCGCACACCAGTGGTGGGGAGATCTCGTGACATGCGCAACATGGTCCGACATCTGGCTCAACGAGAGCTTTGCGAGCTACAGCGAAGCGCTCTGGCATGAAACCCTCGGGGGAGCTCCTGCGCTGAGAGGTTATATGGTGGATTCGCTGGAGCATTTCAACTACGGGTCGTGGAGCGGCGCGGTGTATGATCCCGAGTCCCAGGGTTTTAACCTCTTCGCATCGGCCGTCTACAGCAAGGGGGGGTGGGTGCTCCACACGCTCCGCGGGGTGGTGGGTGATTCCGCCTTCTTCCGCACGCTGAGGAAATGGCGTGACCTCCACGGCGGAGGGAGCGCGACGACCGCCGATTTCCAGGCCGTAGTGGAGTCGGTCGTGGGAAAGGACATGAGCTGGTTCTTCAATGAATGGATCTACGGCCCCGGTTGGCCGAGGTATTTCCTGACACACCGGTGGGAGGCCGACACGCTGTCGATCGGCATCCAGCAGCAGCAGTTGTCCACCTGGCCGATCTTCACGATGCCGGTGCAGGTCCGGGCCTACGCGCCGGGGAAGGACACGACATTCATCGTCTGGGACAGCCTTCGTACCCAGGAGGTCCGGATACCGCTGAGCTTCCCTCCGGACAGCGTCGTCCTTGATCCCGACAGGTGGATACTCCGGCAGACCGGCATCCCGGTGTCGGTAGAGAAGGGGGATGACATCCCTCTGCGCTTCGTCCTGGAGCAGAATTACCCGAATCCGTTCAACCCGTCGACCGCCATCAGATATCAGCTATCAGAGGCTAGCGTCGTGCGGCTTGCGGTTTATGACCTGCTCGGTCGGGAGGTGGAAACGCTGAGGCGTGGACTGATGCAGCCGGGGGTCCACGAGGTCCTCTGGGACGGCACGCGGCATGCCAGCGGCGTCTACTTTTGCCGGCTGCAGGCGCAGCCCCTGGACGGCACGCCGCCGCAGACGGCGGTCCGGAAGATGGCGTTGATAAAATAATGCTCAACATCCGCATTACCCGGGACGACGTCTCTCTGGCGGAGAAACTCGAGAATCTCCCCGCGGGCCCAGGCGTGTACCAGCACAAGGATGCCGACGGGAAGGTTTTATACGTCGGCAAGGCGAAGAACCTCCGCAACCGCGTCCGGCAGTATTTCCAGAAGTCCCGCTCCCCCGGTCCCCGCATTGAGCAGATGCTCACGAAGGCGACCGACCTCGAAGTGATCGTGACGGACTCCGAAGTCGAGGCCTTCATCCTCGAAGCCAACCTCATCAAGAAGCTCAAGCCCCGCTATAACGTCAGCCTCAAAGACGACAAGAGTTATCCCTACATCGTCATCACGAACGAGCCGTTCCCGCGTGTGTTTATCACGCGGCAGATCAGGCGTGACGGGTCGCGCTACTTCGGCCCGTACACCGACGTGAAGAACGTCCGTTCCGCCCTGAAGGCCATCCGCGACATCTTCATGATCCGGAGCTGCAATTTCCTGATCGACCGTGACGCGATCGCGAAAAGGAAATACAAGCTCTGTCTGGATTACCACATCAAGAAGTGCGAGGGGCCCTGTGAGGGGCTGGTCGCCCGCGGGCGGTACGCCGCGATGATCGAGCAGGTCGCGTCGCTGCTGCAGGGGAAAACAGGCTCGCTGATCCGGACCCTGCGCGCCGAGATGGATCAGCACTCCGCCGTGCTGCGCTACGAGGAGGCGGCGCTGATCCGTGACCGGATCAGGGGACTGGAAGCATACAGCGAACGCCAGAAGGCGGTGGATCTGGACGCGACCGACAGGGATATCGTCGCATGCGCGATGGAAGGGGACGATGCGTGCGGCGTGATCTTCAAGCTGCGCGACGGAAAAATGGTGGGACGTCAGCATTATTACATGGGAAACGTCGAGGAGCGATCGGAAGGGGAGGTCCTCGAGACGCTCCTCCAGCAGTATTATCTCATGGCCGACTTCATCCCGAAGGAGATCTTCGTCTCGGCCGGGGTGGAGAACGCGGACGCCCTCACCGTCTGGCTGGGGGAGCGGAAGGGGGAGGAGGTGGTGCTGGTGAATCCGCAGGAAGGGGAGGAGGCGAAGCTTGTCCGCCTCACACGGAGCAACGCGAAGTTCCTCCTGGAGGAGCTGAAGATCCAGAAAATGAAACGCGCGGATTACATCCCCCATCCGGTGGTGGCATTGCAGCGGGATCTCGGGCTTGCCAGGACGCCCCGGAGGATCGAGTGCTTCGATAATTCCAACACCCAGGGGAGCGACCCGGTCGCATCGATGGTTGTTTTCGTGGACGGCAAAACGAGAAAGAGCGAATACCGGAAATTCAAGATCCAGTCCGTTGCAGGACCGGACGACTTCGCCAGCATGCGCGAAATCATCAGGCGCCGCTATGCCAGGGTGCTCGAGCAGCAGGAACAGCTCCCGGATCTCATCGTTGTGGACGGGGGGAAGGGACAGCTTTCCAGTGCGGGGGAGGTTCTGGAGGAGCTCGGAATCAGCGACCAGCCGATCATCGGTTTGGCCAAACGCCTTGAGGAGGTATTCCTTCCGGGGAAAAGCGAACCGGAGATGATTCCGAAGACCTCACCGGGATTGCGTTTGCTCCAGCAGGTGAGGGATGAAGCGCACCGGTTTGCGGTCACATTTCACAGGACGATTCGATCGCAGCGGACGCTGCAGACCGAGCTTGATCTGATCGGAGGGGTCGGCAAGAAGAGGGCGAAGGAACTCCTCGAGGCGTTCGGGTCGGTCCAGGGGGTGAAGTTTGCGACATCGGAGCAACTGCGTGAGGTGGTGGGGGAGAAAACCGCGGAGAAGATCAGGGCGTATTTTGCCTCCGGTGAGCAGGAGAGGGAGTGAGAGCGTTTTCTTTGGATGTTAATCCGACTATTTTGGTCGTATTAATGATCAAATCTTGTTCCACGCCATCTTCCAGGTTGCTTTTCAAAAGTCGGATTATTATAATATTGCCGGGTTCATTAAAGTCCTTCATTAGGGCAAGATAGCAAAGCCCATATTTTCGGAGCAAAATATTCGATTCCCTTCCGATTGAAAGGGGATGATACCAATGAGGATAAGGCAGGTAAGGGGGACCGGTTTGCTAGCTGAGCAGTCGCGCCGGCGATTGGAGAGGACCGCTTTCCCGAGTCTTGAACATGCCAGGCAGGAACTGCAGCAGCTTTTTCCGCACCATCGCGTCGTCAGCGAGCAGGGGAGGATCTCTGTCGAGGTCAAGGACAGATCGTTTCAGCTGGCCCTATTTCAGGAAGTCGCTGATCCCGTGCGCGATCTGATACGCAGGTAAACGAATCGAGAAATTCTCGCGCGCCGCGGGATCCGGGAGAAACACGACCGGAACCCGCGACGATCTTCGATCTGGGCTGTTGACTTTCTGCAGCGGATTACGATACTTGTTGTGTCCCCCGCCGTCTCACTTGACATTTCCCTGGACTGACTCCATGAATCGCACATTTGCTCTCGCGGCGCTCTGCGTCGTTCTCACGCTCCCACTCGTGGGGCAGCCCGAACGTCACGACAAGGCTGTCTTCGTTGACCCCAGGAACGAGTTCTACGACAAGCTCAAGAGCGATGCCGAAAAATTCCGGAATCGTGAGGTCCAGAAGAAAAAAGAGCTTCGCCTCGATTTTTCCGGCATCAGCGCTCCCGCCGGTGTCGCGGAGTTCACCTCAAGCTGGCACAACCCCCCGGTGACGCAGGGGCTTTCGGGCATGTGTTGGTGTTTCTCGACAACCTCATTCTTCGAATCTGAGATCCACCGGCTGAGCGGAAGGGAGATCAAGCTGTCAGAACTGTACACGGTGTACTGGGAATACGTGGAGAAGGCCCGGGGTTTCGTACGAGAGCGGGGGAATTCAGCGTTCGGCCAGGGGTCGGAGGCCAATGCGGTCCCCCGGATCTGGAAGATGTACGGCGTCGTCCCCCTGAGCGCTTACACGGGACTTCTCCCCGGACAGACGGTTCACGACCACGACGCAATGTTCAACGAGATGAAGACGTACCTCCAGTCGGTCCGCACCTCATGCGCCTGGAACGAAGAGGAGGTTATTAAGACCATCAGGGGAATCATGAATCACTATATCGGCGAACCTCCTGCGGCCCTGACGGTCAACGGGAAGCCGATGACCCCCGGGGAATATCTGGCCAACGTCGTGAAGCTGAATCTCGACGACTATGTCAACATCCTCTCCCTGATGCAGAAACCGTACTTCCAGCAGGTGGAGTACGAGGTAACGGACAACTGGTGGCACAATACGGACTACTTCAACGTGCCCCTGGATGAATTTACGTCGGTCATCAGGAACGCGATCCGGAAGGGATACACCCTCGCGCTCGGCGGCGACACCTCGGAGCCCGGGTATGAGGGACACGCGGGCATCGCGGTCGTGGCGACATTCGACATCCCCTCCGCGTTCATCGACGAGAATGCGCGGCAGTTCCGCTTCGGCAACGGGACGACGGGCGATGACCACGGGATTCACCTGGTCGGTCTTGCGCAGAAGGACGGCAGGGACTGGTACCTGATCAAAGACTCGGGGAGTGGTTCCAGGAACAACACTCACCCTGGGTACTACTTCTATCATGAAGATTATGTCAAGCTGAAGATAGTGGATTTCATGGTCCACAGGGACGTCGCGGAAGAGCTGTTGAAAAGATTCGCGAAGTAAGGCATCGGGAAGGAGGGGGGCATGAAGAATCTTCCTATCAAGTATCTCTTCCATTTTCCGGACGGTTCGGAGGAGCGATTCGACCTTGAGCTTGACCGCGAGACGCTTGAATTGCGGGGGAATACCCCCGGGGAGCTGCCGGCCTGGACCAGGCTCGATTTTCACCAGTGTCCGAGTTGCCCGCTCACACCCGCCGAACACCCTCATTGTCCCCTCGCTCTCAACCTGGTGAATCTCGCCCAGCGCTTCGACGGCCTCCTCTCTCACGACAAGGTGGAGATGGAGGTGACCATGGAGGAGCGGACGATCACACAAAGGACGACGGCACAGAAGGGGATCAGTTCGCTGATGGGTCTGGTGATCGCGACAAGCGGATGCCCGCACGCCGCGTTTCTCCGGCCGATGGCCCGGTTCCATCTTCCGCTTGCCAGCAACGAGGAGACGACCTACCGTGCGACATCAATGTACCTGCTTGCACAATATTTTGTGAAGAAGGGGGGGGGAAGTGCCGACCTCGAGCTGGATGGGTTGTCCCGGATCTATCGTGAGATGGGGACCGTCAACAAATCAATCGCGAACCGGCTGCGGGCGGCCACCACCAGCGATTCTTCGGTGAACGCCCTCATCGTGCTCGACGTTTTCGCCAAGACCGTCGAGATGGTGATCGAAGAATCCCTCGCCCGCATCCGTCACCTCTTCGAACCCTACTTCAGGTGACGGGAGGGTGGAGATCCCACCCCCCTCCCTCCGTTTCGACATCATGGAGGAAAACCGATGCCCTTTCCCATTCCCTTTTACCGCTGGCGGCCTCATCCGTGGCACGGACTTGAAGTCGGGCCCGATCCCCCCCGCGTGGTGCACGCGTACATCGAGATCACCCCGTTTGACCAGGTGAAGTACGAAACCGACAAGGCAACAGGCTACCTCCGGGTGGACCGCCCGCAACGAACATCGTCCCTTCCTCCGTCGTTGTACGGCTTCATCCCGCGCACCTATTGCGCCGAACGGGTGGGGGCGCTCTCGTCGACAAAGCGCAAGGGGGACGGCGACCCGCTTGACATCTGCGTCCTCAGCGAACGTCCCATCAACCGTTCGGAAGTTATACTCAACGCGCGGGTGATCGGCGGCATACACATGGTGGACCACGACGAGGCGGACGACAAAATCATCGCCGTCCTGCAGAACGACGCGGTGTGGGGAAACGCGAACGATCTCAGCACTATCCCCGACATCCTGGTCGAACGCCTGCGCCACTATTTTGCGACCTACAAGCTGGTCCCGGGACAGGAGACGCGGGTGCTTATTGAGAGGGTGTATGGATGCGATCATGCTCAAAAAGTTGTGGAATCGGCGATGGAAGACTATGACGAACATTTCGGGAAATAGATAGGTCCGTTCGGATGACGCCTGCTGACCCCATCCCCGTCCCGGGGATGGGTTTTTTTATTCCTCTCCTCGGAATTTCTCCTCCACGCGTGTATTAATACCTGAAGAGTTTTCATGACGGATGCCATCCGATGATCAGGAAGAAAGCATCGGGGCCCGTCCCCATCCACCGTCGCACCAAAGAAAGGGAATTGCCATGAGGATCAAGAGGACTCTTGTCAACGGGACCGTGCTGCTTATTCTCTCCATCGCGAGCCTCTCCGCCGCCAGGGCGCTGCCGGCGTGCGTGGCCAGACTCGATGCCTGCAATATCGACTGCAACAGGTCATTCAGCGGCGGCACGGAACTCGACGCGTTGATCCGCAACGGATGCCGGGGGGGATGTGCCATGGGCTATACGTGGTGTACGATCTTTCATTAGTCGGTGCGGACTGAGGGCGCGTCCGGGTCCATTCATCGCCGGACGCCTCTGTCACTCTTCGGCGATCCGGATCTGGAGCGGAATATGGCGGCTGCAAGCATGGTGCTGGCTCTCCTTCTATCTCTTCCTCCGTCATCGGGGTGGGGGGAGGACAAAGCCGATGGGACGGTAAAAGAGAAGGCGACGATCGGACTGACCGAGGGGACCGAAATCTATTCGGCGACCGGTGTGGCGGTCGACCGGCGGGGAAACGTCTATGTCAGCGATCTGCTCGAGTATTGTGTCAAGAAGTTCGATGCGCGCGGCCGTCTTGCCGGCAGGACCGGCAGACGTGGAACGGGAGCGGGAGAGTTTACCACTCCTTCGACATCTCTGGTATGGAAGGATACGCTTCTCGTGATGCAGATGAACGACGCAAGAATTCAGGCGTTTTCGACGGACCTCGGCTACATTACCTCGTTCACGGTCGAAGGGGGACATCCCGCCGACATGGCGGTGGGTCCCGGGGGGGAGCTCGTGGTTGCGACATTCGACGAAGAGCAGGACGAACAGGCGTTGAACGTCTATCCCTGCGTACGGGGTGGATCCCCGCGACGTATCCCCCTCGGGCCGACGGGGAAAACACACCGCCTCTACGGTGCGTGCCGGGTCGGGGTGTGTCCTGACGGGACGATCGTCGTTGCGTACATATTCATGAACCGTGTGGATCTGTACAGCCGGGAGGGGAGACTGCGCCGAAGGCTCAAAGCTCCGGGAATCCGTGAGCTGAACGAGGATGCCCGCCGTCTTCCCGAAGAGACCTGCTTCAGGGGTGTTGCCACCGACAGGAGAGGGAACATCCTGCTTCTGGGGGGATCTCGGGCCAGGCACGGGCATGCGGACGTTCTGGTCTACGACGCGGCGGGGGGATACATTCGCACGATAACGCTGCCGCAGAAGACGCGGCTGATCGCCCTCGACCACCGGGGGGGAATGTACGGAACCGCCGGCGAGGGAATGCTCGTCAGAAGATATGAATGGGTTCCGGTTGGGACTCACTAGAACGGGGGGGGAACGGAGAAACGATGGCGCGCGTCGGGAGAATGGTACTTGGTCTTGTCTTCGTTGGAGCAGGCGTGGCGAAGCTTCCAGCATTCGCATCGTTTCGATTCAGCATTGCCGAATTTGCCGGGTTCCCGCCGGCAGCGACACTGATCGTTGCTTGCGGTCTCATCGCAGCGGAGCTCGTGCTCGGCTCTCTTTTACTGGCCGGTCTGTGGGTGCGTCGCTCGGCGCTCCTCGCCGGAGGGTTGCTGCTCCTTTTCGCCGTCGTGCTCACTGCGGCCCTCGTACGGGGAGTTGATATCCCCTGCAGCTGCTTCGGGTACCTCGGCCCTCACCTTCAGATGCGCTCGCAGATAACACTTGACCTTGCCCTCGTCCTGCTCGCGCTTACGATCGCACGGCGACGGGGGGACTTCGAAACGGGCCTCTCCGTCGCACGGCGCAGGAAGGCTGCCGGACGGACGATCCTGATCGCGGGGCTCTGGTCGGTGACGGTGATCGCCTGGCCGGGAGAACAGCAACGGAGTGGAAGAGACGTCCCAGGGGCGGTCGCCGCCTATATGAAGATCGCAGGGCAGAACAGGGGGGGAAAGCAGATACTCCTCCTGGCGGATTTTGCAGACTTCGGCTGTCAACTCTGTCTGGATGACTTTCTGGCGCTGTGCGATTCGATGAACCGGAGGGCGATGGAAGGGAAGATCGGGCTTTGTCTCGTGGCCCGCAGGGATGCAAACCGGGCCGAAGATGTCCAGATACGACTTCTGAAAGGGTGGGCGAAGGGGAACGGGTACGCGTTTCCCGTTGAGCTCGACCGTGACAGCCTGTTTGAGAAGTCCGGCGTTGAAAGAACGTCGATGATCGCCTTTGACGGACAGGGGGGCGTGCTCATGCAGGCAAGGTTTCCGCTCGGGTATGAGCGGCGGATGGAAGTCATCGGGGATCTGCTGTGAGTCCCCCCTCCCGACATCCGGACCGGGCGCAACGCTGACATCGGCCACTTCTCTCCGGACACCCCTTTGCTTTTTTGAGCCATTCGCTCTTCGGCTGTCCAGGGCAAATCCTTCGCGAGACAGAGTCTCTTCCCCCCCGCCTCGTCGGCGACGAATCGCCGTGATGATCTTGACAACCGCCTCAACCGTTCGTACATTTCAGTAGTTCCCCCCCGTTCTCCTCCATCATATCGCTGCCTTCTCGGGCGGTTGCCGGTTATCCGATCAGATCCTTTCAATCCCATCGTTGATCTACCGACCACCATTGCTCGGGGGGGAGTATGTCTCTTCCTGCTGGATGACGGAAGGGCGAAGACCAGTTTCGCTCTGACGCGTGTGACCGGAACGATCTATGAACAATGCCAGAATACCGATGAGACCACACAGATTCCTGGTCCTTTCACTCTCTCTCGTGCTTGGACCATTCTGTCCCCTTGTGCAGGCCCAGGAAGCGACACCGCAATCCGCGCGCATGAGTCTGACGCTCGACCAGGCCATGACGCTCGCCCTCGCTCAGAACCGCGACGTGCTGGTCGCCGACAAAGATCGCGCCAAGGCCGAAGCGCAGATAAGCGAAGCCCGTTCCGGCGCCCTCCCCACGGTCACCATCACGGCGAACTATACCCGGAACTTCTACCTCCCCGTCCTGTTCATCCCGCCAAACACCCCGTTCAATCCCTCCAGCTCGACGATGGCGTTCGAGATGGGTTCCGACAATGCCTACGGTTTGGGGGTGCAGGTATCCCAGGCCCTCCTCAATTGGAAAGTGGGGGTTGCGCTGGACATCGCGCACACCTACCACGACTATACCGAGCAATCGTACCGCGCGACCACACAGGATGTGGTCCTGGCGGTCAAGAAGGCGTTTTACGGAGTCATGCTCGCCCGGAGACTGGTGGAGGCGAATCGTCAGGGGCTCGACATCGTCCGTGCGAACGTAGAGAATGTGCGGGCCCAGTTCCGCAACGGCACGGCCGCGGAATTCGACCT
>Ga0315276_10006792_pt1 | contig 10569 bp, 8 predicted proteins | sample YL17G05_0_MG_FD_204542 | JGI IMG/M metagenome (GOLD analysis project Ga0315276, IMG submission 204542) | Sediment microbial communities from Yellowstone Lake, YNP, Wyoming, USA - YL17G05_0 | ecosystem: Environmental > Aquatic > Freshwater > Lake > Sediment | place: USA: Wyoming | collected... | reverse complement strand
CAGCCCGTACAATGCGCCGTACTTCGTCCGCAGATAGCCGATGTACGGCTCGATGCTCAGCGGACCGCCGGTTACGCGCTGGATCAGCTCGCTGGCGGTGAACTTGCTGCCGTGCTGGTGGATGTTACCGCGCAGCCAGCCCAGCAGTGTACCGAACTGGCCCTGGGCAATCTCGGCCGGGATCTCGGGGTGCGCCTGGAGTGCGGCCGCGTAGAACTGCCCGCTCAGGATGTTGCCCAGGGTGTAGCCCTGGAACTGTCCGCCGATGAGGCCGCCGTACCAGTGCACATCCTGCATCACCCCGTCTTTGTCGTCAGCCGGTGCGATGCCCAGGTCAGTCCTGTAACGCTCACGCCAGGCTTCAGGCAGATCTTTCACGGCCAGTTGCCCTTCGAGCAGCGCCAGTTCCAGGTCGAAACGTAACATGACGTGCAGATTGTAGGTGACCTCGTCGGCGTCGGTGCGGATCAATGACGCCTGCACCTTGTTGACCGCCCGGTAGAAGGCCTCCAGCGGTACGTCGCGCAACTGCGTCGGGAAAGCGGCCTGGAGCCTGGGATAGTAGAATTGCCAGAAACCCCGGCTGCGCCCGACGATGTTCTCCCACAGGCGCGATTGGCTCTCGTGTACGCCGGCCGAGGCGCCGCCGCCCAGGGGTGTGCCCTCGAACTCGGGCCGCACCCCTTGCTCGTACATGGCATGGCCCGCCTCGTGGACCGTGCTGAAGAGCGCGTCGCCCAGGTTCTGCTCATCTACCCGCGTCGTAATGCGCACATCACCCACCGCGAAATCGATGGTGAACGGGTGGGGCGTCTTGTCCAGCCGGCCGCGCTCGAAGTCGTAGCCGATCTCCCGCGCCACGTCCAGCCCGAACGCCCACTGGGCCGCCTCCGGGAAATGCTGGCGCAGGCAGGCGTCGTCGGCGAGCGGCTTAAGAGCAATTGCGCGGACGATGGGCACCAACTCGCGGCGCAATTCGGCAAAGACGGCCGCAACGGTCGACGCCTTCATGCCGTAGTCAGCCTCATCGATCAGCGGGTCGGCGATGTGCGCGTAGGGCGCGAAATACTGGGCGTACCGGCGGCTGAGATCAAGCGTTTGCTCCAGGTACGGCTGCACCTTCTTGAAGTCGTTACCAGGCCGGGCCGCGGCCCAGACCTGGTAGCTCTCGGCCTGGTGGCCGGTCATCTCGCCGACGAAGGCCGCCGGCACTTTGATCGCGCGCTCGTAGTTGCGCCTGGCCACGCGGATCAGTGCCGCGTCGTCCGCATCGTGGGGCAGACCTTCCGCGTACGGCTGCAGATCGTCCAACAGGTGGCCGATAGACGGGTCGGTGGCCCGCTCGTGCGCCAGCCGGCTGAGCAACGCGGACTGACGAGCACGCGCTTCAGCCCCGCCCGCGGGCATGTAGGTAGACTGATCCCAGAAAAGCAGCGCGTTGGCACGGTTTAGATCACTCGCCTCAAGCAGGCGAGCCTTGAGTTCGGTCAGCTTGGTTTGCATGGCAGACTTACCCTTCGATCAAACAAGCGTAGTGCGTAGTGCGTTTTCCATCAACCGGCTGACTACCCGACAAATCCCTGTAGCATAGGGCCTTGTGCCCGTCAGTGTCGCCCCTGATGCCCACCAGACGCCCACCAGACGCCCACAAGGGGCTACGCTACGCGTGTCGGGTGCGGTTACTCACTTTGTTGACTTTTTCAGTGCGTGTTCGATATCCTTTACGCGATGGTAGCTGGAGTGACCGTCAAGATCAAAGGGCCATTCCGGTCGGCGCTCCCTGTCACTGAACCATGCTTCAGGTGCATCTTGAAGCGCAGCCAGTACATCCTCCTGAACTTGCCTGTGCCAAGCTAAAACCTCCTGTGGGGAGCGATCTCGCCAACGCTCGTAGATGAGGTGGTTCCCATCCGTCCAACTGAGCCCTTTCTCCTCTACCGGTATGGGTTGTTTCTTGATTTTTCTGACCACGTCAGCCTTCCAATGGGTAATATGCGCTAGTGCATCTTTCACTGTCCAAGGGTCTTTGGTCTCGGGTCTGGTTAGCAATCTATTCCAATCCTCATCGGTAAGGTTGTTAACCAGACGATCCAGGCGTTCGAACTCCCGAATAGTGCGCTTGATTACTTCCTCGCGAGTATGACGCATAAAAACGAACCTCCTGCATATTTTAACCCTACTCGAGCGCTGACTGCGTGTACCGCCCAACACGCAAATCGTGATACGGCATACGGAATACGGAATACGCTCCACGCCTCACGTCCGATGCGCCATCGTCGCGGCCGCCTGCGCCGTCGGGAAGATGACGATATTCTCGACATTGACATGCGCCGGGCGCGTGGCGGCCCAGAGGATCGCGTCGGCGATATCCGCCGCGGTCAGGGGCTGGAGGCCCTGATACGGTTTGACCGCGCGCTGTTCGTCACCGTGATAGCGCACGAGGCTGAACTCGGTCTCGACCAGACCCGGCTCCACACAGGTCACGCGGATCCCCGTCCCGAGCAGATCGATCCGCAGCGTCTTGGTGAGCATGCCCACGGCCGCTTTGCTGGCGCAGTAGACGTTGCCGCCTGGGTACGGCTCGTGCCCCGCGATGGAGCCGGTGTTGATCACGTGACCGCGGCCCCGCGCGACCATCCCCGGCAGCACCGTGCGGGTGACGTAGAGCAGTCCCTTGACGTTGGTGTCGAGCATCTCGTCCCAGTCGGCGATCAGGCCTTCGTGCAGCTTCTCCAGGCCGCGTGAAAGCCCCGCATTGTTCAGCAGAATATCGACCGCTGCCCAGCGCCCAGGCAGGTTGCCGAGGGTTCGAGCGACCGCGGCCTGATCCCGGACATCGAGCGTCAAGGCGAGCGTCCCAATGCCGAATTCGGCGTGCAGTTCTTCGGCCGTCGCCTGAATACGTTCACTGCGCCGCGCGGCCAGGATCAGATGCGCGCCCTCGCCGGCGAAGGCCCGCGCGCTCGCCGCGCCGATGCCGGAGCTCGCGCCCGTGATGAGGACGATGGTGTTTTTGAGTGAGGTCATGTGATGCGCTCCTGACAGGTGGTTGGTAGATTGGTAGATTAGCAGGCTGGAAAGGTGGTAGCGTGACAACAGAGCGGCCGGTACGGGTTCCACCAATATACCAGTCTACCAATGTACCACGCTACCTCACTCCTCTCAGAACCCCATCCAACCGTGCCAAATCCAGCGCCAGCAGCTTCGCCAGCTCGCGGCCCGCGGCAATGAGGTACGCCTCCCGTCGATCCGGCGGGCGGGCCTGGGCTGCGGCACGCAGCGCAGAGATCAGGAGCTGGTCGGCCGGGGCCTCGACCGCGGCCAGCACAGTGCGCAGCCAGTCGTGCCGCTCGGTGAAGCGGACGATCTCGGCAGCGTTGCACAGATAGATCTGGTCCAGGGTGCTGGGAGGCTGCGCAGGCAGGCGATGATAGACCTCCAGCGCGCGACCACTGCCCGCGACGAGCACATCGACCACGATCGGCACCTGGCGCTTCTGGCGCTGGTCTTCGATGATCTCGGCGCTTTCGACGCCCGCGGCCACAAGCTGACGGACAAAGGCATCGTCCTCGATGGTCACGTTGGCGATGAGCCCGTAGATGAGGTTGCCGTCCTTCGCCTCGGCCCGCACCAGCGCGCCGAACTCCGGGACGCGCTGATCCTGCTCCGAAATAAGCTGCCGGCAGCCGACGGTAAAGCTGGTCGTGCTCGACCGCAACACGCGGCCCACGATGGTTGGTGTAGCCATGGTGCGACTCCTATTTTCGCCGTCCGCCGCCGGTTAGCAGCTTGTTGGCCGCTTTGAACGAAATCTCCGGCATCTGACCATTGCGCAGCATCGCCTGGAACAGCATTTGCTCCAGCCCTTCCTTCTCGGCACCGCCGACGACCGCAAGCTCATGGGCACGGGCGAGGACGTAAGGGTAACTGGTCGGTTCGCAGTTGGTGAAGATGGCAGCCTGGGCCGTGTCGAGCAACGTCGGATCGTCGACGGCCCACTTCGGCAGCTCGATGCGCGCGACCGCGCTGTGCCTGGCCTCCTCCAGGCGCGACATGTTGGCGTACGTGAAGACAATGCGGTCGCCGCCGGAAGCCTGCTCGTACCGATCGTTGGTCTCCGAATTCGGTGTGAACAACGCGCCGCGTTCGTTGGGCCGCAGATCGTCGAATAGGAAGCGATCGGACAAGCGGAGGAAAGGGCCGCGGCGCAGCGACTCGCGGGTGATCTTCTCCGGCGGCAAGTCCGCCAGCTCGAGGATGCGGAGAACATACGCGCTGTTCGGGCGGTCCACGTAGCCCACCGGGATCGCTCGCGCCGCGCGCAGACGCCGCATTTGCCGGGCAAAAAAGTCGATCTCTTCGCTGAGAGTTCCGTCGTGCGCCGCGCCCTGCCCCTGCCAGGGCAGCAGCGGCCCATCCGTCAGGCAAACGATCGGGATCGACAGGTCACCCCCGAGCAGCGTCCGCTCGGTCTCGGCCAGTTCAGCCAGGGCCGCGATCTCGCGCCGGCTGCGCTGGGCATTGATGTACTCGGGTGTCCGCATTTGCCCGTCAGCGTCATACAGGTCCTCATCGGCGTAGAAAATTTCCGGCGCGCTCTCCACCGATGGCGCTTCTCCGCTGCCAGCGCGCAAGACGATCGTGCCCGTATTCAACAGGAAATACGCGGCGATGCCGTGGCGATCGGGGTAAACCTGGCTGCCGTCCGCGGCGATGAGGGTGAACGTCTTGGGCTGCACAACTGGCCGGCAGCGTTCATCCAGGCAGTTACCCAGGGGGATGCACCCGCGACGCCACTCGTCGATCTCGCGCGCCCGCCTGATCTTCGCGCGCAACTCGTCGGTGACGACCGGGGTGCGGCCGAGCGTCTCCCGGGCGCGGTCAACCCGCTCGCGCAGCTCATCGCTCCGCTGCGCCAGCGCCTGACCCATCGCCACCACCTGTCCTGTAAGTTTGTTCAGCTCCAACGCCACAGGCCCGCCCTCCCGCAGTTGCCCGGGTAACGTTGCCCAGGCAACGCCGCCATAACCGGGTCCGCCGGAACCCATCGCGCGACCGATCGGCTCCTGAACAGATTTTCACACCGGATTATAGCCCATCCAGGCGACCATGCCAAACGATTGACAAAACGCGCGCGTTGACATACAATCAATATTAGACAACGAACAGTAAATGGTGATTAGCAAACAGCAGGCACCGCCGGGATACCACGGCGTTCGGGGCATGCGCTCCGTGTGCTGTGTCAGTTGCCGAACGCCCTACCAGCGCGGGAAGGAGTTCCAGATGCCAGATACGCTCCGCACCACGATCGCCCAGTTCAGCAGCGCCGGCGGCCGGTGGCAGCCGCGCGCAGCCAATGCCCGTGCCGTGGAACCGGCCCCCGATCTCCCCAGCGCTGAACGCGGCAGCCTGTATATTCTGATGGAGGTCACCGGCGGGGGACATGCCGCGCTGTATCGCCAGATGCTCAGCGCGGCGCAAACGGCCTTCTATGAGAAGGGCGACAGCGTCGAGTCCGCGCTCCGGCAGGCGGTGCGCAGCGCCCACATGGTGCTGCGTCAGGCCAACGAGGGATTGCCCGAGGCGCAGTGGCGCGGGGGGGTGAGCCTGGTCGTGCGCTACGCCGACCAGGTGACGATTGCGCAATCCGGGCCGGGGCTGATCCTGGTCAGTCACCCCAAAACCGTGGACCAGTTTCCTGCCGAGTTGGGCAACTGGGGCCCGGCGCTGGGCGGCGAAGAACGCCCCGAAATCCAAATCTACGACGTTACCGTGGAACCGAGCAGCATGATCCTGCTGGCGCAAAGCGACTGGCCGCAACACGTCACGGCCCAATCGCTGGCGGTGGCCGCCGCGGCCCCCAATGTCACCCTTGCCAGCCAGTATCTCGGCCAACTGGCCGGCAACGCGGAGCTAAGCGCGCTGCTCATCAGCTTCGGCAGCACCATTCCGGAGCTGCGGGACGACGCCGGATCGCTGCCGGCGGCCAAGCCTGAGAGCCCAGACACAGACGCCGCACGCACCGCCGCCAAGGTCAGTATCTTCTCAGCCGCAGGGAAACGCCTCTTCGGCGACCGCACCACAAATGAACAACCCGCCGCACCGGCGCCCGAGCCGATAACCAGCCCGGCGCCGCCCGTTTCCGCGCCCAAACCAATCCCGGACGTGGCCTCGCAGCCGGTGCGATCGGTGCCGGTCCCGCCGATCAACCAGGGCTTCGCAGACGAGCCGGAGGAGATCCCCCTGGAGGAAGCGGCCGAAGACGAAGAGGCTGGGCGCAGCTCAGGCGGCCGATTCTGGCTGCTGCTGGCGCTGATCGTGATCCCCTTGCTGATCGTGGGCCTGGTGGTGGTGATGGTGTTCGGCCGTTCCCGTGCAGCCCAGGCGGACTTCCTGCAATTGCTGGATGGTGCAACGCTGGCGATCAACGACGCCGAGGGGTTAACTGACGAGGCCGCGGTCGCACAGCGACTCAGCGGGGCCAGCAACTTCCTGGAAAACGCCCGCGCACGGCGACCGAATGACGAACAGTTGTTGAAGTTGGACCAGCGGTACCAGGTCTTGCTCGACAAGGTCGAACACGTCACGCCGCTCTATGGCGCCTTGCCGCTGTGGACCTTCAAAGGCGAGGGGCACAATAACAGCCGTGTCGTGGTGAGTGGCGATTCCCTCTTCGTGTTGGATCGCGGCCCTGGGCAGGTCGATCGGTTTATCCGCTCGCAGTTGGGAGATAGTGTGACCCCCAGCGAGAACCCCATCGTCGTCCATAAGGGTGAAGAGATCAGCGGAACGGTCGTCAGTGACCTGCTGGACATGACGTGGGCGGAGGCCGCCGGCCCAAACCAGCGGAGCAAGTTGCTGGTGCTGGACACGGCCAAGGGCTTGGTGGGCTACGACACGCAACTTGGCACGAAGCGTCTGGCGCTCGGCAGCGCCGACAAGTTGGTGCAGCCGCAATTGACAGCCAGCTACGGCGGCAACCTGTATATCGTCGATGGTGAGGGCGACCAGATCTGGCGGTATCGCCCCGGTGAAAACGGCTATGAGGGGGCGCCCGAGGCCTATTTCCCCTCAGGCAATCCTGTGGACCTGGCGGGCGTCCAGGCGGCTGCTATCGACGGCAATATTTGGCTGCTGTTCGCCGACGGCCGGTTGCTGAAATTCTTCGGGGGCGAACAGCGCCCGTTCGACTTTCAGGGTTTGCCCAGCCCGCTGGTCGCACCCACCGCCCTGGCTGTGCCGCAGGAGGGTGACCAACTCTACATCCTCGACGCCGGCAACGGTCGCATCGTTGAAGTCACCAAAGAAGGCCAGTTCTTGCGCCAGTTCCGCGCGCGCGACGATAATTTCCTCCGCGACGCCAAGGATATGTACCTGGATGGGGCCGCACGCAAGTTCTACATATTGACACCCGATCAGCTCTACGTGGCGGATGTGCCGGAGGTAACGACAGCCGCTCCCGCAAACTGACACCAACTCGTGGAACCAGACGCGTTCGGGCGCCGTCTCGTGGTGAGGCGGCGCCCGAACGCGTGGCGCTTTGTGGTCGCGGCGGAGCCGCCATCGCGACCACAAGCCTTTATTCTGGGAGTGCCTCGCCCCAAGAGCCTGCATCTGAGATTCCTGGGTTTGGCTCTTTCCCGTCGCAGAAGGTATAATGTCAACTACCATGAGTAGTACTAGGATGAAACGCGCCCCAAACACCGGGCGGCGGCCTCTCTGGTCAGGCCTGCTGCTCGGTTTGTTGTTGACGATGTTCGTAACCACCTTCGCCTATGTGGCATACCTCTTTCTGGCGTGGGGCCAATCGGCGATGGCTCAGGCTCCGGACATGGCGCCCCTGTCTCTGCCTAAGCTTGTGAGGCCGGCAGCGTCAGGCAATACCCAGCAAACTGGGGGTTCGACACCGCTGTTCCAGCCACTCGGCCAGGGAACACAGGATGTGCCCGCACAGGCGTTGGGGCGCACGACCGTGCTCATCATGGGCCTGGATGTGCGTGCGGGCGCCCGCGCACTGCGCGCCGATAGCCTCATCGTCCTGACCGTGAACCCTCAGACCGGCTCCGCCGGGATGCTCTCCATCCCGCGGGATATGGCCGTGCGCGATCCCATGACGGGCGGAACTACCAAAGTCAATACGATCTACGGGCTGGGCGAAATCCGGGGCTTCCCTGGCGGTGGCGCCGAATACATGCGCCAGACCCTTTCCGAAGTGACAGGCTACCCGATCGACTACCACGTCACGATCAACTTCGACGGGTTCAAGCAAATCATCGATCTGGTCAACGGCATTGACATTGATGTACCGAGAGACATCATCGACAAGGAGTATCCCACCGAGGACTACGGCACCGAGGAGCTTTTCATCCCTAAGGGTCTTCAGCACATGGACGGCGACCTCGCGCTTAAGTACGCCCGCACGCGCCATGCCGATAGCGACTACGGCCGCGCGGCGCGCCAACAGCAGGTGATCTTAGCGATCAAGGACAAGATCACGCAGCCGGGCCAGATGGCCGCGCTGCTGCCGCGCATCCCCGGCCTCGCCATGGCCATGGCCAACACCGTGCAGACGGACATGCCCGTAGAGCGGGCGCTCGCGCTCGCACGTACCGTGGACAAGACGAATCTCGACAACGTCGCCCGAGTCGTCGTGGACTCGAAGATGGGGAAGGTCACGGACGATCCGAAATGGGGTTATCTGTTGACGCCTGATATGAACAAGCTGCGCGCCGCGGCCGCGGCCATCTTCGCCGACGCGCCCACTGGGCCGTCATCTGAGGAGACGGCTCGTCAGGTCATCCTGGCCGAAGCCGCGCGCATTATGGTGTTGAATGGGACCCTGGAGAAAGGGCTGGCCGCCAAGACACAGGCCAAGCTCATCACAAGCGGCTTCAACGTGATCACGGTGGGCAACGCCGATAACGCCGATTACGCCGAAACCTGGCTGGTGACGCACGGCGACAAGGCGCCGGCCACGGTTGAAGCACTGGCGCGCTGGCTCAACATTCCGCCCGACCGCATTCGCTCGGAGCCGCCGTCCGATCAGTTGGATGTGACGATCATCGTCGGCGCCGATCAAGTGCAGGCCGCGACCACGCCATAGGAACATCGACACCACAATCCATGTATACGGCGCCGGCCGCGCAAACAGCCGGCGTTTTCGCGACCCGATCCCAAGCCCCCGAAGGAAGTGCCATGCGCCTGCGCGATGTCCTGGCCCTGACCCAAGCCCAACCGATTTCCCCGAATGTGAACCCCAATGTGGAGGTGCGCGCGGGTTTTGCCGCCGACCTGATGAGCGATGCGCTGCGCTATGATTTGTCCGGTGCGCTTCTCGTCAGCGGATTAGCGAACCACCAGGTGGTGCGCACCGCCGAGATGGCCGATGTCTCCGCAATCCTGATGGTGCGCGGGAAGATGCCGACTCCGGAAACCCTTGAACTGGCCGACGAAGTCGGTATCCCGTTTCTCGGTACCGAACTGACGATGTTCGAAACGTGCGGCCGGTTGCTTTCCGCGGGATTGCCGCCGTGCGAGCGCTGCAACGGGCACAAATGACTCCCAACGAAGTCCACAAGATCCAAGAACTCGTCTACGAGCTGAAAATCGGCGACATTATGACCCGCCGCATGTTCACTGTGACGGCCGCGACCACCATGCGCGAGGTCAGAGACCTGATGCGCGATCACCGCATCTCCGGTCTCCCCGTGCTGTCGGGCACCGATCTGGCCGGCATCATCAGCATCCAGGACTTGATCCATGCCCTGGAAGAAAATGCCCTGGATGCCCCCGTCAGTCAGTACATGAGCACGATGTTGTATACCATGGGCGAGCGCGAGTTCGCCGTGCGCGCGTTGAGCGTTTTTGCCAAGACCAACGTCGGGCGTTTGCCGGTCGTGGACGATGATGGACGATTGGTCGGCGTCATTTCGCGCGGCGACATCACGCGCGGTTTGTTGAAGGCCCTCGAAAAGGTCTACCACGAAGAAGAGATCCGCCGCTATCGCGTCCGGCATGTGTTCGAGGACATTGTCTCGGATCAGACCAGCCTGATCTTGCGCTATGAAATCGCGCACCGTGATTTCACACGGGCCGGCCGCGCCTCCAGCCAACTCAAACAGACCCTCAACCGTCTGGGCATCGACCCGCGCATCGTGCGCCGCGTGGCGATCGTTTCCTATGAAGCGGAGATGAACATCGTCATCCACAGCAACAGCGGTGGTAACCTGGTGGCCGAGATCAGTCCCGATCTGATCGTCATCGTGGCGTATGACCGCGGTCCCGGGATCCAGGACGTCGAGCAGGCCATGCAGCCCGGCTTTTCCACGGCGCCCGACTGGATTCGGGAGATGGGTTTCGGGGCCGGTATGGGACTGGCCAACATCAACTCCTGCGCCGATCAGATGCACATCGACTCATGGCCGCTGCAGGGCACGCGGCTGGAAGCCGTGATCCACTTGAACCGTCCCGAAGGAAAGGCAATCGATGAAAGTAAGCCAAATCGCTGATGCTCTTGCATTGACCATAGCCGCGGGCGCCCGCGGCCTGGATGTCGAAGTGACCGGCGGC
>Ga0315276_10006790_pt1 | contig 10569 bp, 7 predicted proteins | sample YL17G05_0_MG_FD_204542 | JGI IMG/M metagenome (GOLD analysis project Ga0315276, IMG submission 204542) | Sediment microbial communities from Yellowstone Lake, YNP, Wyoming, USA - YL17G05_0 | ecosystem: Environmental > Aquatic > Freshwater > Lake > Sediment | place: USA: Wyoming | collected... | reverse complement strand
GGTGAGTGCTGGTTTTCTTCCAGTTTGCTTTAGTTTCGGGGCTGGGCAAAAGGAGATTGTTGTTAACCCAAAGCCCGTGGTCTTTGAAGGCTTTTATGTGCAACAGAACATCTTGTGGCACAGAAGTAAGTTCGAAGTTTTTTCTAAACTCGGTCATTAATCCGCCGTAGCTACCGTCTCTGGGGAGAGCTTGGAGGGCAAGTTGATAGTGAATCCAATTTGCACAGCGGTCGGTTTTTAAGAAAGGAACAGACGGGTCGCATAATGCTTTTGTGGCCAATAAGCAGAAAGATGCGATTAAAATCAAAAGAAGTAAGGCCGCGATTATTAATCGTATTTTAAGATTAACATTTTTATACGAGTGAACCATTTTTTTGTCTTGGTTGTTATTGTATTTTGCTCCGTACTGTTTCGGACCGGCAAAAGTTTACTTATCTATAATAGGCAAAGTTGACCTTAGATTATTTTGTTTTACTTTTGACTTCCGGAGGAATCTCCATCTCTGAAATCCTTAGAAATTCCGTAGCTGTAATCTGAATATCGTAAAGGGTGTCCAGTCTGTATCCTGCAGGCAAAGCCATCTTCTTTATAGGGTTATTGTTGGTGTATTCAATTTCCTGAAATACGACAATTTTTGAAAATAGATGTCTTGCAGCCTCTTTCAGAATCTGCTCGGAATTTTTATTTGCGTAACTGAAGTTGATTGCGCCGTAGCCAAGAGCGGTGAACTGTCCCGGCCTTTCGGCAATGACCAGAACGTTCTTATCGCCTATTTTTGAGAGAAAATCTATGCAGTGATAGGTGGTTCTGTTGCCCTTGAGAGAATTTAAGAAACGTCCCTCAATTGCTATGGGATGATAAAAAAGGAAAAATACTACCGCAGTTATTAAAAGGGCTGCCCCCGACATAAACTGAGGTTTGTATATTTTCAGTGCAATCGGGCCAAGCGCCAAAGCGATAGAAAGTGTTATGAAAAATCTCGCCGACGAAGGGTGAGTGCAGTCGCCGAAGAAATGGGCGAAATAAATACACGTGCCGGCCAGAACAGATGCCAGCAGGACCAGCAGAAAATACTTTTGCTGTTTCTGGAGCTGATTTCTCTTTGGCCATAATGCAACTGCGAGATACGCAAAAATCAAAAGACTTATTATGCTTAAAATGCCCGCATAAGGCAGATAATAATTCAAATCCACAAGATTGCTGAAGTATATCTTTATATTTTTCACAAATGAAACAGCCGAAAAGAGCGGCACATCTTCCGGATTCTGATACGCATCTGACCTGAGAATCCTTCCCCAGATATAGGGAAGATTCACAAGAGGAGTTATAAAAAACAGCCACACATTATCTTTGAGATGCTGTTTTGTTATCGCTTTGCACAATAGCAGCGGAATAAAAAACAAAAAGAATATCGATTCATAACGAATATTTGCGAACACCAGAAGCGATGCAAAAATAAATGCAAATGCAGATGAAGAGGGATTTGTCAGATAATAATATACGGCGGCCAATATCACCGCAAAAAGGACGCTGTTAAAAAAGTCGAAATTGCCTGATGTGCCGAATATGCTGAATACCGGATAAGAAAGAATAAAAAACATCGCAGCAACGGAAGAGGGAATATCCAGGAATTTTCTCGCTGCGATATAAACGCCGCTTAGAAACAGAAACATAATTATAAAATTGAATATAAACGGATTTTGATATCGAAAGCCCGTAAAGGCGTGCAGCACGGAGACCAAAAACGGAAATGCCAGAGGCCGTTTTTCAAGCTCGCTGTTAATCGGGTTGAAATTACCGTAGTAGTATTTGCCCATAGTATAGTTGGCGCTGATTTTGTCGGTCAGCATAGCCATCGACACCGACAGAAGATTGGTTTCATCGCTCAACGTCTTAAAGCCGACCTGGACCGAAACAAAAATAAGCGAGGTTAAAACAAGAGCGATGAGAATCCCTGCCCAGTGTTTTTTTAACAGCAGCTTCAGCGAAAAATTAACGGCTTTGAGAAACAACACTGCCTGAATGGTCCATACAATCATCATCAGCAGGATAAGATAATATGAAGTGTGCAGAAAAAGCTTGGTCATTATCTCTTTGCTTGTGAGACTGTAGATAAGTAGAAAAAGGAAAGCAGACAGAGCAGCCGGATTTAACAGGTACATCGCCAATTTAGCTTTTCGAGTACTCATAGAAGGTCTCCTTCCCTGGAATAAAGTTATTTTATCCGTTACATTTTATTAATAATACACTGCTGTATTCGGCAAGTAAAGCAGGAATGCAAAACTTTGTTTTAGGGTCATTAGCGGATATAAGGTGTTTGGAGGCATACTGAGAATTATTGTATCCGATGACTTTATGATTGCTTGTAAGCGATTTGCTTTTGTCCGCGGATTTGTCCTATGCGCTGCTGGAGTTTTGCGGACGCCGTCATATCTCCTGTTTTCTCAACGGCGGCGGCAGCTCTGTGAAGCAATCTTTCCGCTTCGAGATAATCTCCTTTTGCCTGGCAGATTTTGGCTGTTGTCAGCCACGCAGGCGCCACAAGGTAATGCTCAGAGCCATAGACTATTTCCTGCACCGCTCTGGCATGATTAATCAGCGGCTCTGCCTCGGTGAACCTGCCCTGTGTCGTATACAATTCCGCAAGGCCGCCGAGAACGTTTGCGGTATAGAGATGGTCTTTTCCATAGCTGCTGCCAATCAGGTCTAACGCCTGCAGATAATAATTCTCCGCTTTTTCAAAATCACCCTCGGCAACCGCCAGTTCTGCCATATCAATTTTGAACGGAGCCATAACAGGCTCATCTGCGGGATGACAGGCGAGCATAATGGTAATTGCTTTGTTGATAGTCGCCCGTGCCTGAGCGAACTTTCCCTGGTCGCGATATATTGCACCTAATGTTCTTAGCGTGTATGCCACGTATGGGTGGTCTTTGGTATAAATCTTTTCCTGCAGATTCAGCCCTGTGATACACAACTGTTCAGCCTCATCCAGTCTGTTCTGATTAAAGTACAGATACGCCAGATCAATCATACACAAACAAAGTTCGGAATCAGGAGTAGCTTTTGTCTTTGCTGATGCTAATGCCTGTTCGGCAAGTGGTTGAGCTTTTGCGTAGTCGCCGTAAGCCATATAAACCCTTGCCATAGAGCGCAGCGTTTTCGGAGCAAGAGTCTTCCTCTCTAACGCAGTTTTTTCACCCGCAAAACTGCTGTTAAGCAGGATAATGCTCAGCACCGCAGCAAAAACAAGATTTCTACTTTTCTGTATCATAATCATAAGCATACGAACTCGGATAGGTTTCTGAAAAAAGGTGGAAACCCCCCTCTGATTAAAATATAGAAAATACGGAGTGGGCGGAGCAAATTAAAATTTTGTTTTTGTTAAGATATGATTTTCGGACTATTGAGGATAGCACAGCTAAATTGTTCTGCCCGCTATTTTGGGACTTTACTGCCGATTGTTTGCAAAATTATGAGAGTGGCAATATATCAACATTCAGACCTGTGTTTGGCAGTGAAAAAAGGCCCTCTGTCCCGTCGTAATAATACAGATTTTCGTTGTTATCAGCCTTTGTTGCGTATGGCGGCGAGACTTTTTTCAAGCAATTTAACATCGTCGGCAAGTATTGTGGGCAAATCCTTTTGGCATATTCCAACGCAAACGGCGTCGAAATCCCGCATATTTTTCGCCGCAAAAGCAAAGGCGTCAGCGGGATTGTGTCTGCCGCAGGCCAGTATCTTGTAATGGACGACTGGTTTTGGAAGCTGAGATATAACCTCAACCATAGCGTTGCGGTCTTCCTCTCGGAAGTATTCATCGATACCTGCAACGTGTTCCGGCCTTTTATCCCTCGGCGACGGGTCGTAATAGGAACACATAAAGTAGTCTAACTGGAGATTTTTCATTGCCCAGCGGAAGACATCGGGCTTATGTCCTGCGACACTGGCGGCGAGGCCTGCATCGCGAATAAGGTTGACAGCTTTTTCGGCTTCATCGAGTTTGTTCTGAGCATAAAAGAAGTCCATCGTTCCGCCATGAATGTGGCAGGCCTTTGCGCCGAAATCAATGGCCCGCTTGATACTGTATTCGGGCGAGCCGTGTTCCGGGCAGGTCTGGGCGAACCACTGTATTTTTCCGCCTTCGCTCCAGTATTCCTGCAGCATTCTGATGATGTGATTGTCAGCCCTTCCGACAAAGGAGTTGATGCCGAGCTTTTCCGCCTCTGCGAGTGTTTCCTTGATTTTTTCACAGGTGAAGAATTTGACCATTTTTTTGTCGTTTTCGATGCTCTGATGCGAAAAGCCGCTAAAAGGATTTCCGCCGATGATAAACCGGCTTACTTTCAATTTGCCAAATTGTGTGTATTGCATTTTATGACCCTCTAAATAAAGTTCATACCTTTTCCGGCACGATGTAAGGCTTGCGGTCGATTCGTCTTAACATTATATCGGTTTCTTTGTCATTTTTAAAGGTTTCATTTTTGCCGTCGAAGACAATCTCCCGACCAAGTCGGTAAGAGATGTTTGCCAGATGGGGTAGGGCGGATGATATGTGTCCGGTGTTAATATCGCAGTTGAGCAGTTCCTTTTTTCCTGAGCGAATAGTGGTTATAAAATTATTCAGATGTGATTTAGCTGCGAAATCGACGGGACCGCCTGAAGGGCCGGGTGTGTTGTCGCGGCCGAAATATGTTTTCCACGTGCTGCCGTCTATGGACATCCAGCCTTTAGTGCCGAAAAACAAATTGCCGACGCTCCTGCCTTTATTGGTGATGCTGTCCTCAGTGTTGGAGTATAAGCCTCGGACTTCAAACTGGATTATTTTTCCGTCGGCGTATTCAAAGGTAGCGATTTGGGTATTCGGGGTCTGCTGGTCGGAATCAAAGGCGAAATAGCCGCCTGTGGATTTTATTTTGACGGGGTGTTCGTTTTTATAGAGTCCCCAGCGTGCGATGTCGAGCTGATGGACGCCCTGGTTGCCGATTTCGCCGCAGCCGTAATCCCAAAACCAGTGCCAATTGTAATGAAAACGGTTTTTGTTGAAGGGGCGATGCGGGGCGGGGCCGAGCCATAAGTCGTAATGGACGCCTTTCGGGACGGGGTCGTCGGCGCATCGTCCGATAGATTCGCGGGGTTTGAAGCAAAGTCCTCTTGCCATATAAATGTCTCCGATGCCGCCATCGTGGAGGAATTTTATTGCGTCGATGACAGCGGGAATGGAACGGTTTTGGAAGCCTGCCTGAACTATTCGATTATACTTGTTGGCGGCTTCGAGCATTTTTCGACCTTCCCAGATATTGTGCGAACAGGGTTTTTCGACGTAAACGTGCTTGCCGGCCTGACAGGCCCATATAGCGGCGAGGGCGTGCCAGTGGTCGGGCGAGGCAATAACTACCGCATCTATATTTTTGTCGTCGAGCGTTCGTCGAAGGTCATAATCGGCGGATGGAGTAAACTGTTGAATTTCGCCGATTTCCTTTATGCGTTCCGCGAAAAGATTTTCGTCGGCGTCGACAAGAGTTTTGATGCGAACGTTGGGAATTCCGGCAAAGCCGCGTGCAAGCTCGATGCCTCTGCTGCGAATACCTATGACGGCCATATTGATACGTTCATTTGCGCCAATTATGCGAGAGGCGGCAGGGGAGGTAAGCTGGGGATGGTTGCAGGAGACAAGAGAGTCGGCGGCGACGATGCCGGCAGCCAGTTTTGCGGCGTCGGTGAGGAATTTGCGGCGAGAGATTTGTTCATTTTTGTAAAAAATTTAAGGTCTCCTCAAACTCGATTAAAAGTTGCGTTATTCAGGATGATTGTTATATTATTTGGTTTTGTTGAGGCTGTCAATAATGACAATTGTGGTTTTGTATTTAAGGGTGTATAGAAGATGAAAATCAGTAAAAAGGCACAGTCTGTTCCGCCTTCAGCGACAATAGCGGTTGATGCGAAGGCAAAAGCATTAAAGGCTCAAGGGGTTGACGTGGTAGGATTCGGGGCCGGCGAGCCGGATTTCGATACTCCTGAATATATTAAAGAGGCGGCGATAAAGGCGATGAAGGCGGGCAAGACGAAATATACGCCGACGCAGGGCGTAATAGAACTCAGGACAGCTATTGCGGATAAACTTTTGAAGGAAAACAGCCTGAAATATGCGCCGGACCAGATTATCGTCAATATCGGCGCCAAGCATTCCGTATATGAAGCGATGCAGGCGGTTCTCGATGATGGTGATGAGGTGATTCTGCCTGCGCCTTACTGGGTAACATATCCTGAGACAATAAAGCTGGCCGGAGCGAAGGCGAAGATTGTGGAGGGGGACAAAGAGAACGGTTACAAGATTACGGCGAAGCAACTTAAAAAGGCCATTAACAAGGAAACGACAATGCTGGTGATGAATTCGCCAAACAATCCGGGCGGATTTACGTATACGCCGGAAGAACTTAAGGAAATAGCAAAGGCGCTCGAAGGGACAAATGTAATTGTGCTTTCGGATGAGATTTATGAAAAGCTCGTTTACGGAAAGACCAAATTTGTCAGCTTTGCATCACTGAGCGAAGATGCCTACAACAGAACTCTTACCGTGAACGGTTTCAGCAAGGCATTCTCAATGACGGGGTGGCGGCTGGGGTATACAGCAGGGCCGAAAGAAGTAATCAAGGCAATGGAACAATTGCAATCTCATATGACGCAAAATCCTGTGTCGTTTATTCAGTATGCGGCGATAACGGCTCTTAGCGACCCTGAAGGTTCGGTGGAGAAGATGCGGATAGAGTTTGAGCGCCGAGGCAAATATATGGTGCAAAGGCTCAACGGCATCAAGGGCATTATTTGTCCTGAGCCTACGGGTGCATTTTATTGCTTCCCTGACGTTTCGAGCCATTATGGTCGAAGCATCGGCGGGGTGAAAATCGACGGCAGTATGAGTTTTGCGCAGGCGCTTCTTGAGCAGGGCAGCGTTGCGCTTGTGCCGGGACTGCCGTTCGGGTGCGATAAAAACATCCGGCTGAGTTTTGCAACTTCTCTGGAGCAGATAACCAAAGGACTGGATAGAATAGAGAAATGGCTCTCTCAATAGAGAACAAAAAAGGTGAGGCACTGGGGGGCTGGCCGATGCTTATAGGCTGGGTGGCGATGCTGATTTTTGCCATATACGCCTCCACGCATATGGTGGCCGCAGGGGACACATGGGTGGCATTGGCCAGCGGCAGGCACTTTGTAAATCACGGCGTAAGCACGGTTGAGCCGTTCAGCGCCAATTCGCATAAGGCAGGGCCGACGTGGGAGGAAATTGCAACGTGGCCTGACTGGGCGCAGTGGATTTCAGCAAAGGTCGGCCTTGAGACCGTCAGATACTGGCATCCGACCGGCTGGGTAAACCAGAACTGGCTGACACACGTTATCTTTTACTGGTTGACGACTCTGTCGCCTTTTGCGGATGCTGGTTCCCTGTCGTTTAATACGCTTGTTTACTGGAAGTTTGCCATTTACATAATGGCAGTTGTCTGTGTCTATTACACGGGCAGGATATTGGGAGTAAATCCGGCGTTGTCGGCGGTTTTTGCGTGCTTCTCGATGTTCGTCGGCAGGACGTTCCTTGATATAAGGCCGGCAGGGTTCTCAAACCTGCTTGTGGCGGTTTTTCTGCTTATACTTGCGCTGACTACTTATCGAAATGTGCTGTATATCTGGCTGATTGTGCCGCTGGCGGTTTTCTGGGGCAACGTCCACGGGGGATATATATATCTATTCATAATGCTTGCGCCGTTTATAATTTTACATCTTCTGGTGAGTCCTTTTAAGAACGGATTTATTACCATCGGCTTAAGAGGTGTCAAACACAGTATTGCCGCCGGTATCGTTGCGTTTCTGGCTATGGTAATATTTAACCCGTTTCATCTGACGAATTTGACCCACACATTCGTTATCAGTTTCAGCAAGCACGCTGAATTGTGGCGGAGCGTTAATGAATGGCATCCCGCTTTTGAATGGAACAATCCTGTGGGCGATGAAATACCATTCCTGATAATGTATATTATTGCGTGGGTGGTTTTTCTGGTCTGGATTATCAGTCTGGCGGCTGCTTCCCGATTAGTGAAAGGTCGTATGCCTAAACGGAAATCTACTAATATCGTCGGTGAATATCAGGTGCCGAAAGTGGATTTGGCGGTTATGGTTATTGCGTGCCTTACTATTTATATGGCGATTTGTTCGCGGCGATTTATTCCCATTGCCGGTATCGTGGCGTGCCCTCTTATAGCAATGCTTATCGACCAGACGATTCGTATGATTTCGGCGACGGTCGGTTTTCGCAAAGGCAGAGGATTTGTTGTTCCATCTATGCATAAATGGGTGCAGGTGTTTTTCATAAATGGCGGCACTGCGGCAGTATTGTTTTTCGGGATATGGTGGGGAGTTAAGTTCAAGAGTATTTATCTTGACCCGTGGCCGAATGAGCCGCGATTAAATTCTATTTTTATGCGGATGACTGCTTCGGATGTCAAGCCGTTCTATGCCTGCTCTTTTATCAGGGACAATAAGCTGAAAGGCAATATGTTCAATTACTGGACAGAAGGCGGTTTTATTGCGTGGGGACAAGTCCCAGATGTGAATACGGGCAGAACGCCTTTGCAGTTGTTTATGGACGGGCGGGCGCAGGCGGCATACGAGCCGGAAGTTTATCAAATGTGGGCAGATATTATGTCCGGCGGTCCGATTGCGCAGGATGCAGCGGTAAGAAGGAGGGCGTTGAAGGTCGATGACTATATCAAAATCAGTCAGTGGATAAATGATGAATTGAAAAAGCGCAATGTCTGGGTTACGCTGATGCCATCAGACCAGTTCAATTCAGTTTTTGTAAGAGGTCTCGAATATAATCCAAACTGGCCTGTTGTTTATATGGATGCCTATCAGAAAATGTTTGTTGACGTAACAACACCTCGGGGCAAAGAACTGTTTGAGGGCATATACAACGGGAAAACCGTTTATCCGAGCAGGTTTTCTGAAAATTTAGTTAAAGCTCATAATATGTTTTTGTTCGGTAAAGAAAAAACGGCTGAGAAAAGCGGACTTGACTACGCCGTCAAGGCATTTGAGGCATATCCTTCGCAAATTTCGCTGCAGAAGATATTGATGGCGGCAAATGTTTCGGAACAGGCGCAGACTGTTAACGAGTTTTGCGCAAATTTTGTCGATGATTTTGTAAAGAATAAGGGTCTGTATGCGGAGCAGAGCGGTTACTTTCAGCGAATCTGGAGTGCGTATATAGCGTGCAACTATTTACAGGAGATTGCGAGAAGACAAAAGAACACCAAGCTCGCGGAGTTGTATGCTGCTCGCAGAGCAGAATATGCGAATGAACAAGGGGAATTAGCCAAAAGTAAGAGGTGGTGACATATGACGACAGATAATCCGGCGGCAGACGGGAAGAATGATTCCGGTCAAAAAGAAGCTGTTTCCATAAGTGTTTTTTTCCCCTGCTATAACGAGGAGGGGAACGTAGCCCGCACTACCGAACAGGCTCTTGCGGTGCTAAAAAGACTTAATGCCGACTACGAGGTAATAATAGTAAACGACGGCAGTAAAGACGGCACGGGCAGAATTGCCGATGAGATAGCCCGCAGGGAAAGCAAAGTAAAAGTGGTCCATCACCCCACCAATCGCGGTTATGGCGCAGCGTTGCAGTCGGGTTTCAGAGCGGCCGCCAAGAAACTTGTTTTCTATACCGACGGGGACGGGCAGTTCGATATGAACGAGATGCCTGCACTGCTGCCGTTAATTAAACAGTATGATATTGTAAGCTGCTATCGGATTAACCGTCAGGACAATCTGATGAGAAGAATAAATGCGTGGTGCTGGACAAAACTGGTGTGTCTGCTGTTTAGAATGAAAGTCCGCGATATTGATTGTGCATTCAAGTTATACAAGCGGGAGATTTTTGACAACATCAAAATGGTAAGCACCGGCGCCCTGATAGACACGGAAGTGTTGGCACGAGCAATTCGCAAAGGCTATACTATTACCCAGAAAGGTGTTCACCATTATCCGCGAACGGCCGGCGCACAAACTGGTGCGAACCTTAAAGTGGTTCTCCGCGCATTTAGAGAGTTATTCAGACTATACGACCAAATCCGAAAGGGAAATTGAAAAACTGCCGACAAGAATATCAGTTCATTTCCTGTGTTCCGTAACGGTGTCCAAAGGGACGTTTATATACTTCAAGGTATGAGCGAAAAAAAAGCAAATTTGTTTATTTACGGGTCGCTGCTTGACCCTGAGATATTCAAATCGGTCTGCGGGCTGAGTTTTACGCTCAATCCTGCGCAGGCGGACAACGAAAACCTTTTGGCGGAATCGGCGTTTCTTGCGCATTACCGCAGAGTAAGTCCGGACAACGTCTATTTTTATGCCGTGGCAGACACCTTATCGAAAGTCGAGGGATTTGTGATTTACGACGTCCCTGACTCTGCGATGGCCGAGATAGATAAATACGAAGGCAAGCGATATGATAAAGAAAACGTGCGAGTAAACACCGCCAATGGTTTCGTTGAAGCGAGGGCGTATCTTGCAAGCCAC
>Ga0315276_10006788_pt1 | contig 10569 bp, 12 predicted proteins | sample YL17G05_0_MG_FD_204542 | JGI IMG/M metagenome (GOLD analysis project Ga0315276, IMG submission 204542) | Sediment microbial communities from Yellowstone Lake, YNP, Wyoming, USA - YL17G05_0 | ecosystem: Environmental > Aquatic > Freshwater > Lake > Sediment | place: USA: Wyoming | collected... | reverse complement strand
AAATCGCTCAGGGCGGACCCTAAGGCGTCCTTCGGAACACGATAGCGGTCGAGGAGCACCGTTTCGAGATCGAAGGTGCCGTCTTTCGAATCGTCGACCGCCGCCAGCACATCGGCCTGGCTGATAACCCCGCGATAGACCAGCGCATCCAGCACGTTCTGCTCGATCATGCGAGACGATTTCGCCCCACGGTTCCCCTTCTTGGAAGAGCCCTCACTCCCCTCTGTCTTGCCCGCCCTTCCTTTACTCAGGATGTCGGTCTCGACGGTCATATCCAATGCCTCATCTCAATTCCCGGACTTTTTCAGGCTGCTGAAAAGTCCGCCAGCAGCGTTCTCGACACCCGTGAAGCGCGGGAAGCACTCATCTGTTGATCTGTCGATCTGATGAATGGCCTGAATTTCTAATCAATCAACAGATCATCAGATTAACAGATTCTAGAATTATTCCACGGAGACGAACGACGTACGAAAAGGACGACATTTTTGAGCATCCTGCTAGTACTTCGCCAGCCAGGTTCCCGGCGCTCGATATACAACCGGAAGCCCCCGAAAGAGTCCCTGCGCCAAATCGGCGTTGTACCAGACTTCGATAACGGTACCGGTTCCGATCGACGTCACGCTTTGTCCTGCCATCATCGCCCCGTACAGACGAGCGGATCGTTCAATCCTGATCGCACCAGCCGCATACAGCAGGCCGTTGACGTGGATGCCGGACAATTGCACCGGCACCCTTGCCCCTAGCGACTGTGTCCCCGGCGGAGATGGACTGAGGACCGGAACAGATTTCCCTGCTGCACGAGGCCTGAGCACCATATGACCTTGCACGACCAGAAGCCCTTCAAAATAGTCCGTATCCAGCACCAGCGTTCCCATATTATCGACCAGCGGCGGTTGCCCATCGACTGTGTCGATGAAAACCAATCCATGATGGTCACCGATGGCCTGAGATCCCAGCGCGTCTGCAGGCGTGATTCCCTGATCCGAGTCCGAGGCCCCCTGCGGATGGAGCTGCCCCACACGATCGAGTCGATAATAGGTCCCCCAGCGCAGCGCGATCTTCTTGAGCGAGTCGTAGTCCCACCGATCGAGCCTCACCCCAGGCGTCGGATATTGGTGCAGGTGTACGTTTTCAGGAAGCGGAGGATTCGCACCTTGGCCAGGTGGAGGAGAGATGACCGAAACGGTCCCTCCAATCCAATATTCCGTCCAGCGATCCTGCGCATACAGCATCTGGTCATACGACTGACCCGTCACCGACGCGCTGTTGCTCTTGAGGACCAGATCCTCGACTCGCTGCACCGCGAGATCGCCCAATACTCGCTGATCTCCCCAATGCACCAGCACGGGAGATTCACCTCCTGGCTGCAGGGTTCCGAGCGTCTGTCCGACTTGCACCGCCGCGCGAACCGCAGGAATCGACACAGCCCCAAGCTGAAGCTGAACCGTTCGTGCGACCGGCCGGCGATCGACCGTCGTGGCCGTTACCTCAATCGTGCTCAGCAAGCCTGGCTGCAGAGGACCATACACTTTCAACTTAAGAATTCGACCAAGTCCTCCCAGGGCGTTGTAGAAACCGCTGGGGGAATCATTTAGCGTCTGATTGTCCGCCTGGTTCGCCGCATCGAATAGAATGTCGGGACGATCGGCGGTCCCGACAAACTGCGAACGCCCGGCTGAGTCGAAGAACGACGGCCCGCTCGCAAGGTCCCCTTGACGCTTGGCGAGCAGTCCAGCGACCACCACCGGCGTGGCACTCGGATCGTGAAACCAACCCATCACAACATCCGCCGCACCGTCGGCCAACTGTTGCGCGACGTTGTCCTCTTTCATGGCGCTGACGCCCGGTCCATTCTGACCTGCCAGATACAGAGACGTCATGCCGGCGATTCCAAGCAGAAAGATCAGCATGAGCGCCGCGAGAAGCACGTGACCCTTGTCGCACAGATGCATGAACTCTGATGCGCGCCGTTCTCCCATCCCCATATCCTCACTCCCATTCTTATTGAAGGTGCCGCCGTTATGTCCTGAGGCTAATTTCTCGAACCGCGCGAATCCCTTGATCGGACATCATCACCTCAACGACGACCAGCTTGACGAGCGCTGGTTGTGTCACAGCCTGCCCGTTTTCATCCCAGTAGGAGAACCGAGCCTCCCTGATATCTCCGACCAGGACACTCGCGCCGCCATCGACCTGTCGCAACAACCTCAGAACACCCTGGTCATCGCGACGGCTGTAGTAGCGGACACGATTCAGGATGAAGACAAAGGCTCCAGATGGAATCACCCCTGTCAGCGGCTGCGTCACCGTGAGCAGGTGCCGTTGCCCATCACGAACCAGGGCAAGCGTCTCGCAACGTTTGGCCCAACAGGCCACGATAGTTTTCCGACCCTCCCACCCTCGCCCGTCTTCGACCGACAGGGCCGTCTCGCCGGTCGCCGCCGCTGCCGTGACCGTCGTCGAGAGGCCTTGCAGATTCGCCCAAAACTCCACTGAGTCCGAAGCCACCGTGGTGAGAGAACCGGACCCTGCGAGCCGTAATTCCTGCTCAAGCACTTCTAACCCAAGGCGAAGATCCTGCTGTTGCGCGACCTCACGCTGCTGCCTCATAAACTGTTGCTGGAAATAGGACAGGGCTTGGAGCGTAGCGCCCAAGACGACCAGCCCAGCTGCCATGGCAAGCATCAGCTCGGTCAGGCTGGTCCCTGCCTCCGTTCGTATTCTATGGAAGGGGCCTCTTGTATGCCGTCCTATCCGCATCCTGTCTACTCCAAGTGACGACACGTTACTGGCTCCCAACGAACCGTGGATTGGCTCGCAGGCTGCCGACTCGTACTTCGCGCTGGCCCTCGCCGGCTGCGTAGACTGCGTGAGCCTCAATCAGGACATGCCCTGAGGCCGACAGCGAACCGGAACGGCTCGGCGTTACCGTCCAGATTAGTTGGACGCCATCCTGGTCCCAACTACCGGAGTACACCCCATCACCGGCCAGCACATCGCCGGCTGCTCCATCGTCATGCATGACAAGGTCCGTGACACCATCGTGATTCAGATCATCCAGCAAGAGACGATCCCATCGCGCAGCTCGTTTGGCCTCAATCCGCGATTCCGCCATCGCCAGGGCACGCGTCGCCAATATCCCCGATCGAAGACTCCGTTCTGCTGCCTCAAACGCCGCCATCGCACCGGCCAACCCGATCAACGTCAGCGCCATGGCCACGAGCACTTCGGCAAAGCTGGCTCCGCCCTCTGCATGAAATAATCGATCCCGCGTCATGAGACGGACACTCTCCCGGTGATGCTCACAGTGAATGTAGTTTCCCGGCCCTGACTGTCGCGCACGCGAATGGTTGTAGGGGTCGCCGACCGACCGCTGGGATGAAACAGGATTTCAGGGCCGGCGGTTGGCTCATCCACTACCACCCCCTTGTCCGCATACTGATAGACGTGCAGGATGCCCTCGGCATCCGCACGTTGGAGCGTGATCGTACGGCCTTCTCGATCGAATATGACCCGAAGGCGCTCTCGCCTGGCCATCGCCAGTTGTCTGGCGAGCCGGAGCTCCGACGCAATCTCTACGGTGGCGCTGCGCGCCTGGACCCTAGCAGTCAATGTCTGATAACCCGGCCCGGCTAACACAGCCATGATGCCTATGATCGCCAGTACGATGAGGAGCTCTATCAGACTCCAGCCTTGTTCCTGTTTCTGTGATTCTCTCGGCATGGTCCCCTTCTCGTAGACAAATTCCCCCTACGAGGAAGAACGTGGTCTCCAAGACCCGTGCCCACGCTGGCCCACATCCAGACGACCGAATGCTTTGTGAGAAGCGGGAGCGGAATACTTCGCAAGTACGCACGGTTTCGCGTTGTCACGAGGAAACATGGAGGCGGAGCAGGCCGTGCACTGGCCAAGAAAGAGGAAGAGAACTAGAGAAGCGCCTCACTATTTAGATACAGGGATTCGCCCGAAGAGATACAGGGAGACGGTTAGTTGGCAGGGCCAAGAAGACCTTGATACCAATCGAGGAGCGGTTGGGCAAAAAACATGGAGAGGAGGGCTCCCAACACAAGGAAGGGGCCAAAGGGGATATAGTCATCACGCTTGATGATGCGCAGGGCGATCAAGCTGATGCCGATGATAGAACCAGTGAGCGAACCGATCATGATGGTGAGGAGCGCCGGCTTCCAGCCAAGAAACACACCGACCATAGCCAGCAACTTAATATCGCCACCTCCCATTCCCTCCTTGCCGAAGAGATAGGGGCTCAGCCAGGCCAGGAGCCAGAGAATGCCGCCTCCCACGGTGAGTCCGAGCACCGAATTGATCACACCCACCGGCAGGACGGTCACTGCGCCAAGAAGTCCGACCACTATTCCCGGTATGGTAATGACATTGGGGATCATCTTATGGGTGAGATCCGTTCCCGTCACCACGACCAACGCCGAAAACAACAGGGCATAGAGGGCGGCCGTCCAGCTTGGACCGAAGGACCATAAGATTGCGAGATAGCCTAGCGCATTGCTGGTTTCGACGAGGGGATAGCGTATCGAAATTGGCGCGCGGCAAGCCCGGCAACGTCCACCAAGCCACAGGTAGCTCAGCAGAGGAATATTATCGTAGTACTCAAGAGGGTGAGCGCACGAGGGGCAATGGGAACCGGGCCAGACGATCGATTCGCCTCGGGGCAGTCTGAAGATGCAGACGTTGAGAAAACTGCCGATCAGCGCGCCGAGGGTCCCGACCACAAGATAGAGAGACCATTCATGCATAATCGACTCAGGAACAGACTCCGGCACGAAACACCCGAGTCGCTTCGCGTGCCAAATGAAATAGATTAGGTAGCTTCACTGGAGCCACTATCCTATAGTTTACTTATGGCGAGAGAGCTCTTATAATCCACTGCCTGGTGGGCGAGGGTTTGCTCTTGCGCGTTTCTCCGTCAAGGTGAATTATACCGTACTATTTCATTCGTCAAAGGAGAACAAGATAATGGCACGGACTGCAAAGACGAAAACCAAACCTTCCCTGGCCAATCTGACTCCGCCACCCCGCAAAAAGCGGCCTGAATCGCTCACCAGTCGGGAGCAGGAGATCCTTGAACTGATTTGGGCCGGGTTCAAGAACAAGGAAATCGGTCAACGACTCAAGATCAGCGTCAAGACCGTCGAGGCGCATCGGGCCAACATGATGAAAAAGATGCGCGTGTCGAACACCGCTCAGCTGCTCAAAACCGCGATCCAAGACGGGACGATCAAGATTCGCTAGGCGTCGCCGCCGGGACGACGCCCCTGCGACGCTGGCGGACCACTTCGAACAGCATGACGGCTGCTGCAGCTGAGACATTCAGCGACTGCACGCGGCCCTGCATCGGAATCCTGATGCGGTCGTCGCACTCCCCCAACACACCTGGACGAATGCCTTCCCCTTCTCCTCCAAGCACCAGCGCGATCGGCCCGGTCATGTCGATGTCGGTGTGGAGCTTCTCCGCCCGTGGGTCGACGCCGTAGACCCACAGGCCGGTTTTTTTGAGTTCCTGAATCAGACGTATCAGATTGCCCACGCACCCGACAAAGATGTGATCAAGCGCCCCGGCCGATACTTTTGCCACCACCGATGTCAGGCCGACTGCACGGCGTTCCGGAATGATGACCCCATGGACACCCGCCGCTTCGGCCGTCCGCAAGACCGCTCCCAAATTGTGCGGATCTTCGACCCCATCAAGGAGCACGAGAAAGGGCTGCTCACCTCGTGTCTTCGCCCGCTCGAGAATCTGCTCCGTCGTGTTGTAGGATTTCGCAGCGATGAGCGCGATCACGCCCTGGTGGTGTCCGCCCGGCGCAAGACGGTCGAACGCTTGCGGCGGCTCGATATGGATAGGAACTCCTTGCGCCTTCGCAAGTTGGACAAGGTCGTGGAATTGCCGATCGGTGCGGAGGACAAGAAGCCGCTGCAAGGGCCGCGTACCGGCCCTCAAGGCTTCACGCACAGCATGCAGCCCGTAAATCAGGTCCGGCGGACTATCGCTTCCACCGGCTGGTGCCATCGGGCTTGTCCTCGATGACGATGCCGTGGGAGGCGAGGGACTGACGAATCTCATCGGCCTTCTTGAAGTCTTTCTGTCTCCTGGCTTCATTGCGTTCTTTTACTTTCTCCTCAATCTCCTTCTCGTCCAGACCACTTACACCAATGTCGGAGAGATCAACTTTGAATTGCCATTTCCCTAATTGAAAGAGCCCCATAACGGAACCAAGAGAACGAAACAGTTGACGAGCCTGCCCCCTGGCTTCGGTCGAGAGACCGGCTTCTAACAACTTGTTCACTGCACTGCGAAATCCTTGCAACTCCGCAACTGCCGCAGGAGTATTGAAGTCATCGTCCATCGCTTGTTCAAAGGCAGAGCGGGTTCGCTCAATGGCAGTTGTAAGTTTGCCATTAACCGAGTCTTCTAACTTAGCTGTTTCCGTTAGACGGTTAAACAAATCGTAAAATCCATCCAGTGCATACTTGGCTTCCCTTAACCCTTGATCGGAAAAATCTAACGGACTGCGATAATGATTCGTCAGCAGAAAATAGCGAAGTATCTCTCCGGCAATTTCCTGGGACCACTCGGATTTTTCGAAGATCTCTCGAATCGTGAAGAAGTTCCCCAGGGACTTGGACATCTTCTCCTGATTGATCTGCACGAAGCCGTTGTGAATCCAGTAGCGCGCAAATTCTTTTCCCGTCGCCCCACATGACTGCGCGATTTCGTTTTCGTGATGGGGGAAAATGAGATCCATCCCCCCGCCGTGAATGTCGAAGGTCTCACCCAAATGACGCATCGACATGGCGGAACATTCGATGTGCCAGCCGGGACGCCCGGCCCCCCAGGGACTGTCCCATGACGGCTCGCCTGGCTTGCTGCTCTTCCAGAGAGCGAAATCCATCGGATGGCGCTTTCGTTCATCCACCTCCACCCGCGCGCCAGCCTGCAAATCCTCGAGCTTGCGTTTCGAAAGGCGGCCATAGGCCGGGTATTTGTCGACCTGGAAATAGACATCGCCGGCCACTTGATAGGCGAGGCCTTTCTGAATCAACGTGCCGACCAGCTCAATGATTTCGGCCATATGCTCGGTCGCTTTGGGCTCGTTCGTCGCCCGTCTGACCCCGAGCTTCCCCATATCGTGATAGTACGCCTCGATATATTCGGCGGTGATTGCGTCGCAGGATACGCCTCGTTCGTTCGCCCGCTTGATGATCTTGTCGTCCACGTCGGTGAAGTTCTTGACGAATTCAACCTGGTAGCCGCTGAACTCGAGATACCGCCGGATCACATCGAACACGAGCGCGCTGCGCGCATGGCCGATATGGCAGTAGTCATAGACCGTCACACCGCAGACATACATCCGCACGGTCTTCGGCTGGAGCGAGTGGAACGGCTCCTTTTTCCCTGTGAGCGTATTGTAGATCGAGAGCATGGACTGGTTACAACTCCGGAGTGATGCGGCGCTTCGGCCAATGGGACCAGAGAAAATAGCCCAGTGCAAGTGCCAGGCAGAGGCCGATTACGATGTCGAACTGATGGAAATAGTCTCTCAGATGCTCCCACTGCTCTCCCATTTTCACACCGATATAGGCCAGAAAATAACACCAGGGCAATGCACCGAGAAACGTGTAGAGCATGAACCGATAAATATTCACTCTGGCGATGCCGGCCGGCAAGGAGATAAAGGTCCGGACGACCGGAAGCATCCGGCTGAAAAATACGGCGACATCGCCATATTTCGCAAACCATCGATCCGCCATCTCAAGCTCTTTTCGCGACACCAACATATAGGGCCCGTATCGCTCGACGAAGGGCCGACCGCCCCACACACCGGCATAGTAGGCCACAACCGACCCCGCAACGTTCCCAATGGCGCCGGCCAACGTCACGCCGAGCATCGTGAACTGTCCCGTCGTCACAAGATACCCGGCAAAGGGCATGATGATTTCGCTGGGCAACGGGATGCAGGCGCTCTCAATAGCCATCGTGAGGAAAATGCCGGTATAGCCGAACGCCGAGATCATCGACACGACAAACCGGCTGAGCTCTGTAATGATCGCTTCGATCAGATTCCCCACAGCACCCTAACTCCTCTGCTTACCCTTCAACTTCGACGATGCAGCCACCCGACGCGCATGTGGCCGGCGCACCGTTTCCCACTTGCGGAATCGGTCCAACGCCCCATGATTAGTCGTATCGAGGTGAATGGGGGTGAGCGAAACCGCCCCTTGCTCAAGCGCCTCATGGTCGGCATCCTTGCTTCGGCTCCACGACACACGGGTTCCGGCAATCCAATAGTAGGTCCGGCCATGCGGATCGACCTTTTCAATGATCGGATTGTCGAAGCGCCTGCGGCTGAGACAGGTGACTCGGACTCCGGTGATCGACCCGAACGGCCGATTCGGAATATTGAGATTCACGAGCGTTTCGTCCGGCAAACCCTCTTTCAGGATCAAACGAGCGATACGAACGGCATACCGAGCCCCGGCGTCGAAATAAAAATGTTCCTGCCCCTCCTGTGACACAGCCATAGAGGGGACACCGAGGATCGTCCCTTCCATCGCTGCCGAGACTGTCCCGGAATACAACACGTCGTCGCCAAGATTCACGCCTTTATTGATCCCTGACACGAGGAGATCTGGTGGTGTTGACATGACCTTCAGTACGGCCAGATTCACACAATCGACCGGGGTTCCGTTGACAGCGTAGATCCGTGTCCCGAGCTGCTGCACTCGCAGTGGTTTATGAAGCGTCACGGCATGCGCCACGGCAGTCCGTTCACGATCCGGCGCGACCACCCACACCTCGCCCACTCTCGACAAAGCCTTGGCGAGCACCGTCAAACCAGGTGAGTGAATCCCATCATCGTTGGTGACCAGAATGCGCATGGGTCCTTCAGGAACAAAAAAAGCTGCCGGCGGCAGCTTCTTCGGTGAGTCTTGGGTCAGGCGGTGATCCAGGAGATCTGTCCAACGTCTCCTGTCACGCCTGCTCCCTTACTCTTCACGGTATTTGGTCGGGGCGAGCCGATTTGAACGGCCGACCACTCGCACCCCAAGCGAGTACGCTACCGGGCTGCGCCACGCCCCGACACGCTCTATTCAATTTCACCGTCTCCTGCATTGTCTCCTTCGAGGCGGCTGGAATGCAACCGGCTGGGAAGAGACGAAGCGGAACCGTCGTCAGTCAGAATGCGACTCCAAAATTTTGAGAATCGCCTGGAGGTTCCCTCGCAGTTTCTGCGCGAGTTCTTTGGGGCGCACCCGTTGGCTTGCCACCCGTCCTCGCCTGGCCCAATATCGTTTAACGCCTGCAAGTGTGTGCCCTTCCTCATAGAGCATCCGCTTGATCTCCAACACCGTTTCGACTTCTCGCCTGACATAGAGCCGTTGATTCCCACGACTTTTCTTGGGCTTGAGAAACGGGAACTCTGATTCCCAGAATCGCAGCACGTACGCCGGTAGCTCGGCGATCTGGCTGACTTCGCCGATTTTATAAAAGACCTTGCTGCCCAGCCTGGGCTCGTTCCCCATGACCGGTCCTCGTGGTGGGATGAGTTAAGGTGAGTGAACGCGGCTATGAATTGACGTATTTCTTAAACACTTGACTGGGACGAAAGGTCACCACACGACGAGGCGTGATTCCTATTTCTTCGCCGGTCCGAGGGTTCCGGCCCTTCCGTGCCCCTTTACTGCGTACCACAAAGTTTCCGAATCCGGCAATCTTGACCGACTCTCCCTTATGCAACACCGCTTTCAACATATTCAGCACGAGTTCGACGATATCTGCGGCTTCGTTTTTCGAAATACCGACCTGCTTGTAGATTTCGTTCGCGATATCTGCCTTTCTCATGCTTTCCCCTCCGACACCCGCACAAACCTCTCGAACGATCGCCCATGAACTTCCTGCGAACGATTAGCAGTTTCACTATAAGTTACGTGAGGTTATACAACCTGTCAAGAAGAAAGATGCCGGATCAGAGGTCCCACTCATTCGTCTTTGGCAAGCAACTTATATTCGATGCTGTCCGCCAGCGCTTGCCAGCTCGCTTCCATGATGTTCTCAGACACGCCGACGGTGCCCCATTTATCCTTATGGTCGCCTGATTCGATCAACACCCGGACCTTGGACTCCGTCCCACGATTGGCCGACAGCACCCGCACTTTATAGTCGAGCAGTTTGACTTCTCGGAGCTGGGGATAGAACTTTTCCAACGCTTTCCGCAACGCATGGTCGAGGGCGTTGACCGGACCCGCTCCGACTGCTGCCGCATGTTCCACCACCTCGCCGACCTTCACCATCACTGTGGCCTCCGACGACGAGGCTCCCTGGTCCTGTTTTTTCTCGACAATCACCCGAAAGCCCAGGAGTTGGAAAGATGGCCTGTGCGTCCCCATCGCTTTCCGCATGAGCAATTCGAAGGAGCCTTCCGCCGCCTCAAATTGGTAGCCCTCACTTTCACGCTCCTTCAAGGTATCGATCAGTTCCCGCACCTTGGCGTGGCCCTTGTCCAATTTGATCCCGTAGGCCTCGACCTTCTCCAG
>Ga0315276_10006787_pt1 | contig 10570 bp, 13 predicted proteins | sample YL17G05_0_MG_FD_204542 | JGI IMG/M metagenome (GOLD analysis project Ga0315276, IMG submission 204542) | Sediment microbial communities from Yellowstone Lake, YNP, Wyoming, USA - YL17G05_0 | ecosystem: Environmental > Aquatic > Freshwater > Lake > Sediment | place: USA: Wyoming | collected... | reverse complement strand
GGACTTCGACACGATCTGAACGCGCAGCTTACCCCATCCCCACCCCGACCCTCCCCTTGAAGGGGAGGGAGACAAGAATATTTCAGAAGTTGGCGTGTTCCGTATAAATGAAGAGCGGTTGGCCTCAATTGAATTCCCAGCAACGTGCCGCTGTCCACGATCCGCTCGTGACTTGCGGCACCTGACGCAGCTTGCGATCCAAACTCTCCTTCCCCTTCAAGGGGAAGGTTGGGATGGGGATGGGGAATGACCGCGCAGTCACGACCGTTCTCCCCTTGGGGAATCCCCTTGCCGGGCACCCGTCATTCCTGAAAAAAGCGTAGTATGTACAAATTATCTGTACATACCAGGATTCGAACCATGTCTTCCTCCGTAAACGTCACCCAGCTCCGTCAGCATCTCCCCGAGTACCTGAAGCAGGTTCGGGAGGGCAAGGAAGTCGAAGTCACCGTGCATGGCAAAGTAATCGCCCGCTTGGTCCCGGAAGCCGCAAAAAGCGATAGAGCAAAGAAAAGGCTCGCCGAACTTCGCAAGACCGCCAAGGTAGGCGACGTGACATCTCCAGCGGGCGCAGCCTGGACGGGCGATCGTGATCATTTGTGACACCCACGTACTCGTCTTCGACGCGCTCGCACCCGCGCGGTTATCGGCAAAGGCGCGCCGGCGGCTGAAGGACGGAGAGTCTGCGGGGCAGTTGGCCTGCGCAGACATCTCCCTCTGGGAAATTGCCATGTTGATCGCGAAACGGCGACTGGAAATCGACGAGGAATCCGGATCCTTTATCCAGGCAGTCCTGGATGCCCGGGGCTACAGGGTGCTTCCCATTACTTCGGAAATCGCAGCCCTTTCGCAAAGCGCGGATTTCACCCGGAAGGATCCCGCCGATCGCCTCATTGCGGCGACCGCCCTTGCCGCCGGTGCGGAGCTGCTCTCCGCCGATCAGGCAATGAAAGGCATACCGGGCTTGAAGCTGGTCTGGTAGCGCCGGGAGGGCGTGTCCCGAATCCCGTTCCCCAAGCCGTAAGTCGTGGCTCCTCTAATTCGTCACGCGTTATGGGTGAATACCCGTGCCGATACCCTACGGGCGTAGCACGTCGGAGTTATGGTCAAAGACCGGTATGCCGAGAGCGGCAACCCTTTTAGCACGTCGGAGTTATGGGGGTCAGCCCGGTTATGGCAACGCCGGTTATGGTCAAAGACCGGTTATGGTCGACAGACCGGTATCCCTTTAGGGAATCCCTTCAGGGAATCCCCTTGTGGGAATCCCTCCGGGGACCCTTCTAGCTAGGAGTACCCATTTAGCCGGAATCCCTTCAGGGAATCCCCTTGCGGGGCACGCCGTCACGATTATTGGCCGAAGGCCGGTATCCCCTTGTGGGGCGTCACGGCCCTTACGCGTAGAATCCCCAATTGGATGGTCTGAAGAAGCAGGTAGAAAACTGCACCCACATGGCACAAAAGGAATTCTCCCCGGCCGAGAGGCAGGACATCGTCAAGTACCTCAACGATCGGTTCTACCGATTTCAATAAAGCGGGGGAAAAGGGGCGGGCGTGGCACATAGCGGTTTTAGGCAACACGCCAAGGCTGAGGTAGTTCGGAATTGAGTCCCTGAATACTGCACTGGTGGCATAATCCTCCACTGTCATGGCAAGCATTCTCGACCTTCACCTCGCGGAGATTGCGGAGCTCTGCCGCCGTTACGACGTGCGCCGGCTCGAGTTGTTCGGCTCCGCGACGACGGATGCCTTCGACCCGCGGACGAGCGATTTCGACTTTCTCCTGGACTTCAAGGCGAGCGCATCGAATCTCTTCGACCGGTATTTTGGCCTGAAAGAATCCCTTGAGGCTCTGTACGGCCGCGAAGTCGACCTGGTGATGGTCGGCGCCATGCACAACCCCTACTTCATCGACTCGGTGAACAAGACGCGACAGCTCGTTTATGCAGCCGAAGACGCCCAAGCTGCTTGAGGACATTCGCGACTCCGCCGTCTTCATCCGCGATGTTGTGCGCGGCAAGACGCTCGACGACTACCATCGAGACCGCCTTCTGCGCCAGGCGATAGAGCGCAATTTCGAGATCATCGGGGAGGCCATCAAACGGCTCGCCCAGCACGATCCGGAGATCGTTGCCCGAATCGGTGAACATCGCCAGATCATCGCCTTCCGCAACGTGCTCATACACGGCTACGACCTCGTCGATCACGCACTGGTCTGGAGCACCATAGAACAACAGGTTCCGGTCCTGCTGCGTGATGTGGGCACGTTGCTCGGCTCGACGAAAGACTTATGAGAAAGACAGCTTCAGTAACTGAAGTAACCGTTTCCGGCGAAGAAAAATACGGCCCCAAGGAAGGGCTGCATCGTCGGTTGATCGACGCTGCGCAAAAGGCGGTGCGGGCAGCGTTGCGTGAAAATAAGCTGATGGGGAACTCGATCGCTGTCTGGCGTAATGGTCGGGTTGTGTTGCTTCCTCCCGAGCAAATCGACGCCTGATCGATTTCCTGCAACGGCCGCAGTCCCTTGCCCCACACCCCACCGCTCCAAGTCTGAAGTCCCTGGAAATAGGTACTTCGTCCAGAGTCCTGTTGTTACCCTGTCACGTTCGTCACGCGTTATGGGCGTAGCCCGGTTATGGCAGAGCCTGTATCCCCTTGCGGGAATCCAGCGAATACCCTACGTGCGTATACCCTACGTGCGTTGCACGTCGGAGTACCCTTTTAGCACGTCGGAGTTATGGTCAAAGACCGGTATGCCGAGAGCGGCAACCCTTTTAGTCGGGCACGTCTTTTTTCATTCGGCCGGGGGCAGCCCGGCGGCTGGTCACTTTTCTTGCGCGGCCAGGAAAAGTAACCAAGAGAAGGCCGCCCCTGGTGTCGCGCCCCTTATCAGGGGTGCCCCTGTACTGCCTGCCTTGATGTGGCGACTGCGGAACTCGACCTGGCGAGGCGCATACAACGCGCCTCACTGCGGGACTGACTCGGTTCCCGGCGGGCGTAAGCTGGGGCGGAATCCGACGCATGGGCGCCTGTATCGACATTGGTGGACCGAGGCAAGGCGCCTGTTCCCGCAAACGGAGCTGCGCTTAACGAGTCCCAGGCGCACAGTCCTCGTCGACTTCCCCCCATCGAGTCGAGCTGCTCGGCGCGCCACAAGGGGGAAGGGCAAATGCACTAGGGCAATCCTGGCTCTTGCTCCTCGATCTTCCTCCCAGCACCCAGCACTCAGCACTCAGCATCCAGCACCCAGCACCCAGCACCCAGCACTTTTTCTCCCGTCACGACCGTCACGCCGTCACGCTTTTACCCAGCACTCAGCACTCAGCACTCAGCACTCAGCACTCAGCACTCAGCACACAACACGCAGCACGCAGCACGCAGCACTGCCTCTTCCGTCACGGCCCTTTCGGTAGAATCCCCGACTCACTCGTCACCAATCAAAGTTCACTGACCTTGAAATGGCACTGACACGAGTTTTTCGGACCACGATCCTGGAACGCGCACAGAACGACGCGCGGTTCCGCGAGGCGCTGTTTACGGAAGCGATCAATGCTTATCTTGCCGGCGACACCGGCGCGGGCAAGGCGATCCCGCGCGACCTGGTGAATGCCACCGTTGGCTTTGAAGGCCTCGCCACCGAGATCAATAAGCCGGGCAAGAGTCTGCGCAGCCCTGAGTCGATTGACACGCTTTCACTATCGTTCATCTGCCTGCCCGAAGGGTTCGTCGTGTTTCACATCCGATGGCGCTTGGCGTAATATGTCGAAAAACATTACATTTTTCGACATATTATGGTGATATGTCGAATCGTTCGACATGTCCCGCGGGCGTGTCGATAAACAGGGAGAATTTCGACACGTGGCCAAGTTCGACCCGAGCCGTCCCTACAACGAACTGCCCCAACTGCCGCCGAAGGCAGACATAGAAACCCGTGCCATCCTCAAGGCCTGCATAGATGCTCGTGCCGCCGTGGCTGCGCTGCGGCAGGCGGGCACGCTGATTCCCAACCCGGGCGTGTTGATCAACACGATCCCACTGCTGGAAGCGCAGGCCAGTTCCGAAATCGAGAACATTGTCACCACCACCGACGCCTTGTTCAAGTACGCACAAATCGATTCGGAGAATGCAGATCCGGCTACCAAAGAAGCCCTGCGCTACCGCACGGCGCTGCGACTGGGAGTGGAATCCCTGAAAATAAAGCCGCTCAGCACGTCCACGGCAGTTGGCGTTTGTTCCACCATCAAAGGCCGGCAAATGGAAATCCGGCGCGTTCCCGGAACAACGCTGACCAACCCGGCGAAGAACGCAGTCATCTACACGCCCCCGGCGGGTGAGGCTTTGCTACGCGAAAAACTTGCCAACTGGGAGCGATTCATCCATGAGCAGACCGAGGTCGACCCGCTCATCCGCATGGCGGTCGCGCATTACCAGTTCGAGGCCATCCACCCGTTTAGCGATGGAAATGGACGGACCGGTCGGGTGCTCAATCAGCTCATGCTTGTCGAGCAAGGCCTGCTGGACCTGCCGGTTCTTTATCTGTCGCGGTACATCATCGGCAACAAGGCGGACTATTATCGGCTTCTGCTCGCTGTGACATGTGATGCCACCTGGGAAAAATGGATTCTCTACATGCTTGCAGGCGTGAGCGAGACGGCAACGTGGACGGTAGATAAAATACAGGCAATTCACGACCTCATGACCCATTCAACGGAATACGTTCGTGCGCGGGCGCCAAAGACCTACAGCCGCGAACTGGTTGAGCTGATTTTCGTGCAGCCTTATTGCCGCATCCAGAACATCGTCGACGCGCAATTGGGGAACAGGCAAACGGCATCCGTCTATCTGAAGGCGCTGACCGATATCGGAATTCTCAAGGAAGTCAAAGTCGGCCGTGAGAAATTGTTCATTCACCCCAAGTTTGTCGCCTTGCTGACCAGCGAGACACACACATTCAAACCCTACGAGGGTGCGAAGCGCGGGCCTGCGGGTGCAAAACAAAAGGTATCTGGACCAAAGGACGTTGCGCGGCGCATCGAACGCCGAGATCGTTGATTACCATTAATTCGAGAAATTACATGGCCAAACTGAAAAACATCCTGATCGCACCGGTAATGACATTCCTGGCGGTGAGCGCCCATGCGGCGGTGCCGGGCGATGGCGCCGAGGGCAAGCGCCTGCACGATGCCAACTGCACGGGTTGCCACGATTCTTCGGTCTACTCCCGTAAGGACCACAAAGTCCGATCGTTGGATGGTCTGAAGAAGCAGGTAGAAAACTGCACCCACATGGCACAAAAGGAATTCTCCCCGGCCGAGAGGCAGGACATCGTCAAGTATCTCAACGATCGGTTTTACCGATTCCAGTAGAGCGGGGGAGCAGGGTCAGGCGTGGCACGTAGTGTTCTTATGCAACATGCCAAGCCTGAGGTTGCTCGGAATTGAGTCCCCGAATACTGTACTGGTGGCATAATCCTCCACTATCATGGCAAGCATTCTCGATCCTCACCTCGCGGAGATTGCGCAGCTCTGCCGCCGTTACGACGTGCGCCGGCTCGAGTTGTTCGGCTCCGCGACGACGGATGCCTTCGACCCGCGGACCAGCGATTTCGATTTTCTCCTGGACTTCAAGGCGGGCGCATCGAACCTCTTCGACCGGTATTTTGGCCTGAAGGAATCCCTTGAGGCGCTGTACGGCCGCGAAATCGACCTGGTGATGGTCGGCGCCATGAACAACCCCTACTTCATCGACTCGGTGAACAAGACGCGACAGCTCGTTTATGCAGCCGAAGACGCCCAAGCTGCTTGAGGACATTCGCGACTCGGCCGTCTTTATCCGCGATGTTGTACGCGGCAAGACACTCGACGACTACCACGGAGATCGCCTGCTCCGGCAGCATATCGAGCGAAAATGTCGAGATCATCGGCGAGCCCATTAAACGCCTCTCCCAGCACGATCCCGAGATCGTCGCCCGAATTGGAGACCATCGTCAGATCATCGCCTTCCGCAACGTGCTCATACACGGCGAGTGTCCTGTGCCGCTGATTCGTGGGATAACCCGCGCACCCCAATAGTCGATCACCTATGTGCATATGGCTGTATTCCAGAATCGTTGGGAAAACCTGCGAAATCGGCGCCAGGCAAGGCGCGAGTCCTCGACAGTGGCGGGCCCCACGGCGAGGACTCGTAACAACGCATGGCGCCGATTCTCGTCGGGTTTTCAGCCACGAATCAGCGGCACAGGACACTAGGACCTCGTCGATCACGCACTGGTCTGGAGCACCATAGAACACAGGTTCCGGCCTTGCTGCGCGATGTGGGCACGTTGCTCGGCTCGACGAAAGACTTATGAGAAAGACAGCTTCAGTAACTGAGGTAACCGTTTCCGGCGAAGAAAAATACGGCCCCAAGGAAGGGCTGCATCGTCGGTTGATGGACGCTGCGCAAAAGGCGGTACGGGCTGCTTTGCGTGAACATAAGCTGATGGGGAACTCGATCGCTGTCTGGCGTAATGGTCGGGTTGTGTTGCTTCCTCCCGAGCAAATCGACGCCTGATCGATTTCCTGCAACGGCCGCGGTCCTCCGCCCCACACCCTGCCGCTCCAAGTCTGAAGTCCCGGGAAATAGGTACTTCGTCCCGAGTCCTGTTCTTACCCTGTCACCTTCGTCACGCGTCACTGCTTCTTCCGTCACGGCCTTACGGCCGTTGCTCTTCAAGCGGCCGGGGGCAGCCCGGCGGCTGGTCATCTTTCTTGCGCGGCCAAGAAAGGTAACCGAAAGAAGGCCGCCCCTGGAGTCGCGCCCCGTGTTCACGGGGTGCCCCTGTGCTGCCTGCCTCGATGTGGCGACTGCGCAACTCGACCTGGCGAGGCACACAAGACGTGCCTCACTGCGGGACTGCCTCGGTTCCCGGCGGGCGTAAGCTGGGGCGGAATCCGAGTCATGGGCGCCTGTATTGACGCTGATGGACCGAGCCATGGCGCCTGCTCCCGCAAACGGAGCTGCGCTTAACGTGTCGACAGGCGCACAGTCCTCGTCGACTTCCCCCCATCGAGTCGAGCTGCTCGGCGCGCCACAAGGGGGAAGCGCAAATGCACTAGGGAAATCCTGGCTCTTGCTCCTCGATCTTCCTCCCAGCACCCAGCACTCAGCACTTTCTCTTCCGTCACGGTCCTTTCGGTAGAATCCCCCACTCACTCGTCACCAATCACTGTTCACTGATATTGAAATGGTCCTGACACGAGATTGTCGGAGCACAATTCTGGAACGCACGCAGAACGACGCGCGGTTCCGCGAGGCACTCTTTACGGAAGCGATCAACGCTTATCTGGCCGGCGACACCGGTACAGGCAAGGCGATTCTGCGCGACCTTGTGAATGCCACCATTGGCTTTGAATCCCTTGCCGCCGAGATTAACAAGCCGAGCAAGAGCCTTCACCGGATGCTGGCGCTATACGGCAATCCAAGCACGGAGAATTTCTTCGGCATCGTGAGCGTTCTGCAAAAGAAGACGCGCGTGAAGCTGCGCGTGACGGCCAAGGCCACGTAAAGGTAATCGACGAAATTGTTTATGCACACCGTGGACCCTACCTAAATACTCGGTGTTGCTCCATTGGTTGGCTAATGTTCCCTGAGCACAGAGAATTCTTGGAGTAAGCGGAGCGATAACGGGGTCGTCAATCGCCAGTAGACGGTCATTGGTCGATTGCCTTCAGCGCTCTCCAGAGACACCGGCCCACACACGCGATATGGATCGGCCTTCTTGCTACGGACGAACAATTGGAAATTCCAACCATTCGCGGGGCTTTCAAGGTAGCGGCGACCGCCCGCGGTGTTTGGACCAGCTGCATTTTGTGACTGCCAATGAAACCGCTCCGCACTGATGGCGTAGTCACGGTATGCGATCCGATCGTGGTAGCCCTCGCTCTTATCCAAAGTCACGAACAAGAGCTCAGTCTTGCGGTCATGCAATGGCAGTACGCCAGCCTGAAACGGCACGCGACGGTCGGGTCGGAGCCAGCCCACCGAAGTCAGAATTTCGCGTGCCGTGTACGACGCATGCAAGGAAATGGGAGTGTCTTCAAGTCCAGGCGTTGGCCGGCGTGCCATCGGGCTTTTCGCCGCTAGTTGTCCTGCCAACTCTCCCAACTCCGCCCGAATATCCGGACTTGACTGAACCCTAGCAGCAAACTCCTCACCTGTTCCAAATTGATGATGCTGGGCGTCAATCTGATAGGCCAGCATTTGCAGCAAGAGCCGCTCGCACTCAGATTGCGGTTCGTAGCGGGCGCCGGATTCCGCGACCTTCATCAAGGTATTGATTCGGTCGAAATCATCGACGTGCAGCAAGTCTCCAAATCGACGTGACAGGTACTCCTCATTTGGGTCTGCCTGTGATGTCAAAAGTCCCGCATCGCGCTTCAAATTGGTCCACCCAGAACGTGCGCTGTCACCGTAAATATCCTCAAGGTCTATTGACTGATCGTGCAGAAACGCCGCGAGGCTAATGTTGTTTCGACCTCGCAACGTAGCGAAAGCTTGAAGCTCAGTTCGAAGCCTTCGCCAATTCTGCTGAACGCTTGCCCTAAGACTCGCGAGCACTTGGTCACGAGCTTGGCGCTGAAGCTGGATATGGCATCCAGCGGGCAAGTTGCCGAACCCCATTTCCACGGAATTCAGTAGTTCTCGCTTTGAGAGTCCGGTGATTGAGCCGAGTAGCCGATCGAACCGAAACTCGACTCGATGCCTACCGACGAAGTCCAAAACCAGACAACTATCCTTCCCAAGATAGAGCCGAAGTCCACGTCCAATTTGTTGCTGAAACAAAACTGGGCTTTGTGTCGGTCTCAGCAAGAGGAGCGTGTCCACCGAGGGGAGATCGACGCCCTCGTTGTAAAGATCGCAAGTCACCAGTGCGCAAACCTTGCCGCTCTGAAGCATTTCTGGCGCGCGGCGCCTCTCATCCTGCGGTGTGGTTCCAAGAACACAGAGCGCCGGAATCCCTGCTTTGTTCAGAAATGCAGCCATATACTCGGCGTGGGCAACGGAAACGCAGAATACGAGAGCACGGCCACGTGTCGGGTTGCCAGTCAGTCGACGCCACTCGTTCAAGACCAGCTTGGCTCGGACTTCATTTCCCGTCACCAAGTTGCTGACCGCCTCCACCTCGCCGGGCCTATCCCACGGCACATCCGAGAAGTCCGTCTCGTCATCGCATGCGAAGTATTCAAACGGGCTAAGTAGTTGGAGCTCTAGCGCGTTCCAGAGCCTCATTTCAACAGCGGGCGAACCGTCCGCGCGGCAATCAAAGAAAGGCAGAATTGGTTTGCCATCACTCCGCTCCGGAGTAGCGGTAAGACCTAGCAAGATCTTTGGCTTTACCGAGTTGGCAAATACGGTAAATCGATCTGCCGCGAGACGATGGCATTCGTCAATCACGACGGTATGCCAATGGTCGGCGCCGCATTTGTCTACCAAATTGCGTGACACCACGCTATCAATCGTCGCAAAGACATGATTGAACTGATCCAATTGCGCGCCGTCAGCAAGAAGCTCCCCGAAGGTGTTGTCCCGGAGGACCTCACGGAACGTTCGCAGAGCTTGCTTGAGAATCTCTTGGCGGTGCGCAACGAACAGCAGCTTGGGTCGCCCACCCTCGACCTGACAGATTCTTCGGTAGTCGAACGCGGCTACGACGGTCTTGCCCGTTCCTGTCGCAGCTACAACGAGGTTTCTCGAACGTCCGTGCTCCCGCTCAATTGCGAGCTGGTCCAGCATCTCTTGTTGGTAGATCTTCGGTTGGAGATCAAAGAAGGTTGGCAACGCAACTAGGTTGTCACCAGACTCCTGCTTGAGCGCCTCCTTGAGCGCGCTACGGTGGACAGGATTGTTGGTGTCGTAGGCCTGAAACTCGCTGTCTTCCCAAAGCGTTTCGAAGTGCGCTTTGGCTCGCTCGAACAAACCTACCTGCCCTCGTTCAGTGATCTTGACGGTCCATTCCAGGCCGCCCAGTAGGGCGGCACCGGAAAGGTTGGCGCTACCCACATAGGCAGCGCCGAAGCCTGACCGACGGTGAAACAGCCATGCCTTCGCATGCAGTCGGGTCCTACGCCCATCAAGGGAGATCTTGATCTTGCACCCCGGCAACTTTGCTAGCTCATCGAGAGCCGTTGCCTCAGTTGCGCCCATGTAAGTCGTCGTAAGAACTCGAATTTGAGTTCTGGCTTGGCCATCGCCACCGACTGAAGTTATGGACTGCAATACATCACCAAGCTTCCGTACGCCGGCAAGGGTAATGAAGCTAACCAGGATGTCCACCCGGTCGCAGGCCGCTAGCTCGCGGATCAGTTCGTGCAGTAGGGATGGCGTTCCCTTGCCGGCTGTAAAGAGCCACGGTACAGCTAGACCCGTATCAGGAAGGGCCGGTGCGGAAGTATGGCGGTGGACCGACTGAAGAAGCTGGATGGGTGTCGCAACCTTCTCCGCCGTGTCTGCGGCCTGACCTAAGCGCCGACGCGTCTCGACAAGGATGTCATTGACAAGAGAGGTGGCCGCGCTTTTTCGGACAAGAAATCGG
>Ga0315276_10006782_pt1 | contig 10574 bp, 8 predicted proteins | sample YL17G05_0_MG_FD_204542 | JGI IMG/M metagenome (GOLD analysis project Ga0315276, IMG submission 204542) | Sediment microbial communities from Yellowstone Lake, YNP, Wyoming, USA - YL17G05_0 | ecosystem: Environmental > Aquatic > Freshwater > Lake > Sediment | place: USA: Wyoming | collected... | reverse complement strand
CTTCAGCCGGATGCAAGCCCGCCGGATGCAAGCCCGCCGGATGCAAGCCCGCCGGTCGCATGCCCACCGGTTGCAAGCCGCCTGAAGGCGGCCCCACGAGCTGTGTCGCCCGACGGCGGCCCCACGAGCTGTGTCGCCTGACGGCGGCCCTACGCTGACAGGCGCCGCATGAGCACCCAACCTTTCCGCCTCGCCCGAGGCGGGCGCATCGACCGGACGCGGCCGCTGGCGTTCACCTTCGATGGGCGCGCGTACGGCGGATTCTCCGGCGACACGCTGGCTTCGGCGCTGCTCGCCAACGGCGTCCATCTCGTTGGGCGGAGCTTCAAGTATCACCGCCCGCGCGGCATCTACAGCGCCGGTCCCGAAGAGCCGAACGCCCTCGTCAGTCTGCGCAAGGGGGATCGGCACGAACCGAACGTCACGGCGACGACCGTCGAGTTGTTCGACGGGCTCGAGGCGGCGAGCCAGAACCGGTGGCCGTCGCTCGGCTTCGACCTGATGCGCGCGATCGACCGCTTCTCCGCGATTTTCGCCGCCGGGTTCTATTACAAGACCTTCATGGGCCCGACGCGCGGCGCGTGGATGTTCTACGAGAAGTTCATCCGGCGGGCGGCAGGGTTCGGTGATCCACCGCAGGCACCGGATCCCGATCGTTACGAAAAGGGACACGCGTTCTGCGACGTGCTGGTGGTCGGCGGCGGTCCGTCCGGGCTCGCCGCGGCACTGGCCGCCGGGCGTCGCGGCGCGCGCGTGCTGCTGGTCGAGGACGGCGCCGAATTGGGCGGCTCGCTGCTCGCGAGACCGGTCGGTGGCGAGACCGATGCGTGGCTCGACGCCATCGTCGGCGAATTGAAGTCGCTGCCGAACGTCCGGCGGATGAATCGGACCATGGCGTTCGGAGCGTTCGACCATCGCGTCTTCGGATTGCTCGAGCGCGTCGGCGATCACTTGCCGGCGCCGGAACCCGGTCGTCCCCGCCAGCGCTGCTGGATCGTGCGGACGCGGCAGGTCGTCGTCGCGACCGGCATGATCGAGCGGCCGATCGTATTCGGCAACAACGACCTTCCGGGCGTGATGCTCGCCGCGTCGGCGCGCTGCTACGCCAATCGCCATGCCGTGGTTCCCGGCCGCAAGGCGGTCGTCTTCACCAGCAACGACACCGCTTACGATGCGGCCTTCGATCTCGCGGCGGCGGGCGCCGAGGTCGGCGTCGTCGATGCCAGGAACACGATCTCCGCCGATCTCGAACGCGCGGCGAGGCAGGCCGGGATTCCCTTGCACCTCGGATGCGCCGTCGCGCGCGCCAACGGAAACAAGCATGTGCGCAGTGTCGACGTGTGCGCTTTCGACCCCGTGCGCGCCGCGATCGGGGCCGCGAAGCCGCGCTTGCCCTGCGACTTGCTGCTCGTCTCGGGCGGTTGGACGCCAACGTTGCAGCTCTTAGGCCAGCGCGGCCTGCGTCCGGCCTATGACGCGAAGCGCGCGATGCCCCTCGCGGGGATCCTTCCCGGCGGCTATCGCATCGCCGGCTCCGCGGCGGGAGAAACGAGCCTCGGGCAGCGCGTCGAGAGCGGGCTGCGGGAAGGGAGCGCGGCGGCCGAGGCGTGCGGTTTCGCGGGATCGCGGCAAACGGTTTCCCTGCCTCATGCTCTGCCCGTCGAGCGCGCCATGACCGACATCGCGCCGGTGTGGGCGATTCCTGACCCGCCGGGCGCCGGGCACCGGAAAAAGTTCGTCGACTTCCAGCACGACGTCGGGCACGACGACATCGCGCTCGCCCTGCGCGAGGGATACGAATCGGTCGAACACCTCAAGCGCTATACGACGCTCGGCATGGCCATCGACCAGGGCAAGACTTCGAGCGTCAATGCGCTGGGGATCGTGGCGCAGATGCTCGGTCGGCCGATCGCGGCGATCGGCAGCACGACGTTCAGGCCTCCGTATCGGCCGGTCGCGATCGGCGCGTTCGCCGGCCAGGAGACCGGGCTCCACTTCAAGCCGACGCGGCGCTCGCCGATGCACGACTGGCACGCGCGCCACGGTGCGGTCTTCACCACGACCGGATTCTGGCTGCGCCCGTGGTACTACCCGATGCCCGGCGAGACGGCCCGCGACGCGTACATTCGCGAAGCCGCCGGCGTGCGCAAGACCGTCGGCATGGTCGACGTGTCCAGTCTCGGCAAGATCGACGTCCAGGGTCCCGATGCCGCGGAGTTTCTCGATCGCGTCTACACGAATGCGTTCGACACTCTGCCCATCGGCAAGGCGCGCTATGGCGTCATGCTGCGGCCGGACGGGATCGTCGTCGACGACGGCACGACGTCGCGGCTTGCGGAGCAGCACTACTTCATGACCACCACGACGCTCGGCGCCGGCAAGGTCATGACGTTCCTCGAGTACCTGCTGCAGACGGCCTGGCCGACGCTCCGTGTTCAGCTGACCTCGGTGACGAGTCAATGGGCCGCCGCCGCCGTGGCCGGGCCGCGCAGCCGCGATCTCGTCGCCGCCGTCGTGCGCGATGTCGATTTCGGCAACGACGCGTTTCCGTACATGGGTGCACGGCACGGCCATCTTGGCACAATTCCCGTGCGGCTCCTGCGGGTCAGCTTTTCGGGCGAAATGGCGTTCGAAGTCTACGCGCCGGCGGGTTATGGCGAGGCCATGTGGCAGGCGCTGGCCGATGCGGGACGTGCTTGCGATCTCGTTGTCTACGGTGTCGAGGCGCTGGGCGCATTGCGCATCGAAAAGGGGCATGTGGCCGGCGCGGAAATCGAGGGGCGAACCACGCTGGCCGACATGGGCCTCGCGCGCATGGCGAGCAAGAAGAAGCCGTTCATCGGCAGCGCGCTGATGCAGCGTGAGGGACTGGTCGACGCCAACCGGCCGCAGCTCGTCGGGCTCGAGGCCGCGACCGGGGACGTGGCGCTCTCCGCCGGAGCCATACTCTGCGAGCCGGGACGGCACCAGGGTCACGGCATAGGGTTCGTCTCGTCGGTAACTTTTTCGCCCGCGCTCGGCAGGCACATCGCGCTCGGATTCGTGGCCGGGGGAATGGCGCGAGAAGGGGAGGTCATCGATGCGATTTTTCCGATGCGCGGCGAAGTCACCGCGGTGCGCGTGAGATCGCCGCATTTCGTCGACCCGGAGGGAGCACGGCTCAATGCTTGAGCAGCGTTCGCCTCTGGCGGCCGTTTACAGGCCCGGTCGAATCGGGACGCAGGAAGGACCTGCGAGCGTCGCCGTTTTCGAGCGGGCGGGTCGCACGCTCGTTCAGGTTTCCGGCTGGCCCGGGGCTTTTGACCCGGCATGCCGAAAACTGGAAACGCTCTTCCATTGCCGGATGCCCGACGCGGGAGCGAGGGCCGTCTCGCAGGGAGCGCGTTCGATCTTTCGCGTCGGCCCGGAACGGCTGTGGCTGGCCGGACCCGCGGATGACGAAATGCTGCAACGGCTCGACGCGTCCGCGCTCGACCCCGACGCCGTCGTCACCGAGATCGGGCAAAGCCGCACCGTGGTGCGCGTCGCGGGAGCAGGGGCGCGGGAACTGCTCAATCGTGGCTTGCCGATCGACCTCGATGCCGCGGTGTTTCCCGCGGACGCGTTTGCGCAAAGCGTGATCCATCACATCCCGGTGCTCGTTCACCGCGTTGCCCTCGGCGGCGACGACGGCTTCGACGTCTACGTGACGTCCGATTACGCCGTCAGCTTCTGGGAGTGGCTGACCGAAGCGGCGCAGTCGTTCGGTGGCGAGATCAGGCAGCCCGAATGATGGACGGTGGCACGCCGATGACCGCGACCATCGCCGAGCGGATCGCCGCCTGGAGCAGTGCCGTGGACATCGGCGCGGTTCCCGGCGAAGTGATTCATGCGGCCAGGCGGTGCATCGTCGATGTGGTGGGCGTTTCGCTCGCGGCGACGGCGCAACCGTTGTCGCGGCGTGTCCTCGAGCATGCCCGGCGGGTTTACGCGCCGGGGGCGGCCGGCGCGCTGGGCTTTCCGGATCGTCTTTCCCCCGTCGGCGCGGCTCTGGTGAACGGCACGTCGGGGCATGCACTCGATTTCGACGACACGAGCTACACCGGAATCATGCACGGGTCGACCGTCGTGTTGCCGGCGGCGTTGGCGGCGACGGAAGAAGTGGCCGGAGAGGGTCGTCGGCTGCTCGAGGCGTTCATCGCCGGGTCCGAGGTCGCCTACGCCGTCGCGATGCTTTGCACGACCCGCCACTATTTCAAGGGGTGGTGGAGCACGGCGACCTTCGGAGTGTTCGGCGCCGCCGCGGCGGCCGCACGGGCGCTCGGGCTCTCCGCGAAGGAAACCACCGCGGCGCTCACTCTCGCCGGAACCCAGGCCGGCGGGCTGAAGGCCGCTTTCGGCACCGATGCCAAACCGTATATCGCGGGGCGGACCGCCGCCGCCGGGGTGGAGGCCGCCCTGCTGGCAGGCCGCGGGCTCGCCGGCCCGAAGACGATATTCGAGGGCAAGACCGGGTTCGTCCAATTGCTGAACGACGGTCACGCCGATACCGGCAGCATCGACGCTCTCGGCAAGCTCTGGCGCCTCGTGCAGCCGGGAATTTTCTTCAAGCAGTATCCCGTCTGCTCGGGTGCCCACGCCGCGGTCGAGTTGACGGAGCGGTTGCTGCGCGAAAACGGATTGTCCGGCGATGACGTGCAGAAGGTGATCTGCGAAGTCACGCCCGTGGTCGCGATGAGCCTCGTCTACGACCGGCCGGCGCGGTGGCAGGAGGCGCAGTTCTCGCTGCCCTTCGCCGTCGGCACGATGCTCGCGCGCCGTGGGCTCGACATCGGCAGCCTGACCGACGAGACTCTCGCGGATCCGCGGGTGCGCGCGGCGATGGCCAAGGTCCTGATGCGACGGGTCGATGCGCTCCACACCGAAGAAGCTCCCGAAGGCGCCCGTGTCACCGTGATCACGACCCGCGGCAACGAAATCCAGGGCTACCTCGGACAACCGACCGGAATGCCCGGCAACCCCCTGCCCGACGAGCGCCTGCATGAGAAGTTCCTGCGCTGCGCGGCGAGCGGAGCGATCGACGCGTCGCGCGCGCAGGCGCTGCTCTCGCATCTCCTGACCCTCGAGGACGCACCCCGGGCCTTTGCCCCGTTCCGGGAGCCGTGATCGTGACGACAGGGCGGCGATACGACACGCTCGCCCGCTGCGCGGCAGCGCGGGCGGCAGAGCGTCGAGCGCAACACCCGGACCGTCGCTGATGGCTGCGGGCCGCACCACGGCAACGCCGGCGGAGAAGCTGCCGGTGACCATCATCACGGGCTTTCTCGGCAGCGGCAAGACGACCGTGCTGAACCACCTGGTGAAGCAACCCGGCATGCAGTCGACCGCGGTGATCATCAACGAGTTCGGCGCGATCGGCATCGATCACCTGCTGGTCGAGACCTGCACCGAACTCATGGTGGAACTCAACAACGGCTGCATCTGCTGCACGATCCGCGGCGACCTGGCCGACAAGCTCGGCTCGCTCGCCATGTGGCTCGATGTCGGGCGCATTCCGCCGGTCGAACGCGTCATCGTGGAAACGACCGGGCTCGCCGATCCGGCGCCGATCATGCACACGCTGATGGCCGAGCCGGATCTTCTCGCGCGCTATCGCCTCGACCGGCTGGTCACGGTCGTGGACGCCATCGGCGGGGCGAGCTCGCTCGACCGCTTTCCGGAGGCGGCAAAGCAGATCGCGGTCGCGGACCTCCTCGTCGTCTCGAAGACGGACCTGATCGACGTCCACTCGGATCGGACGGCCTACGCCGGTCTCGTCGCGCGAGTACGAGCACTCAATCCGCGGGCGCCGATACGCGTGGTGAACCACGGCGCGGTCGACCCCAATGTGCTGTTCGGCGCGCGGGCCGACGATGCGGATTCGGTCCTGGCCGGCCTGTCCGTCGCGGCACCCGCGGCGGACGAATGCGATGCCGAAGGCGACTGTGGATCGCATGCGCACCACGGCGCGCATCGACATGCGGACGCCCTGCGGGAGGCGGGGATCGCGAGCTTCGTGATCGAGTTGCAGAAGCCCGTCGATGGCGAGCGGTTCAACGCATTCCTCCATCGCCTTGCCGCCGATTACGGAGGGCAGATGCTGCGGATGAAGGGCCTGTTCGAGGTCGAAGGCGCGCCGGATCGTCCGGCGGTGGTGCACGGCGTGCAGCACGTCTTCTTCCCCGTGACGTGGCTCGATCGCTGGCCCGAGGGCATGCGCCAGTCGAAGTTCGTGTTCATCACGCAGGACCTCCCGCCCGAGGTCATCGCCACCCGGTTCCGGGAGCAGTTTTCGTGACGGGGCGCCGAACATGAGCGCCGCCGGGCCGCCCCAAGGCGCTCATTGCTCCCTCTCGGAGGGACGGCGCGCAGCGCCAAGGGTGCACCAATGAGCAATCGCTGGGGATTGTGGCTGATCGGGCCCTTCCTGCTCGGGTTCACCCTGCTCGCCGGTTCGCAGTTCATGTTCCTCAAGGCGAGCTTCTTCGCGGATCTCGGTTTCGGCAAGGTGTCGACCACACTCGACTTTTCGAATTACGTCCGGATCGTTACCGACCGTTATTTCCTGCGCACCCTGTGGCTCACGACCTGGATTTCCGCGATCGTCGCGTCGGTGTGCATCGTCGTCGGTTTTCCGATCGCGCACGTGCTGGCCCGGCTGCGCTCGCGCTGGACGACCGTCATGCTGAGCGCGATCGTGCTGACGTCGTTCGTCACGATCGTCATCCAGATCTTCGGCCTCATCATCATTTTCCGGGCCGACGGGCCGGTCAATCGTGTCCTGCTCGCGACGGGCATCATCGGCCAGCCGTTCTCGCTGGTCGGCAGCGTCGGCGGCGTCGTGGTCGGGCTCGTCTATTCGGCCTTCGGGTTCGCCGTGATGCTGATGTACAGCGTCGCGCGAACGATTCCCGTATCGCTCGACGAAGCGGCGGCGATTCACGGCGCGAGCCGTCTGCGCATCTTCCGGCGCATCATCCTGCCGCTCAGCCTGCCCGGCCTCATTGTCGGATTTCTGACCGTGTTCAACCTCTGCATGGGAGCTTTCACTTCGGCGGCGTTGTTAGGCGGCGGGCGCATCCTCACGCTGCCGGTGTTGATCCAGCGGACGATGCTCCTGGACGTGAAGTACGGCATGGCGGGCGCGCTGGCCGCGGTCCTGCTCGTTTCGGTGGTGGCCCTGAATCTGCTGTCCGTCGCGATCCTGAAGCGATTCCGGGCGGCGCGGAAGGTGGTGTCATGACGTCCGGCCACGTTGTCACGCACCCCGCGCCCGGGCGCCGCCCGCTCCCTTCCCGGCTGTCGCGGCTCATGGGGCGCTACCCGCTCCGCAGGGCGGTCACGGTGGCGTACTTCGCGCTGGTCTTCGTGCTTCTGCTGGCGCCGCTCTTGGTCGTGACCGGCGGCTCGTTCAGCGCGCCCGCGAGCGAAAACGTGACCATGTCCTACGTCCAGTTTCCGCCGGAGCGGTTGACGCTGAAGTGGTACCGCGAGATCCCGGCGACGCAGTACCATGCGCTGGCGTTGAGTTTCGGTCTCGGCCTCACCGTGGCGCTGGTGTCGTGCGTGGTCGGCGTGCCGGCGGCGCTGGGTCTCGTGCGCGGCCGCTTTCCGGGCAAGGCGCTCGTTGGAGCGATACTGCGCGCGCCGTTGCAGATTCCGCACGTGGTCATCGGGATTGCCTTCCTTCAGCTCTACCATGCGGTCGCCGACGTTACGGGATCGCATCTGCAGGGGACGCTGTTCGGGCTCTTCCTCGGTCATCTGTTTCTCGCCACGCCATTCGTGATCGGCAGCGTCGGCGCGGTTCTCCAGCGTTTCAACCCGCGCCTGGAAGAGGCGGCGTTCATACTGGGCGCGTCGCGCTGGCGGACATTGCGTCGCGTCACGCTGCCGGTGCTCATGCCGGGGATCTTCTCCGGCGGCCTGTACGCGTTTGTCGTCTCGTTCACCGATGTTCCGGTCGCCTTGTTTCTGGCGGCGTCGGGCCGTGCAACGTTTCCGGTCGAGCTGTTCTACTCGATGGAGCAGGATTTCAACCCGAGCGCGCTCGCATCGGCCACACTGGTGACTTTCTTCGCGCTCATCCTTCTCATCGTGACGCAACGCATCGTCGGCGTGGACCAGTTGCTCAAGTCGGGGGCCGGATGAACGCTCCGGCCGCGCTGTCCGGCCCGTCCGAAGCGAGGATTCGCCTTCGGGAAGGGCTGACCAAGTGGTGGCATCGCATGGGGCTCGAAACGCGGCCTGCGTTGTCGGTGCTCGTCGTCGGGTTGGCGTTCGGTCTTGGCGTGACCGGGGATGCCCGGGCCGCTGACGAGAAATCATTCCAGGGCATTACGCTGCGGGTGGGAACCTGGGGTGGAGCGACGCGCGACGGCATGCGCGATTACGTCGCCGGCGAGTTCGAGAAGCGGGGCGGCAAGGTGGAGTTCGTCATCGGCAGCCCGCAGGACAATTTCGCCAAGGTGATCGCTTCGCGCGGCCGGCCCGCGGTGGACGTGCTGAATTTTCAGGCCAACATCGCGCCGGAACTTCTGGGGCGCAACCTGCTGCTGAAGCTGAACCCGGGGAACCTCCCCAACGCCAAGTCGCTGCAGGCGGATCAGTACAACGACTTCATGGTGGCGACGTGGAATACGCAGGAGATGATCGTCTACAACAAGGACAAATTCCGGGACAACCAGCTTGCGCCGCCGGACAGCTTGAGCGATCTCGTCAATCCGAAGCTTGCCGGGCGCGTTCTCGTTCCGGACATCTCTTCGGGGGCCGGCATCGAGGCCGTTGGCGCCTTCGCGCTGACGGCCGGCGGCAACGAGCAGAATATCGATCCCGGGCTCAAGCTGATTCGGGCGATCCCGAACGTTCGCTTCTGGCGGGCCGGCGGCGAGGTGGTGACCCAATTCAGGTCCGGCGACATCTGGGTTGCCGTCGCGCATGCGGGCTGGGCCGTGCGCGCCGCGCACGCCGGCGTTCCGGTGGCGGCGGTGCCGGCGCGCATCGGCAACCACCGCGGCATCATCGCGGAAGCGTACATGGGCGTGATCAAGGGTTCACCCAACCAGGAGGCGGCGGAGTTCTTCATCAACACCATGGTGTCTGCGGACGCGCAATACGAGTTCGCGATCAAGACCGGCGTCGTGCCGGTCAACCGGGAGGCGCGCTCGAGGCTGGGGGGCGTCCCGGTGGTCAAGGACCTCGTCGTGCTGGATCAAGGCAGGATCGACAACATGATCAAGCTCGATCCGGCAAGGATCGATCTCGGCCGATGGAACGAGCAGTGGAACCGAATGATTTCGCAATAGCAGGTTGGGGCCCGGCCGGCGTCGAGGCGCCGTTCTCCGGCCGGGTTGTCTTGCGTGCCGGAAGAGGCAATCCACCCGCGCGCGCGCATCGCGGGCACCGGGCAGGTTATTCGTACTGATCATTGAAGGGGAGTGGAATCATGGGGATCGAAACTCGTGTCTTGAAGTCGATGCTGTTCGCCGGATCGTTGCTTGCGATGAGCGTGGCGGGTCCGGTGCATGCCGCCGAAGAGACCCGGTTCCAGGGCGTGACGCTGCGGGTGGGAACCTGGGGCGGGGCAACGCGTGACGGCTTGCGCGATTATGTCGCGAGCGAGTTCGAAAAACGCGGCGGCAAGGTCGAGTTCGTCATCGGCAGCCCGCAGGACAATTTCGCCAAGCTGATCGCTTCGCGTGGCCAGCCGGCGTTCGACGCGTTCGATTTTCTCGGCACCATGGTGCCGGAAATCATGGGGCGCGACCTGCTGGTGAAGCTGAATCTCAAGAACATTCCCAACGTGAAGGTTCTGCAGGCGGATCAATACAACGACAGCATGGTGGCCACGTGGAACACGCAGGAGGTGATCATCTACAACACGGACAAGTTCCGCGAGAACAATCTGCAACCGCCCGAGACCCTCGCCGATCTGCGCAACCCGAAGCTTGCCGGGCGCGTCATGATTCCCGACATCTCGTCGGGTGGCGGCATCGAGGCGGTCGGCGCATTCGCGCTCGCGGCGGGCGGCAACGAGCAGAACATCGATCCGGGGTTGAAGCTGATCCGCGAAATCCCCAATCTGCGCTACTGGAAGGCGGGCGGCGAAGTGGTGACGCAGTTCAAATCAGGCGACATCTGGGTGGCGGTCGCGCACGCGGGCTGGGCCGTCCGGGCGGCGTACGCCGGCGTTCCGGTGGCGACGGTTTCGGCGCGCATCGGCAATCGCCGCGGCATGATCAAGGAGGGATACATCGGCGTGGTCAAGGGCTCGCCCAACCAGGAGGCGGCGGAATTCTTCATCAACACCTACCTGTCCACGTTCGCGCAGTACGAGTTCGCGGTCAAGACCGGCGTGGTGCCCGTCAACCCGGAGGCGCGCGCGAAGCTGGGCGGCGTTCCCGTGATCAAGGACCTCGTCGTGCTGGATCCGGGCAAGATCGGCAACATGGTCAAGCTCGATCCCGCGAAGATCAACCTCAGTCAATGGAACGACCAGTGGAATCGCATGATCTCGCAATAGAGGGTTCGGGCTCCTTCGGGACCGGGGCGAAGGT
>Ga0315276_10006781_pt1 | contig 10575 bp, 9 predicted proteins | sample YL17G05_0_MG_FD_204542 | JGI IMG/M metagenome (GOLD analysis project Ga0315276, IMG submission 204542) | Sediment microbial communities from Yellowstone Lake, YNP, Wyoming, USA - YL17G05_0 | ecosystem: Environmental > Aquatic > Freshwater > Lake > Sediment | place: USA: Wyoming | collected... | reverse complement strand
CCCCGCGCTGCTGCGCACCATGACGGTCAATTTGGCCCGGCGAAGCAGATCCACGTTTTTCTCGAGCCGCGGCGACGCGCGAAGTGACGAGGCAAACCCGGACGGCCGCGTGAAATCGATGGAATGGAAGGGAATGACGTTGATCTTGCCCGGCACCCGACGCGCAAACGCGATCAGCCGATCCACCTCACGGTCTGAATCGTTCACCCCGTCGAAGAAAATGAACTCATAGGTCAGCCGCTGTCTTGTCCGCCGGTAGTAGTATTCGATTGCCGTCATGAGGGCCTCGAGCCCGAATTTCCTATTGATGGGCATCAGGCGTGAGCGGGTCTCGTTCACTGCGCTGTGGAGGGAAACGGCGAGCTTTTCGCGCCGCATCTCGTCTCCCATCCGCCGTATACGGTCCGCACGTCCGGCCGTTGACACGGTGATTCTCTTGGCGGCGATTCCGATGCCACCGGTCATGATATCCGAGGCGGCCATGACCGCGTCATAATTGAGGAGGGGCTCCCCCATCCCCATGAAGACGACGTTCGTGATCTTTTTCCCGGTCGCCCGTCTGACCTGGAGGACCTGGTCTATGATTTCTCCCGGTGTCAGATTGCGCAACAGACCCATCGTCCCGGTCGCGCAGAAAGCGCAGCCGAGCGGACAGCCGACCTGCGTTGAAACGCAGAGCGTGAGTCGTCTCTGCTCATCCTCGGACGACGACCCGTCACGGAATGCCGAGGCGGGGGGGATGAGAACGCTTTCGATGTTCGCTCCGTCGCGGAGCGCGAAGAGAAACTTCGTCGTCCCGTCCCGCTGCGAGAACTGCTGGGTCACCGGCGTCACCCCCCGGATCTCCGCCTTTTCCTCCAGGCGCAAGCGCAGCACCTTCCCCACATCGCTCATCGAGCCGAATCCGCCGACCCCCTTCGTGTAGAGCCAGGTGAAAAGCTGGCCGCCACGGTAGGAGGGCTCACCGATGCCCGTGGCAAAGAGGGCCAGCTCCTCCCGCGTCAACCCCAGCAGATTGCTCCTGACACCGCTCATAATCGCTTAATCTACGAAAGAACTCCCCCTCACGCAAGCATACAACAAAAGCGCCGTCCGGGAGTGCTCCCGGACGGCGCCGCAGTTGTCGAGAAACTTCGTCAGCCCTCCCCTACTTCAGCTGGCCGTAGGCCTGAACGTATGCTGACACGGTAACGAAGTCGGTGTTCAGTCCTGCCAGCGGGTTGGTGACAGCCCCGACGGCACGCAGCTTGACCGGTTGACTCGACAGAACGGCATTAACAAGCTGTGTCACACCCGCCGCATTCCGCGTCATAAGAGCGGAGGTGAGCAGCGATTGTGGTGTCGAAAAATCCGTCCAGTTTCCCTTGAACGTCAGGAGTGTGTCGCCGTTGACGAAGATCGTCCCCGAGCAGGGGCCGAGATTCGATCTTCCGCTGGTCGAAACCTTGATATCGTAGACCGACGCTCCCGTGAGCTCGTAGCTCGTGTTGTACAGCGATCCGGGATTGACAATCACACTGTCGGCGTACTTCGTTGCCCCGGGTTTGATGGGATACGTACCATTCAACGGGTCGAGATTGATCGAGACGGTAAACGGGCTCACAATGCAGTCGAACCCCACCAGCGGGAGCGCGGTAATCACCACGAGTGCCAGCAGACGTGCTTTCATGTTTGTTCCCCTTCTCCGTTATACATTCTTTGGTCGTTCAGGATGCAGTAGGAACTCTCAGATCCCGAAACCGATCCCTGCAGTAAAATTCGTGACTGATCCGAAGTTGGCGTCCCCGAACACCGAGAAGAATGCGAGGTTGAGCCCGAGACCGAGTGTGAACCGGAAGTTGTTTGCCCCGTCGAGCGTGAGATCGACAAGAGGTTCGGTCGCATTGCTCGGCGTGTATTTCAGGTTCATGGTGCTCTGTTCCCAGGCAAATCCGCCGTAGAAGGTCAGGACGGAAATGCTCTTGCTGGCCTCCGCGCCGATGGAGATCCCCGAAACGTTGATCAGATCCCCCACCCTGAACCTGTTATAGAAGAAATGCCCTGCGATATCGAGCGGTACCGAAGGCAGGTACTGGCTCACACTGTGCTGCACCCCTATCCCCCAGAGAGTCGACGAAGGAAATCCGTCGCCGCCATCCCCCCCGATTTTCGGTGTGGCAACGAGGCGGACCATCAGACGCGTACCGAAGAGGTCGCCGATGCTGATCTGTGGAACTGCCAGCGGAACGATCGTTGTGACAATGACGCCATCGGATCCGCGGTACGTAAACCCCGTCGCCAGATCCTTCACCATCGCTCCCTTGCCGCCAAAGACGGTTGCCGTTTGAAAAGTTGCGGGGTTGAATCCGGCCGGGGCGTTCGCGGTATACGTCTTCTGAGCATCGCCCACCAGAGATCCCATCGCAATGAATTCCAGTTTGAGGTGGAACCCCATTGGGGAAACCGCGGCCGAGTGGAAGAGGCCGGCGTTGAGGTTCGCCCCGAACAGGTCGCCGGCGGGTTGGATGTACCCCTTGACTTCCGTAGCGGCATACTGTTTCAGCGCGTCCTCCAGACTCGACTGCGCGTGGAGACTCCCCGTCATCATCAGAAGCGCGCTTGCCGCGCAGATAAGGACAGGTGGCCGTAGAGCCTGCCGCAATGTATTGATCATGCGTCCTCCGGAGTGGTGATTGGGAGAAATTGAAAGACCCGACAAATAACAGATTATTTACCTGATGGTAAATAAACAACAGACGAACCACAAGAGGGTTGTTCCCTGTCACACACTCGGAACAGGCCACCGGTCATCCTGAGCAGGAATCCCTCATTTTTGCCCTTCAGAGGGGGGGGGATTCTCCCGGAGCGTCGCCAGGACACTTTCCATGTCGCGCGGGAGGGGGGAATCGAAGAAAAGCTCTTTCCCGGTTGACGGATGAACGAATCCTATCGTCTTGGCGTGAAGAGCCTGCCGCGGCATGAGTTTCAGCAATCGCTGGACCTCCGCCTTTTGTCTGGGGCTGCCGGGCCCTGCCACGATGTGACGGCCGTTGTAGGTCGGGTCGCCAAAAACCGGGTGGTGGATGTGTGCCAGGTGCACGCGGATCTGGTGTGTCCGTCCCGTCCGGAGCCTGAGCCGCAGGAGGGTGAGATAGGCGAACTGTTCAAGGACCGAGTACTCGGTGGCGGCGGGTTTCCCTCCTGCAATGACCGCCATCTTCTTCCGGTCCGACCTGCTCCGCCCGAGGTCCGCCTCGATCAGACCGGACTGCCCGGTGAATCTCCCCCAGACGACCGCCTGGTACTCCCGTTTGATGGTCCGTCCTGCAAACTGTCTCGCCAGTTTCGCATGGGCGACTTCGTTTTTCGCCACCACCATCAGTCCCGATGTTTCCTTGTCCAGCCTGTGCACGATGCCCGGCCGTCCCGGATCACCGGAGGAGGAGAGGTTTCCGCAGTGATGAAGAAGCGCGTTGACGAGCGTCCCGGAGTGATTTCCATATGCGGGATGGGTGACCATGCCGGCGGCCTTATTGACCACGATAAGGTCATTATCTTCGTAGGCGATCTCCAGCGGTATGTTTTCGGCGACGGCACGCTGGGGGGGGGAACCCGGGAGAGTGACCCGGATAACCTCACCCGGAGCCACGCTATGGCTGGAGCGGACCCGCTCGCCGTCGACAAGAACGGTCCCGTCCCGTATGGCGCGTTGCACCTTGTTGCGCGTTGCGTTCTCGACATGATTGGTCAAAAAAACGTCGAGACGCTCTTTCTTCTTTCCGGGCGGTACGTGGATGTCGAACTGATAGGGCATGGGGAGTGACCTTGAGGTGTCGGGCGGCCCGGGTGCACGCGGGAGAGGCTGGAAGGGACACTCCCTTCCCTCTTCCCCGATTTCCATGTTCAGAGTCTCAGGGCCTCATCCGGGGACTCCCTTTCCGGGTGCTTGCCGGCATCGTGGTCTTCTGCATAGTCGGGGAGCCCGGGGGTCTCACTCCCGGTGCTGGAGGAGCGGTGGAACACCAGCAGCAGCACGACGCCGATCGTCACCGCCGCATCAGCAATATTGAAGACCGGCCACCGGGAGAAGTGATAGCCGAAGATGGTGAGGTCGAAAAAGACAACGTCGATGAAGTCCACCACTCGTCCGTAGAAGAGCGGCCCGTTGCCGAAGATGACGCCGTGGAAGACCCGGTCGATAAGGTTTCCGACCGCACCTCCGAGGATCAGGGCGAGGGAGATGCGGAACCCGAGGGATTCCCGGCGGGCCGCGTACATGTACGCGATGATCGCCAGGCTGGCGACAATCGAGAAAAGGGAGAAGAACAGTTTCCCTCCGATGTCGATGCCGAATGCCATCCCCGGGTTCTCGATGTAGGTCAGACGGAGAACATCGCCGAGAACCGGCCTGCTCGAGCCGTAGGGAAAGCCTGACCACGCGATGCCGAGCGCCGGGACCGACACCCCTTTGACCAGCAATTTGGAGAGCTGATCGACAATCACGATGAACGCCGACAGGACCAGAACCCGCACGCCCTATTTCCCCGCTTTCTTCTTCGCCATGGCGACGCGGCCCCGCTCGCACGGCATGCCCGTGTTCTTGAACTCGGCGCATGTTTGCGCCGTCGGCACCGCCTCGAGCCGTTCTCTGGGTACGAGCAGGCTGCACACTTTGCAGATCCCGTAGGTCTTTGCATCGATCCGGGCGAGCGCATCATCAAGCTGGTTGACGAACTTGCTCCCGCGCGAAGCGAAGAGGAACGTCTTTTCACGCTCCATCGCATCGGTCCCCTGTTCCATATGGAGCGAGTAGTTTGAGCTTTCGCTGACGTACTCGCCGGTGGTGACATCCATCATGCTCTCCTTCAGCGAATCCAGTTCCTCGACCGTTTCCTTCCTCTTGGCATGGATCAGCTCCTTGAAGTATTTCAGCTCCTCCGCCGAATAGGCCTTCGGCGCGGCCGCCACCTCGGCGATGAGCCGTGCGCTGGGTGCCTTCTTTGAACCGGCTTTCCCGCCACGCACGAAGGCCGCTTTCTTCAGGTTGACCTTCGCCTTTTTGATCTGCTTCGCCCGGGCCGCCGTTTTTTCCTTCATGATCTTCACCGTGCTCTTCACGACCGTTTTCGATCCCTTCTTTGCTGCCATTGCCGTCTCTGCTCCTCGTTGACGATGGATTACTGCCGTGTGCGGCGAGCGATGCTCACCGTGATCTCTTCGCCGTTCAGGTCGAAGGTCGCGCTGTGCTCGCCGCCGTTCGACGCCGCGGAGAACTCTTCCGCCAGCGTTTCATGCATGATGTAGCCGCTCAGGGCTTTGAGCGTTTTCGTTGTCGCTTCCGGCGCGCGGTACGAGATGACGATCCGGTCGGTCACCGCAAAGTGCGCGTCCTTGCGCATATTCTGGACCCTGTTCACAAACTCCCGGGCGTTCCCCTCCGCAATCAGTTCGTCCGTCAGTGTGGTGTCAAGTGCCACGGTGAACGATCCGTCGGATTCGACAAGCCATCCCTGGATGTCTTCCCTCACCACCTCGACGTCGTCGCGCCCGATGGTGACGGGCGATCCGTCGACGGTCACCGCCAGGGAGCCCGTTCTTTCGAGGTCCGCGATCTCGCTCCCGGTGAGTTCCTTGATGCGCCGGGCGATCTTTTGTGCTGAGGCTGCGAACTTCGGGCCGATCGATTTAAAATTCGGCTTTGCTTTCTTGGTGACGACACCGGATTCGTCGGTCACATACTCCGCCGCCTTCACGTTGATTTCTTCGAGGATGACATCTTCCATCCTCTGTATGTTGTTCCGTTCCTGCTCTCCCGCAATCGGGAGGATGATGCGCTTCAATGGCTGGCGGACTTTGAGGTTCGACTTCATCCTCATGGCGCGGACCAGCATGACGATCTTCTCCGCGTCTTCCATCCTTCGTTCGAGAGGAGCGTCAATCTCATCCGTCGCGGGGGGCGGCATAAGCGCCAGGTGGACCGATTCCGTTTCCTCGCGCCGCGTCACGCCGTTGAGGTTCCGGTAGAGCTCTTCGGCGAGGAACGGGGCAAAGGGGGCGATCATCTTTGCGACCGCAATGAGATTCTCGTACAGCGTCTGGTACGCCGCGGTCTTGTCCTTCCCCCGGTCGCTCTTCCAGAAGCGGCGGCGGTTCCTCCGAACATACCAATTGGACAGCTGATCGATGGTGAACTCGCTCACGCTCCGGGCGGCCTTGGTGACATCGTAGGCCTCCATATACTCCGTATACCGCAGGATCAGCGAATTCAACTCCGAGATGACCCACCGGTCGATTTCCGGCCGTTCCGCCACCGGTACGCGCGGCTCCGCGAACGTGAACCGGTCGATGTTCGCGTACATGGCGAAAAAAGCGTAGGTGTTGACCAGGGTCCCGAAGAACTTGCGCTGCACCTCTTTCAGCCCCTCTTCGTCGAAGGTCGTCGGCCGCCAGGGGGGGCTGGCGGTGACCAGGTACCACCGCGTTGTATCGGCGCCATACGTGGCAAGAGTGGAGAAGGGATCGACGGTGTTCCCTTTCGACTTGGACATCTTCTGGCCGTCCTTGTCGAGGATGAGCTCGTTGACCATCACCGTTTTGTACGCGGGGCGGTCGAAGAGATACGTTCCGATAGCGTGGAGCGAGTAGAACCATCCACGCGTCTGGTCGATCCCCTCGGAGATGAAATCCGCCGGGTACTGTGCGCCGGAATCGATTAACGCCCGGTGTTCGAACGGATAATGCCACTGTGCGAATGACATGGCGCCGGAGTCGAACCATACGTCGATCAGTTCAGGCGTGCGCCGCATTGTGCCGCCGCAGGCGCACTCGAAGGTGACGTTGTCGACAAAAGGTTTGTGCAGATCGAGCGGTTCCTGCACGCCGTTCCCCTCCCTGTACTCAGCGATGCTCCCCACGCATTTCTGTCCCCCGCACCGCTCGCACACCCAGATCGGGAGGGGTGTCCCCCAGAAGCGGTCGCGTGAGAGGGCCCAGTCCTTGTTCTCCTCGAGCCAGTTGCCAAAGCGTCCCTCGCCGACTTCCGGCGGCACCCAGTTGATTTCCCCGTTCAGTTCGATCATCCTCGCCGCGTATGCGGTCGTCCTGATGTACCACGAGTCGCGGGCGTAGTACAGCAGCGGCGTCTTGCACCGCCAGCAATGGGGGTAGCTGTGCGTGATCGTCTCTTTCTTGTAAAGAATGTGCCGTTCCTTCAAGGAGCGTATGATGTCGTGGTCCGCCTCCTTCACAAACTTGCCGGCAAAATCGGGGACGTCGCTCCCGAATTCCCCGCTCTTGTTCACGGGATGGATCGTCGGGAGATCATATTTCTTGGACGTCTGGTAATCGTCTTCGCCGTAGGCCGGGGCCATGTGAACGATGCCGCTGCCGTCCCCGGTGGTGACAAAGTCGGCTTCCACGACGTAAAACGCCTTCCGGTCTACCGGATGGTAGTTAAAGAGACGCTCGTATTCCACTCCGGCGAGCGCCGCGCCGGGGAACGTCTCCAGCACCGTGTACTCGCCGTCGAGGACCCCGAGCCGCGCCTCCGCCAGGATGAGCTTTTCGCCCTTGTGGGAAACTTTTGCGTAGGTTACCTTCGGTGCGACGGCCAGGGCGACGTTGGCGACCAGCGTCCACGGGGTGGTCGTCCAGACGAGGAAGGACGTGTCGGGCGATCCCTTGAGTTTCATCCGGACGTACACGCTCGGGTCCTTCACATCGTCGTAGCCGAGCGACACTTCGTGCGACGAGAGAGGAGTCTCGCAGCGGGGGCAGTAGGGCTGGATCTTGTACCCCTTGTAGATCATCCCGCCGTCAAAGAACCGCTTCAGCGCCCACCAGACCGATTCGATGTAATCGTTTTCCAGGGTGATATACGGATGCGAGAGGTCGACCCAGTATCCCATCTCCTCGGTCATCTTCTCCCACTCGGCCTTGTACTTCCAGACCGATTCGCGGCACTTGCTGTTGAACTCGGCCACGCCGTAGCGGACGATATCCTCCTTGTGCTTGAAGCCGAGCTGTTTCTCTACTTCGATTTCGACCGGCAGGCCGTGCGTGTCCCATCCGGCCCTGCGATGGACCTGGTAGCCCCGCATGGTCTTGTACCGGCACACGAGGTCTTTGAGCATCCGTGCCATCACATGGTGGATGCCGGGGCGCCCGTTCGCGGTCGGCGGGCCTTCGTAGAAAGTAAAGCCGGGTCGTCCTTCGCGGGCCGTGATGCTCCGCTGGAAAATCCCGTGCTCCTTCCAGAACGCGAGGATGTCCCTCTCGATCGACGGATAGGAAATCTTATCTGTCAGTTCTTTGAACATGAATGCGAATCCCTGCGACCCCTCACGTCTTTCTTCCCGCGCGCTTCCGCGGTTATGCCTTCGATGCTCCGAGCCGTTCCACCACGCCTTTCATGATCGCCGTCAGCTTCGGCTCGGTGTCCTTCGCCACAGCGATGATCTCTTCCACCTTCGCCGGCTGCAGGGAATCAGGAAAGCACTCGTCGGTGATGATCGAGAACCCGAGCACCCGCAACCCCATATGGTTCGCGACGATATTCTCGGGCACCGTCGACATCCCCACCGCGTCGGCGCCGATAAGCCGGAGGAACCGGTATTCGGCGCGGGTCTCGAGGTTCGGTCCGGGCACAGCGACGAACACGCCCCGCTCCACCCTGATCCTGAGATCGAGGGCGACCTGCTCCGCCAGCGCGATGAGTTTCCTGCTGTAGGGCTCCGACATGTCGGGAAACCGTGGACCCATCGTGTCGTCGTTGGGCCCGATCAACGGATTATCCCCCAGCAAATTGATGTGGTCGGTGATGATCATCAGACTGCCGCGAGAGAACTGAGGATTCATCCCCCCCGCCGCATTGGAGATCAACAGCGTCGTCACGCCGAGAAACTTCATCACGCGGACCGGGAATGTCACCTGCTGCATCGTGTAGCCTTCATAGTAATGAAAGCGTCCCTGCATGGCGACCACCTTCCTGCCGCCGAGGGAACCGAAAATCAGCTTGCCGTGATGCGACTCGACCGTTGACAGAGGGAAATGCGGAATCGAGGCGTAGTCGACGACGGTTTCCGGCACGATCTCATTCGCCAGCCCTCCGAGTCCGGTCCCGAGAATGATACCGGTGTCCGGCACCATCGCCGTTCTCATACGGAGATAGGCGAGCGCTTCCTCAACGTGTGTGCGAAGTTCTGTCATGGTCGATATTTTTCACGATGCTGTCGATTTCCACGGATTCCTTCCCGGTACCGAGCGACGACCCCGTCGTCAGGGATTCCGGCCCTCCCATATCGAGCGTTTTCAGCAGGTCCAGTTCCGAGCTCAGAAGGACGCGGAGACGTCCGAGCAGGGAGTCCTTGCGCGACACGAGCCGCATGATGTCGTTGTTCATTCTGGCCAGATCGGAGTTCGCCTGCTCGACAATCTTCGAGGCCCGGGATTCCGCTTCTTTGACGATCGTCTCTGCCTCGCGGCGGGCGGATTCGTACGTACGCCCCGTGGCCTCCTGCGCCTGGAGAAGCGTTTGCTGGAGCGTCTTCTCAATTTGACGGTAGTCCTTGAGCTGCGTCTCAAGTTCGACGATCCTGTCGCGGGATTCCTTCTGCTGTTTGAGCGCATCTTCGAGGTCGGCGGCCACCATGTCCATGAAGGTGTTCACCTCGACGGGATCATACCCCCGCATTACTTTCTTGAATTCCTGTTTCCGAGCATCAAGCGGCGTGAGTTTCATGGTGTCCTCTCCTGGTGTTCAGGCTTTTTTCTTGAACCGAAGATCGCCGTCCCGACCCGCACGAGCGTGGACCCTTCTTCGATCGCCACTTCAAAATCCCCGGTCATTCCCATGGACAGATGGCGCATGGTGACGTTTGCCTGTCCGAGCGCGGCGATCTCACCCTTGAGCTCGCACAATCGCCGGAACATCGGTCGGGAGCCCTCGGGATCCGGCAGAAAGGGACCGATCGTCATCAGCCCGGCGATGCTGACGTTCCCGAAAGCCTCACAACACTTCACGAGCGAGACGGCATCGTCGGGAGCGACCCCGAATTTCGACTGTTCACCCGTTGTGTTCACTTCGATGAGGCAATCGATTGTCCGTCGTGCTTTCGCCGCCCGGCGGTCGATCTCACGGACGAGCGGCTCGGCATCCACGGCATGGATCATGTGGATCCAGTCGGCAATGTATTTCACCTTGTTCGACTGGAGGTGGCCGATGAAGTGCCAGCGCACTCCGGCCTCGGCCAGTTGCTGACGTTTTCCAATGAGTTCCTGTACATAGTTCTCGCCAATGTCGGCCGCACCGGCGCGAACCGCCTCACGGACGGCCTCCACAGGGAAGGTCTTGGCCACCGCAACCAGCGTCACATCCGACGGGTCGCGCCCCGCGCGGCGGCAGGCGAGGGTCATTCGCCGCCGGATAGCATCAATACTCTCGGAAATCATTCAAAATCAAGATCTTAATATAATCCATTGCCGCCTGAAAATCAACGCGGGGGGTGAGGGCTTCTTGACTTCCCCCCCTTTTTTGATTTACTTAGAGGCAAGGTTTCAGAGGGAAAAGGGGATGAGCATTCTCGATTTCGGGAATTT